>Ga0209624_10002036_pt1 | contig 15246 bp, 9 predicted proteins | sample JacPinW_OM2H0_O1_FD_188565 | JGI IMG/M metagenome (GOLD analysis project Ga0209624, IMG submission 188565) | Forest soil microbial communities from Algoma, Ontario, Canada - Jack Pine, Ontario site 1_JW_OM2H0_O1 (SPAdes) (version 2) | ecosystem: Environmental > Terrestrial > Soil > Boreal...
GCAGGCGCGAATGATGAGCAGGGCGACGATGGTTACAACCGTTATCAGGACGACCCAACCCGCGTCGCGCCAAACCATCCGTCTGATGATTTTCGGCCTCCAAACCGGTCCAGGGCCTCAGCAAAGTTCCGCTACCACTTTTAGCCATAGTACCTTGCCTTCTACCGTTCGCAAAACAGATCGCCGAAGCCGTTCCGGGCCACTCGCGCCGAGCTTCAGACTTCAGATGTTGAAAACCGGCAATTTCACTCACTGAGGAATCCGGCCAACTGTCAACCAGTGAAATCGGGATTTCTCAACACCTGTCCGACCTGACCTGTGCAAAATTGACCGTTTTCTCAAGTGGGCGCGCGGTATTGTCAACCGCGCAGCTCAGTGACGACCTTTGACCACTCCTATTGTCGCTCCAAGCACGACGACTGACCTTCGTTCTCGTCCATTGACCCGCCAGCTCATCGCCCCAGCGTGGCATACGATTGTGTTTATTGCCATTTTTGTGGGGCTGTCCGTCATGGGTGGTTTCTTTCAGCACAACGTAAAGCAACAGCCGCAAATCTCAATGCCGAGAGGCAGCGCCGTGCCAGGCTACATTTCCGTGGTCATCATGGAATGGCTTTTAGTGCTCTATGTCCGCATGGGCGTGCAGAAGCGCGGAATGCGTTTACGCGATCTTGTGGGAGGTCGCTGGGCTACACCAAAAGAAGTGATGAAAGACATCGCGCTAGGAGCGGGTCTCTGGGCGGTATGGATCGGCCTGATGAATGCTCATCTCCTGGGCGGGGGAACCAACGCTGCGCAGGGGCTTCTGCCCAGAGGGATTCTCGAGAGCTTAGCGTGGATACCAGTGGCGCTGTCAGCGGGGTTTTGTGAGGAAGTCGCATTTCGTGGCTATCTTCAGAGGCAATTTCAGGCGATCACTGGTAGCGCTGGATGGGCGGTCCTCTTCCAGGCTGTGGTATTCGGCGTCGGCCATCTGTACGAAGGAACCGGCCCAGTTGCGAGAATCACGCTATTTGGCGTCCTGTTTGGACTACTTGCTCTATGGCGGAAAAGCCTACGACCGGGGATGGTCACGCACGCATGGTCTGACATTTTTGGAGTCATCATTTTCCGCGGAGCTTAGAGAGTAGGCAGCTTTGGTTCGACACCCGCTCGCCCAATGCTGATCTCCGATCCGAGGAAGTCAACTGTCGAAACCGGCCGATTTCGCATCGAAAAGGTGGCTGGGAAGAATTTCACCAGAAATATCCTGGAAGGGCAATCCTCGCCACCATATCTCGGCCTGGAATCAATCGCGAACACAATCGCGCGTTGCTTTGTGTGGGAGAGTCCTGTAGTCCGTTGTGCGGTGGAGGAACGCTACTTCTTTTCGGCAGAGAAGACGGTAAATGGAAGATCATCAATACAGCAACGGTCTGGATGTCATAACGATTTTGCCTCAGCTGCTGCAACCAAGGCGATTTCACTCATTGAGATTGGCCGTCCGGGGTCAATGAGTGCAATCGAGATTTTTCGCCAATTATCGGTAATAGCCTCTAATTGCGCCTTCGGGCCGCCGAAGCCATCGCAACTCTAGTGTACGATGGCAGCACTGGGAGGCAACCGCATGGGCGACCCCAAGCATCCGGTTCTGCAAATCATCATCCGAGGATGCTCCGGCCTACTGCTGGTAGTGGGAGCAGCGGTCTTTCTGGTCGGAGGCAAGTTCTTTTATGAAATCAAGCATGTGAATTTCTTAGTCTCCGAAACGGTCGGCATCTTGGGAGGAGTGCTATTGATGCTGTTGGGTGCGGGAATCGCGATAGCAGGCAAATCCGCCGGATTGGAGAAGCACTCTGATTAGAGATATGACCACCCTGGTTGGATTTGCTGGGATGGGTACAGAAGGCAACAGCAAGTTGACTGTTGGAGACAGCCATTGCACTAATCAAAAGCAACAACCGAAGTTTCAGGCTGAGTTGGGTTAACGCGTACTGCGATCTGCGATCCAATAACGATCTGAGCAACGTAATCTTTTGCGGAATCCCTCAACATGAACGCTTTCCGATATACGCCAGAGTAGTATTCCCCTTTGTGGATATACGTGTACCCCAACTCGGCTACTGGTCCTCCGAACACTCCTGATGGACATGTCGCGCTTGAAATCGTGCCCATCTCGACAGGCCACGCTTCGCTGCTCCGTATCTTGAAGAAGCGAACGACAGTGCGGATTAGGAAGCCCACGACGATATCAAAAGTACCAGCCGATCATCGATCAATATCCTATCAACTGTTGTGAACAGGCGATTTCACTCATTGAGAATCTGCCCCTCCGGGATAATGAGTGAAAATGGGGATCTTTTCACCAACCATTGGCCAGCAGTCTCTCGAGTTGTGCCCTTCATCACAGACATCCTTGCCAACGAACACAATAATCGCGACGGACGGAGGTGGATAAACGTCCTTCCGTCGATGTCTTGAGATTGGAACTGACTATGATCTTTCATTTGCTAATTGTGGCTCTTGTGCTAGGAGCGAGTGTTTTCTGGGTCTTCATGATCATCGACTGTGCCACAAAAGAACCCGCGAGCGGGAACGACAAGCTAATCTGGATTTTAATCGTCATTTTCACTCATTGGATCGGCGCGCTTATTTACTACTTTGTTCGACGGCCGCAGCGCATCGCAGAACTTGGCGCGTAAGACCGACACCCACGTTGCCTCTCATGCGACGAACAGCCTATCGGCAGATCGCACAAGGTGCGCTTTCGTTCGTCTTTTCTCTTGATGGTGAGTGCAATGGCGATGGAAGGTGAGCAATGAGGATTTCTTTGACCAACCGCCGCTACGGGCACAGCATCTCATTGGGCGCGATTTGATTTCCGCTTCTGGCGATACAGCCCTCCAGTAGTCAATCGCCGAGACGACCACTTTACCAAGGCGAAACGTCTCTCATGCATCCACTTGCACAGCATCGGAGGTTAGGACTGCGTTCGGATTTTGTTATTGCTGATCCGTGTTGCCACCGGAATTCCTCAACGAACCACTTTCATCCATAGGAGAGCACTAAGTTGAAACGCATTCAGAAATACGCCGCCCTCGTTCTGGTCACTCTAGGCACGGTGGCCTTCGGACAAATACCTTCCAGCCAATCCACTCCCGCAAAATCAAGCAGTTCACCGGTGGCATATGTTTATGTATCGAGCAGCCCCAGCAGCGGCACCAGTCAGATTAACGCCTACAGCGCCTCCCCCAGCGGCGCGCTGACGCCGGTGCCGGGTTCGCCCTTCAACGTTGGCAGTGAAGGCATCTCCCAGATGGCGGTGAACGGCAAGTATCTCTTCGGCTCGGCGAACTATACGGACATCTATTCGTTCTCGATTGCGTCCGACGGAGCATTGCAGCAACTGTCGCTCATCAACGCCAGCAGCTACAACCCTTACGATGATGGCGGTCCCGGATCTGTGTTTCTGGATCACACAGGCGCTACGTTATATGACGACGACATTTATGCCTATGGAACCGGGGACAGTGCCTATCAGGCCTTCTCGATCGACCAATCGACGGGCCAATTGAACTTCCTGCAACTGGGTCCGGATGGCGGAGTGAATGCGAACGTTCCTTTGAGTTTCATCGCTAACAATCTTTACGCCTATGGCGCGAGCTGTTATGAAGGGTCGGGAAATATCTTCGGGTACAAGCGAAACAGCGATGGAACGTTGACTGCATTGAATATCAATCCGACAATCCCGGCGGCACCCAAGGGGGAAGGCGCATATTGCCCTTATCTGACAGCGGCCGATCCGAACGGCAATCTGGCTGTTTCCATGGAGCCGAATAACGACATAACGCCCAGTGGGCCGGTGCAGATTGCTGTCTATTCTGCGGACAGCGCGGGCAACCTGACCACGACCAGCACCGCGCAGAACATGCCGAAGACGCAGGCTGGTCCGACGTATGGCATCAACGATATTTGGATGTCACCTTCCGGCAAATTGCTGGCGGTTGGTGGCACCTCCGGGTTGCAGGTGTTTCATTGGAACGGTGCGAAGCCGGTCACCACGTATACGGGCTTGCTGACTACAGCCCCGATCAGCCAGATGTTCTGGGATAACGACAACCACCTTTACGCGTTGAGCCAGACGACCGGGAAGCTGTATGTGTTCACGGTGACTCCAACATCGCATAGCCAGGCGAAGGGATCGCCCTACACCATTACGGGAGCCGAGAACATTCAAGTTCTGCCGGAGTAGAGGCAAACCCGCGGAAGGCAGCAGTTTTCTCGCGAGATCAGGCCGCGCAGGTCGTAAGGATCAACGAGCGCGGCCTCGGGTTTCCCCCGAACAGCGCCGTGCGACCTATGGTTCGAAGGAGAAGACGGCGCCTCGGGTTATGGTTGGCAGGTTGAAGGTGATGGAGTCTCCGTGGCGTTCGCCTTTTAGGGGCTGCGGTTCTCCCATGAACGACAGGAACGAGGCCTTGCCTTCGGACTTTAACTTCAGAGTGACTTGTACTCCCTCTTGTGGCGTCTGGATGGGATTGGATCCGCCGACCAGGCCCGCGAAGTTGGCGAAGTAGCAGTTGATGTGGCCGTCGGAGGTGCGCGCAATCGAAGTAGCTACATGCGTGGAAGCTTCGATCTTTACGGAATCTCCACCGGCAAGGGCGGCGAAGAATTCTTTCTGGGAATCAGGCGAGGCGCGATCGAAATCCTTTTCCTGCTCGTCGTTGTAGGCTTTGCCGGGATTTGCCGGAAGCCGGACAATGTTCGGCGAATCTCCGAGTTCGGTGGTGTCGGAACCGGCGATGACGACTTTTCCGCCTTGCGCGACGAAATCCTTCAGCCAAGCCTGCTCGACATCGCCGAGAACACGGACGTCAGGCAGGACGATGGTTTTGCCTTTGAAATCCGCCAGCGTGCGCGGAGTAACGATCTGAAATTCGAGATGCTTCTGCATCAGGAGAATCAGAGCGCCGCGATAGGACGGGATAAATTCCTTGGCGAAGTAGTTCCGCGTTTCCGGAGAGAAGTACACGCCGACGGGATCAATGGGCGAGCGGGGCAGGTAAAAAGTCTTTTCGTGCGCCTGAATCCAGGTGAAGATTTTCTTGCGAGTCGGCAGATCGTTGGAGCCGGCCATGGAATGTCCGGGGGCGTCCCAGAAGTTGGAGCCAGTCATGATTTGTGACATGGCCAAGTTCATCATTGCTTCGCGGGCGTCGACTTTCTTGTCGCCGTCCCAAGAGTAATTCAATATCCACGTGGGTTTTCCCTGGGCGAAGGCGCGGAAGGAATGCATGCCAACCTGATAGCGGAACCAGTCGATCGGTTTGCGGCCCGAAGCCATGTGATCGCCGTTGCCGAATTCGTATTCGTGGGCGATGGCGTCGACGACCGCATAGAGACTGTAGACATCGGCGCCGACGCGTACGGCTTCTTCTTCGATGCCCGGATAAATTTCAGGAATGGTTTTGATTTGAGGATTGATCGACTTCGCATTGCGGTCAATTTCGGCGAGGAAGTCGGTAAAGGTTTGAATGCGGAATTGCACCCACTTGCGAAAGTTCGTGTCGGAGAAATCGCCGAGCTTGAGATCATGCTTCGCATCGAGACCGGTCTGCTGCTTGAACGCCGCGACCGTGTAGTCGTCGAAGCTGGCCCAGGTATCTTCCCAGCCATCGAAATGCGTCATCCAGTAAGGAATGTCGATGTAGATGCCGTCGATGCCGGTGGAGGCAATCTGGCGCACGCGCTCCATATAAGTTTTGCGCCACTCGGGCGCGTAAGGACTGACCCAGACGTCCTCGTCGCCTTTTCGGATCCAGAAGGCAGTGCCGCCGCCGAAGATGGCTGGCTCGCCGGTAATTTTGCGCTGCAGCCAATCGGGATGATCCTTGGCCATCGTGTGCGCGACCTGATCTCCATGAGCGGTGATGCACTCGGTGCCGGCGATGTAGACGAAGGCATGGTTGCCGGCTTTGTGCGCGGCTTCGGCGACGTCGTGAATGGCTTTCAGTTTCGCGGTGGGATCGAGATAGCTCTCGTAACGTCCGGGGATGTCGTTGTCGACTTCGATGCCGGCGACGTCGCTCTCTTGCGCGCGGCGGACGATCTCGGCAGCGTCTCCGCCTTTGAGGCCGTAGGCGGCGATGCGGACGTAGTTGGTCCAGTCTTGGGGATGTTGGTCGGGGGCGGCGGGGAGGGTGGAGGCGAAGAGGAGGAGAGCGAGTGCGATTTGTGGTTTCAATTGGGCCTCGTATCAGTCTTTTGTCGCTGGAGAACACGGGGGCTAAAGCCCTTTTCAATTCCCGCTTAACGCGGCCCTAAAGGGCCGCTCTTCCACGGTTGCTTGACAGTCAAAATCCCCACTTCTCGCGCCAAAGGCTGCGCGAGAAATGGGGCACCCGGCCGCTCTTCCACGGTTGTACGCCAGATCCTCCGCGTCTGGTTTACGCAGTGGGTGGGACGCCGCCGGTTTCGTCGTTTTGTCCCAGGCCTACGGTCGTACGCAGCGTGAGGGTGCCGTCCTCGTTTAATTTTTGGCGGCAGGCCCAGCGGACTGGGTAGCGTTGTCCCTTCACTTCGATTTCGGCTTTCAAGCGAAGGGCCTGCCATTTGGTTCCTTTCGGAAGCGGGAATTTTGCCTGCCGCACTTTTCCCGGGAGCGGATATCCGGCATCGAGGCTGCCACTGAACAAAACTTTGTCGTCACTCGTGAGGACCGAAACGCGCAGCACGCCGGGAACGGCGGCGATTCCGTCATTCGCAAATCCGATAATCAATCCTGGATAACCGCCCTCTTCGTAGGTCCAAATCCAAGAAGGGCGCACTCGATATCCAATTTTGCGGGCAAGTTCGTCGAGCGCGTCCGGGAATTGATGGTAGTAGTTGAGAATGCGATCGGCTTGAATGCGATGCCAGTTCCAGAGGGAAAAATAGTTCGCGCCGACGTCTTGCACGTGATGGATAGCGTTGTCACTGTAGGTGAGGCCGTCGTCGAGCTTGAGGCTTTTGGGCGAGCCATCGGACATGCCGACTTCGACCGAGACTCCGGTCCATGCAGGACGGTTGCTGAGTTCCTCGATCTGCTCGTTCTCGATGAAGATGGTGTCAGTGCGAAGCCAGTTGAAGCTGCGAACCGTGCGGTCGAGAAGTTCGGAGTTGCCTACTTTGCTGAAGTCCGGCTGCGTGTTGGTGAGAAGTGGAGTTTTCTTGAAGCGCTCGAGCTGATGCTGAAACATGCTGACGAAAGTATTCTCGGCGGTAACAGCGTCGGGGAATGGGTTCGTTTCGAAAGGCCAAGTGTGGCCTTCGCCCCAGAAGCCGTACATGAAGGTGTCGGTGTATTCGACGTCAGGATGTCCGTCGTAGGAATCGGCGAGCAGATCGACGAGTTCCCGAAAAGCGGATTGAAATGCGGGATCGTCATAGCGCGGCTCGTAGCGGGTGCGATTGAGCCAATCGCCAAGCTTGACCATGGGAATCTTGGAGCGCAGGAATTCGGGCAGGGGCGAATCGGGGATGTCGGGATTGCTGAGCATCACGCGGAAGCCGATGCGCTTCTGGTAGCGGCGCGCGAGATCGAAGGTCAGCTTCCAGTGTTCGCAGAGATCGAGCCGTCCCGGGCGCTGCTGGACGTCTTTCCAATTCACGCGCAGGTACAGCTTTGATCCCAGCGGCAGCTTGACGAGATTCTCGATCGACTGCGCTTGCGATTCTCCGTCTTTTTTCGCGGGACCGACTTCATCGCAGATGTAGGTGATCATTCCCATCCCAAAATTCGGGACGATTTCACGGGAGGGAGTGAGCGCCATGACAACGTTCCAACTGGGGTAAACGTCGGCGGAAAATGGTCCTTGATAAAGACGATCGGAAACGGGAGGGCCGGAGCCGAAATCGTACCGGTCGAAATTATGAATAGGGATTTGAGCGAGCAGGGATTTGGTAGCAATCCCTGCTGCTGCGAGCGCACCACCGGACTTCAGGAATGTCCTTCGTTGCATGGTTCAGCGGAGGCGATGAACGGCTGAGCCTCGATCCCTCAGAACTCGAAACGCAGTCCGAACTGGAAGGATCGCGGATTTTCGAGAACACTCCCGTTGACCTGATCCGTGGTAATGGTGCCAAAGAAGGGATCTCCGACGGCCGTGTTCGGCGGTCCAAAGCGCGGGTGATTGGCGAAGTTGAACATCTCGGCGCGCACTTCGATCCGCATGCCTTCTTTGGGAACAAACGACTTGTAAATATTCATGTCCAAGTTGTGGATGCCGTCGGTGCGCAGCCCGGGAAAATACCGGGGAGCGTTCCCAGGGATCTGGTCGCCCGGATCGGCAAAGCAGTTGGCATTGAGGAAGGTAGCAGGATTCGCAGAGACTCCCACGTTTTCCCAGTCCAAGGCGGCGGTGTGCACGCTGGTCCCAGTCTTAAGTTGCGAGCATATAACCTGGGGACGCTGCGTGCCGTTCGCCAAGCGGGCGTTGGCCATGCTGAGGGCGAGGGGTTGTCCCGATTGCTCGGTGATGATGGTGGCGAGCGACCAGCCACCTATCACGGCGTCGACCGCTCGGTTCATATTGCCGCCGATCCATTGCTTGCGCCCAATGGGGAGATCCACGACGACGGCGAGCGCGAGCCGCTGCGGCGTGTCGTTGGCGCCAATGCTGTGCTCAAAATTCAGACGGTCGAGTTGCTGCGGGATTCCAGCTCCCAGAGCGCCGACCCAGTTATTCCTGCCCGCCGACGAATTGTCAGTGGACTTCGATATCGTGTAGCTACCTTCAAAACTGATGTGGTGTGTGGTGCGCTTCTGGAAGCGAACCTGCAGAGCGTTGTACCAGGAGCTGGCTTCCTCCAACATCAGCCCTTCGAAATCACCATTGAATTGCGGGTACTTGTTCAACAGAGTACCCAAGGGCAGCGTGGATTGGCCGTAGTTCGAATTCGGTTCGTTGAAGCAAGGATTGGAAGGGGTTGATGTGCAGGGGGTATTGAACATCGAATAAAACGGGTTGCCCACTTGCGTCTGGAGGAAGTTGCTTACGCAGCTATCGGCCAGGCAAGTTGGATCGGTGGGAGTGACTGCCGTCGCAATCTGCGCCAGCAATGATGAGGGAATGAAATCCTGATTGTTGGTGCCAGACCAGGGAAGATGCGTGCTTCGGTTAGCGGAGTAGTCGACGCCGAGCACGATCTGGCTGGGGAGCAGACGCTGGATTCCGATATTCCACTGGTAGATGTTGGCGTCGCGAGCCGCGGTCGTGCCGAGATCGTTCGGGTTCTGATAACCCCAGTTCGCAAACTGGCTGTACTGCGTGCCCTGCGGACCGGTAAAGCCTCCCGGGAATGGATTCTCAAGGGTTGCAGATTGGGTGGCGAAATTGTCGTTGGTGAAAAACAAGTTCGCGGTCTTGCGGAAGGCCGAGCCGGGATATTGGAAGTTTGTAGCGGGGCTCATTCCGAAATAGATGCCTGCCCCGCCGCGTATCACCGTCCCCGAATCGATCTGGTAGGAGAAACCAAGTCTCGGTCCAACGTCTTTCCGGTAGGTCGGAACGGTCCGCATGCTCGATGTCGGGAATTGCGTTGTGCCGAGCACCTCCATCGACGATGGATAATTCAATCCGGCCGACTGCATGGTTGCCTGGGTGCTGAGCGTACCCGCCGGCGCCGCCACCGGGACAGAATTCAGTGGGATATTCACGCCGCTATCGGCGGTGAAATTGCTGAACTCGATTTGATTACCGCGCGATGTGTAAGGCGAACTCCACTGGTAACGCAAGCCCAGATTGATCGTGAGTTTCGGGGTTACCTTCCAGTCGTCCTGGATATAAAACCCTGTCTCGAGCGAGCGGTTCGCGACCGAAGGAGTGACCACGAGTTGACTGGAGGCATTGACATTATCGCCGTAGCCAAAAGCGAGGCTGGCGTAGGGATTGCCGGTTGAATTGCCGAAGGCATCGGTATCGCTGTTCGGAGTCGGCGATGTCGTGTCGTCAGTAAAAGTCATAAAGCCGCTCGGGTAATTCGGCTGCCAGAAATTGTTGTAGAAGATTCTCTGTTCACCGCCGATTTTGATCAGATGCGTCGCCTTGGAAATCACCAACTGCGATGAATAGCTGAACAGGGTGTGGGCAAAGGTAGTGTTGATGCAGCACTGATCGTAGAGATTTGTCCAAGGGGAACTTCCCTGCATCAGAAACGTGGGCATCTTATCGATGCCGTTTGCCGTTTCGAACACCGAAGGCAGTCCCTGAACGCCGGACGGCAAGGAAGCGTTAAAGCTGGAGATTGTCGGGATACTCGGGAGCGAGAGTTCGTGCACCCGGTCGACTCCGACATGGCTCGTCCAGACGATCCGGGAGTTGATGGTCCGGGTATATTCGAACGAAGCGTTTTGCGCCACGGTTACGCCGCTTGCGATTCCGTCGTTATCGAAGCCGTCGCCCAGGGTGAGGGGAGTCGTGAAGTTGCTCCAGCCTCGGCTATAGCGGCCGCTGATGCGGTTCCTGTCATTGATCTGGTGGTCGATCTTGATGTCGAATTGATAGTCCGGCCCCGACGATAGCGTGGTGAAGTTGTAGTTGTTGAACTCGTTCCCGTTGCTGGGTTTCGGATAGAGATTGAGGACGGCCAATCCGATGGGATCCAGTTCGTTTGCGGGGATCACGTTCAACTGGCCGTTGGACTGCACCTGCGGCCGGTTTACACATGGATTCCCGCATCCTAGCGCGGTCGGGTCGTAAATCGCATTCGCTGTCGCGGAGAAGTCGCCCTGGCGTTCTGCAAGGGTCGGTACGGTCACAACTCCGCTAGACGAACTGGCACTTCGAACCTTCTCGAAATCCACGAAGAAGAATGTACGGTTCTTGATGATCGGCCCCCCTAAGGAGAAGCCGCCTTGGTCGCGTTTACTGTCGGGTTTGGGATTAGGCGCGGGATTGAAAAAATCGCGGGCGTTCAACTGCGCGCGCTGCAGGAAATACCAGCCACTGCCGTGGAATTGGTCCGTCCCGCTCTTCATTACCATGTTTACGACGGTGCCGCCGTTGTTGCCGAACTCGGCCGAGAAGCTGTTGTTCTGGACCTTCATTTCCTGCATGCCCTCAACCAGGGGCTCGTAGTACACGTTGGAATTTCCGCCCTCACCCTGTTCCGGGGCGCTGATCAGAGCGCCGTCGAGCCGTATCTCAGCGGTCGCATTGCGCTGCCCGTTGGAAGTGAAGTTTGTTCCCGAGGGATAGTTATCATTGGTGCCCGCCCCTGAGACCTCGGTTACGCCCGCGGCCAGGAACGTCAGGCCGAAGAAGTTGCGGTTGGCCAAAGGGAGTTCGTGGACATATTCGTTGCTGATGTCCGTGCCCAGAGTCGCACTCTCGGTGTCCAGCAACGGAGCTGTGGTGCTGACTTCCATCGTCTCGCTAACGCCGAGAGGATGAATCACGAAGTCGACGCTGGTCTGCTGATCGACCTGCAAAACGACATTCTCTTTTTCGGAGGAGCGAAAACCCGCCGCCTGTACCTTGACCGTGTAGACGGCCGGACGCAGCCCGGTGAAGAAGTATTCACCATGCTCATCGGTGTTTGCGGTCTGCGTTATGTTGGTGCCAACGTTCGTGATGGTGACCGCTGCTTTGACCACAATGGCCCCGCTCTGATCAGTCACCGTTCCGCGCACCTGGGCTTGATACGCCCCCTGGCCGGCCGCTGCTGTGATCATCAAAATCGTGATCGCAAACAGGGCTACAAAAGAGGTGAAAAAACGGAAACTCGGACAGCAGACACGCATGGCAGCCTCCCCGAACGGAGTTTCATATTATTACGAGTCAAAACTATTACTTTCGTTTATGGCGAAAGTCAAGTCAATTCGGAGCCAAAAGTTGAATACAGCCAAGCAAAAGATGGGCGCAGCAGTCCACGACTAGACGAGACGGGGAACGTCGCGTTGTCTGGGAACGTTAGGTTGCGACAAAGGAGTGTGCGCGACGCCCGAAAAGGCAGCGACTTACGACTGCTTTCTTCTTGTTGCGAGGTATTTCATATCGTAGTCTGTTCGGTTCCCGTCTCTAACCACCAAGGATTGCAGATGACACGTCTTCTTTCTATGCAATGCGCCCGCGCGCTCCTTCTCTGTGCTGCTCTTGGGCTTCCGGCTGCAGCCTGGTCCGCTTCCGAAGTGCAGGCGACCAGGCAAGGCGACAACGTAACGCTTTCGAATGAGTCCATTTCCGCCACCTGGACTGTGCAGGGCGGCGCGCTCCGCTTCCAGAGCGTGACCAATGGTTTCACCGGAACGACCTTGGCATCCCAAAGCGATACGTTTGAGTTCATTCCTAAGGAAGGGGCGGTGCTGCATTCTTCGGAGCTCAAGATTGTGTTGCCGCCCGTGATCGAAGAGATTCCAATCGCGGCAAACTCATCCAAAGCCGCGGATCACGTGCCCGGAAAGCAAGTCCGCATTGAACTCGAAGACGCATCCGGCAAAGTTCGTGTCCTGTGGAAGGCGATGCTGCGCGACGATGCGAATTACGTTCGCCAGGAGGTGACGATTCATGCGGTGAAGGAACCGAGCGCGCTGGCCCGGATTGTGCTCATCGACTTGCCGGTGCCGGGTGGATCTGTTTCGGGCCACGTGAAGGGATCACCCGTCGCAGCGGACACTTGGTTCTTGGGCTTCGAACATCCTCTATCCGAATGCCGTGTACGCGAGTCTCAGGCATCTTGCTGGCTTTCACGCGAACTGCCGCTGCAGGCGGGCGAGAGCGTGACGTATTCGTCGGTGTTTGGAGCGGCTCATCCGGGGCAGCTTCGTCGCGACTTCCTAAGATACGTAGAACAGGAGCGTGCGCATCCTTATCGAACTTTTCTGCATTACAACACGTGGTACGACCTGGGATATTTCGATCGCTACAACGAGCAGAGCGTGTTGCAATCGATTAACGGATTCGGCGAGCACCTGACGAAGGAACGTGGAGTGAAACTCGACAGCTTTATGTTTGACGATGGGTGGGATGATCCCACGACGCTGTGGAAGTTCAATCCAGGATTTCCTTCGGGCCTGACAAACATATCGAAGGTTGCCGCCGGATATGGAGCGGCGCCCGGAATTTGGCTTTCGCCATGGGGCGGTTATGACAAGCCAAAGCAGCAGCGATTGGCGTCGGCGAAGGCAAAAGGATTCGAGACGAACGAAGGTGGATTCGCGCTGTCGGGTCCGAAATACTATCGCTACTTTCGCGATGCTTGTTTCGAGATGATCGACAAGTACGGGGTGAATCAATTCAAGTTCGACGGTACAGGGAACGCGAACGAAGTGATCAAGGGCAGCGAATTCGACAGCGATTTCGATGCCGCGATTCATCTGATCGGCGAACTGCGTGGGAAGAAGCCGGACATTTATATCAATCTGACAACGGGAACCTACCCGTCGCCATTCTGGCTGATGTATGCGGATTCGATCTGGCGCGGTGGAGAAGATCATTCATTTGCCGGCGTCGGGTCGAATCGCCAGCGGTGGATTACGTATCGCGATTCGCAGACTTATCGGCGGGTGGTCGAGGATGGTCCGCTGTTTCCGATCAACTCGCTGATGCTGCATGGCATGATCTACGCGCGGGACGCAGAGCGATTGGGAAGCGATCCCGGTCACGATTTTGCGGACGAAGTTCATTCGTATTTCGGCACGGGAACACAGCTGCAGGAGATGTACATCACTCCATCGCTGCTGTCGGCGCAGGATTGGGATGTGCTGGCGGAGACGGCGAAGTGGTCGCGAGCGAATGCTCAGGTGCTGAAGGATTCGCATTGGGTGGGAGGCGATCCAGCGAAGCTCGAGGTTTATGGATGGGCGGCGTGGTCGCCGGAGAAAGCGATTGTGACGCTGCGAAATCCGAGCGACCGGGCAGAGGATTTCACCGGAAGTCTTGCTGAGATGCTGGAGCTGCCTGCCGGGAATGCGTCGGAATTTGCGGCCCGAAGTCCGTGGAAAGATGCGAGCGCGGCGGTGACGATTGCTGCGGCGGAAAAGCATATGTTCCACTTGCAGCCGTTTCAGGTGCTGACGTTGGAGTTGATGCCGGAGAAATAACCCGCCGCAGTGTGGGCACTTCGCAGGCGAAGGCGCCCCTGCCGAAGCTGGTATTGCAAGCGCTTGATGCTGCGCGTGGTACGATCTCGATACGGTTTTAATCCTGAAGGCTGCAGTCATTCCCCATGAAAGCCGCAATCCTAGCCTCTCCCCGACCCGTTTTTGAGCATCCGTTACAGATTGTGGATGTGGCGGATCCGCGTGTGCGTTCGGGGCACGTGCTGCTGCGCGTGCGCGCCTGCGGCGTATGCCGAACCGATCTGCACATTGTTGAAGGAGAGTTGCCGCCGAAGCAGCTGCGCATTATTCCGGGGCACCAGATTGTGGGAGAAGTGGTGGACGGTGCGACGGCCGAGCTCCCTGTGGGCGCGCGCGTCGGCGTGTCGTGGCTTGGCGGCACGGACGGAACCTGCGGGTATTGCCAGAAGGGGATGGAAAATCTTTGCGATGAGATCGTCTTCACGGGCTACTCAGTTGCAGGAGGGTATGCGGAATATGCCTTCGCGCGTAATGATTTTGTCTATCCGCTGCCAGAGTCGTTGGACGATCTGCACGCTGCGCCGTTGCTCTGTGCGGGGATCATTGGCTTTCGGAGTTTGCGCGTGGCCGGAGTTGAACGGGGAGAGCGCGTCGGACTATTCGGCTTTGGCGCGTCGGCGCATCTGGCGATTGCCGTTTTGCAGGCGTGGAAGTGCGAAGTATATGTCTCCACGCGAGGGAACTCGCATCGACAATTGGCGGAGTCGTTGGGAGCGACGTGGGTGGGAAGCGAGAACGAGAAGCCTCCGGTGGAACTGGATCGCGCCGTGACGTTTGCGCCGAGTGGAGATGTGGTGGTGGCTGCGCTCAGCAGCCTGCGGAAAGGTGGAGTGGTGGCGATCAATGCCATTCACCTCGATTCCATTCCGCAGTTTGATTACGACAGCTTGCTCTGGGGCGAACGGCAATTACGCAGCGTGGCCAATATGACTCGCGCCGATGCGCGGGATTTTCTCGCGCTGGCGGGACAGATTGGATTGCAGCCGAAGGTCACGGTGTTTTCTTTGGATCAGGCGAATGAGGCTTTGATGGCGGTTAAGAATGATGCTGTGGACGGGGCGGCAGTGATTGTGCCTTAGCGTCGCCGGCGGCAGGCTCGACATAAGAAACGCTCGGCTTCGCCATCGTGCTCGGACGAAGGCGTC
>Ga0209624_10002037_pt1 | contig 15238 bp, 11 predicted proteins | sample JacPinW_OM2H0_O1_FD_188565 | JGI IMG/M metagenome (GOLD analysis project Ga0209624, IMG submission 188565) | Forest soil microbial communities from Algoma, Ontario, Canada - Jack Pine, Ontario site 1_JW_OM2H0_O1 (SPAdes) (version 2) | ecosystem: Environmental > Terrestrial > Soil > Boreal...
CTCGACGTGCTCATCCTCGTCTCCGAGCCGACGTTCAGCGGCTGCCTGGTCGTCGCGCGCCCCATCGGCCTGCTGCGCATGATCGACGACGGCAAGGAGGACGACAAAGTGCTCGCGGTGCCGGTGGGCGAGCCCGACTACGCGGACGTGCACAACTACACGCAGATCTTCTCGCACCAGCTGCGCAAGATACAGCACTTCTTCGAAACCTACAAGACGCTCGAAGGCAAGCACACGAGCACCGCGGGGTGGGACGACGCCGCGACGGCGCGCCGCGTGATCGTCGAGTCGGCGCAGCGCTTCGACGAGCGGGAGACGTGACGGCGCTCGGCTAGGTGGCGGGCCGCTCGATGCGGGCGACGGCGTCGCCGTGTGCAGGCACGTCGTCCGCGACGGCGGCCGCGAACAGCTCCGCGGTGTCGACGAGCCGTGGCCCGGGGCGGTTGACGAACGCGTTGCCGTCCATCGCGTACGCGCGGCCATCGCGCACGGCGCGCAGCGACGCGAACGCGTACGCCGCGGCGGGCGACAACGCGGCGATCTCGCCCTGCGCGCGCTCGAGGCCGAAGCCGCACGGCGCGACGATGACGACGTCGGGGTCGCTCGCCGCGATCTCGTCCCAGGTGAGCACGCGGCTGTTCGCACCGGCATTGCCGAGCACCGGCTCGCCGCCGGCGAGCTCGACCAGCCCCGGCGTCCAGTGCCCGGCGCACATCGGCGGCTCGGTCCATTCGAGCACGAGCACGCGCTCGCGCGGGCGAATCGCGACGCGGTCGCGCAACGCGCCGGCGCGCGCGGTCAGCTGGGCGATCAGATGCTTCGCACCGTCGCGCGTGCCGGTGAGCTCGCCGAGAAACGCGATCGTCGAGTACACGTCTTCGAGCGAGGACGGTTCCAGCGAGACCACGCGCGGATCGCCGCGCAAGCGTTTGGCCGCGCGGTCGACGATCTCGTACGACACCGCGCACACCGCGCACAGCTCTTGCGTCACGATGAGGTCGGGCTCGAGCGCCGCGAGCTTTCCGTCGTCCAGGCCGTAGAGCGACGAGCCTGCGTGCACGCGCGCGCGCACGTGACGGTCGATCCCCGCGGCATCGAGCTCCGCCGGCAGGAGCGTCGACGTCAGCACGGGCCGCGTCTGAGCCTCGGCGGGATAGTCGCATTCGTGCGTGACGCCGACGACCTGGTCGCCGGCGCCGATGGCGAACAGAATCTCGGTGGCGGAGGGCAGCAGGCTGACGACGCGCATCGGTCCGGTGTTCCGTTCGCGCCGAGCGCGCGCCCGCCGGGACTCGGCGCGCGGGACGCGGAACGTTCCCCGGTCACGCCACCAGCACGCAGGAGCATCCTCCCCTGAACAAGATCAAGGTCAAGAACCCCGTCGTCGAGCTCGACGGCGACGAGATGACGCGCATCATCTGGCACTTCATCAAAGACAAGCTCATCCTGCCGTATCTCGACGTCGACTTGAAGTACTACGACCTGAGCGTCGAGCACCGGGACGAGACCGACGACCAGGTGACGCTCGACGCGGCGCGCGCGATCAAGCAGTACGGCGTCGGCGTGAAGTGCGCGACGATCACGCCCGACGAGGCGCGCGTCGAGGAGTTCCACCTCAAGAAAATGTGGCGCTCGCCCAACGGCACGATCCGCAACGAGCTCGACGGAACGGTGTTCCGCGAGCCGATCATCTGCCGCAACGTGCCGCGGCTGGTGCCCGGCTGGACGCAGCCGATCGTGATCGGCCGCCATGCGTTCGGCGACCAGTACCGCGCGACCGATTTCGTCGTGCCGGGCCCCGGCAAGCTGACGCTCACGTTCGCGCCCGACGGCGGGGGTGAGAAGATCGAGCGCGAGGTGTTCCAGTTCCCCGGCGGCGGCGTCGCGCTGTCGATGTACAACCTCGACGAGTCGATCCGCGGCTTCGCGCGCGCGAGCATGAACTACGGCCTCCTGCGCGGCTGGCCCGTGTATCTCTCCACCAAGAACACGATCCTCAAAGCGTACGACGGGCGCTTCAAGGACATCTTCCAGCAGGTGTTCGACGAAGAGTTCAAGGCCGAGTTCGACAAGCGCGGTCTGACGTACGAGCACCGCCTGATCGACGACATGGTCGCCGCGGCGCTCAAGTGGTCGGGCGCGTTCGTGTGGGCGTGCAAGAACTACGACGGCGACGTGCAGTCCGACACCGTCGCGCAAGGCTTCGGCTCGCTGGGGCTGATGACGTCGGTGCTGATGACGCCGGACGGCAACACGATCGAGGCCGAGGCCGCTCACGGCACCGTGACGCGCCATTACCGCGAGTACCAGAAGGGCCGCGAGACGTCGACCAACCCGATCGCGTCGATCTTCGCCTGGACGCGCGGGCTCGCGCACCGCGGCAAGGTCGACGGCACGCCGGACGTGACGCATTTCGCGGAGACGCTCGAGAAGGTGTGCGTCGACACCGTCGAGTCGGGGAAGATGACCAAAGACCTCGCGATCCTGATCGGACCCGATCAACCGTGGCTGACGACCAACCAATTCCTCGACGCGCTGGATGCGGAGCTTCGCAACCGCATGGGAGCGACAGCGCCCGCCGCGGTGTGAGCGGAGCATGATGAACGGCGACGAGACGCTCGCGATCCTGGTCGGCGGCGGGCCGGCGCCCGGGATCAACGGCGTCATCGCTTCGGCGACGATCGAGGCGCGCAACCACGGGCTGCGCGTGCTGGGCATCTACGAGGGCTACCGGCATCTCGTGCGCGGCGACATCTCGCACGTCACCGAGCTCGAGATCGAGGACGTCTCGCGGCTGCACTTCTCGGGCGGCTCGATGCTGCGCACGTCGCGCACCAACCCCGCGGCCGATCCCGAGTCGCTGCGCAAGTGCGTGCGCTCGCTGACGATGCTGGGCGTGCGCTACCTCGTCACAATCGGCGGCGACGACACCACCTTCGGCGCGACGCGCATCGCCGCCGAGACCAGAGGCCGCATCGGCGTCGCGACCGTCCCCAAGACGATCGACAACGATCTGCCGCTGCCCGACAACGCGCCCACGTTCGGTTTCGAGACGGCGCGCTCGGTGGGCTCCGCGATCGTCGAGAACTTGATGGAGGACGCGCGCACCGCGCAGCGCTGGTACCTCGCGATCACGATGGGACGCAAGTCCGGCGCGCTCGCGCTGGGCATCTGCAAGGCCGCGGGCGCGACGCTCGCCGTGATCCCCGAGGAGTTCCCGGGCGACCGCATCGCGCTCGACGACGTGGTCGACACCATCGTGGGCTCGATCGTGAAACGGCTCGCGTACGGCCAGGACCACGGCGTCGCCGTGATCGCCGAAGGGATCGCCGAGCGCATCGCGCCCGATGAGCTCGCCGCGGTGTCGACCGCGACGCGCGATGCGTACGGCCACGTGCGGCTCGCCGACGTGCCGCTGGGCATGGTGCTGCGCGATGCGATCCGCGTGCGGCTCACCGAGCTCGGCATCGACGAGACCGTGGTGCCCAAGGACATCGGCTACGAGCTGCGCAGCGCGAAGCCGATCCCGTTCGACGCCGAGTACACGCGCACGCTGGGCTACGGCGCCGTTCGCTACCTGCTGGGCGGCGGCAGCGGCGCGCTGATCGCGCTCGCCGGCGGGCGCATCGTCCCCGTGACGCTCGATGAGATGCTCGACCCCGCGACCGGCCGCATCCGCGTGCGGTTGGTGGACGTGACCACCGAGTCGTACGAGGTCGCGCGCAAGTACATGATCCGCCTGGAAGAGCAGGATCTCATCGAGCCGCGCCTGTCACGCCTGTCGGCCCAGACGAACCTGGACCCGGAAGAGTTCGAAACACGCTTCCGCCGGCTGTTCCGTTCGGCCGAGGCCGGCGCGAAGAAGAACTAGCGCCGCGTCGCCGTCGGTAGCGACGCGAGGCGCTGCTCGATCTTGACGAGGCGGCGTTCTAGCGCGTCGAAGCGTTCGGACATGCTGAACCCGTCGCCGAGGGCGAGGTACCACGGGTCGACGTTCAATTGATCCGCCAAGCGTACCCCGAGCGCGAAGTTCGGCATCTTGACGCTCCCGTTTTCGATCTGCCGGATCGTGCCTTCGGCAGCGCCGACCGCAGCGGCGAGGTCGACGACCGTGATCCCGCGCTCGTTGCGCAGGCGGCGCAGCCGCTCGCCGAACTGCTCGTTCATGCCGAGCGCCGCTCCCGGTAGGAAGCTGATCCGGGGATGCCGTTCCCGGAGGAATTGAGTTGGCGTGTGTCGTAGATACCAGGCGCGGAGCGCGCGAGAAGCTGGGTCGGCTCGCGTTTCGTCGCGTTGGAAAGGCGAGGCTGGTATGTCGATTTCGCGAGATGTGACGGTGAACGTGAGCTTCGCGTCAAGCTCGTCGGCGGAAGACGGTGCGCACGGGGTTGGCGACAGCATTCTACGAATCGAGTCCCGCGTCCCGTCCGGCCGAAGCCCGCGACCGGTTCGTGCCGAGGTGCGCGCCGTGGTATCGCCGGATCGCGCGACGACCTCGCTCGAGTTGATGGTGGAACGCTGATACGCACTCATGCGCGCGATGGTGCGCGCACGGAGCTCTCGATGGGAATACGCAAACCGCGAATGTTTGGCACACGTGTGCCAAATCAGATGCTGACGGTTACACGCGTAGCGGCGCCAGCTGTGACTCCGAGCGCTGCACCGTGCGGTCGAACGCGTCGGCGCCGTTGCGCGCCAGCGTGTCGTAGAGCGCGATCGCTGTCGTGCGGGTGAGGATCATCGCGCGGTACCACGGGAACGTCGGCGCGAGCCGCGTCAGCCCGGCCTGGCGCGTCCAGCGCTGCTGCAGGCGCGCCGCCACGACGTGCATCGCGTGCACCGAGAGCACGTAGTCGTGATCGCTCAAATGGTGGACGAACGCTTCGAGCGGCACCGGATCGGCCGCGAGGACGTAGCTCGAACCCTCGCGCTTGACCAGGCCGAACGCGACCGGGTCGACGTTCGCGACGATCGCCGCGGCGCGGCACCACGACACGACCTTCGCCTCGTCGCCCAGCGAGGGCGCCGCGTGCGCCGACAACAGCGTGGTGACGAAGCGCGGGTCGTTCCCCCGCACGATCGCCTCCGCGCCGGAGAGCACGTGATGGCCGCCGGTGCCCGCGATCTGCAGCTCGTCGAGCACCGTGCCGTCGTCGTTCCAGCCGAACACGACGGTCTTCATCGCGTCGTGGTAGAGCGCGGCCGCGACGACGGTGTCGCGCGAGACGGTCGGGCGGCCGCCGAAGTAGTGCCGGTCGTACGTCGACGCGAGATCGCTCGCGACGGACGCGTTGAACGACTCGTGCACGGCGAGCCCGCCGGGGTAGTCGTGGTGCGAGCCTTCGCCCGAGCCCGGCGCCGACCAGAACGGCTGCACGCGGTTGCCCGCTTCGGGCTCGGTGCCCGGCGGGAAGATTCCGCGCACCGGCGCGTCGGCGGCCACGAAGCCTTCGCGCGCGAGAGCGTCCCGCACCGCGGTTCGCGCCGCCGGCGTCTGGTGGCGGTCGGCGTACAGCGGCTGCGCGTTGCGCACGAGGTCGAGCACGTTCGCGCGCAGCGCCGCGTCGGAGATCGATTGCGCGCTCGCCTCCACTCGCGCGTAGGTCGCCGACGCCAGGTTCGAGCTTCGGGCGAGCGAGGCGGCGGCCGCGTTGCCGCGCGAGAGGGGCCCGCCGGGCTCCGCCAGGGCGACCTGCGGCGCGCCGGTGGCCGCCGCGGCGTCCTCGAGGCCGGCCAGACCCGCGGCCAGCGGCGCGGCGGCAGCCGCGAGCGCGCCCAGGAAGCGAGGGCGGGTGAGGAAAGCCGCGCGACCGTCAGCGACGCACATTCTCGGCGGTTTCCTCGCGGGAAGGAAAATGCTTCCGCAGCGGCAACTCGCGGTCTGGTATATTGTATGCCAAGAACTTTACCGATGCGAGCCGGGCTTCGATGGCTGCTCTAGCGTTACGAGCCCTCCGCTCCGACACGAGCATTTCGGTGCGGGTCTACGAGGCCATTCGCGCGGCAATCACCGCGACGAACTTGTACGAGATCGAGGAAGCGCAGCTGCGCCTGGACGAGCGTGAGCTCGCGACGCGGCTGGGCGTGAGCAGGACGCCCGTTCGCGAAGCGCTGGTGCGCCTCGAGCACGAGGAGCTCGTGACGAGTGTTCCCCGCCGCGGCTACTTCATCGCTCGCAAGAGCAAGTCCGAGCTGCTCGAGATCATCATCGTGTGGGCCGCGCTCGAGAGCATGGCGGCGCGCCTGGTCGCGATCTCGGCGACGGAAGGCGCGATCGCTTCCCTGCGTGAGATCTTCGCGACGTTCGACGGCGGCCGCATCGCCGCGCACCTGGACGAGTACTCCGACGCGAACCTGCGCTTTCACCAGCGGATCATCGAGCTCTCCGGCTGCGATGCGCTCCGCCGCACCGCGGACGGCATCCTGATCCACGTCCGTTCGATCCGCCACCGCACTATCGGCGAAAGCCACCGTTTCGAGCGCTCGATCGTCGACCACATGCACATCATCGAGGCGCTCGAGAAGCGCGATGCGGACCTCGCCGAGCGTCTGGTCCGCGACCACGCGCTCGCGCTGGCCGCGCACGTCGACGCGAACGACAACGACCTCTAAGATAGGGAATCGCTGATGAGTTCCAACGGCATATCCTCGAACGGAGCACCGGACGGCGAGCCGGTGCGCAAGGCGCTCGACGGCATCAAGGTGCTGGACATGACGCACGTCCAGGCCGGTCCGTCGTGTACGCAGATCCTCGCGTGGCTGGGCGCCGACGTCATCAAGGTCGAGCTGCCGGGCCGCGGTGACATCACGCGCGGTCAACTGCAAGACATCCCCGACGTCGACAGCCTCTACTTCACGATGCTGAACTGCAACAAGCGCAGCATCACGCTCAACACCAAGACGCCCGACGGCAAGGCGATCTTCGAGAAGCTCATCGAGCACTGCGACGTGCTCGTCGAGAACTTCGGGCCGGGCGTGCTCGACCGCCAAGGCTTCACGTGGGACCGCATCCGCGAGATCAATCCGCGCATCTCGTACGCGTCGATCAAGGGCTTCGGCCCCGGCAAGTACGAGGATTTCAAAGCGTACGAGACCGTCGCGCAGGCGATGGGCGGCGGCATGAGCACCACCGGCTGGCCCGACGGTCCGCCGACGAGCACCGGTGCGCAGATCGGCGACTCGGGCAGCGGCATCCACATGGTCGCGGCGATCCTCGCGGCGCTGTACCAGCGCACGCACACGGGGCGCGGCCAGCGCGTGACGGTTGCGATGCAGGACAGCGTGCTCAACCTGATCCGCGTGAAGATGCGCGACCAGCAGCGGCTGGCGCACGGACCGCTGCGCGAGTACCCGAACAAGACGTTCTCGGACTACGTGCCGCGCTCGGGCAACGCGTCGGGCGGCGGCCAGCCGGGGCAGGCGCTCAAGTGCGCGCCGGGCGGCGAGAACGACTACGTGTACGTGATCATCCAGCCGCAAGTGTGGGCGCCGCTCGCGAAGCTGATCGGCCGCCCGGAGCTCGTCGACGATCCGGCGTACGCGACGCCGGCGGCCCGGCTGCCGCACCTCGACGAGGTGTTCGCGGTGGTCGAAGAGTGGACGAAGACGATGACCAAGTTCGAGGTGCTCGACCAGCTCAACGCGATCGACGTCCCGTGCGGACCGATTTTGAGCACCAAGGATCTGATCGAGGACGAGTCGCTGCGCGCGCGCGGCATGATCGCCGACGTGCGGCATCCCGAACGCGGCACGTTCAAGACGGTCGGCTGCCCGCTCGTTCTTTCCGACACGCCGGTGCAGATCACCACCTCGCCGCTGCTGGGCGAGCACAACGAAGAGATTCTCAAAGAGATCGGCTGGGACGGCAAGGACGTGAAAGCGCTCCACGCCGCCGGCGTACTGTAGGAGACAAGGACGAACATGCTGCTCGATCGCCAGACCCGTGACAAAGCCGCGGTACGCGCGGTTCTCGACCGCGTCAAAGCCGACAACCGAAGCGCGCTGAGCGCGCCTGAAGCGAAAGAAGTCGCCGACGCGTACGGTCTGCCGGTGCCGCAAGAGGGTCTTGCGACGTCCGCCGATCAGGCGGTGGCGCTCGCCGAGAAGATGGGCTATCCGGTCGTGCTCAAGATCGTCTCGCCGGACATCTTGCACAAGACCGAAGCCGGCGGCGTGCTCGTCGGCGTCGCCGACGCGCAAGCCGTGCGCGCGGGGTACGACACGATCGTCGCGAACGCGAAGAAGTACAACGCCGGCGCGGTCGTCAGCGGCGTGCAGGTGCAGCAGATGCTGCCCACCGGCGCGCAAGAGGTGATCGTCGGCGCCGTCAGCGACCAGAGCTTCGGCAAGCTCGTCGCGTTCGGCCTCGGCGGCGTGCTCGTCGAAGTGCTCAAGGACATCACGTTCCGGCTCGCACCGGCGAGCCGCGAGGACGCGATCTCGATGCTCGACGGCATTCAGGCCGCCGAGATGCTCAAGGGCGTGCGCGGTTCCGAGCCGGTCGACCGCGAGTCTCTGGCGTCGATCATCGAGTCGGTGTCGCAGCTCGTGACCGACTTCCCCGAGATCAGCGAGGTCGACCTCAACCCGGTGTTCGCGACCGCCAAGGGCGCGACCGCGGTCGACGTGCGCATCCTGGTCGACTTCAATCCGCCCGAGCCGCGCCGGAAGTACTCGCAAGACGAGATCGTCACCGCGATGAACCGCATCATGCGGCCCGACGCGATCGCCGTCATCGGCGCGTCCGGCGAAGACGGCAAGATCGGCAACTCGGTGATGAAGAACCTCGTCAACGGGGGCTACAAGGGCAAGATCTATCCGATCAATCCCAAAGCCGACGAGATCCTCGGGCACAAGGCGTACGCGTCGGTCAAAGACATTCCGGGCGAGGTGGACGTCGCGGTGTTCGCGATCCCCGCCAAGTTCGTCGCCGCGGCGCTCACCGAGTGCGGCGAAAAGCACATCCCGGGCGCGGTCCTCATCCCGTCCGGCTTTGCCGAGACCGGCAACGAGGAAGGCCAGCACGAGCTCCAAGAGATCGGGCGCAAGTACAACATCCGCCTGATGGGGCCGAACATCTACGGTTTCTACTATCTGCCCAAGGACGTGTGCGCCACGTTCTGCACGCCGTACGACGTCAAGGGCCACGTCGCGCTCTCGTCGCAGTCCGGCGGCGTCGGCATGGCGATCATCGGCTTCAGCCGCTCGGCGAAGATGGGCGTGTCCGCGATCGTCGGCCTGGGCAACAAAGCCGACATCGACGAGGACGACCTGCTCACGTTCTTCGAGCAGGACGACGCGACGCAAGCGATCGCGATGCACATGGAAGATCTCAAAGACGGGCGTTCGTTCGCCGAAGTCGCCAAGCGCGTCTCGAAGAAGAAGCCGGTCATCGTGCTCAAGGCCGGGCGCACCGAGCTCGGCGCGCGCGCCGCCAGCTCGCATACCGGCGCGCTCGCGGGCAACGACAAGATCTACGACGACGTGCTGCGCCAGAGCGGCGTCATCCGCGCGCGCGGCCTCAATGAGCTGCTGCAGTTCGCGCGCGCCGTGCCGGTCCTGCCCACGCCCAAGGGCGAGAACGTCGTCATCATCACCGGCGCGGGCGGCTCGGGCGTGCTGCTCTCCGACTCCGTCGTGGACGCGGGACTCCAGCTCATGAAGTTCCCGCCCGACCTCGACGAGGCGTTCAAGAAGTTCATCCCGCCGTTCGGCGCCTCGGGCAACCCGGTCGACATCACCGGCGGCGAACCGCCCAAGACGTACCAGAACACGATCCGCCTGGGGTTGGAGGACGACCGCATCCACGCGCTCATCCTCGGCTATTGGCACACGATCGTGACGCCGCCGATGGTGTTCGCGAGACTCACCGCGGAAGTCGTCGAAGAGTTCCGCGCGCGCGGCATCAACAAGCCCGTCGTCGCGTCGCTCGCAGGCGACGTGGAGGTGGAAGAGGCCAGCGAGTACCTCTTCGACCACGGGATCCCCGCCTATCCTTACAACACGGAGACGATGGTCGCGGCGCTCGGCGCGAAGTATCGGTGGGCCCGTGCGGCGGGACTGCTCTAGCCCAACCGGCAACGAAGAAAAGCCCCGGACGTTTGCGTCCGGGGCTTCGTTCGCACGGCCTCATAGGGTGCGGCTCAAAAACGGAAAAAGAATCTTCCACACCGTGCGCGGCGCGCACGCGCCTTCCCAACTCACGATTCGGCATGAGGGGAGTCTATGACCAGTTCGATGGCCATGGTGCCAAGTAGTCCGCTCCGAAATCGTTGGCTTCAGCTGATCCTCGGCATCGTCGCCATGATCATGATCGCCAACCTGCAATACGGGTGGACGCTGTTCGTCAACCCGATCAAGGACCAGTTCCACTGGGCGACGGCGGCGATTCAGGTTTCATTCACGACGTTCGTCGTCGTCGAGACGTGGCTCGTACCGGTCGAAGGCTACATCATCGACCGCTTCGGTCCGACGCGCATCACCGTCATCGGCGGCGTGCTCGTCGGCATCTCGTGGATCATGTTCTCCCAAGCGACGTCACTGTGGACGTTCTGGATCGGCTCCGCCATCGGCGGCGTCGGTGCAGGCATCGTGTACGGCTGCACCGTCGGCCAGGCGCTCAAGTGGTTCCCCGACAAGCGCGGTCTCGCGGCCGGGTTGACTGCGGCCGGTTTCGGTGCGGGCTCGGCGATCACGATCGTGCCGATCGGCCAGATGATCATCCATTCCGGCTATCAGCAGACGTTTCTCGTGTTCGGCATCGTGCAGGGCATCGCGGTGATGCTCATCGGGCTCTTGCTGCGCGCTCCGGTGCCCGGCGAAGTGCCGGCCGCCGTCGCGTCGACCGCGCTCAAGCAGACGCTGCGCGACTTCCGGCCGCTCGAGATGCTCAAGACGCCGTTGTTCTACGTCATGTACCTGGCGATGCTGTGCGTCGCCGTCGGCGGCGTCATGGCGACCGCGCAGCTCGGCCCGATCGCCCGCGATTACATCGTCGACGAGGTGCCGATCACGCTGCTGCTGTTCACGCTGCCGGCCCTGCAATGGGCTCTGGTGTTCGACCGCGTGCTCAACGGATTGGCCCGGCCGGCGTTCGGCTGGCTGTCCGACCGCATCGGGCGCGAGAACACGATGTTCATCGCCTTCGGCAGCCAGTGCTTCATCATCTTGCTGTTCATCAAGGTCGCCGCGAACCCGATGCTGTTCGTGATCATGTCGGCGCTGGTGTTCTTCACGTACGGCGAGATCTTCAGCCTGTTCCCGTCGCTCAACGCCGACACGTACGGCCGCAAGTTCGCCACCACGAACTACGGGCTGCTGTACACGGCCAAGGGAACGGCTGCGCTGCTCGTACCGTTCGCGAACATCATCAAGGACGCGACCGGAAGCTGGGTGCCGATCTTTCAGGTCGCCGCTGCGTTGAACCTATGCGCAGCGCTCATCGCCATGTTCGTGATCAAACCCATGCGCGCTGCCAAGGCGAGACGAGAGGCCGCTCTACCGAGCGACTCTGGTATCCCTGCGGTTTCTCCCACCTAAGGACAAGGTACGCAATCATGAAGCTTCTCATCCGATCGGCCGTACTCGTCTCGGCGTGCGCGCTGGGTCTGACGACGCTGCCCGCTCCCGTACCCGCCGCTGAATCGGCGACGCTGACCGCGGACGTCGCGTCCAGCGCGTTCAAACCGTTCGAGCATCTCTTCAAAGAGTATGAGAAGAGCCACCCGGGCGTGACCATCAATCCCAAGTCGATGAGCGGCAACGCGATCCAGGCGGACGTCGAAGCGGACAACCCGGCCGTCGACTTCGTCGTCGTCGGCAAGAAGCAGACCGACGCCGTCACCGCGCACATCAACCCGCCCGTGCAGATTCTGACGCAAAAAGAGGCCGTGCTCGTTCCGTGGAGCGGCGCCAAGGTCAAAAGCCTCAAAGACCTCGGCCAGCCCGGCGTGAAGGTCGCGCTCGGGACGGCGGAGTCCGCCGTCGGCGGACCGGCCCGGACGCTGCTCAAGAACGCGGCGGGCGACGCGGCATACGGTGCCGACTTCCCGCAAAAAGTCCGCGCGAACACGGTCTTCGAGGGCGCCAAGGGCACCGACATGCCCGACGCGGTGCGCTCGGGCCGGGCCGATGCGGCGATCGGCTTCGTCTCCGACGAAGATCCGCCGCATCTGCGCGCTCTGACGATCCCCGACAATCTGAACGTCGCGACGCCGTACTACGTCTTCGTGCCGAAGTCGTCCAAGAACCAGAAGGCCGCGGACGATCTGCTCAAGTTCATCAACAGCAAGCACGGCCTCGCGGTGTTGCACAGCTTCCACTACCTGCCCCCCGGGAAATAAACCACCCGGCGTACGCGAAAGGCGCGCGCACCGCGAGGTGCACGCGCCTTTTTCGTTGTCTTCGTCAGTCGTGCCGGTGAGGCGCTGCCTCACCAAGCGCGGCGGAACGTTGCGTACATGTACGGATAGTCGAAGTAGAACCAGTTGCGCAGCGAGCGGCGCACGAGATCCGCTGCGGTGACCGGGGCGGCGCCTTTCATCACGTAGTGCATGCCGTCGAAGAAGTCGGCGGAGTACTGCGGATAGGACGCCATCGGGCGGAAGCCTTCGAACGGTGCGAACGGCGTCGCGGTCCATTCCCAGCCGTTGCCGACCAGGTCGTGCACGCCCCACGCGCTCGCGCCGTGCGGCGACGAGCCGGCGGGTTCGGGATCGAAGCGGCGCCAGCCGAAGTTGCCGTGGCGTGCCGGGTCGGGCGCGTCCTCGCCCCACGGGTGCGCGCGCTCCTCGCCGGCCGGCGTGCCGTATGCCGCGCGGTGGTACTCCGCTTCGGTCATCAGGCGGCCGCCGCTCCAGCGCGCGAACGCCGCGGCATCCTGCTGCGAGCACCACACCGGCCACGAGCGCGGCAGCGGCAGATCCTCGAACATCGCGCGCAGCACCCATTCTCCGTCGCGCTCGAACCAGTTCGGCGGCACCGGGCCGCCGTCGCGCACGAACGCGAGGTAGTCGCCGTTGGTGACGTCGTGCGCGTCGATGCCGAACGCGCCGACGTCGACCACGTGCTCGTCGAACTCGTTGTCCCAGCCGAACGCCAGCGCGTCGCGGCGCGCGCCGAGCGTCGCGCGGCCGGCCGGAACGGCGACCGGTTCCAGCTTCGGCGGCGCAACGTCGCGGTGCTCGAAGCGCAGCCCGCGCTGCTTCTCGCGCGCGAGCCGGTGGATGATGTACGTCAGCGTCTCGTGGTGCATCTCCTCGTGCTCGAGGATGTTGTACGCCGCTTCGGCGCGCACGAGGTTCGGGTTGGACGGATCGTCGAGCTGCGCCGTCGCATACGCGTCGAAGATCGCCGCGTCGCACGCATCGCCGAACGCGCGCACGGTCGCGCGGTCGGGCCATGCGGAGCGCTTGTGCTGCGCCGCAACGGTCACGTCGCGCGGGTCGATGCCGCGGTTGAACAGCCGCTCGAGCTCCGGGTTCACCGACGGCCGTTTGAGCGCGTCGCGCACGAGCGTGATGAACGCGAAGCCCGGGATGTGCCCGTCGTAGAACACGAACGGGTGGCGCAGCGGGATCGGTGCGTCTTCGTATGCGTCGGGCGCGATCAGCGCGTAGAGGCCGGCCGTTCGGCGGCGGTTCGCGCGATAGCGCGACGCGAGCGCCTCCCGGTCGACTCGGGTGGGGGCGAGCGTGTCCACGCCCGCGCTTTTACCCGACCGGGGCCGGATTCCCGCGCGCGGCCAGGAAAGCGCGGAACTCGTCGGCCGCCATCGGCCGGCCGAAGAAGAAGCCTTGGGCGCGGTCGCAGTCCTCGTGGCGCAGGAAAGCGAGCTGCTCGGCGGACTCGACGCCCTCCGCACAGACCTCCAGGCCCAAGCTGTGCGCCATGCCGATCACCGTGCGCACGATCGTCGCGTCGTCCGGCTCGACCATGATCTCGCGCACGAACGACTTGTCGATCTTGAGCGTGTCGAGCGGGAAGCGCCGCAGGTAGCCCAGCGACGAGTAGCCGGTGCCGAAGTCGTCGACGGCGAGCCGCACGCCGGCGCGGCCGAGCTCCTCGAGGATCTGGACCGACAGGGCGGCGTCGCTCATCGCGACCGACTCGGTGATCTCGATCTCGAGATGGTCGGGCGCGAGCCCGGTGCGGTCGAGCGCCTCGCGAATCTTCGCCGCCAGCGCCGTCTGGTGAAACTGGCGCGCGGACAGGTTCACGGCGAGGCGCAGCCCCGGTGCGATCTCTTGCCACGTGCGCACTTGGCGGCAGGCGGTCTCGAGCACCCAGTCGCCCAGGCCGACGATGAGCCCGCTCATCTCGGCGCTCGGAATGAACTGGTCGGGCCCGATCAGGCCCAGGCGCGGGTGGCGCCAGCGCACGAGCGCCTCGATGCCGCACAGCCGCTCGCCGCCCAGCTCGAACTGCGGCTGGTAGTGCAGCACGAACTCCTCGCGCTCGAGCGCTTTGCGCAGCGACTTCTCTTGCGAGATGCGCGTGCGCAGGCTCGCACCCAGCGCCGGCGTGAAGAACTGGTGCGTGTTGCGGCCGCGCTCCTTCGCGCGGTACATCGCGACGTCGGCGTGCTTGATGAGCGTGTCGGCGTCGTCGCCGTCCTCGGGATACACCGAGATGCCGATCGACGTCGTCACGAACTGCTCGTAACCGTCGATCATCAGCGGCTCGTCGATGGCGCTGATGATGCGCGTCGCGAGCGCGTCGAGCCGCGCGGTCGCCGGGTCGTCGCCCACGAGCACGATGAACTCGTCGCCGCCCATCCGCGCGACGAGGCCTTCGTTGCCGACGACGCTCGTGAGGCGGTCGCCGATCACGCGCAGCATGCGGTCGCCCAGCGCGTGGCCGAGCGTGTCGTTGATGTCCTTGAAGCGGTCGAGGTCCAGGAACATGACGGCCACGCGCGTCGACGACTCGCTCGCGAGCGTGAGCTCGTCGCGGAGCCGCTCGGTGAACCAGGCGCGGTTGGGCAGCGCGGTGAGCTGGTCGTTGTACGCCAGGTGCTTGAGCCGCGAGCGCGCGCGCCCCCGCTCGATCGCCGAGCCGACGAGCGCGCCCATGAGCTGCACCAGATCGCGGTCGCTCGGCGTGAACGGCACCTCGCGCGCCGTGCGCGCCGCGAAGCACAGCGAGCCGTAGCGCGTGCCCCCGATCGCGATGGCGGTGCCGATGTACGCGGTCGGCGGGTCCTCGCCGATTTCCGGCTCGCCCAGGACCGCGGCGTCGC
>Ga0209624_10002038_pt1 | contig 15236 bp, 10 predicted proteins | sample JacPinW_OM2H0_O1_FD_188565 | JGI IMG/M metagenome (GOLD analysis project Ga0209624, IMG submission 188565) | Forest soil microbial communities from Algoma, Ontario, Canada - Jack Pine, Ontario site 1_JW_OM2H0_O1 (SPAdes) (version 2) | ecosystem: Environmental > Terrestrial > Soil > Boreal...
TTGCAACCCGGCACACCGCCGCAACCAGTACCCCAAGCCGCCCCCGCCGATACCCGCAGCGCCGGGAATGTAACCACCAATGCCGCTGAGCGCGTGCAGATGTCTGCCGACGCCTCCGACATCGTCGCCCGCCCGGTGCAGCCCAGCTATCCCCTGCTGGCCCGGCAGATGAAAGTGCAAGGTTCAGTGATTCTGCAGGCGATGATCAGCAAAGATGGGGTTATCCAGAATCTGCGCGTGGTCAGCGGGCCTCACATCCTCGCATCCGCCGCCCAGGACGCCGTCCGGCAATGGCACTTCAAGCCTCACCTTGAAGGCGCCGAACCCGTCGAAACCCAGGCCAAGATCACAGTCAACTTCACCATCTCAACCAATTGACCTTCACACGCGTAGAGCGGGCGCCCTCGCCCGCTGCGTTTGACCTTGCAGGTGTGGAACGGACACTCTTGTCCGTTGCCTTTGACTTTGTTCTTGCTTTTGACTTTTATTCGGCGGGAACAAACCGGGCGAGGCGATGGCCAGGAAATCTTCTCCCAAAATAACGAGCGCCTCGAATCTCTTTCGAGACCGAGGCGCCCGGGCAGCCCTCCCCCAGAACTGCTCATCTGGGAAATTAAACGTGACGCAGGATTTTGCAAATGGCACTCTCGTGCTACTCCGGTGTCCCTAAAGTGCCATGCCGCCGCCCCGCACCCTTGAAGTAAGCCAGGTTTTTGCCGATGTAGAAATCAGTACCACTCGTTCGCGCCTATGCCGGCCTTTCCCGATCCCGAGACCTACCGCGACATCCTCGACAGCCTGCAAATCGGCGTGAGCGTGCTCGACCTGCAGAAAAAAATCGTCTTCTGGAGCGATGGCGCTGAACAAATCACCGGCTACGCCCGCATCGACGTCCTCGGCCATTCCTCCGAGGAAAACATTCTTCTGCACTGCAACCAGATCGGCTGTGAAATGTGCGCCGGGAAATGCCCCACGGCGACGGCGCTGCATCAAGTCCGACCGGTCGAAGCCATGAGCTTCATTCACCACAAGTCCGGACATCGCACTCCCGTGCACTCCTGGGCAATCCCACTGCGAGACAAACAAGGTTCCCTCATCGGCATCATCCAGACCTTTGAACCCGAGTTCGCCGTAGCCGGTCCAGACCCCAACGACCGCAGCATGCAAGAGCGCGGGTGTCTCGATGACATAACCGGATTGCCCAATCAAGCCATGATGCACTCCCACCTGCGCGAAATGCTGGGCACATTCGCCGAGCTTCAAATTCCCTTCGGCATCTTTTGCGTCGAAGTCTTCGAACTCAGCCAATTCCGCGCCCGCTACGGGCAGGAGGCAGCCACTTCCATGCTGCTGGTGCTGGCTCGAACCCTGAGAAATGCAGTTTGGCCCGCTGACTTCGTCGGCCGCTGGAGTGAGTCGCAATTTCTTGTGATCCTGAGCGGCTGCGCCGAGGACGCTGTGCAAAGCGTAAGCCAGCGCGTCTTCAAGATGCTGTCCAGTGCCACCATTCCATGGTGGGGAGAGGAACTGTCGGTGGCAGTTTCCATGGGGCGCACCGGCGCGCTCGCCGGCGATACCGTCGAATCACTTCTGCAGCGGGCGCAACCCGTGCTCGGCGAAAATCAAGCCGCGGGCCGCGCCCTCGCCGCAGGTGTGGCTCATTCATCCGGCAGGAACTGACCTATGTTTGCCATCATCGGCATCGTCGTTGTCTTCGGGGCAGTGGCCGCCGGCTACCTCATGGAGCACGGCAACATCCGCGTCCTCCTCCAACCTGCCGAATTGGTCATGATCGGCGGCGCCGCCATCGGCACCGTCCTCATCGCCAATCCCCTCCACACTCTCCGCCAGATTGCCGGCGGCATCGTCGGCGTTTTCACTGGCTCCAAATACAGCAAGCAGGCCTATATCGACTCCTTGAAGATGATGTACGAACTCCTTAACAAGGCCCGCAAAGACGGCCTGATGGCCCTCGAAAACGACGTTGAGGAGCCGGAGAAGAGTCCACTGTTTTCGGCAGGTCCAGCCGTTCTCAAAAGCCACCACGTCCGCGACTTCGTCTGTGATTCATTGCGTATGGCGATTACCGGCGTCGATGCCTTCGATCTCGACCAAATGCTCGACCTCGATCTCGAAGTCCACCATCACGGCGCCACTCAGCCCACTGCCGCCCTCACCAGCATGGCAGACTCCTTGCCCGGTCTGGGCATTGTGGCCGCCGTTCTCGGCGTAGTGATTACCATGGGCTCCCTCGGCGGCCCGCCTGAAGAAATCGGCAAGAAGGTGGCAGCCGCGCTGGTAGGCACTTTCCTCGGCATCCTTCTCTGCTACGGCCTGGTCGGCCCCATCGCCGCCAACATGACCAAAGCAGCCGACGACGAACATGCCTACCTCTACGTCTTGCGCGTGCTCATCGTCTCTTTCTTAAAAGGCACAGCTCCTATCATGGCCGTCGAAGTCGCGCGCCGCGCCGTTCCCGGTCATGTCCGCCCATCCTTCAAGGAGGTCGAAGCAGCCTGCCGCAATCGAGCAGCCGAAGGCGGTGCCGCATCCGATGCTGCGTCTGTAACCGCTGCCGCCGGTCAATAAGGCTTCCAGCCCCAACTCACATGGACAAAACTCGTCCCATCATCATCTTCAAGAAAAAGGCCCGCCACGGCGGCCACCACGGCGGCGCCTGGAAGGTCGCTTACGCCGATTTCGTCACCGCCATGATGGCTCTCTTCATCGTCCTGTGGCTGCTTAACACCAGCAAGCAAATTCAGGAAGCCGTCGGCGGCTACTTCCGAGATCCCAACGGCACCGCCAAGAAGCTTGGATCCAACGTCGCCGGTGCTGGCGAGAACTTTCTCCTCACCAAAGATGACATGCCCAAACTGAAAGACCAGCTGCAACGCGCCATCCGTCAGATGAACGACTTCGACAAAATCAAGAACCAGATCGAGATCACCGTCACCCCCGAGGGCCTCCGCATCGAACTTCTCGAATCCGCTTCCGGAACCTTCTTCAAAAGTGGCAGCCCTCAACTCAATGTCGACGGCCGTGAATTGCTCAACACGATGGCGGGAGAACTCGGCAAACTCCCCAACAAAATCTCCATTGAAGGCCACACCGACTCCAAGCTCTACGCCGCCTCCGGAAGTTACGGCAACTGGGAACTCTCTGCCGATCGCGCCAACGCCGCCCGCCGCCTCATGCAAGCCAACGGCCTCGGACCCAACCAGGTCACCCAGATCCGCGGATTCGCCGATCAACGTCTCCGCAAGCTCGACAACCCGCTCGACCCCTCCAACCGCCGCATCTCCCTGATCGTGCAATACGTCGTCCTAAACCCAGAAGACGACGCGAAACCACCCACCGCAAACGACCAGAAAAATCCCGAAGAAAAAACCTCAACCCCGCCCGCAAACAATCCCGCTAAGAAAGAATAATCTCAGGCCGCGCGCGCTTTACCCTGTGCACCCTCTGTGCTTGCCCTGAGCCAAGCCGAACGGGTCCCCTCTGGTTAAAGATTTTGCCCGCTACCCTGTATAATCCCCGTTCGAACTTACTCAGGAGCCGCCATTCATGAAGAACGCAATCCGCCTGACCTGCCTTATTTTTGTAATGTCTTCCGTTACCCCGGTCTGGTCTCAGGAAAAAGTCGATCTGGAAGCCATGTCCCGTATCCGTTACGAAGGCTTCCGCAACTCCAAAGTGATGGACTTTGCCACGGGCTTAATGGATTCCATCGGCGAGCGCCTGACCGGCTCTCCGAACATGAAGCGCGCCAACGAGTGGACTCGCGACCAACTCACCGCCATCGGCCTCTCCAACGCCCACCTCGAGCCCTGGGGACCGTTCGGCCGCGGCTGGGCCAACCAGTACGTCAACGTTCGCATGACATCGCCGGATATCGTCACGCTGCTCGCTTACCCGAAAGCTTGGACGCCAGGTACCAACGGCGTAGTTCAAGCAAAGTGCGTTCGCGTCACCCTCGACGACAAAAAAGATTTCGACAAGTACCGAGGCAAGCTGGCCGGGATGATCGTCATTCTCGGTGCCGACGTTGACGCCAAGCCGATCGCCGACCCGCAATTCCGCCGCGACACCGACGAAGATCTGGCCAAGCTCTCTGAGTACAACCCTGCCATCGAGCACAACTTTACCTACGCCGACATGATCAAACGGCTGCAATTCATCAAAGATCAAAACCAGTTCTTCGCCGAGGAAAAAGTTCTCGCCGTCATCGACCACAATCGCCAGGCCTCAGGCGGCGGCACAGTCTTCGTGCAATCCGGCGGCCCGTACAGAACCGGCGAAACCGTCACCGTGCCTCAGCTCACCATGGCTCTCGAGCATTGGACACGAATCGCCCGCCTGCTCGCGCAGAAAAAAGATGTTTCGCTCGAACTCAACGTGCAAAACACTTTCTATGACGACGATCCCATGCAGTACGACACCATCGCCGAAATTCCCGGAACCGACAAGAAAGACGAAGTCGTCATGCTCGGCGCCCATCTCGATTCCTGGCACGCCGGCACCGGAGCCACCGACAACGGCGCCGGAACCATCGTCATGATGGAAGCCGTCCGCATCCTCAAAGCCCTCGACATCAAGCCCCGCCGCACCATCCGCATCGGCCTCTGGAGCGGCGAAGAGCAAGGCCTACTCGGCTCCCAATTCTACGTCGAGCATCACTTCGGCTCACGTCCTCCCATCGACGAACCGCTCTTGAAAGGTATGCCCACGCTCCAGCGCCGCGAAGCCGGAGAAGTCACTGTCAAGCCCGAACAGGCAAAAGTCTCCGCCTATTTCAACGTGGATAACGGCACCGGCAAGATTCGCGGCATTTATCTGCAGGAGAACGAAGCCGTCGCACCCATCTTCGAAGCCTGGATGAAGCCCTTCAAAGACCTCGGCATGACCACACTCACCATGCGCAACACCGGCGGCACCGACCACCAGTCGTTCGACGCGGTCGGCATCCCAGGATTCCAGTTCATTCAGGATCCCATCGAGTATGAGACCCGCACCCACCATTCCAACATGGACCTCTACGACCGCCTGCAACCCGATGATCTCAAGCAGATCAGCGTGATCGTAGCCGCCTTCGTCTACGACGCCGCCATGCGCGACCAGATGTTGCCCCGCAAGCCCGTAGAGAAGCCGCTGCCCAAAGCACCAGAAAAGAGAGACAGCGATTAACCGGCGCCTCCAGATGCAATCATCTTCGTAGCCCAACGTACCAGGGCGCGCTCACCGTAAAGATGCGTTCATTGCCACGGGCCAGCAGCACCCATTCCAGAAGCCGCCCGCGCTGATTGTGCAGGAAGTATTCATACCATTTGTCCTCCACCAGTTCCGGTATGACCACAACAATGCTGCGCGTGGGATTCTTCTTCGAAAGATCGAGAACGAATTGAACGATGGGCACGATGACAAACCGGTAGGGTGAGGGCAGGACATGGAGCTGCGGCGGTTCCTTGCCTTCCGCGCGGAACGGTCGCTCCACGTAGAGTTCCCAATCGTCTTCTAGCAATTCCGAATGCTCGTTGGGCTCCACGTGCAGCGCGATCACTTCCGGAGACAGCCGTGCCGCAAATTCAATTCCCAGGCGTGTGATGTTGCTCCAGCGATCGATGGCGATCACCGCAATGGGATGCTGGCTCAGCCCCGCCGCATCCACGGGAACCTTGCAGGTGGTAAGCACTTTCACCGAATGGTAGTGGCGCCGGACCATCGAGAAGACAAGAATCGTCAGCGGAATGAAAAGCAGCGTGATCCACGCGCCTTCCACGAATTTCGCAACCAGCACAACAGCCGTAGTAGTGCCGGTGACAAGAGCGCCCACTCCATTCACCATTGCGCTCTTCACCCAACCAGGACCGCGATTTTTCCTCCAGTGCATCACCATGCCGGCTTGCGAAAGCGTAAAAGCCATAAACGCGCCAACCGCGTACAGCGGGATCAGCCGGTCAGTAACCCCGCCGAAAAGGATCAGCACTCCCCCACACAGCAGCGCCAGGACCACAATGCCGTAGGTATAGACCAACCGCCGCCCACGATATCCGAACACATGCGGAAGATAATTGTTTTGCGCGATAGCGCGACACAGGCGCGGAAAATCAGCAAAAGCGGTGTTGGCCGAGAGCGACAGAACCACCAGGATCGATCCGATAGTCAGATAATAAAACAGGCCTTTGCCGAAAACCGCCGCCGTCAGCATCGAGAGCACGCTCTGATACCCAGGCTGACCCGGATCCGTTGCAGCGATTCCATAAGCCTTCACCAGGTACGAAATTCCCGCCAGCATCACCGCCAAGAGAAAAATAATCACCGTTAGAGTCCGCTGCGCGTTTTTCACCGTCGGTTCCCGGAAAGCCTTCACACCATTGCTGACAGCCTCAACCCCAGTCAGCGCCGTGCAACCACTCGCGAAAACTTTCAGCAACAGCCAGAAGCTCACGGCTGCAGTCATGGCTGGCGCGGGCGGAAGCGCAACCGACGGCGTGGGATGCCCTCCGCTGACCAGCACGCGAACCACGCCCGCAACAATCGTCACCAGAAGTGTGCCAACGAAAAGATAAGTAGGAATCGCGAAGGCAACGCCCGCTTCGCGCACGCCTCGGAGGTTCACAATCGTGATGACGATCAGAATGCCCACACACAGAGAAACCGTGTGCGGTAGCAATGACGGAACGGCCGAAACCAAAGCGCCAACTCCCGCAGAGATGCCCACTGCGGCTGTCAAGATGTAATCCGCGAGAAGCGCCGCCGCGGCCAACAAACTGGCAGACGCTCCAAGATTGAAGCGCGCGACCGTATAGGATCCGCCGCCGGAAGGATAAGCGGCGATCGTCTGGCGATAAGAGAAGTACACGATCACCAGCAGCGTGATGATGGCCGCGCTGATGGGAAGAATATAACGAACGCCGAGCAGGCCCAGCGGAATCAGAAGGGTGAGCGCCGCTTCCGGGCCGTAAGCAGCAGAGCTCAGCGCATCGAGCCCGAAAATCGGGATGCCCTGTATCGGGCCGATCTGCTCGGCACGTTCGTCGCTGGTTTTAATGGGCTTGCCAACAACCAGATCAAGTATGTTCATGAGGGATGGTGCTCAGCGGACTGCTCATGTCGGGAAATCAAGATCGACGAAAGCGTATGCCCAACCAGGCGAGCAGAGACACGATAACACTGCCGGGATTTGCAATCAAAACGTAAACCGACTGCGAGATAACTAAACTGCGAAAGCCCCAGATTTTGGATTTAGGCGATAATTCCGGATGCTGGTTTATTCTTCAGGATTGTCCCCCACCCGGCGCTCGCAGCCTGCGGGCTCGCCGCCGTCGTCGAATATACAGAACTAGTATCATCACTAACGCAATCAGGACCACCCCTGCGAGAACGGCCCACACAATCAGCATGCGCATCGAATTGATCATGATGAATGTTCCGCTTCTCGTATAGAACCCGTTAAAGCTTCGGATGGCCGCTGGAAGCGCCAGCAAATCATCTTTCGTCAATTGCAGGACATGTTCGTTCGGATGGTATTGCGATTCCCACGGAAACGTCTCCCCGCTGGCATCGAGTTCGATATGGCCGCCCAGAACGGAGCTGATCGGCCGATCCCTCACGAAGACAGCGACTCTTTCCGCGCTGGCAAGGTCGGCGTTGGCGTCGTCGATCAGAAGACGCCCCGGCAATAGGAAATCGCCGGAAAAGAATAACCCTGTATCGCGGTCGTAAAACGACACCTCCGTCTCATTGTGGCCGGGCGTCGGGATGACGTCGACTGTTCGATCGCCGAGATTGATCTGCGCGAGACCGTTCGGCCAGTTGGCTACCTTGTAGTAGCGCCGAACGCTTTCAACATCAAAGCCAACCACTTGAACGTTCGACAAATGCATGAACTGCCCATCGCCCGCGCGATGGTCAAGGTGCCGATGCGTATGGACCACGAGCAGGGGCATTTTTGTAGCGTCGTCTCCCGGCAACAGCTGCATCACCGTTTTCGCCAGTGGCATCTGACTCGCATCTGCAACATCCCCAGTGTCGATCAGAAGCGCATTCGTCGATCCAATCAGGAGGTACATGAAAGGCGCCTCGAACGTAGCGCAAAGGTTCTCCCGAAGGATGAATGTCCGCGGATTGTATGGGTGCATCTCAAGCGGGGCTTGCGGAGCGGCTTTGCAGTCCTTAGCGCCTGCATTCCAATGATTGTCGATTGACCCGGGGGCAAGTTGAGACCGCGCGGAGGAAGTCGCCACCAGTATCGCGGCAACCAGCAGGGCGAAATGTTTGCGTCGTATGCGGATCGCCCGTCCCACGAAACTTGGAGTCATCCGGTGATTTTTTGGTCCCAAGATGTTTCTAGGTCTCCTTACGAAAGGGCAGCACCGAGGCTATTTCACAAACGTCAGCCCGTGAGGTACGGCATACTTGAAAACATAAGCGTAGAGCATCACAATAATTCCAACGATCGAGCAAAGCGCCACCGAATGCCAGGCCACAAACCGGAAAATAACCCCTTCATTCCCCACTTGTTCAGTCGCGGCGGTGGCAATCGTGATCGACTGTGCATCCACCATTTTCCCCATCACTCCACCAGCGCTGTTGGCCGCGCACATCAGCACCGGATCGATGCCCAACTGTTGAGAAGTGATTCGCTGCAAGCTGCCAAATAGTACGTTCGAAGATGTATCACTCCCCGTAAGCGCAACTCCCAGCCATCCCAGGAAAGTTCCGAAGAATGGATACAGCCATCCCGTCCTCGTGAACGCCAGACCCAGCACCGCGTCCAGCCCGGAGTAGCGCGTCACGTATCCCAATCCCAACATGAATGAGATCGCAATCATCGCCAGCCGCATGCGTACCAGTGTCTTCCAGAAGATCTTCATCAACTGCACCGGACCCTGCCCCAGCAGCAATCCGGAAACGATCGCGGCAAAAAAGCAACCCGTACCCGTAGCGGAAAGCCAGTTGAAATCGTATCGCGCCGCCTCCGGCGTCGGCTTCGTAACAATCGGCGCAGAGCGCGAAATAGCATTATGCAACAGAGGCACGTCCCATCCCGCCGGACCCGGCCGCACTTTTCCATCCGGAAGCATCACCTTAAACGCCGGCGTGGTGGTCTGGTTCATCGCCAGTTTTATCTTAGGCAACCCCCACAGCAATACAAACAATGACAGGATTGCAAAAGGCATCCACGCCTTCAACACCTGTCCCGCGCTGTAGCTGCGCGGTTTCACATATCCGTCGAACTCTGTCGCCGCCCATTCGCCTCCCACGCCGTCACTGATCTTCCCTGTCGGCGCGGGAAGCGTAACCGGCTTGTCGTCATAATCGAACCGCCAGATTTTCTTCGGCTTCCAGAATCGCAGGAAGATTAACGCCGCGACAATTGAAACCACTCCTCCCATGATGTCCACCAGATTGCTGTCCACGTAGTTCGACCAGAAGAACTGCGTCAGGGCGAACGAAACTCCTATAACCAAAATCGCAGGCAATACTTCAAAGGTTTCTCTCCAGCCGACCATGGTCCGTACCAGCCAGAAAGGAACGATCACCGCAGTGAATGGAAGAATCCGCCCGATCATCGCGCTGATATCGGATTCCGGCAATCCGGCCACAGCCGCCAGGCTGTGAATCGGCGTCCCGATCGCGCCATAGGCCACCGGCGCGGTGTTGGCGATCAAATTCAACGCCGCCGCATGAAACGGCCTGAACCCCAACCCGATCATGAATGCCCCGGCAATCGCCACCGGCGCACCAAAACCCGCCGCTCCTTCAATGAATGCGCCAAAACAAAACGCGACCAGCAAAACTTGCAACCGCCGGTCAGCGGTGATCCCGGCGATCGATTCCTTCATGATTTCAAACTGCCCGGTCTCCACCGAAATGTCGTAGAGGTAAACCGCGGCCAGAACGATCCACGCGATTTTCAACACTCCGAACGCGACACCGTACGCGAAACTCATGGCAGCCAGCGCCGCCGGCATCTTGAAAAAGACAATCGCAACCGCCACCGCCGTCGATGCCCCGGCAATCGCGCACCAGTGCGGCTTAACCTTAAGCCCGGCCAGCAGCCCGAAAAGAACAATGATAGGAAGTGCCGCAACCAGCGTGGAAAGCCACCAATGCCCAAGCGGATCGTAGATCTGAGTCCACTGCATAACCACCCCCCGATTGTCATCCTGAGAGAGCGCGTTCTTTGCGCGAACGAAGGATCCGGGCGAGCCGCGCGAAGCGTCGCGTTCTTTGCGACGCATTAATCGCGCGTTTGGCTCGCTTCCCTATCAGATCGCCCAACCAACATCCCCGCCTCAGCCCACTTCCCACCCCTTCGGAACATTCACATAAGACCCGTCCAACTCCGCAACTGACGCGCACCCCAGCAGCCGCAAAGTCCGCTCCAGATCAGTCCGCAAAATTTCAATCGCCCGGTCCACTCCTGCCTCACCCGCGGCAGCTAGTCCATACGCGTAAGCGCGCCCGCAAAGCACGGCCCGTGCCCCCATGCAGATTGCCTTTACAATGTCGGGACCGCGGCGAATTCCCCCATCCATCAACACCTCGATGCGTCCCTTCACCGCCTCGACCACTTCCGGCAACGCCCGCAAAGAAGCCGGAACCCCATCCAACTGCCGTCCTCCATGATTCGAAACTGAAATCGCCGCCGCTCCTTCATCCATCGCGTGCCGCGCATCATCACCTGTCAGCACACCCTTCACCACAATCGGCCCTCGCCAAATCTCTCGAATCCACCGCAAATCTGCCCATGTCACCGCCGACTCCGCTAGCGCCGCATTGATATCCACCAGCGCCATCTGTCCCTTACCCGGCACAATCACATTCGGAAGTCCTGGCAAACCGCCGTCCAGCAAATAACTCATCAGCCAGCCTGGGCGCGAGAGAATCTGTGCAAGATACGGGATTTTCTCCAGCGGCCCGCCGCTGATCAACTCCTTCAAGCCGTTGCGATAATCACGCTCGCGAATCCCCGACACCGGAGTATCGATCGTGACCACCAACCCGGAAAATCCCGCCACGCGCGCTCTTTCAATCGCAGCCTCAGCCGCCCCGCGCCCTCCCATCAAATAAAGCTGATAAAAAACCGGCCCCGCTGAACCCGCCTTCACATCTTCCAGTTTGTGCCCCGAAATCGTCGAAAGAATGTACCCCGTGCCGGCCTTGCCCGCCGCCCGCGCCGCCGCCACTTCCCCTCCGGGATGCATCAACCGGCTATACCCCACCGGCGCCAGCAAAAACGGTAGCGCAAGATCGAAGCCCAGCACCTGCGTCCGCAAATCACAGCCCGCAACCGCCACCGCATGCCGCGGCCGAAACGTCACGTCATTAAATACTCTGCAATTCTCCCGCAGCGTGACTTCGCCCTCAGCCCCGCCATCCAGATAATCAAATACAGGCTTCGGCACCCTCGACCGCGCCATCGGCCTGAAGTCCTCAATGCACACCACTCGCGGCGACGCTACAGCTCGAGAGCCTCTCGTCATCTGCTTTTCCAATGTCTGCGACGTCTGAGTCCGGAATTCCGAAGCAGCCCGATATCCTACCACCGCCCGAACCGCCGCCGAACCAAAATTTCCCACGCATTCCCCACGCCAGCACGCATCCCACCCAAGAGGTATTCATCCGATCAAGTAGGTTCGGGCCGGAGAAAGGAACATCAGGATCGGAAAATCAGGATTCCAAACACCGGCAGGAACAAAAAGAATGGCTCCTCAGGTAGGACTCGAACCTACAACCCTTCGGTTAACAGCCGAATGCTCTGCCATTGAGCTACTGAGGAGTGGTGAAGCGCGCGCGGAGCGCGCCTGCTTGGTTATCATAGCATTCCGGCGCTGAGGGTGAAAATACTGAAGTCGGGCGGGGTTGATGCGGGGGGAGGAAGCTGAATGCGCTTCGCATTTGCGCTGGCATGGTTCTACTTGAGGTGATTATGGCTGGCTGGATTCGGGTGATTTGGATTCTTGGCTTTCTGTTTTTTGTGGTTGCGGCGGTTTATGCGGGGGATGGGGCGCAGGGTTCTGTGGCTTCTGCCGCTTCTGGGCCTCCTAAGGCTGAGGTGCGGCCTTTGGCGGAAGACATGCATGGGACAAAGATTGTCGATCCTTATCGGTGGCTCGAGGACGGGAAGAGTGCGGACACGCAGAAGTGGGTTGGGGAGGAGATGGCTTATACGCGCACGGTGCTTGATCCGCTGCCGGGGCGCGATGCGATTCATAAGCGGCTTGCGGAACTGCTTAGTGTTGGGAGCATCGGCGTGCCGCGGATGGCGGGGAAGTATTACTTTTACACACGGCGGGAGGGGATGCAGAACCAGCCTGTGCTTTACGTGCGGGAGGGTATTGACGGTAAAGATCGCGCGTTAGTTGACGTCAACCAGCTCTCGGCGGATGGGACCATCGCTCTGGATTGGTTTTATCCATCCGAGCATGGGAAATATGTGGCCTACGGGACCTCGCCGAGCGGGACGGAGATGAGCACTCTGCACATTGTTGAGACCAAGACGGGCAATTCTTTGCCGGACACGATTGAGCGTACGCGGGGAGTGAGCATGGCCTGGTCGCACGACAACTCCGGGTTTTATTACACGCGGTATCCCAAGAAGGGGGACGTAGCGGAGGGGCAGGAGGTTTACAACCGGCATGTGTTCTATCACCTGCTGGGAACGGATCCCACGACCGATCCGCCGATCTTTGGCGAAGGGCGCGATCCGGAGGACTGGCCGGAGGTGAGCCTGGACAATGATGGCCGCATGCTGCTGATCACGGAGTCGCAAGGCTGGACCAAGACCGAGTTGTTCCTGATGGATTTGAAGAAAGGCACGCTGCCAACGCGCATCACCACTGGCAAGAATTTTATATACAGTGGGATTGTCTACAACGGAAGGATTTACATCGTCACCAACGAAGATGCTCCGCGCTTCCGCGTGTTCATGGCTGAGGCCGGCAACTACGAGCGCGACGATTGGAAAGAGATTATTCCGCAGACCGGCGGAGTCTTAAAGGATGCTGAACTGTGGGGCGGGAAGATTTTCGCGCAGTACGAGGAGAATGCGACTTCACAGCTTAAGGTTTTCGATCTCGGGGGCAGTCTGCTCAGCAACCTGAAGTTGCCGGCGATCGGCAGCATTTTCGCTGCGCAGGGAAAATGGGACCGCGACGAGATTTTCTACGGATTTGAATCGTTCACCATCCCGCGGTCGATTTATCGTTACGACCTGGAGACCCGGGATACAAAGCTCTGGGCCAAGGTGGATGCGCCTGCGATTGATCCTGCGGGCTATGAAGTGCAGCAGGAGTGGTACCAGTCGAAGGATGGGACGCGGGTGCCGATGTTCCTGGTGCACAAGAAAGGATTGAAGAAGGATGGAGACAATCCTACGCTCTTGACTGGGTATGGCGGGTTCAACGTCAGCCTTACGCCAGAGTTCGACAGCGACATTTATCTGTGGCTGGAGCATGGCGGGATTTATGCCGTGGCCAATTTACGCGGCGGGGCGGAGTTTGGCGAGGACTGGCACCGGGCCGGGATGCTGGACAAGAAGCAGAACGTGTTTGACGACATGATTAGGGCGGCGGAGTATCTGATCTCGGAAAAGTACACGTCCGCCAATCGTCTTGCCATTAAGGGAGGATCGAATGGCGGGCTGCTGATGGGGGCGATGATCACGCAGCGTCCTGATTTGTTTCGGGCTGTGGTTTGCCAGGTTCCTTTGCTCGACATGTTGCGCTACCAGGACTTTCAGATTGCCAAGCTTTGGATTCCGGAGTATGGGAACGCCGAGAATGCTGAGCAGTTCAAGTGGCTCTATGCTTATTCGCCTTACCACCATGTGAAGGCGGGGGTGGAATATCCAGCGGTGTTGTTTATGTCGGCGGATAGCGATTCGCGGGTCGATCCCATGCATGCGAAGAAGATGGCCGCATTGATGCAGGCGTCGGCTGCGAATGGAGGTAGTCGCACGCGGCCTATTCTTCTGCGGATCGAGACTAAGGCGGGGCATGGGCAGGGGAAACCCATCACTAAGCAGATTGAGGAAGGGACGGATGTTTGGTCGTTTCTGTTTTGGCAGTTGGGAGTGAAATACTAGGCGAAGACTTGGTCAATGGGTGTAATCGCCTGATAGCAACAGTTGGGAGTGGCTGCTTCACGCTTCAGGCGCTTGCCCCTGCTCTGACACGAGCTGTAGAGTCAGCGTGATCCTGTTAAGGAAGAGGTTCAGATGCGAAATGCGACTTTTGTATTGTGGGCAGCTGGTTTTCTCGTTGCCCTTTCTTCCTTTGGCGCAGAAACGGACGCTTCGCTTGCCCTCGCGGTCAGGCTTGATGGCGCCTACAACAAGGGCTTCACTGTATGCACGCTTATTCGTACCTCTGAGCCTTTCAGTGTGGAGTGGATGCAGGGAAACCTGAAAAGCAGCGTCTCGGGGGTGCTGCGTCAGCCTGAGGGGGATGTGTATCCTTTGACGCTCACTGTGAATCAGGGCCTCACAGACCAAGTTCTGACCTCTACGACATGGGAACCCAAGCTGCATTTGGGAGCTGCTGATTACGTTGGGGGTGTCGTGTCAACCGTCCACGTCGAGAACGAAGAGGTCTTGCTGACGAAGGGCAGTTGTCCCAGCAAAACGGACCAGCAGACGAGATAGCTGATGAAAAATCGCCATAGCACTCATCGACCGGGGTCAATGAGTGTAATCGCCTGTTAACGCCAACCAAGCAGGGCGAGTATGATAGCTCCTACGACGTATGAGCACTCCGCGTGTGGCTTGCTCTCAATGTGGGGCGTCTGATGACAGTGGCCGCATCTTCTGTGCGAAATGCGGGGCACCGCTACAAGTTCCTGTTTCGTTGATAGCCTCCGACTCCGTAGGTACTACCGCAAAAGTCAGTGGCCTGAAACGTGCCACTATCTTGATCCTAAAGACAATTGGCGTCATTGCCGCGCTCACATTTTGGTTGTCTCGAATAACTACCAACCTCGGGATTCTGTTGTTCGTAGCTTCGATTGTGGTCGGGGGCTTGTGTCTCGCGGCCCTAAGCTACCTAGATGATAACTTTCTGAAGGAACATATGAACAAAGGGGGCTATTGGCCGGCGAAGCCTCTCGATTGGGGTGCTGCGCCTAATGAAAATACAGCCGAGAAGCGCCCGGACAGCCGCCCTCCCCTTTGACGCATATTGTCAATGAGTGAAATCGCCTGATTACATGAATCGACCACCGGTCGGTTA
>Ga0209624_10002041_pt1 | contig 15218 bp, 14 predicted proteins | sample JacPinW_OM2H0_O1_FD_188565 | JGI IMG/M metagenome (GOLD analysis project Ga0209624, IMG submission 188565) | Forest soil microbial communities from Algoma, Ontario, Canada - Jack Pine, Ontario site 1_JW_OM2H0_O1 (SPAdes) (version 2) | ecosystem: Environmental > Terrestrial > Soil > Boreal...
GATTTAATCGTTCCCTCCATCGGTATGAAGCGATTGACGAGCCACAGCAGAACGCCCACTACGATTAAGACCATTACGACTTGAAGTAAAGGCATGACTTTCGAGCTCCTTTGTTACTGCCGGCTACAGGGCAGCAGACTCCGCGACATTCCGTGTATCGAAGGCTGAAAAGCGCCGATCCGCTTCTGGCAAGCGTCTTAAACTATCCTCACAGGGCGGCATCTTAGTAAGAGCGCAGACCAGAGTCTGTTCACTTGTGAACACCCGGTGATTTGTCCCGGAAGACACCGACGGGTCCATGATTCGCGTTGACCGTCTCTGAGCTTCGATTCTAGAAGCTGGTTGTGGCGGGGGTGCCGGCGGGCTGAGTCCGTGATAGGACCGCGCGGGCGCGAACGACAAAGCGGTCCGGAGCTGAGCCCACGTAGTAGAACGGATAGCAGGTAACCAGAGTCAGCATGCGGCCGCTGGAAGCGTCCAGGACGTGCACGTCACTGGCAGCAACGACCTCGGTTGATTCGACTTCGTACTGAAAATCGCCGTTGATGGTCTTAAGCGTGATGGCATCCCCGGAGCGGATATTGCGCAGGGGTCGAAAGAAACCGTCACGATGGCCGGCCAGAGCCACGTTGCCTGATTCCCATGGCAGGGGCGTTCCTGGCAGGTGGCCAACTGCGCGCCGCAAGATCCTGGGCGAATCCCCCTGGACGACCATGGTCTCAAGTCCCAGGCGGGGAACATCGATCTCACCGATCACCCCACCTTCTGTCACCGGATGCGGCCCTTCACTCTGGCTGACATTTTCAAATCTCGACTTCTCGTAAGCCTGATACCGGTAGGCGTCGGCTACCACGTAGCCCGCGTAGGCGAGCGCAACGATGCCGAAGGTGAAGAACACGTAGGCTGCGCTGCGAACGATGAACACGTTCGTTCGCCGTCGTTTTTCTATCGCGGAGCGGGGAACACTCATGATGCGCTCTTTGCGGGCGCACCAGACGACCCATTGTCCGGCGACTCAAAATAGCCGGGGCGCGATCGCACGTGAAGTTTCCCCCGGCCGGCTGCGGCAACCTTCACCTCGATTTTTCGAAAGGAATGGGTGTTGCCGGTTGCCTCCGGCGCAAACCCGAGGGTGTATTGCTCGCGAAGGTCGCGAGCAATCAGTGTTGAAATGTCCCGGACGTGCCCTTCGGAACCTGGAAAATAGGCAATGCCGCCCGTGTTCTTGCAGAGTCGTTTCAAAGCATCGGGGTTCTCGTCCTGATCAAGCGCGCCCAGCAGACCAATCGAATAAATCAACGTTTGTGATCGCTGGGCCAGAGCCAGGATTTGCGCGTAGGAATGGCGGCTCGCGTTGTCGCCCCCGTCGCTTACGATAATCAGGGCCTTCTTGTCCCAATGCCCCAGCTGCAAATGGTTGAGCCCCTCCGCCACAGCGTCATACAGAGAGGTTCGTCCCCGGGCGGTAACGGCCGATACGGCTTTCTCGAGCTCGTCTGGGTCGTTCGTGAAGGGCTTTCCCTCCAGCAACTGAAACCAGACCTGATCGTTGAAATCCACGACGAACATCTCGTCTTGAGGATTGCTGGATTGTGCGAATGCGGATACCGCGGCGGCCACTTCAGGCAGCTCGGGGCCCATGCTGCGGCTGTGGTCAACGACCAGGCCCACCGTTACCGGGGAGTCCCCCTGCTGAAAGATGGTGATTTTTTGCTGTCGCCCATCCTCGAATACCTGGAAGTCTCCCTGATTGAGTCCGGAGACCAGATCTCCGTGCTCGTCCGTGACTCGAACGGGCAGCACGACGAGTTCTGTCTTCACCGAAATCGCGGATTGGCCGGCTCTGACGGCAGCATGCGGGACTGGTTGCGGATATCCCGCGAGGCTTCCAAGAAGCAGAACGGCTGCGAGGAGACAGCAGCCACGAAAAAAATTGGACCGATGCGATCGGATGGTTGGGATCACTGGCAAGTCTCCCTGCGCCGCGGAAGGAGAACACTTGGTCCGTTCCGCGGCGCACCGGAGTTTAGATGCAAGTAGGAGTGCTACCTAACGAGTCGCTTCAGTGTGAATGCGACGCCGATCGACCCCAGGCCCAGAAGTGCGATCAGAGGAACCGGGCTCGCTGTCTTGGGCAACTGTTGATTGTCTGCCACAGCTGCAGGAGCCGGCGCGACGGCCGCAGGCGCTGAATTCTGTGCCACCTCGGGATTCGCCTGAATCGCCTGGCTTACGGGCTCTTCCTGCTGTGCCGGAGTGACTGCGACGATCGAAGCCGTGTTCAGGTCTGTTGCGTCAACCGGCAGTGCAAGAACAGGCTCGTTCTCTCCAAGGGCTAGCTCAGCTGCGCGCTGCTTTGGATACACGAATTCCTGACCGAAGTTGTCGCCGGGGTAAAACCAGGCCTTGATGGCTTCCGGATTATCGCCCGATCGTTCTGCGAATTTGACCATCGTCTTGTCGGTTGGATGGAGCCGATAATTGTTGATTGCCAGAACCGTGACCACCACCGTGGTTCCGTCCGCCTTGAAAATACGCACGATGTTGCGGTCCGACATCGACTCGACCAGTTGGAACGTGTACGTTCCGGCGGGCAAAATCTGGCCGGGGACTTCGACTGGCTGATCGAAGGTCATAACCGTCTTCTTGTTCCAATTGTCAGCTCGAGCGCCAGGAGCTAGCGTTGCGCCGAGCAATGCCAGCGTGAGCACGACGAATGCTGTCTTTGCAGTTTTCATACCGATATCCTCCTATGAGTTTGCGAAGTGGCTGGATTCCGAATGACGATGCTACGGGAGAGCGTCGACGACGTCTGTCTTGTTGTGGACAGTTCCGGAGTTTGTTTGCACACCCTGCGTCGCTAAAGCCTTTCGAATTGATTTTCGGAGTGCCGGACGTGAACAGCCGGCGCCGCACCTTCCAAAGGTGCGAACAGCTCAACGGGCGGTTCCGAGCGAAGTGCGCCGCTATCAGGACCCTAGGCACGCATTGGAAACCAGCTCTCGCCTGTCAGAACTGCATCGATGGCAGGCAAGAGGTCGGTTACCAGATGATTCTTGGCTACAAAACCCTTTACGCCGACGGTTTGAAGTCTGTCGAACAGCGGCCTCGCATCATACATGCTGGTCGCGATCACCAGTGTGTTCGGACAGCTCGCGCGAATTGCCGAAGCAACCTCCACCCCGTTCAGGCCTCCCATCGCCAGATCAAGCACAGCCACGTCCGGTGATAGGGTTTTGGCTTTTTCGACCGCGTCGACTCCATTAGCCGCTTCCGCACATACCTCCCAATCCTGTCGACGCGTGATCAGAGTTCGCAAAGAGCGTCGTGTGCTTCCGTGATCGTCTGCAACCAAAATGCGTTTGGCCATCGGCTGTTCCCTCAGTTGGGATCCTATGTAGGGAGAACGACTCACTCAATACCGGGTTTCGGGTAGGTTTGCCTAGGGCGAGCAAGTAGGCCAAATTCTCGATTAGCGGGTCGTCCAGAAAGGCGAACTTCCGTGCCAATCCGTCGGTAATGACGGGCGAGGGCGCAAGTCCAGTGCGTCGGAAGCCGCGACAGATAAGCCCTTTATTTTGCTGGTAGTCAGTGCGTGGAAAGCCGGACTAAAGGTGACTCGGGCGACAGGACCCACTTCTCGTACGGTCCCGTTAATCAGACATAAGACATTTGAATCTCGCCTATGCGGCGGGCTTCGACATTAAAGAGTGCTGGGATACAAAGCCAGGTATTCTTCCAGGAACTCGTCCTGTTCGGCGTCATGGAAAGTCACCTGAACAAACCGATCGTGGCTTGCCCAGTAGAAATAGACGTCGCCAGCCCCGTTGGGGTACCGCATGAACGTGTTCATGAGCACTGTGTTTCCAAACTTTGTGACGCTGGTGACCGCCCCGGAGTCTTTGGCCTCCGAGCTCCAGTTGATGCCTTCTTTCGTGGCGAAGACGGCCCAATCCGAATTCGGGTAGAGCCTCACGCTCACATCGGCGAAGGAAACCTCGTAGTCCGCGGAGGTCTCTGACCGCTTGTACGAGGCGCTATACGGAACGAACGCAGAATTTCCCGGTATCTGCCATTTGTAATTCCGGCCGCACGGGTGGCCCGCAATGGGTTTGACAAGAAGCACCTGGTCGACAGGCAGCTCGACGATAGCAGGCAAGTTTTGCGACGAAGGCCGAGCCGCGGCCAGCTGCTGCCGCGCGGCCTGGCGCGCCACCAGCATCTGGCGTCCTGCGCGTTCGCCCCGAACCTGCCGCGACAGGAACCACCCCAAGGTGGCCACAACCAACACAAAAAAAATTATCACCGCCGCGGACGGCGTGGCCCGCCGCGTTTTCGCCGGGGGTGGCGCCTAAGCGGGCCGCACACCCAGTGGTGTTGCGACCGGCATTTCCCGTGGTGAAAGCAGCAGGCCCAATAGCGCCGCCGCTCCTGTCTGCCAAACCACGTACAGCGTGTAGAAGTTCAGTGAGCTGCCAGTGCCGGGTGGCCATCGCGCGATCACAAATTGCTCGCCGACAGCCCAGCCGAACACTCCGAGAAATCCGCAAGCCGCTGAAATGCCCAATGCCTTCAGCGCAAACAGGGGCCAATTCTTCGAGGGTGCGAGAAAGAAATGAAATCCGGCGCATACGATTGCCGCACCCAGAAATCCGCCGGTCAGAAACGGACTGCTATCGATCGCTCCGGAACTGGTTCCCGAAAGATTCAGAAACCGCGGGCGAAACGGACCCCATATGGTTATGAGCACGGACGCGGTATAGGCCGCCGTGCACGTTAACACGAAACCGACCAGGCGAAATACGGACCGCTCTGCGCGCATCAGCCCAACATGCGCTGAAATCACCATGCCGAATAGAAGGCCGGGAAAAAGAAAAAGGGCGATGCCGTGCCCGAAAGGCAAAGCTAAACTTAGACAGCTCAAGAATCCCGAGACGAGTCCCTCAATCGGCAGAAGCCATCGATCCTCGATGCGACTCATTGTCCTGCGGCCATCGCGCCCGCCTTCCGCCTACGGCGCCATCTCGCTTCTGCCGTTAGTTTGCCACGCGCGGCCAGCCCGGTGGAGCTTGCTCACCATCTAATGTTCTACTTGGTACCACAGCCTCTGGCTCCCTTCGCGCGAAATATCCCGAAAGGCTCTTCGGCCGAAGAAATGACTGCATGTAGGACTGCTAGCTGACCTGCGAGCGGCGGAGGCCCCTCACTTCGGGACGGCGTAAGCCGCGACCTGCCTCGAGTGATTTCTGGAAGCAAAACATGAGAAGGTAATTTACAGGCGACGGAATTCAAAGACGTTGGCTCCCCGGGCTAGATTCGAACTAGCAACATTTCGGTTAACAGCCGAACGCTCTACCGTTGAGCTACCGGGGAGTAGCCTGCGATTGCAGCGACAACCAAACCGCAAAAAGTGTAGACGAGCGACACGGTGGAGTCAACGCGGGTTCGGGCGAACTACTGAAGGGTCTGTTTCGCGGAATCGTGCACGATCAAGTTCTCGAAAATCGCAAGGACGTGCTGTCGATACTGAACCACGCGCTCAAGCAGCGGACGCAGCTGCGGCTCGCGCACCGTTTCCTTGTCCCACTTCGCCAGCACCGGCGCAGGAACGGCAATATCTCGGCGCAGCTCCTCGGCCGAATGGCCGCGCAGGAACAGGCCGTAGAAAAATGCGGCTTCTCTCTGCGGGAACTGAAAATCCTGCAGCGCGTCTTCTAGCGGGCTGGGCAGTGTCGCCATGTCGAAAAATGCAGTTTACACATTTGGCCGCCGTCGTCAAGAGTCCGCGGCGCGTAAATGGAGATTGTGCCTTCGCTGCAACTGAACTGCCAATCTCGTGCGTGATTTTCGACCTCTGCGAGCCGACAGCCGGAACCTTCGTTTTCGCGCATTCGGCGTCGCAACTTTTCGCATCCTCCTGTGTTTCATCATCATGGCCAGCTCCGCGGCGCGCGGGACACGCGCTGCGGAGCCAGGCGAGCTGTAATCCCGACGTACCCCAAGCGGAGGCCCGGCCACCCGGGCCTCCGCCCCTTCCGGCGGCCTGTGGCCCTGGGCGTAGCCCTGATTTCCGATGGTTTTAGGCAACGCCCAAGGGCCGGAGCCTGTTGGCGGTACCGAGCCTGGGCGTACGTCTGAGCCTCCGCTTCGACATTCCTGCCCAGAAGCACAGTTCTTTGGGGACTCCGGCGTGTCCCCGACAGTCCGTTTACGTTTTCGCGCATCGCTAGTTCCGCGCCGAAATAATTTGCCTGCGCTTGACGTAATCTAGGTGGAGAGGCAGTTATGAGCACACGCATTAACAGGGCGGCGTGCGCGTCCATACTTTTCGCCGCCGCGGCGCTGCTGGTTTCAACCACGGCCGTCGCGCACGCGCAACAATCGCCGAAACCGCGTCAGGATGCCGCGCCGCACAATTCTGGCGCCATGCCGGGCATGGACATGAACGACATGCAGCACGAGACCGACCAGAACCCCGAGGCTGCTCGCGCTGCCAACGAGGCGATGTCCACCCGCGACATGGGAGGGATGGGCATGAACCCGCACATGTTCATGACCCAGCTGCAACCGAAGGCGCCGGGTGACGATCGCCGCGCTGAGGAAATTGTTGAAATCCTGGGCAAGTCGATCAGCAAGTACAAGGATTACCGCGTGGCCCTTGCGGACGGCTATCAGATTTTTCTGCCCAGGGTGCCGCAGCCGCAGTATCACTTCACGAATTACCGCAATGCCTTTGCAGCGACATTCTTATTCAATCCCGCGCATCCTACTTCGTTGCTCTACAGGAAAACCGCAGACGGCTACGAGCTTGAGGGCGCGATGTTCACCGCTCCGAAAAACGCGACCGAACAGCAGTTGAATGAACGCGTTCCGCTCAGCGTGGCGCGCTGGCATGAGCACGTGAACTTCTGTTTGCCGCCCAAGGGAGTATCCGCGCTGCAGGCCGACTGGAAAGACTTTGGGCTCGCTGGCTCGATTGCGAGCGAGGACGCCTGCGCGAAGGCCGGCGGCCGGTGGGTGAAGCAGATTTTCGGCTGGATGGTCCACGTCTACCCTTTTGAAACCGACCCGGACAAGGTTTGGGCGCATTGACATCTTTACAGCTGCACTTGGCGGTTCCCTCAGCGGACCTTTCGTGCGCCCGAGCCCAGGAGGGAACAACGGACGGGCACTCGACCCCGCGGACACGACACACCGTGTCGCGCAACCCGGAGCATGCAGTTAAAAAAGTGCCTGACGCAGGCTTGCTCCAAGCGGCACAAAAGAGAGGCAAAGCACGACGTTCGCTATGCGGGGGAAAAAAGAAGCCGCCCCGAGGTTCACTCGGAAGCGGCTTCTGGGATGCGAGTGGAGGGTTGAATGCGAACGAGCTACTTTTTCGCGGCGGCGAAGTTGTCAGCGGCTTGCGCCCAGTTGACGACGTTCCACCATGCTTCGATGTAGTCGGGACGCTTGTTCTGATACTTCAAATAGTAGGCGTGTTCCCAGACATCGAGACCGAGGACGCCTTTGCCGCCGTCCATGATCGGGTTGTCCTGATTCGCCGTGGATTCAACCACGAGCTTGCCGTCTTTAACTAGCAGCCAAGCCCAGCCGGAGCCGAAGCGCGTGGTTGCAGCCTGAACGAATTTCGTTTTGAAGTCGGCGAAGCTGCCGAACGCGCCTTTGATTGCCCCTGCGAGGTCGCCAGAGGGTTCTCCTCCGCCACCCTTCTTCATCAGCTTCCAGAACATCGAGTGATTGAGATGGCCGCCACCGTTGTTGCGCACGGCTGTGCGGATGTTCTCGGGTACCTTGCCGAGCTGCGCGACCAACTCTTCGATGGAAAGCTTCTGAAGGTCGGCGCTGGATTCAAGAGCCTTGTTAAGGTTGGTGACGTAGGCGTTGTGATGCTTGTCGTGGTGGATCTCCATCGTCTTGGCGTCGATGTAGGGTTCCAGTGCGTCGAAAGAATATGGCAGAGGCGGAAGTGTGAAACTCATTTGCGGAGCAGCTCCTTGTGCCGATGTGGCTGACATAATGTACCTCCTGAATTCCTGTACCTGCGTCATAATTATACGCGCCTGGCCGGGAACCGTCGAACCGCACCGCCAGATTTTCTGAGCCGTCCTCCGGAGGACTTCATGCCGTCGGTCGAGCACGTGGAAAAGCACTTCACGGCCACTGCAGCCGTGCGCGATATCGTGATCGGAATGGCCGACGGACTCACCGTTCCGTTCGCGCTGGCAGCGGGGTTGACAACAGCAGCGGCCGCCCTCACCAGGGGCACCGGAATTATCGTCACCGCCGGATTTGCCGAAATTGCCGGAGGCTCAATCGCCATGGGCCTTGGCGGGTATCTCGCGGCGAAAACCGATACCGAGCACTACGCGTCGGAACTGGAACGCGAGTATCGCGAAACCGTCGAGCTGCCAGAAATCGAAACCGAGGAAGTCGCTAAAGTGTTCCGCGACTACGGCCTTACCGAGGCGCAGATGGCTCCCATCGTCACGGCCATCACCGGCAATCAGAAGAAATGGGTCGATTTCATGATGCGCTTCGAGCTGGGGCTTGAGCCACCGGATCCGGCGCGCGCCGCCCGCAGCGCTGCGACGATCGCCGCATCCTATATTGTTGGCGGCCTAATTCCGCTCGCGCCATATATCCTGATGCATGCGATCGTTCCCGCGCTTTGCGTCTCGATCGGTGTGACCCTGCTGGCCCTTTTCGTGTTCGGCTCAATCAAGGGCCACTACACGGGCGTGAAACCGTGGCGCGCCGGGATGCAAACCGTGATTGTCGCAGGCCTGGCTGCGGCCGCAGCATTCTTGCTTGCGCGCTTGATCAGTTGATGCAAATTCGTTGACAATGCTCCGCTTAGATTCTTGGCAGCAGGGTTATTGCCGCCGGCGGAATCTGGCGGCTGCCGGTCTCACAAAATTGATCTCTACTTCGTAGACCTTTAACGGCCGTTTTGCATCTATACTTATGTACGAACCCACAGCGGTCCGCCCCTGCCGCGCGGCGCGGGAATCCACGGTGCCACTGTGTAAGGTACGAATCGCTGGGAACTTCGTCTAATGCACTCATAACCCTTGGTAGCCCCGATGGGCGCCGAGGGTAGAAAAAAGGAGACAGCCATGAAGAGCAGTGACTTACACATTCCCCGCTGGATCGCCACAGTCGTTGTATTGGTGGCCCTGATCGGCGGAGGAGTTCTCGCACTCGGATTCAGAAATTGGTCGGGCCATGAGGTTTTCGGCGCGCCGAACCTCGCGCTGACATTGGCGCGGAGCTCGACCCCAGTGCCGCTGGGAAGTTTCGACAACGGGTTTGCGTCCGTGTTGAAACCCGCGCTCCCCGCGGTCGTGAATATTCAGACCTCGAAACTTGTCAAATCCAAACCCTCGCAAATGATGCCGTTCTTCAACGACCCGATGTTTAAGCAGTTCTTCGGCGATCAGTTCGGCCAAGGGCAGGCCGGGCCTCAAACCGAGCGGGAGCACAGCCTGGGTTCGGGCGTGATCGTAACGTCGGACGGCACGATTGTGACCAACAATCACGTAATCGAAGGCGCGACCGACATCAAGGTGGATCTGTCGGACAAGAGAGAATTTCAGGCCAAACTCATCGGCACCGATCCCAAGACCGATATCGCCGTCCTGAAGATCGAGGCGACCGGACTGCCGACGCTAGCGATCGGTGATTCCTCGAAGCTGCAGGTTGGCGACGTGATCTTCGCGATCGGCGATCCTTTCGGAGTCGGCGAAACGGCCACCATGGGAATCATCAGCGCAACCCAACGCGGAGGTCTCGGCATCGAGAACTACGAGGACTTCATCCAGACCGACGCGCCGATCAATCCGGGCAACTCCGGAGGCGCCATGATCGATTTGCACGGCGATCTGATCGGAATCAACACCGCGATTCTTAGCGGCGGAGGTGGAGGAAATCAGGGAGTCGGATTCGCCATCCCGATCAATATGGCGCGTTCGGTGATGGACCAGATCGTCGGCCACGGCAAGGTTGTACGCGGCTATCTGGGACTCTATCCTCAGGATGTGACGCCTGCGCTCGCCAAGGAATTCGGACTCAGTAAGCCCGGCGGCGCGCTGGTTAGCGGACTGAAACCCGATGCCCCGGCGGCACGCGCCGGACTGAGAAATGGTGACGTCATTCTGGAACTCAACGGCCAGCCGATCGAGTCGGCCAATGATCTGCGCTTGCGCATTTCCCAGACGGCGCCGGGCTCAAGTGTGAAGCTTGAAGTCTCGCGCGGCGGCAAAACGCAGAACATGGACGTAACGCTTGCCGAACTCCCGCCCGATAAGTCTGCAGAGCAGGCGCCGGGTGAGAGCGAAAGTGGCGGTCTGGATGGCGTCAACGTGCAGGAGTTGACTCCGGACGCCATGCAGGAGCTGCAGCTGGCTCCCGGAACTCACGGCGTCGTGGTAGAGTCGGTTGATCCCTCAAGCGCGGCTTCGTCTGTCGGGCTTCAGCGTGGGGACGTAATCCAGGAAGTGAACCATCAACCCGTCCGTAACATCGCGGAGTACAAGCAGGCGCTCGCTGCGGCAGGCAAACAGCCGGTGCTCCTACTGGTGAATTCGGGCGGAGTGACGCACTACGAAGTGATCGAGTCGCGCTAAACGCCGGCTCGTGAAACAGAAACAGCGGCGGGGCACGGTGCACCCAGCATCTGTGCCCCGCAGCGTTGGCGTCAAGCGTGCCCGGAACGCCTCAGACTCGACTAGAGCCGTTTAGGGCGTTCCCGGCACGTCGATGCGCATCTCTTTTTTCAGATCGCATCGAAACCAATGTTTTTTTGCCGTGTTCGTTCCAATGCCGGAGTGTACAAAAAAGAACAACTCGGAGTTTCGGCTGTGATTCAGGACAAAAATGCCGCTCCAGGCGCTGGCTCCAGCATCGGTTGGGTTATCGCTTTCAACACGACCGGGGGTAGAATAGTACTTGAGTTCTATTCGCCCCGGCCCTTCGTTCTAGTACTAAGTTAGTTGTGCGGGGAGTTGTGTCGTCGCTCAACAAACAGCCTATCAAGGTAATCGGGGTGAAAGTTATGGCGCCGGTAAAGAATCGACCTGTATTCAGAGAAGCGTTGCTCCCGGAAGGCAAGAAGCGCTGGGGTTCATTCGGCGCTGGACTGGGACTGGAGTGCTTCGCACTCGTGGCCCTGGTTGTGCTGCCTTTGCTGATCCCGCAGAAGTTCGAGGCGGCACAGCACTACTGGGTCACGCCTATCGACGCGCCCGTTATCCAGCCCTGGAAACCGCAGCCGCCACCTCCGAAGCCCGTCGCGATCAAGCGGGAAATCATTAAGGAAATTCCGAAGCCCGAACTTGTCGAAGTGCCCAAGCCGAAGATCTATAATCCAGTGATCAGCACCCCGGTTGTGAAACAGGTGATGACCAAGAAGGTTCAAGCCCCTGACATGGCCGAGGTCGCCAAGGATTTCCCGAACCCGTCACTGGGGAGTTCGGCCATCCCGACTTTGAGGAAGCCTCGCGAGCAGGTTCAGACGGGCGGTTTCGGCGATCCGAACGGAGTTCCGACGAACAACAAGACCGACCGCAACGTGAATATTGCCTCGGCGGGCAGCTTTGACATGCCGACGGGCGCAGGCGTCGGAAATGGCACCGGTGGAGCAAAGGGTGCCAAGGGCGTCGTGGCCAGCACCGGATTTGGCAACGGCGTTGCAGTGGGCGGTAACGGCGGGGGAAATCACGGCACCGTGCAGCAGGGTATATTCGCCGATGAAAAGGCGGGTTCGGCGGCCCCCAAGGTGAAACAAACCGCGGCCGTGTCGAATACAAAGCCGGTGGAGATTCTTTCCAAGCCCAACCCGGTTTACACCGAAGAGGGCCGGGCCAAGAAGATCGAAGGGGATGTGCTGGTGCAGGTTGTCTTTACGGCCAACGGTGAAGTGAAAGTCGAGCGAGTCGTCCGGGGCCTGGGCTATGGCCTGGATGAAGCTGCCGAAGCGGCAGCGCGCCAGATTCGTTTCCGGCCAGCCCTGCAGGACGGGCAGCCGGTTGATTTTCCCGCGACGGCGCGGATCACATTTGAACTGGCGTATTGATTGGCGTACTGAAAGGGGAAAGTAATGCGCATCCGGAACAAGTTTTCTATATCGATCATCCTTTTGGGCGCTCTCGCAGGTGTGGCCGGCGCGCAGACGAAGCAGATGGCTGACCAGACGCAGCCGCAGGCTGGGAATCCGGCCGAAAGCACTGTCACGACCGTGAACCAGGCGATCGACCGAATGATCGCCCGCGAGCACGACGAAAACGCCACGGTGCGGCGTTACAACCCGATCATCGAGACCTACATTCAGGACATGAAACCTGACCCGGAGATGGGCAGCATCCCGGTGAAGGATCACTACTTTCTTGGACAGGCGAACCTGTCAAAAGGTGTCGTGGACACCTCGATGCTCGACAAGAAGAAGGGGAAGATGTCTGAGTTGAATCCCCTGTCGCACGTCTCCGACTTCTTCAGCTCTTCCTATGTTCCCGAGGGTTTTCTCCAGATGATCTATCTGGACACGACCGGCTTCGATCGCCAGCACTACCAATTCGACTATGTCGGCCGCGAGTTCCTGGGGGAGGTCCGCTGCCTGGTATTTGACGTTACGCCCCTGCCGAAGTCCGGCAAGGGCCGCTTCAAGGGCCGCGTATGGGCAGAGGACCAGGGTTTCACCATCGTACGCTTCAACGGCGTCTATACGCCGCTTGCCGGGCTTAACGGTTTCAATCTGCACTTTGACAGCTGGCGCTTGAACGTCCAGCCCGGGCTGTGGCTGCCCTCGTTTGTATTCAGCCAGGAATCGGACCTCAAGGATTTCCTCGGCAACCATGTGCGCTTCAAGTCGCAGACCCGTCTGTGGGGCTATGACCTGAAGAACACCGGCCGCGAAGAAGAATTCAGCCAGATGACCATTGAAGCAGCGACGGCAATCACCGATCAGGCGACCCAGCAGCAGGACCGTTCACCGGTTGAGGCGGAGCGCGAATGGCAGCATCAGGCAGAGAACAACGTACTGGAGCGCCTGCAGCGCACCGGTTTGCTTGCGCCTCCGAACGAAGTGGATAAAGTGCTCGAGACTGTCGTCAACAACATTGAAGTGACGAACAATCTCGACGTCCAGCCGGAGATTCGCTGCCGGGTGCTCCTGACCGGCACGCTTGAATCATTCTCGATCGGCCACACCATCGTCCTGAGCCGCGGTCTGATTGACGTGCTTCCAGATGAAGCCAGCCTAGCTACCATGCTTGCGCAGGAGCTGGCTCAGATCATCGTCACGAAACCTTCGACGGACCAGTGGGGCTTTAATGACACCACTAACGTCTCGACGGTTGAGGCCTTGAATCACTTTTCATTCCGCGATACACCGGCGGACATTCAAGCCGCCAACACCAAGGCGGTCGAGCTGCTGAAGAACTCTCCTTACAAGGACAAGCTCGGTCCGGCAACCTTGTTCCTGAAACAGCTCGACGCGGAATCGAAGGAACTTCCCGCACTGATCAATCCTCACCTGGGCAACGGCGTGACGCTCGGCACCGCTCTGGCGGGTACGGGACCGGCGCTGCAACCCGACAAGGTCGATCAGATCTCGGCATTGCCAATCGGAGCGCGCGTCAAGCTCGATCCCTGGAGCGACCGGGTAGACTTGCTCAAGTCCAAGCCCGTCGCCCTGCTCTCAGCGCGCGAGAAAATGCCGTTTGAAGTCACGCCCTTTATGCCGTTCCTGACTCGCTACCAAAGGCCAGGTTCCGGCGTTGTGGCCGATCCGGCCAAAGCGGATCTGGCAAAGAAGGATCAGCAGCAACAACAACAGCAGCAATAACTGCTCGAAGTGCACACACTCGGTTTCGACACCACCGGCGGGGGTTTCTCCCGCCGGTTTTTTTTGGGGCCATGGCGAAATCGCCCCTGCAATGGCTCGTCTGATCCCCCGGCGTCCACCCAAGGCAGCGACTTGAGGAGACCAATCCGCCCGAATGATTGCCGGTGATCGGCAAGAGCGCGCCTGGGGGCCCTGAGCCGTTCGGTGATAGAACACGGCAAGCACAGCGCTCGCATTTTCTACGATACAATGATGCCGAGGACGGAATGATCCATCGCGTTGTCTTTCATAACAGCCGCATGCTCGACGTCGAAGACGTGCGGCTTTCGCCGGGACAATCCGGTTTGATGTGCGGTTGGGGCCTTTTCACCACGATGCGCATCATCGAAGCGATTCCGTTCGCATTCGAGCGTCATTGGAAGCGGATTTCGCGCGACGCCCAGCGCATACACTGCCCGTTCCCGTTCCTGGAGGAGACAGTTTACGGCCAGTTAAGTGAAGTTCTGCGCGCAAATCAAGTGCGGGAAGGGTGCGCGCGAATCTACGTCATTTACAACCAGGCGGGTTTCTGGCGCAGCGGCGAGGAGATGCCTCCGGCGGACCTTTTGATCTGTTCAGCAGAACTTCCGCCGCACCGCGAACCTGTTCGCCTGGCACTGCGCGAGCACGGGCGCCATGCGGCTTCACCGCTTTCCGGCGTGAAGGTTACCTCGTGGCTCAACAACGTCTGGAACCTGTATGAGGCGCAGCAGGGAGGCTACGACGAAGTCGTGCTGCTGAACGAACGCGGAGAAGTGGCCGAATGCACGGCCGCGAATATTTTCTGCGTCCGCGAGGGCCGCGTTTCGACCCCTCCGCTCTCGTCCGGCTGTCTGGAAGGTGTCACGCGCGGTATCGTGCTTGGAATCGGTGCCGGTGCCGGCGTGTCTGTCGAGGAGCGCACCCTGCGGCCCGAGGACCTGTACTCGGCCGACGGAGTGTTCATTTCGTCCACCAACCGCGGCATGATCGCCGCAGACGAAATCAACGGCCACAGGATCCCAACGGCGCCGCTGCCGATGGTGCAAAAGCTCGAAAAAGCCTTCTCAGCGTACGTGCGCGAATATGTGGAATCCCGCGCCGCCGCGTCGGGCAAGCGCTGAGCGAAGCGCGCGGTCTGTCGGCCCGTCAGTGAACCAGAAACCCTGCGGCACCGATGGCTAACCCGAGCATCCCCAGCACCACTCCCAGTAACCAGAAAATTCGTTTCCGCGTGAGCAGCGTGATCGAACAGATTACCAGCGCGGCTTCGAGCATCACCTCGCCAAGATCGAAACGATCGGCGCGACGGCCTTGGTGTTTTACCTCGTCCTGCGCATTCGTCGCTTCGGCTTCG
>Ga0209624_10002043_pt1 | contig 15195 bp, 12 predicted proteins | sample JacPinW_OM2H0_O1_FD_188565 | JGI IMG/M metagenome (GOLD analysis project Ga0209624, IMG submission 188565) | Forest soil microbial communities from Algoma, Ontario, Canada - Jack Pine, Ontario site 1_JW_OM2H0_O1 (SPAdes) (version 2) | ecosystem: Environmental > Terrestrial > Soil > Boreal...
CAGGTTTCACGCGCTATGAGATCTCCGCCTATGCGCGTCCACGAGCGCAATGCGCGCACAACCTCAACTATTGGAGATTTGGCGACTACGTCGGAGTTGGCGCGGGCGCGCACGGCAAGATCACCGCGGAGACGGGAGGGGCGATCATGCGCAGCGCGCAGTGGCGCGAGCCGCGGCGATACATGGCAAGCGCGCCGCATCCGCAGACCCGCGCCGCCGTTGCCGTGCGCGATCTGCCGTTTGAATTCATGCTGAACGCGCTGCGTCTCGTCGATGGATTTACAATCTCGACGTTCGAGGAATACACAGGGCTCGCCTGGACTTGCCTTGCGCGCGACGTCGCAGCGCTCGAGCGGCGCGGGCTCATCGAGACTCGCGGCACGGTGTGCCGCAGCACGCCCCGGGGACTTACGTTTCTGAACGAGGCGCTCGTGCAATTCCTGCCGGAAAAGCCGGTTTCGGCCGCGCTTTCCGCGTTGTCAACCGCCTCGTGACGCTGTTGCAACCCCCTGACGCCGGCCTTTATGCACAGCCCGGATGAGCGCCTCCCACAAATGAGCGAATTACGTGCTATATCGCCTAAGTCGCTCCATGATGTGCTCGTAAGGTATTGAAAGTACTGGGTGAAATACGTTGGTCAATAATTAGCCAATGTAACAAATATGCAATACCGCCCGAATTTCAGGCCTTGAAAAACGTAGAAGTCCACAGACTTATCCACAGCTTCTGTGGATAAAGGACACCCGAAAATGTACGAGACCCGTCGTGCCCGTCAGCACCTCACGGTACGACGCTTGAGAAGCCTCCATGGTGCCGCTAGACTTGCGCCCCCTTTTTCGTCCCCCATCCGTGCGAGCCGATTATGAAAGACGCGATTCACCCGGAATATAAGGAAATTGCGGTCACCTGCGCCTGCGGGCATTCTTTCAAGACGCGCTCCACTCTCGGCCACGACCTGCAGCTCGACGTCTGCTCCAACTGCCACCCGTTCTACACGGGCAAGCAGAAGATCGTCGACACGGCAGGAAGAGTCGACAAGTTCCGCAAGAAATACGCGCCCTCCGCGGCGCGCTGATCGCAAGACACGCGCACGATGCGCCGCTTGCGCGCGGCGGCGCTGCTTATTTGACGCACTTCTGATTCGTGCGCGCGTGCCTTGATTTCGTGGTGCGGACCCTGTATCCCTCAATCGGTGACTGACCACTCGGGTTCAGGATGCAGCACGAGCCATGAGCGCGGCGAATTTCGAGCTTCGCGACGAGGAGACCGGGAAGAAATGTGAGCTTCCGGTGCTGACGGGCAGCATTGGCCCGTCGGTCGTCGATATTTCGACCATTCAGCGCGACCTCGGCGTCTTTACCTTCGATCCGGGATTTGGCGCCACCGCCTGCACGGACAGCCGCATCACCTACATCGACGGCGACGCGGGCATCCTGCTCTACCGCGGCTATCCGGTCGAGCAGCTCGCCGAGAAGAGCACATTCATGGAGGTCGCCTATCTGGTGCTGCACGGTGAGCTGCCGAACAAGAAGCAGCTCGACGAATTCACCGGCAACATCCGCTATCACACGATGCTGAACGAGACGCTGCTGCGTTTCTTCAACGGGTTTCATCACAACGCTCACCCCATGGCGATGGTCTCCGCGGTGGTGGCATCGATGTCGGCCTTCTACCACGACACGATGGACATCCGTAATCCGCGCCACCGGGAGATCTTCTCGCACCGCATCATCGCGAAGATCCCCACGATTGCGGCGGCCGCGCACAAGCACTCCCTTGGCCAGCCCTTCATGTATCCGCGCAATGATCTCGACTACTGCGGCAACCTGCTGCACATGTTCTTCGCCGTGCCGTGCGAGCCCTACAAGGTCGACGCGGTGGCCGCGCAGGCGCTCGATCTGCTTTTTATCTTGCACGCGGATCACGAGCAGAATGCGAGCACTTCCACCGTGCGCCTCGCCGGCAGCACGGGCGCAAATCCCTATGCCGCGATCTCCGCGGGTGTCTCGGCGCTGTGGGGGCCGGCGCACGGCGGCGCCAACGAGGCGGTGCTCGCGATGCTCGAGCAGATCGGCACCGTGGATCACATTCCGAAATTTCTCGCGATGGCGAAGGACAAATCGAGCCACTTTCGGCTCATGGGATTCGGCCACCGGGTCTACAAGAACTTCGACCCGCGCGCCAAGATCATCCGCGCCATGTGCCACAAGGTGCTGGCACAACTGGGTCGCTCGGACAATCCACTCTTTGAGCTCGCGCTGCGCTTGGAGGAGATCGCGCTCCAGGACGACTACTTCATCTCCCGCAAGCTCTACCCGAACGTCGACTTTTATTCCGGCATCATCTACAGCGCGCTCGGGATTCCGCGCTCGATGTTTACGGTGATGTTCGCGATCGCGCGCACCGTGGGCTGGGTCGCGCACTGGCAGGAGATGATCGCGGATCCGGGCATGCGTATCGGGCGGCCGCGGCAGCTCTATACCGGGCCCACACGGCGCGACTACGTCGCGCTGTCCAAGCGCGGCTGATCCTCGAGCAGCCCCTGCACTTCGCCGAGGTTGGCGCGGCGCATCGGTCTGCCGTCGACGGGGCTCACCGGTGCCTGACGGATGCCATCGGCCGGGAACACGGTCGCATCGATCGGCTGATCGTCGATCGTGAAGCGCACCGCCGGATAGGCGAGTACCCGTTCCGTATTCATTTTCACGCGCCGCTCGGTGACCTCGTGCGGAATCGCCCGGTCGATGAGATTGAGCATGACCGCCTCGGCGCTGTCGGCAAACACGTGCAACTGCACTTCGCTGTGGGCGGTGGCAGTGCCCGTCAGGACCGGGCCGACGAGGCGCGGCGCGAAATCCGCAAGACAGCGCATCGCGCGCAGCGCCGCGCGGCGTTGCGTGAGGAGCGTCTCGGCGTGCGCGTCGGGGGCAAAGAGCCTCTGGTACTGGGCAAGCGCGGCCTCAATCTCCGTATTCTTCGGCAGCGCCGCGCTGTCGACCACGCGAAAGCGCTCCGCGGCCTTGCGCTTCGCGGTGAGAAAATCGCGGATCCCGTGCTCGACCATGACGCGCGCGGCTTCCTGCGCCAGCGCCAGCCTCAAATGCTCACTTCGCACTGCATGTCGCCTGCCCATCGTCCGTCGTCTATCCGCGTTTTTAGAAAATAGGTTCGCTCGGTGCAGAGCCTTCCGCAGCGGTCGGCGTTGCACCCTCCTCACCGGGTGTACCGCCCGTGGGCAGGTGGTCCACCATGAATGTCTCCGAGATGGCGTCGTGGTTCTCGGCGCTTGCCAGCATGCCTGTGTCCGGTGAGATGCGCAGCTGGATGAGCCCGTCGGGCATCGTGCGACGGTGCTCGGGCACGCCGCGCAGCGCCTCGCGCATGAAGTTGATCCAGATCGGCAGTGCCGTCTTCGCGCCCTCTTCGCTCTCGCCGAGGGGGCGCTCCTGGTCGTAGCCCACCCACACCGTGCACACCAGATCGGGCGTGAAGCCGTTGAACCAGGTGTCCTTGGCCTCGTTGGTGGTGCCGGTCTTGCCGGCAAGATCCGCGCGGCCGAGCGCGAGCGCACGGCGGCCGGTGCCATGTTTGATGACGTCCATCATCATATCGGTCATCAGATAATCGTTCTGTACACTGATCACCCGATCGGCAAGACGCCCCGCCGGAAAGAGCTCCGCACCGCCATGCAGCGTATCAGTCGTGCGCAGCAGCGCCGCCTTATCGCCGACATTCTGCGGCGGCGGATCGGCAGCCGCGGTGCTGGTAGCCCCGGCCGCATCGTCCGGGCTCGTCATGTCCTGGCACTCCCCGCAGGCGAAGCGCGGCGCGGCGCGATACACGACCTGTCCCGCAGCATTCTCAATGCGGTCGACAAAATAGGGCTGCACGCGAAAGCCGCCATTGGCAAAGATCGCGTAGCCTGCGGCAAGCTCGAGCGGCGTCACCTGTACCGTGCCGAGTGCGAGAGTGAGATTGGTGGGCAAGCTCGCCTTGGCGAAACCGAATTTTGAAATGTAGTCGATCGCGTACGGCGTGCCGAGCGCACGCAGCAGGCGAATCGACACGAGGTTACGCGAGCGCGCGAGCGCCTCGCGCAGGCGCATCGGTCCATGGAAGTCGCCGGTCGAATTTTCGGGCCGCCAGGCGGTTTCAAGCCCGTCTCCTTCCATCACGATGGGCGCATCGAGCAGCACCGAAGCGGGCGTGAAGCCGTTCTCGAGCGCGCTCGAGTACAGGAAGGGCTTGAAGCCCGAGCCCGGCTGGCGGTGCGCCTGCGTTGCGCGATTGAAATTGTTGGCGAAGAAGTCAAAGCCGCCGACGAGCGCGGCAATCGCGCCGTCCTTGGGATCGAGCGCGACGAGCGCGCTTTGCGCGCCCGGCGGCTGCGCGAGCTGCGCCGTGCCGCTGCCATCGGTGATCACATAGACGATGTCGCCGGGCACCAGGATGTCGGCGGCACTCTTGGGCACGGGGCCGAGGACGTCAGTGCGCACTTCGCGGCGAGCCCAGCCGAGGCCTTCCCAGCCGAGCTCGCCAAAGCCGTGCGACTTCACGAACACGTGTGCGCCGCGCTCGGCGACGGAGATCACCATGGCGGGAGAAAGATTGCCGACGCTGGAATACGGATCGAGCACCGCCTCGAAATCCTCGGGACGGCTGCGCGTGCCGACCTCCTTGTGGGCGATCGGGCCGCGAAAGCCATGGCGGCGGTCGTATTCGATGAGTCCCACGCGCACCGCGCGCGTCGCGGCGGCCTGCAGGCGCGAATCGATCGTGGTGTAGACGCGATAGCCGGCATTCTCGGCGCCGCCTCCGAAGCGCGCACGGACCTCCTGGCGCGCCATCTCCGCCACATCCGGAGCATCGACGTCGTAGAGCGGCGTATGCAGGTGCGCGGCCATCGGTTCCTGGTTGGCGCCCTGAGCGGCGGCGGCATCGATGAAACCGAGGTCGAGCATGCGCCGCAGCACGTAGGCGCGCCGCGCAATCGCCGCCTGCGGATTGACGATGGGGTTATAGCGCGACGGCGCTTTCGGGATGCCGCCTAGGGTTGCCGCCTGCGCAACCGTAAGCTGCGGCAGAGTCTTGCCGAAGAAGATCTCCGAGGCGGCTGCCACGCCATAGGCGCGCTGTCCAAAGAAGATGACATTCAAATACAGGCCAAAGATCTCCTCCTTCGTGAATTCGTGCTCCATGCGGTAGGTGAGAAAAGCCTCCTCCAGCTTGCGGCGCCAAGTCTTGTCCTGCGACAAAAACATGTTGCGCGCCGCCTGCATCGTGATCGTGCTCGCCCCCTGCGCACGATCCCCGGAGATGAGGTCGACATAGATCGCGCGCATGAGGCCGGGGAAATCGATGCCGTGGTGCGAGAAGAAGCGCTCGTCCTCGGCGGCAAGGAACGCCTGTTTGACGAGGAGCGGAATGTCTACGTACGCGGCCGGTATGCGGCGCTGCTCGCCAATCTGGGCCATGAGCGCGCCGTTGCGGGTATAGACGCGCAGCGGGATCTGTAGCTCGACCTTGCGCATCGATTCGCTGGAGGGCAGATCCGGCGCCAAGTAGACATAGCTCGCCGCGAGCGCATAAGTCGCAAGAAGTGCGACGAGGAGCACACCCCCCGCCGCAACTATCAGTATTCGAAAGTAATTTTGTCTCACAACGCGACTCTATCGGCTTGCGTTAGCGGCGGTCGCTATGCATAGTAGCGGGCGTTTCAAGGGCAAACTCACCGAAAGGTGGGGACGCAAAGCCTCCGGTCTACGGGACTTAAGTGCCTACGACAGCGGGGTTGCCGGCGCGAACCTTAAACCATCTTCCGCTTGCAAACTATGCGCGGAGACGCGGTTTGATCGAGCTGACTACCCCAGCGTCGTAAGCAAATAAATCCTCGGCTGCAGGTTCCACGTCTCCAAGGTAATTGGACCGCACGCCAAACAAATCGTTGAGCTTCACAGGATCAGCCGTGCCGCACATTTGCGGGCACGCGCGCGGCTGCGCCGGCGAATTCCTGCCAATCCGTGAGACGTCTCACGTTCAATTTAACTTTGTACTGATATATATTTGCCAGCGTAATTAACCCGGGGTGGCCGGTTTCGGGCCTAACTGCCTGAAAAGGAAAGATAAAGTTGTTCCTCTTCCAGCGTAAGTACCGCCCCCTCCTGGGGCTCGACATCACGACCTCCTCGGTAAAGCTCATAGAGATTGCCATGGCGGGGGGTCAGTACCGCGTCGAAGCCTATGCGGCAGAACCCACGCCGCAGAACGCCATCAACGAGAAAGCCATCGTGGATGCCGAGGCCGTCGGCGAGGCCATTCGGCGCGCCGTCAAGCGCGCCGGCGCTCGCAGCACCGAAGTGGCGGTCGCGATCAGCGGCGATGCCGCGATCACCAAAGTCATTCAGATGCCGCGTGGCCTGCGCTCAGCCGACCTTGAAGCCCAGGTCGAAATGCAGGCCGACCAGTACATTCCCTTCCCGATGGACGAGGTGAGCTACGACTTCGAAGTGCTCGGTCCCGCGGAGAAGGATCAGGAAACGAACGACGTGCTGTTGGTTGCGACGCGCACCGAGAACGTCGAGCAGCGCCAGGCCGCGGTCAGGGCCGCGGGCCTCACGGCGAAGATCGTTGACGTCGAAGCCTTCGCGCTTGAGAACGCCTGCAAGCTGATGACGCATCAGATGGCCGATGGCGGCATCGATCGCACCATCGCGGTCGTCGATTTCGGCGCGAGCAGCACCACGTTCAGCGTCCTGCGGAATTTGAAAGTGGTATACACGCGCGACTTTGCCTTTGGCGGCCAGCAGCTGACCGAAGAGATCATGCGCACCTACGGACTGTCGATGGAAGAGGCGGGACGCGCCAAGAAAGAAGGCGGCCTGCCGGGCAACTATCAGGCCGAAGTGCTCGATCCATTCACCGATGACATGACGCAGCAGGTGAGCCGCTCGCTGCAGTTCTATCTCGCCTCGGGCTCGGGCCGCGAGCAGCCGGAGAAGATTCTCGTATGCGGCGGCTGCGCCAATATTCCGGGCGCGGCGGACGTGATTTCAAGTCGCGTCGGTATCGCTGCGGAGAAGGGCGATCCGCTCGGGCAGATGAAGCTCTCATCGCGCGCCAAGGCTCAGGCCGTGCAGCGCGATGCGACGGCACTGCTCACCGCTTGTGGCCTCGCACTGCGGAGTTTTGACTGATATGCCGCGCATAAATTTATTGCCTTGGCGTGAAGAACAGCGGCGCGAGCGCAAGCTTGCGTTCCTGGTCGCGCTCGGCGGCGGCACGATCGCCGCGGTGCTCGTTGCCTGCGCGCTCTACCTGCTGATGGGCTCGATGGTGGATGCCCAGAACCGGCGCAACGAGATGCTGCGCGCCGAGATCAAGCTCCTCGACAAGCAGATCGAGGAGATCAACGATCTCGAGAGCGCCAAACAGAAGTTCATCGCGCGCATGGAAATCATCGAGAAGCTGCAGCGCTCGCGCCCGCAGATCGTGCACGTGTTTGATGAGATCGTCCGCACGCTGCCCGATGGGGTATATCTCACGGGCGTGAAGCAGACCGACAAGAAGATCAAATTTGAAGGCGTGGCGCAATCAAGCACGCGCGTCTCCGCCTTCATGCGCAACATTGACTCCTCCGAGTGGCTGAAGAATCCTGAGCTCGAAGTCGTCGAGTCCGGCAAGGCAGCGAGCGGCTCAAGCTTTACGCTCTATGCGGACGAGGTCGCGACGAGCGCACCCGAAGAGGAAGCCCCGGCGAAGCGCGGGCGCAAGGTCGTTGCCAGCAGAGGTGGCTCGCCATGAGCGTACTCGAAGAGCTGCGGGCACTGGATCCGCGCGACCCCGGTCGCTGGCCGATTACGTTCCGCGTCGGCGCGGTCGCAATCTGGTCCGTGATCGTCATCTTTGTACTCGGCTACGTGTGGGTGTGGCAGACAAAGAGCCCGGAGCTCGACGCTGCACAGCAGACCGAGCAAACACTGCGCGTCGAGTTTCACAACAAGCACGCGAAGGCCGTCAATCTCGAGGTCTATAAGCAGCAGCTCAAGGACATCGAGCGCTCCTTCGGCGCGCTGTTGCGCCAGTTGCCCGGCAAGACCGAGGTACCGAGCCTGCTGGTCGACATCTCGCAGACCGGCCTTGGGGCGGGTCTGCAGGAGCAGCTCTTTCAGCCGGCGCCGGAGATCAAGAAGGACTTCTACGCGGAGTTGCCGATCAAGATCCGCCTCGCCGGCAGCTACCACCAGCTTGCGCAGTTCGTGAGCGGCATCGCGGCGCTGCCCCGCATCGTTACGTTGGGCGACATCGAGATCAAGCCGGCGAACAAGGACAGCTACGACAACCTCATCCTCGATCTCACGGCGAAGACCTATCGCTATCTCGATGAGGATGAGCTCGCGGCGGCGGAAGCTGAGCGTCGCAAAGAGATCCAGGCCAAGAAGCATCCTGGTGGCGCCTAACGGCTGCGTAAATCGGCCTACATCATCGCTATGAAATCCGAAAACATCTTCTCCAGGTCCTGCGGGCTCTTCGCGTGTGTGCTGTACGCAGGCCTGGTCGCCTGCTCAAGCGCCGACAATGATCTGTCGCGCTTCATCGAAGAGACGAAGAAGGAGCCCGGCGGGCGCGTGGAGCCGCTGCCGGAAGTCAAACCCTACGAAACTTTTGTCTACGCCGCCCAGTCGATGCGTTCGCCGTTCCAGCCGGGCGGCGCGGGTGGGCCGAATGCTGCGGGCCTGCGCCCGGACTCGAAGCGCAATCGCGAATTTCTGGAGCAGTTTCCGCTCGATACTTTGAAGATGGTTGGAACGCTCAAACTGAGCGGCCAGATGTATGGCCTTGTGCAAACCAAGGACGGTCTAGTCCACCGCGTGAGTGCCGGCAATTACCTGGGTCAGGCTGACGGCAAAATAACGGACATCGCCCCGTCCAAAATTAATGTAGTTGAAATCGTTCCCGACGGTCTCGGCGGGTATATGGAGCGACGCGCGTCGCTCGGCCTCAACGAGTAGCCGATCGGCTAGGGAGCTCTAACGAATGAAACGTCACAGCCCGACGAACCGCAACCTGGTCACGCTTGCGTGGCTGACGGTCGCCTGCGCTCTTGGCGCGCTCTGGAGCACCGCAGCGAGCGCCGCTGATCCGGAGAAGCTGCAAGCCATCGACGTGCAGACGCTGCCTGGGCAGCAGCTGCAGCTCATCATGCGCCTGTCGGGACCGGCACCGCAGCCGCTGTCGTTCACCATCGACAATCCCGCGCGCATCTCGTTTGATCTGCCTAACATCGCACTCGCGCTGCCGTCGCGGCGCATCGACGTGCATTCGGCAGGCCTCGACACCATCCTCGCGGCGGAAGGTAAGGACCGCACACGCCTCGTCCTCAATCTCGACAAGCTCGTGCCCTATGACACGCGTGTCGACGGCAACAACATCATCGTGCTCCTGGGCTCGGCCAATCACACGACGACGGTGGCTTCAGCCGCGCCCTCGAACACGCCGTCCGCCGGCGGCGCGGTCGCTGCCCCGCGCGCCATTCGCAGCATCGACTTTCGCCGCGGCGCAGACGGCGCCGGACGCATCATCGTCAAGCTCACCGACCCGCATACGCCGATCAACCTACATCAGGTCGGCAACCAGGTCGTGGTCGACTTCAGCGGAGCGGAGCTGCCGCCTAGCCTGATGCGCCGCTATGACGCCACCGACTTCGGCACGCCGGTCACGGGCTTTGATGCAACCCGGCAGGGCGATGGCACGCGCCTCGTGGTCGATGCGCAGGGCGACTACGAGCAGCTCGCCTATCAGTCGGACGATCAGTACGTCGTCGAGGTGGCGCCGCGCCGCAAGGCCGCGACGGCCCAGGACGACAAGCCGCAGTACACCGGCGAGCGTCTGACGCTGAACTTTCAGGACATTGAGACGCGCGCGGTGCTGCAGCTGCTTGCCGATGCCAGCGGCCAGAACATCGTGGTCAGCGATTCGGTGACCGGCAACGTCACGCTGCGACTGCAGAACGTGCCGTGGGATCAGGCGCTCGACATCGTGTTGCGCACCAAGGGCCTCGACAAGCGCCGCCAGGACAACGTCATCATCGTCGCGCCATCCGAAGAGCTTGCGGCGCGCGAGAAGTCCGAGCTCGCCTCGAAGAAGGACATCTCGGAGCTCTCGCCGCTGCGTTCCGAATACCTGCAGGTCAACTATGCGAAGGCCGCTGACATGGCGGCGCTCATCAAGTCGCAAGGCCGCTCACTGCTGTCCCCGCGCGGCACCGTCGCCGTCGACGATCGCACCAACACGCTGCTGTTGCAGGACACGGCCGAGCGCCTCGCCGACGTGCGGCGCCTGGTCGCCACGCTCGACATTCCGGTACGCCAGGTGCTCATCGAGTCGCGCATCGTGATCGTGGACGATGACTTTCAGAGGCAGCTCGGTGCAGTCCTCGGCTTCACGGGAGTGACCAAGAACGGAGCGAACGGTCTCGTCACGACGAGCGGCACGGCCGCCGGTACGGACCAGATCCTAGGTTCGGCGCTCACCAATACCGCCGCCGGCGCCGGGCCCTTCCCGGTTTCGATTCCGACGGGCACCAATGCCGCGAACCGCTACAACGTCAATCTGCCCGCGACGACACCGGCCGGCAGCATCGCCCTTGGCGTGCTGGGGTCGGACTACCTCGTCGATCTTGAGCTCTCGGCGGCGCAGACCGAAACGCGTGCCGAGATCATCTCCTCGCCGCGCGTGGTCACCGCTAACCAGAAGGAGGCGACGATCGAGCAGGGTGTGGAGATTCCCTATCAGGAGTCGGCGGCGAGCGGTGCAACCTCCATTCAGTTCAAGAAGGCGGTGCTGTCACTGAAGGTGACGCCGCAAATCACCCCGGACAACCGCATCATCCTGAGTCTCGACGTCAAAGACGACGCCGTCGGCACGGTAGTCGTGGCCTCAGGCGGCATCAACGTGCCCTCGATCGACACGCGAGAGATCGTCACACAAGTGCTCGTCAATGACGGCCAGACGGTCGTGCTCGGCGGCATTCTGGCGACGACGCATCGCACCGACGAGACCAAGGTGCCCTGGCTCGGCGACGTTCCGGTGCTCGGCAACCTGTTCAAGACATCGACGAAGACCAACGACAAAGATGAGCTGCTGATCTTTGTGACACCGAAGATTCTTCGTGAAGGGGTCAACGTCTATTGAGCGGCGCGGGATTAGCCGCTCAGCCACCAAATTTTGGGTAACTACATGCGAAAATTAGCGATCACAACGGTACTGCTGGCAGCGCTCGCACTCGCCTCATGTGGCGGTAGCGACGATCAGCCGTTCGTGGGCACCGGTACGAGCACTACCGGCACCACCGGGACGGGAACCACCGGTACAAGTTCAAGCTCCGGTTACGCGGTCGGAAATGGCAGCGGCAGCTCCTTCGATTCCGGGACGCTCGGGGTCTCGCCCTCATCGATCGGCGCAGGCGGCTCCTCGACCATCACCGCAACCATTGTCAACACGGGCCAGGCCAATAGTCTGTATTCGGGCACTGCCGTAACGGTCGTGTTCAATTCGCCCTGCTTTGCCGCCGGTACGGCGACGATCGCAGGCCCGGTCGGCTCCACGCTGCCACCCGGCACGGTTTCGACTCTCACGGGCACCGCCCAGGTCACCTATACGGCCAAGGGATGCAGCGGGACCGACTCGATTACGGCGACGGCCTCCGTCACCAATAGCACCGGCACCACCTCCACGTTGACTGCGACCGGCACCATCACCATCGCGGCGGCCGCGGTCGGATCGATCCAGTTCGTGTCCGCCACTCCGGCGACGATCGGCCTTAAGGGTACCGGCCTTAACGAAACCTCCACGGTCATCTTCAAGGTGGTCGATTCAAGCGGTGGCCCGCGCTCCGGCGTGACCGTGCATTTTTCTCTCAATACGACTGTCGGCGGACTGTCGCTGTCGTCGGACTCCGCGGTCTCTGCGACGGATGGCACCGTGCAGACGATTGTCAACTCGGGAACCGTGCATACCACGGTGGCGGTGACCGCTTCCATCACCTCTCCGGCGCTCAGCACCAATTCGAGCGTCCTCTCGGTGTCGACCGGCTTACCGGCCTCAAAGGCGTTCTCAATTGCCACCGGGGCGGGCAGCGCGGGTAACTCCTGTCCGAACGTCGAAGGCTACAATATCGATGGCATAACCATACCGATCGTGGCGCGTTTGGCGGACCGCTACAACAATCCGGCGCCCGATGGCACGGCCGTGGCATTCACCACCGACGGCGGGCACGTCGTCGGTAACTGCACGACGCCGCTTGCGACTTCGGGCGATGGCGCGTGCCAGGCCAATTGGACGAGCGCGAACCCGCGGCCAGTTCCTGCGGACGACAGCCCCCCGATTCTTGCGGCCGGACGCACGAAAGTCCTTGCCACGGCGATCGGCGAAGAATCCTTCACGGACGTGAACGGCAGTGGCTTCTACGTCACCGGCGACCCCTTCGACAACATCGGCGAGCCCTATCGCGACGACAATGAAAACGGTCAATACGACCTGGGCGAGTATTTCCTAGATTTCCTGCACACCGGAGTGTATGCGCAGCCCGATGGGACGTTCCACGGGATCATCTGCACCGGCAGCTCGGCGACGTCGACGTGCACCACCAACACCTGGGCAATCGGCGCGTCGCTGGAAATCATGATGTCAACGGGCAATGCGATCATTACGGTCACGACGATTGCCGGCAATGCCTATACGTATGGCAGTACCCTGCACTTCCCCGAAGGCGCAACGGTTCCCATCGCGTACAACATCACCGATGCGAATGGCAATCCGATACCCGCCGGCAGCAGCATCACCGTGACGGCATCCTCCGTTCTGGGCGCGATCACCGAAGGCACCTACACCGAAGGCTGCTCGACGCACTTGGGTGGCGATAACTTCACATCAATCCTGACGGCCTCAACCTCCCCTGGATCTGGCGATGTCTCGATTACGGTGATCTCGCCGAGCGGCGTTACCACAACGCTAAACGTTCCGAACCTGAACGTGCCCTGAACGCGGTATTTGAAGTTTTCACGAACGAGCGTGCGGCCGCCTCCGGGCGGCCGCGTTTTTTCAAAGCCACGGCTTAAAAACCTCCTCCCGGTCAGTGTGTCGCATCGCCCACACAACGCTCGACCACGGCGGGGGATTTTCTGATTCGGTATTCTGCCCGCCAGCATGCTCGGCAAGCGCAACGTGTTCCTCGTCGGGCCCATGGGGTCGGGCAAGACCGCCGTGGGCAAGACTCTCGCCCGTCTCATTGACGCACCGTTCTACGACAGCGACGCGCAGATCGAGCAGCGCACGGGCGTCGATATCCCGTTCATCTTCGAGAAGGAAGGCGAGGCTGGCTTCCGGCAGCGCGAGCGAGAAGCGATAAACGCACTGACTCAGCTTGAACCCATCGTGCTTGCAACGGGGGGCGGCGCCGTTTTGCTGGAGGAGAATCGGCGGCACTTGGCGGCCCGCGGCTTTGTGGTCTACCTCGAGACCTCGATCGCGCAGCAAAGAAGCCGCGTCGGACGCAGCCGCAATCGGCCGCTGCTCGCCGAAGCCGATCCCACAGCGAAACTTACCGAGCTCATGCGTCATCGCGGGCCGCTCTATGTTGAGGTTGCCGATATGGTCGTGCCGACAGACGGACGCCGGGTCGGAGCAGTCGCCGCGGACATCCTGCACGGCTTTAAGGGGCGCAGCCGCGTCTAGTGGGTCATCCGGCAGACGCCCTGCTCTGCACGTATACTTCCATCGCCGCGCATGCACTCCGCGCGTGGCCCTGCAATGCACGTGTATACCTACCAGGTCAACCTAGGACAGCGCAGCTACCCGATACTCATCGGCGCAGGACTGATCGGTCGCCCGGATCTCTACGATGAGCACCTTCCCGGTCGCGATGTACTCCTGGTCAGCAATACGACCGTCGCGGCGCTCTACGCGGCAACCGTTGCTCGCGCTCTGGTTGAGCGACGCATCGTCGAAGCGATACTTCCCGATGGCGAGCAGCACAAGACTCTGGCCAATATCGCGCGATTGATCGACGTGCTGGTGGCGAACCGCTTTGGGCGCGACTGCACCATAGTCGCGTTGGGCGGCGGTGTCGTCGGTGATACTGCCGGGTTTGCGGCGGCGACGTATCAGCGCGGCGTCGCCTACATTCAGGTGCCGACCACGCTATTGGCTCAGGTCGACTCTTCGGTCGGCGGGAAGACGGGCGTCAATCATCCGGGCGGCAAGAATCTCATCGGCGCGTTCTATCAGCCGCGAGCGGTGCTCGCGGACGTGCGCACGCTCGCGACGTTGCCGCAGCGCGAGCTGCGCGCGGGTCTTGCCGAGGTCTTCAAGTACGGCCTGATCTGCGATGCGCCATTCTTCGATTGGCTCGAGATAAACCTCGATCTACTCCTGGCGCGCGATACCGATGCCCTGATGCACGTGATTCGACGTTCGTGCGAGATAAAGGCCCGGATAGTCGGGCGCGACGAATTTGAGCGCGGCGAGCGTGCCGTGCTCAATCTCGGTCACACGTTTGCGCACGCGATTGAAGCGGCGACGGGCTACACCCGATGGCTGCACGGCGAAGCCGTCGGCGCCGGGCTCTTCATTGCCGCTACCCTGTCGCGTGAGTGCGGGCTCATGGGGGCGTCGGATGTCGAGCGGATCAAGCGCCTCCTGGAGCGTACGGGACTTCCGGTCGACGTGCGCGACGTCACCATCACCGCTGCGGTAGAGCACATGAAGATGGATAAGAAAGTCCAGGGCGGGCGAATCCGTCTTGTTGTACCGCGGGCGATTGGCGAGTGCTTTGTCAGCACCGACTATACTGATGCCGCCCTGAATCGCGCTCTCGCCGTCTGTTTCGGCTAAGGCATGAAGCCCCAGGCCAACAACTCACGCGGGCTTGCCCCCTATGCGGCGCATGATGCGCAATCACGCGGCCGCCGTCACCCAGAACCAAAGCCGGATTTTCGCAGCGAGTTCCAGCGTGATCGCGACCGCATCATCCATTCGAATGCATTTCGTCGGCTCGTCTATAAAACGCAGGTGTTTGTCAATCACGAAGGCGATCTGTACCGCACCCGCATTACTCATTCGATCGAAGTTGCGCAAATTGCACGCTCGGCCGCCGTGGCGCTGCGGCTGAACGAGGCACTGACCGAGGCGATAAGCCTG
>Ga0209624_10002044_pt1 | contig 15190 bp, 21 predicted proteins | sample JacPinW_OM2H0_O1_FD_188565 | JGI IMG/M metagenome (GOLD analysis project Ga0209624, IMG submission 188565) | Forest soil microbial communities from Algoma, Ontario, Canada - Jack Pine, Ontario site 1_JW_OM2H0_O1 (SPAdes) (version 2) | ecosystem: Environmental > Terrestrial > Soil > Boreal...
ACCCACCATTCTCGGGGAGTGTATGAAGTATCTTTCATCCCGATGCGATCGAAAACGTACTCTTGTGCGAGCTCCTCAAAAGGACGCCCTGTCTTCTTTTCCGCAAACCGGGCGACGTAATCAAAACCTTCGCCCGAGTATCCGAATTGCGTTCCGGGTTGCCACTGAAATTGCAGCGTGCCCTTCGTCTGGTATCTCCAATTAGGGAACCCTGTTTGGTGAGACAAGCAGAGACGAGGTGTTAAGAGCTGGTTCCATGCGTTGTCTTTTACATCAGGATCAATCCAGTATTCGGCAATCGATTCATCCAAAGATAGCTTCCCAGCCGATGCCAACCGCACGATAATTTCTGCCGTTATGGTCTTGGTCAGAGAGGCGACGCTGTAGAGTGTTTTTTCGTTGGCGAGCGAGCCTCCGGGAACCTGATCGCCGTAGAAGGACGTCCAGGCAATTTTCCCGTTTTCAATGTATGCGATTCCAACTCCAGTGACGTGAAATGCCTTAAGCCAAGTGGGAGCTCTTTTGTCCAAGCGGCGCTGCGCCTCAGATTGATTTACCGCCTGAGTATTTGTTTGGGCGAAACCACAGATTGATGTACCGATTACGACAAGGAACAGAACTAGCCAAACACGCATTGATTCCCCTTTCAGAGACTACTGACAGCGGCGATTGCAATGGGTAGACGAGCCTCGCAACAAAACGTGAGCCCATCTATGCAGAGAGCAACCAGCGGAAGACGGAAGACCTCAGAGCGAACAACCTGAACTACACATTTTTTCTGCCTGCCTTCAGTCCTGGCCTGCCGGAGAATAGCTACGCCGATCTGAGTCAAATCACGATGGTCCCGAAGCGCTATTTCCCTAAGAACACCGTTCGGGAGAAATTGGCCGCGCGATTAACTATTCTGACGATCACCGCACTCCAAGAACAGGTTGCGTACTATTTCGGTAGACCATTCGGATTCAGCTCGCGCGACACGGTGACAAAGGCCGCCGAATATGCCTGTATTCCGTGTTTTTATAGTCGAGCTGTCAGTACAGTTAGAAAATTCGAGGCTGGATTGAAGTTCGAGAAGTGTGAGACTTGCGGCCACGATCGATGGTTGCGTATCTCCGAGCAAGTGTCGACTCCAGATACACCCACCGAGCCCGTTATTCGGCGGAGTTAGTCTTAAGGCTTTTCCCCGCTTCGCCGATGGGTGGCGCCTTCTGAGCGTCAGTTTTGCAGGGCCGGGCTACAGCTTATGGTTAATATCGTTACGGCTGCTCGGGTGCTTTCTTAGGAGATTCGGCTTTGACCCAACCGTCGAGCACCTCTTCAACCTTGCGCAGAAGTTCCGCCTTCTCGAAACAAAGATCCGCCAAGGATTCAAAGAGCCTCGCTTCTTTCGCCAGTCCCTGGTTCAGAAAAAGCTCCGCGTAGGACTTGTAAACGTCGTAGCGGCTCAATTCGTAATCCACTTCGTTTCGCATCCAACTCTCCAGGGTCTGTCGGAACGGTGCAATTCTCTGCCCGTTTCATCGGTTGAGTCAATCTCAATAGCACCGCTGTGCCAGATACGTCCGGGCCAGTCAGTTCCGACCCGAGTGGAAATTTGAAGGACGGAGCAGCAAAATTCTGCGATCAAATGTTTCGCCCGGTCCTGAACCGGCTTTCGAAATAGCCTGACTCTTTTCACTGGACAAGGCGCAGTTGGTACGCTCTAATGCTGCGCCAAGGAGAATTTTTCATCAAGATCCAAATCGCTCGGGTGGTAGCTGCATTGGGGCTGCTGGTTCTTCCACTAACTTCACTGACCTTGGCACAGACGCAAGATGAAGCGGTTACTCCGGCTGCTGCCACCTTCTGCATTTCAACGGCTGGCGGCTTCGGCAACGGTGGCACGACTTTCGTAGCGCCAACCTTTACTGTGCCAGCGAAGAATAAGTGCGCCGCGTGGTCGGGTTGGACGAAGACCGCTTCCACGGTCATCTTAAACACGAGCGGCGCCGCATGTCTTTCGACCAGTGGTAAGACGCTGACGGTCAGCGTCTTCAGCATCGATCCGGCCTTCTTTGGCACCACTGCCGTAACGGATTACATCGAGTTGACCCGGGCATCCGCATCGGGATCGTTCACCGGTGGCACAGACCAGGGTCAATTCGCTGGAACCGCAGCCCAGCTAACCTGCACGTCCAGTCTGTTGTCACTCCCTGACAGCCACGATTAACTGGGTCGTGTGCTGGTCCATGAGAAATGGAGGTGGGTTTGAGAGACCCTGTTTGGGCTCAGCGAATCCGCCTCTTCATTCGCGCTTGGAGTGATGATGTCGTAGCCACGCCCGATTACACTCAAAATCCTCAGGGGCTGGTCTTGTTCGTCTTGTGCCCGACCCCAGTTGTCTCGCCCTTCTTGGGTGGCTGTTCCGCGTCACAAAATGGGCATGCCAAGGCAATCCCGCCGGTTTTCACATTTCGACGCAGTTTTAGCGGCACGTTGTGCTTGGGGCATTTTTCTTCGGCCATGCTGATAGGCTACACCTTGTCGAAATCCCTGCAGATTCTTTGGGTGGAAGATCGCTGTCCTAAAGGAAATTCCTGAGTGAGCTCTCTTCTGCCACATGCTAGGCTTCTTGCCTCATGAACCCGGAGGACCGCGAGAGGATGTTCGAACTGTGCCGTATCATCGATCGAGAGACCGATCCGAAGATGCTCGCCGCGTGGATCATGGAACTGCACAAGGTCCTTCGGCTCAAGGTGGACGAGCTACGTAAGACGCACGGGCAGTCGAGGTATTGACGAGGCTAGATGCTACAGCTCATTAAGATCGCGATCGGAGTTGGATTGCTGCTCGTCTTCGTCAAGGTCGCCTTCGATTGGATCGAGGCCAGACGCAGGAAAAAGTTGCGGTGAAAAACGAACAAAGAGGGTAGCCGTAAAAAGCCACCTCGAACTAGAGCGAGACTGTTTGCATGCAGGAAGACAAGCTTTCAGAAACTAGGCGAAATGCGAGATCTTCGCCGACGCTTTCGGAAGTTTGCACGAATCCAAATCGCAAGCCAAAGAAGGGTGACGTCGTCGGAATCAAGGGGGAACAGGGTGCCTTCGTTGTGGTCGATTCCTATCGCGCGATGAGGCTGGTCGATGTAAAGGCGGTGGGCGCGAAGCCACAAGAACTGGCGCTCAGATCCGTGCCTTGGCCGAGTATCGTTTATCTCGATGTAGCTAAACCGTCGCACTGATCGATCGCAAACGGTGCGCTGGCGACCATTCTGGAGTGTTTGAGGAATACAGGCATCGAGATTCGAGATTTGCAATCACGACAACGTGTGCGTTCGATCACAGACCTCGACGCCAAGTCAGGATGTAATCCTCTTACTATCCCAGAGCGGGAGGCACCAAATGTTTACCGATCTCGCAAGGTCAAACGCAGCCCTCAAGCAACTTCTCGATGAGATCATGCATGAACCTGATCCGGCCAAGTACGATCTACTGGGCTCCGAAATCTGGAGCGTGTTGGCCGAACGCGAACGGCTGGATTTAACGATGACCAGCCTCAAGGTAATGGAATCGACGCTGCTAGGGATGAAAGAACTGCGACCTTACCTCGGAGATGGATCTTCGCGCGAGATGATCGATACCCTGATTCAAGAAGCGGAATTGCAGATCACTGGGATCAAACGGCACGTGATCAATTAGAGAACTGCCTTTGCGGGCCGGCACTGCGGCTTAATCCGCAGGAGCACCCATTGTTTAGGGTGCTTTTCCGCACTACATCTTCGAAACATCCTGTGTTTTCAGCAGCTTGCACTTTGGCCTTCTCCGTGCACTCTCACCAACTGCTTTAATTTCAATCACACACTCCACGGACACGGCCCACATTATTGATTGGCCGGAATTGGATAGCGGTCCATATGACTAAAGAGGTCGGTTGCCCATACTGCATAGCAGCAGGTTTCGATGTCAGGAAAATGGTTCGAAACACGGAGGGCGAGTACGTTTGCCCTAGTTGCGGTCACGTCGAACAGCCAGGACGTGGCGAGTCATGCGGTTGTGGTAGATGCAGATTAAAGGCAGGCTCAAAGGACGACACTATTCAGAAAGCCCGAACCTCATCCAGCCGCAAGCACTTTGTCTGGTCCATTTAGTGCATTCGGGTCCGCGGAGTTTTTTGATGAAGTCAGGGCACTTTCCCCGACAGACAGGCCAACAGTATCGCTGCTAGCCTTTCCTGTCGTCGGGCGATTGTCGGGTATCCTACCAATCTCGACCATGACTAAACCGAAGCGCCAACTGCGTGTAGTTAAATGGCTCGCGAGGACCCCCGCTGTCGCCGTCTGTACATTCTGCGACCGCCAGTTCAAAATCCCTCTAACAGCCATGGCTCGAACGTTAGACGCCCAAGAGAACCTGAAAATGCAGTTTGATAATCACCGATGCGGGGGCGAGTCGGAGTAGGGTTGAGTTTGCTCGGCTGAAGCTCTGAGCAGAGTTGGTAACGGGGTACCTCTCTTCCTCTCTCTATTGGGCGTTGTCACTGGCAAGGGGCTCTTGCCATGCGTTCTTGTTCATCGGGAGTCATACGTTATGCCGCTCTTTCCGCCCTCCCCTGTTCGTATGCTTCCCAGAGGGCAACCATATCCCAACGTCCACAGGCGATCCGTGACGCCAGCGGCCATCGCTGGACTCATGCGAAGTGTACGGTGAATCTTAATGAAGTTGTAAGCGAGATAATTCAAGGCCGTTGCGGCGCGTGATTTTCTATGTTCCGGCTGAAACCGTTCGACAAAGGCGTATAGCGCCGCATGGTCCCGCGAACTGTCCCGTTCTGCCGCTCCACAAATGAAGTTGAAATGTGCTTGGGGTCTGGGTCACCGCTCACATCCTTAGTTACACACCCGATGCACTTCGCTGGCGAGCAGCGCGTCTCGTTTTCTTGGGGAGCGCGATAGACCTCGTGAAGCTGCGCGAAATCAACTTCTGAACCAAAGGCATCCTCAATATGCCATGCCGCCCGCCCGTCTCAAAATGAAAGTAGCCCACTACCCGATCTGCGGCTAATCGCCCCTTACTGTAAGAACCTTTAGGATCACCAAGCGTGAGACTTCTAAACCTCATCGCTTTTTTGATTTGGCTTTTCCGCGCCTTTTGAGGTGAAATTCCATCCTCGAGGCGGTTCCCTTGTCCACAGACATCGACTACGAGCTTCGGCAGTACGACGAGTGCTCCTCGAAGGCTCGCGCGCTTTTCGAAATGGGTTTCACGCACGAGGCAAGCATCCTCGAAAATATTGCCGACCTGTGCTACGAAAAAGCAACGATGTTCACGTTGTTCGCTCAGCTAAGAGAATCCCCAGAAGGCAGCGACCAAACGGAACATCGTGAGAATGATTCCTGCGCCTAACGTGTTTCCCCTTGGTCGAGCGCCGCCAACACTCAACGCGATTCCCATCCGGCAGATGCTCAGAGAGCATCGGGCCCTCTGTTCCAAAAACTCACCGAACTCGAGGCCGGTAAGTTCCTTTGTTCTAAGGGCCATTCGATTCTCTTTTGCCCCTACCGAAAAGAAATGTTTCTGGAGCAGGTCTGATTTTCGTTGGCGTCACGGAGGTGCAGCGACGCAGGCTTAGGCCCGCTTCCACGTCGCAGGACGAGTTGTTAGAGCCCTACGCCTTCGGGCGTTTCTTCTCTTTTCGTACAGGCGATCAGGCAGAAAACAAAGAGTGGGAGTCTAGATACGAGAAATAAACCAGAAGAGCCCATTGTCCGCACCTCACCGCAGAGGTTCTGTAGGATGGCGTCCCGATGAACAAAGAGTGGAAATCTTGTGATTCTCGGCCCGCCGATTGCTCGTATGTTAGGCGCGAAGAGTTCCGTCTGCGAAGTAACCGCGCTGGTTCTGCGCCTGGATCAATGAGCAAAATCGGGATATCACATCAGTTGACAATCAGAAGGGGAGTGACAGTTACGCGCGTAACCATTCGCCGCTTGGGAATTGTGCCAAAATCCTAGATCTGGGGATTCTTCGACAGATGCTAGAACAGTCTCCGTTTTGTGATTGAGGTGTCCTCACACGTAAACCTGGGGCGAGGAAGGTTCAAAATGACCCGAAGAGGTTTGATGATCGCACTGATGGGTGTAAGCGGCCTTGTGGCACTGGCGGACGTCACGCCCAAGCCGCGAGACAAGTTCGCACTCGCGAATGAGAATGTAAAAGAACTGCTTCTTCTGCTCGACACTGATCAGAGTGGAAGGATATCGAAGCGTGAATGGATGAACTTCATGGAAGCAGAGTTCAACAAACTAGACAAAGATGGGAACGGAGAACTCGACCCGAAAGAGCTGCTGCAATCGAAGCTCTCAGTCTCAAAATCCCGTTAATGAAGAGACACCACTAATACTCGGGACTGCACACTGGTTCCGCGTTACTACCCTCGGTGAGGCAGTACGTCTACTGAATCACTCTCGCCTAGCCTTCGAAGTAGCGAATGAAATCAACCGCGTGGCCCATCACACAAGCCAGTCGTAATCCATCGGAAAACCTGTGAAACCGAGGCCCGACAATAGTCGGGCCCGTCCTCGCAAAGGACCTAGTAATTGGCAGCCTGTATGATCAGGTGATCAACAATGCGATGCGCTTCGTCGATGTGACGAATGGCGCGATCGCGGAGTCCCCGAACCGCTCAAATCGCTTCTTCACAGCCGCGTTCTTTGTCTCCATCTCTACCCACAACTCCACACGAAACCGTCACCACGCAGGGTTGCTTCGGGGTCGCGGCCTTCCTCGTCGTGGAACTTTATGTGGCGCGACTCTAGCGTCTCGTCTGGTGGCACTTCTACTCCAAGATGTGGCAGGCTGCCGGGCATCGTCCGACTGACCGCCGGGGGGGCCGCTCACACTTTTCATCGCCCAAATTCGCTGCGATCCCCACGCAATCGATTTAAAATCGGCCCCGACGCCATTTACTACATAAACGTTGTTCCGGAATCGGAACGGGCGCGTGCTGCTTCGTACCGGTTCCTGTGGTTGTTCAGTATTGCAGACGTTCAGGAAGTAAGCCGATCTGACCGGATCGACTCGGTTCGAAGTCTCACGTTACGCTCTTTTCAGGAGCCTCGTGATCCCAACTAAGATCACTGCGCCTACAAAGGCAACGATAATGGAGCCGATCATTCCGCCGCCAGGCCAGATTCCCAGCATGCCGAAGACCCAGCCTCCCACCAGCCCGCCCACGATCCCGAGAATGATGTCCACGATTACGCCGTAGCCTCCGCCCTTCATCACCTGGCCCGCCAGCCAACCGGCAATCAGACCGACGATAATCCAAGCAAGAAATCCCATAGGGGCCTCCTAGTCCGCTTTAGGCGGACGCGAGGAATGTACAGCTAGGACTCCGAATACGCAAACGCTCAGCAGAGGTGACGTGTCGGATTTGATCTCATCACGACTTTTTCTTACCTGAAGTGCGTTCTCAGGCGTCATACAGCCACAGATGTATGGCGGAACCGGAAGGGAGGGAATACGGTTGGTCGGCCTACTCAGTCTTTCTCGAGAGCATCTGGCTATGGGGTGTTTCAAATGTTGCAAAAGAGCATAGTGTTCGGAAGACGAGTATTGACCCTAATGGGGGTCGGTTTCTTCATTCTCACGGGTATTTCCTGGGCTCAAGACAAAGATCAATCTGACATCGAGAAGCGAATCGACAATGCGTCCAAGGTGTTGGATGAGATCATGGCAACTCCAGACAAGGCGATTCCGGACAAAATCATGAGCGGGGCCAAATGCATCGCTGTCGTTCCCTCCATGGTCAAGATTGCGGTGGGATTCGGCGGCAACCACGGCAAAGGCGTCGCCTCCTGCCGCACATCCACTGGTAGGTGGAGCGGTCTCGCGCCGATTACGATTACGGGAGGGAGTTGGGGATTGCAACTGGGAGGTCAAGCCGTCGACCTGGTGATGATTGTCACGAATGACGATGGAATGCAGCACTTGCTTTCGAGTAAGTTCAAGATTGGGGCTGACGCTTCCGCTGCAGCCGGCCCGGTTGGTCGCGACGCCGGAGCCGATACTGATTGGAAGATGAAAGCGCAACTTCTGACCTACTCCCGGGCGCGCGGGCTCTTTGCGGGAATTGATTTAAGTGGATCCGCGGTGACGCAGGATAAAGACGAAACCCGGATTCTGTACGGGAAATTTGTACCCTTTGGCGACATTCTCGAAGGCAAGGTCCGTCGCACCAGCATGAGCCGGCCATTTCTGGCTACGCTCACGAAATACACCGGCGCGGGCAAGGCCGAAGGAGAAGCCGTAGCAGCACGCCGAACATCTCCTCACAACTCCGTTGTTCACACCAAGAGCGTGACTGGTTGTTTGCAGGCGGGCGACCGGCCCGGCCAATTTTCCCTCACGGGGACAGACGGAAAGGTTTGGGCCTTGAAGAGCAATGCGGTTAAGCTCGACGCCCATGTCGGGCACGAGGTGACAGCGACGGGTTACGCTCGCGAAACAAAGAGACAAGAAAGCACACAAAGTAAAGAGGGCCAGGTAGAACAAGCCGCCAGCCGAGAGGATTATGGCGATCTGCGCGTTGCCAACCTGAAGATGGTCAGCGACAACTGCAGTAAGTAAACCGTTTGCGAAATAGGCTCTCATACTAACCACATTGCGGAACCAGTTTTCACCAATCTGTTGAACTTTGACATAGAGCTAAAGTGGACAGCTTATAAGGCGTGGTTCTGCCACACTTTTGCCATGACAACGAAAACGATTCCGGAATACCTAGAAGACGAGCGCCAAAAAAACTGCGACGCCCGGCTGCGGATAGAAGCAGAAGCGGCGCACATCCAACCGCTGAACCATGGCCATCATCGCATGGCAAAACAACCCAAGCTGGAATTGCCATCTGTGGTTAAAGGGGCGCCCAAAGCGAGAAAAACCGTGGCACAAACTCGGAGAAAGCCACGCACCGCCCGAAAGACGGCGATGAAAGCCCGCAAGGCGGCGTGAATCCAAGCTAACGCTCGCCATAAAGTCGAAGTAAAAGGACTCTCCACCGATGGCAACACGGAAAAATCAACTCTTAACTATGCTTTTTGCTGCCTGCGCCCTTCCCGTCGCGGCGGTCTCACAAACGATGCCCAGCGCCGCCGCCATCGACGGCGAAGTGGGCAAGATCATGACGCAGACAAATGCCAAGGGCATATCTATTGCGGTCATCGATCACGGCAAGGTCGGTTATGTCCACGCCTACGGCATCCGGAACGCTAATGGAGATCCGCTGACCACGGACACCGTCATGTACGGCGCGTCGCTCACCAAGACGGTATTTGCCTATACAGTGATGCAACTGGTCGACCAGGGCAAGCTCAACCTCGACACACCCATCAAGGACGATCTCGACAAGCCGCTGCCGAGCTATGGCCCCGATCCAATTTTCCCGGACAAGTACGGGCCATATAAGGATCTAGCCGACGATCCACGCTGGGAAAAGATCACGCCGCGCATGTGCCTGACGCATTCGACCGGGTTTAGCAACTTCTGGTTTATTGAGCCCGACCAGAAACTGCACATCCATTTCGAACCCGGCACGCGCTTCAGCTATTCGGGCGAAGGAATGATCCTGCTGCAGTTCGTGATTGAACACGGGAGCACGGCGCATGGGTTGGGGCTTGACGTCGGCGATCTGGCCAAGGCAGATTTCAACCGTCCGCGAATGACCCGCACAAGCCTGGTCTGGAAGAACGGTTCCGACCCCAACGTGGCGGATGGCTGGAACGATCAGGGCCAGCCGGAGCCCCATGAGAAGCGCAGCAAGGTGCGCGTGGCGGGATCGATGAATACCACCATCTCCGACCTGTCAAAGTTTGTCGCAGTTCTGGTGAGGGGCGATGGCCTGAGCCCGGCCTCGTGCGCCGAAATGACAAAGCCAAGCTTGCATATCACGACTGCCGGTCTGTTCCCGCTTTTCCAGACCGACTTGCCTCTGAGTGAACAGCGGAAGGACCTGGCTTCGGGGCTGGGCGTCACTGTATTTGACGGCCCGCAGGGCCACGGCTTCTTTAAGGGCGGCCACGATGGCCAGACCGCCAATACCCTGATCTGCATCGAAGCCAGTCAGCGCTGTGTGTTGATCCTTTCGAATGATGTTCGTTCGGAAGCGGGCTTCGTCGAGTTGGTGCGGTTTATCCTCGGCGACATCGGCGAGCCCTATAACTGGGAATATGGCGACCACGCCGGGAAATCTTGAGCTCGCCGTGACTGGCAAGAGCTAGAAGCCCGTAACTATCAAGAGGCCATCCGTGCTTTCGCATCAACTGGGACTGGACGCTCGAGTTGTTGCTCCAATTGCAGTATCACTGATCCGCTTCGGCCAAGACTCAATGAGCGGAATCGAATAATGAACCCAGTTTGCTTCTGATCGAAGTCTGTGGGCCCATGCACATTGCAAAAGGCTAAGTCTTAATCTTGAGAGACTTTCACGCGCGACGCACGAACCACACAATCAACAGAATCACAATGATTGTTCCGACCACACCCATACCTAACATAGTCCCTCCAGTCGAAAACGCAGGGTATCGAGGTCACCCTTGGAGGCATGATAGGTCTAGAGTCCAGCTTTCGTCTGAGCAAAATTAGACACGAAGCGGTGCGGGTTCTTGCGTTTATGCGTACATTGACAGACAATCAAGAAGCAGGCTGACGAGTTGCAGATCGGCCCTAGGCACGACTTCGTGACGAATCTAGAATAAACGCAGCATGAAGTGCGCGATTAGCGCAAACATCGCGATCAGAAACAATCCTATCCAAAGCAGGAAGTTAGTTGTGAGTTTCGGAGATTCGATCTCTTTCTTGTTCACCGGTCACTTTCCTTTTTGTGCGTCCGGCGTGCCTTCTTTGATGCTGCAACTGTTTTCATTCCTGGGTCAACAACGCCGATGGCGGCAGATGGCTTCGCTTCATGAGAAATCGGACGCAACCCAGATTGAGCACTCGTAGGCGCTGGATTATAGGGATTCCGGTGACCGCGAGCCATGGCCAATGCGATACGACAAAAATGGTGGCAAGAGCGAAAGCTATCACGCCCCAAAAGGCAGTTTTGTTTCGTCTGGACACGTATCACCTTTACTATTTCTAACCGACTGCCGTGGTGTCGGACATAGGGTCGTGACGGTATTCCGGTTCTTGTCTTCGCTCGGCCCAAAGTAGCCCACCAGCAGTCGCCCTAGCTAGTACTCATCCCGCTCAAATCGCGTGCTCAAAGCGCATCGTTCAAGTTGCGGCTAGATGTGTTTTTTCGCGTGGAGTCTAACGTTCGCACGCTTGTTCCGATTCCGTAACAACGTATAAGTAGTAAACAGCAGGGGAGGGATACGGTGGGACTCTCCAAACAAAAGGCTAAATGAATCACGAAAACCGAATCGACAGGAAGCCGTATGAGCCGCCACACGTAGTCAAGATTGATCTGCGCCCCGAGGAGGCAGTTCTGTCTCATTGCAAGATGTCAGGTTCGTCAGGGCCGATCGCCCCGTCCTGCCAAGTTTTGGTGGTGGCTTGCTCCAGCGTCGGTTCGTAGGGCTGGTTAGAGCGGTGCGCTCAGCGGCTCAAAGTCGGCGGGAAGATGAACTAGATGATGGCGGGCATCCCGCGGTCTTAGAGCACCGGGGTCTAAAGGCTTCTTGCCACTTTTCTCGCTAGGGCTACACTTCTGCTATTCGCAAGACTCACAGACCGCCCTGACTCGGGTCCAGGGGGAGGGCAGAGTCAGGGCCTTTTCTGCGATGGCCCGTGTACAGGAAAGACTCGCGGAAACGGATGGTGGCTTTGGGCTAACGCTTAGGACGGGATTCGTTCATTAAGCCCTGGATCACGGTATCGAGATTACTGATTTCTTCTGACACCGTATCAATTTCCTTCTGGATGACCCTGCCTTGTCCCGCTGAAGCTTTCTCGGGCGTTCTACCTGTTCATCCTGCATCCTGCGCGCTTCCCCAAGCGTTGGCATCTGCAACTCTCTCCCAAGTTTTTCACGAATTATACGGGCCCTCATCCCCATTTCCCCCACGAAAAATTCCGCCCTTCGCCAGCCATCTTTACTGATGAACGTGTGCGCCCGGCGCACAGGCTGTCATTTCTAGCGGGGCGGCCTGACCGGTGCTCTGGGGGATCGACTTGCGCGGAAGGCCCCTGTGGCACAGTCGGCAGTATTTCTGGGATCGCGCTCGGAGCCCCTCAATTTTGTCCTGTCGTCGACAGAATGTTCCCACAGTACATTTGATCGTTCCCAACTAGGAACCTACTGTCAACTCGTTCGGGTTCCGTAACGAAGTAGAAGTAGTCACTAGAGCAATGTGTGATCGGCTTCACTGTAAGCGCCGAAGGTTCTTATGTCATCCGATACGTGCCTTCCTGCGCCGTACTCGCCGCCCTTATTGCAGACGCGAACGACGGAACAAGCCATGCTTTTGCTCGTCGGCTATGCGTGGATCGGACATAACGGAGCCAGAGAACTGCTAGAGATAGTCGTTCGGCAGGAACATGAGCGCGTCCTCTTCACCGGGAAGCTCAGCTAGGCAAGGCATCTAGCTCGCTGTTCCCGCTCAACTCCCAGATGATCTGTCGTAACTCCGCAAGGTCGATGACTTGCGTCTCGGGCGAATAGGTCTCGGCCTTGCGTGCCATCATCGCAGCCGAGGATAGAAGGGTGAGCGCGTCGATGGTCTTTGGCATCCGCAGATTTTACATCCGCATCAGCCCCATAGTCCCTTCGGTCTTTGCAGCGTTTCAAGTTCGGCTCGTATCTCTTGGAGCCGTAATTCCCGTTTGCCATGCGCCGCGTGTTCGTCAGCCGAATGTTTTTTCGCGCAGCGGTAACTGCTCTCCTCTTCTTGAATCAGCCTGATCTCTTGCCGGAGCGCTTCCGTTCGGGCCGAGATTGAGTTGGGTTCCAACATCGCAACGTGACTGAGCCTGTAAGTCTTCCGGTTGTATTCTGCTAAGCTTTTGCGCGGGCGCGCACCCATGCCAGAACTTCTAGCAAGTCCCCCAACAGAGTCATTTCGGATTTCTTTTTGTAATGGGCGGTCCTTGTTGTTCGAGCAGTGCGCGATCCAACTCAATCAGCAGTTGCACTACCCTCTCAGGATTTTTCTCTTTGGCAATATCGGCTAGTCTGTTCTGCGTAGAAGAGCACAAAGTGATTAAAGTGCAGCCGTAGTCTTGTGCAGAAAACGGGAGTCGGAGGGTGGAGGCAGAGGGTTCCTTTCCTGCTCGCGCTTTAAGGATCATCGGATTGGTCTGTTGGGCCGACTCCAACGAGTCAATCCTCGATTCTGATGTTCAGTGCTTAGTCAGCTTGTAAATTTCTGCGTTCATGGTGCCCTGCCCAAACGTCACACCATAGAGGTTGCCCTCGCTATCCATGGCAAGGGCGTGGCCCAAGCCCGGTGCCCCTCCGTCGTAAAGAACCGCATAGTTTCCATCAGCTGCGACCCGATAGACAACCCCACCCCGATTAGTCCCCCCGCCAGTCGTTATCCCATAAAGATTGCCTTGAGCATCGCGGATCACTGGCCCGCTGGGCTCGAATGCACAATTGGTTTCAAGACAGAAACTGTGGAGCACGGATTCGATGCCAGCAGCGTTTATTTCGAAGACAGTTCCTGCACTATCGGTTCCCCCTGCCAAGGTCGTTCCGTACAGGTTTCCTTCGGCATCTTGAACTAACTTGTCTTGCGGAGTTGCGCCATCCAGTCCACCAGTGAAATTGTATAAAACATTGTAGTCACCGCTCGCAGTGAATTCGTACACCAGCCCGAAGCCGAACTCTCCATCAAGAGCAGCCACGCCGTAAATGTTCCCCGATTTGCTCACTATCGGCCCGCCAGCGGGAAACTCCCCATCCGTGCAGTTAGGCAGAGAGCAAAACGTGTAGAGCGTCGAAAACGTGCCGCTGGGAGCGAGCTTGAAGAGGATATTGGAGATACTGTTCACGCTTGATCCCAGAGTGGCATAACCATAAATATTTCCCGACGAATCTCTTGCGAGAGACGGGTGGAACGGAAGATTACGTTGCTGAAAGCTGTGGAGAATGGTCTCTACTCCCTCCGGGGTCACCTTGAATACTACGCCGTCATTCTTAGTTCCCCCGCTCTCGGTTAACCCATACAAGTTCCCGGCCGAGTCACGAATGAGAGCTCCTTCGGGGAAAATGCCGTCGTTGATCTTGCTTCCAAAGCTATAGAGAGTTGAGAACACCCCCTTCGGCGTCACCTTGTAGACAGCTCCATCGGTGCCGATTCCGGCGACACCATATAAATTGCCCGACGAATCAATCGTAATGAATCCCGTAGAAGAGGCAGCCATCTTGCCGGTGTTGGGAGGGATTCTCGCAAGAACGGAATAAGTGTAGGTTTGGGCGAAAGCCAATGACGGCAGGAACAAAGCGAACCGCAACAGAATTTTCCTCATTTCTCAACCTTTCTTGAAGAGGCAATTGTGCCAGACGACTCGAACAGTGAAGGCTAATCGGCAGGCGAGGAACATAAGGCACTACTTCGCGCTCCGTGAGCAGAGGCCGAAAGGAGGAGAACCGACGAGGAGTATACACCTGATTACGCTGTTGCGATCACAAACCGCTCCAGTTCTCCTCACTGCGATCCAGTTGATAATCCGGCACGCCTAAGCTTCCCGCACTCGCTTACGGGCCATCGGCATTCGAGACATGCGAAGACTGCGCTATGGAAGGAGAAGGATGGGATTACGCCCAAATTGGTACGGCCGCACTGATTGCAAAAGCATCGGCCAACAATCGCTGCGCCCGCCGCGCTCCTCGTGAAGGACGGCAACGGTGGCAGCGGGCCGCTGCCGCCAGCCTGTCAACGGGAGCAAGCAACCCGGATAGCGGTCCCACTCACTTTCCGAAGGCCTGGGCGATCTGGCCGACGAGCTTAGCCCAGCCCATGTCCATAGCCCCGTAGACCTCGCCGGCCTCCGGTCGCGCGTTGTCTTTGAGGATTTCCACCATCAAGGTCGTGTAGTCCGAAACGATGACGCCCGCCTGTAGCATGCGTACAAGCCCAGCTTGCCGCTTGGTCTCGCTGAATGTTCCAGAGGCGTCAACCGCCACATAGGCGTCGAGCCCCTTTCCCACGGCAGTGATGGCCGGAAAAGCCGCGCAGACTTCGAGCGAGATGCCGGCGAAGATCAGCTTCTTG
>Ga0209624_10002046_pt1 | contig 15187 bp, 15 predicted proteins | sample JacPinW_OM2H0_O1_FD_188565 | JGI IMG/M metagenome (GOLD analysis project Ga0209624, IMG submission 188565) | Forest soil microbial communities from Algoma, Ontario, Canada - Jack Pine, Ontario site 1_JW_OM2H0_O1 (SPAdes) (version 2) | ecosystem: Environmental > Terrestrial > Soil > Boreal...
AACTGCTAGTAGCTCATACAGCAAAGCCTAGTGCCAGCAATGTAGCCATCCAAAACCCAATATCTATAACTACAAATACCCAACCGGCCACTTATCAAGACCAAGCTCCTGCGCATATGACTCCGTCTATACCAAGAGAGAATTGGAGCCCCCTATCTATACAAAATATACCACTCATGAATATACAAAAACCGGCCACTCCTATTTATGTACCGATTTATATACCTGTTTATACCCCTTCCCCTACAAGCGGACAGGCTCTTGCTCCCCAAAACCAAGCTCCTGCCTTTACATACCCAATATTGCCCCCTGCCGCTACAAGTGAGCGTAGCAATACACAAATAACTCCTCAAAGCTTAGTTCCGGCTATCTCTACTGTTTCATCAGTGCCTGCGCCTCAAAGAATATCCTTAGATACCGGCTTGCAAGAAAGACCCGCCTCTGAAAAAGAAAGCGCGCCTACACAAAAAAAGATACCGTGTCCCCATTGCTCTTCCGGGGCCTTGGATACTTTTAACCAAGATGATTTAGCTCAGCACATAAAAACAACCCACCCATGGGCCAATAACCCTATTATTTGTATGGAATGCTCTAAAGGCTTTAAGAATCGGACTGCTCTTGCAAGTCATCAAAAAACACATGGCAAAGGCCTCTTTACCTGTAATAAATGTTCTGAAACCTTTAAATATGAGCGTCGCTTAGCAGAACACATTAAAAGTTATCACCAAGAGTAGTAAGGAGGTTATATATGAATTTTAGACTAATACTTATTCTGATAAGCGGATGCGTAGGCGTAGGCCAAGCTTGCCTTGCTATGAACAAAAGATCTTGGGATCAACTTAACGAGTTTGACCAAGAATTTTTAGAGCATATTGAAGAAGATAATTTAGATTTGGATGTGAATCCAGAAAGTGAAAAAGCGCAAGGGCAGCCGCCTTCAAAAAAACAAGCTATACAGGCAAATCAACAAGGCCTTTCCCTGACACAGTCTTCATCTTATAGCAGCATAGAAGGAATTGTGCCCCCATCAGCAGCCATTGCTGTTGCTTTGCAAGAAAAAACCATAGAAGAGCAACCTCTAAAGAAACGGCCTAGAATTAAAAAATTAGAATGCCCATTTGGCTGCCCTTCTTCACCAACTTTTAGTCAAGAAGCTCTCGCAGCTCACATAAGAGCAACCCATCCGGGCAAGCGATCTTTTCCTTGCTTGGAGCCAGGATGCTCTAAGGGATATGATAATCGCAGGTCTCTTGCTAGACATAAACAAACAGACCATCAAGGCAAACGATTTGACTGCTTAGAATGCTTCAAAAACTTTAAACAGCCAGAGGGCCTTAAAACTACACATGTCAAAAAAGCATCCCAACTTGCCTACAGAAAATATAATATCCACTGATAACATAACACCTAATGCCTCAGCTGTCCTCTCTCTTCCTGCTTTGTTTACGCCATCATTATTGTTCACACCTGAAACAATACAGATGGCCGCAGAGCCAGCTACTGATTTGTCAGAAAAATCTCTTGAATTAGAAAACCTTTCAGATCGAAAGCATAACTTAGATTTGGATGTGGATCCAGAAAGTGAAAAAGCACAAGGGCAGCCGCCTTCAAAAATACAGCGTATTTCATCTTTATTGCCCGCTTCAGCAATTTCTGAAATAACGTTTCCTGATTTACCTGAAAAAGCTAATACTGAAATGGCCGACTCTCAAGAGTTGCTCGATCTACTTTTTACTCCATCAATTTTCCTGTCTGAGTCAACACCAGCAACTCCTGCCACAAGCCTTACTGATTTGCCTGAAAAATCTGATGCCCTCCAGTCTAGCTCAACACTCAAATACCCATGCATAATATGCAGTGAATCATTTAACTTTGAGATAGAAAGACAAAAACACACATTCTCCCAGCATAAAGATCCTAATGGCAAGTATCCTTGCCCTCAATGCTCTTTCTCAAATCAAAGACCTGCATCAACACGACAACATATTAATGCAATACATAACAAAGCAAGAGACTTTGTCTGTCCTCATTGCAATAGAAAATTTACCCGTAAAGAAGGCTTACAATTGCATATCTTAAAATACCCTATAGCATTACATAAGAATAAAAATGTCCCTCAAACAGCACAGTATTCATCTGGTATAGAAAACCAAAACCCCATTTCTATCTCTACTGCAGATATTGATAATCAAAATACTAATAATGCAAACACTCAAGAGTTAATCAATCTACCTTTTACCCCATCCATCTTCCTGTCTGAATCAATACCAGCGACTCCTGCCATAAGCCTTACTGATTTGCCTGAAAAATCTGACGTGCGCCAGCCTGATCGAACACTTAAATATCCATGCATAATTTGTCCTCAATCTTTTGAATTTGAAGATCAAAGAAGAGAGCACACAGCGAGCGAACATAAAGATCCTAATGGAAAATACCGTTGCCCTCAATGCTCTTTCTCAGCTCAAAGACCTGTAGAAATGCGAAGACATATTGCTAACGTACATAACAAAGTAAGAGACTTTGTTTGTCCTCATTGCGACAGGGGACTTTGCACTAAATGGGTATTAGAACAACATATACACATTTGCTCTAAGAATAAAAACGCCCCTCAAACAGCACAGTATTCATCTGGCACAGAAGAGCAAAACCCCATTTCTATCTCCACTGCAGAAATTAATCAATCTCAAAATAGGTATCCCGATACACCATTATTATTGACCCCTTTATTGCCAGCAACTCCTCCACAAGCCCTTACTAATATAGAAGCATCAGATATCTCATTAGGCGAGCCTAGCTCAACACTTAAACATCCATGCTTAATATGCAATGAATCGTTTAATTGTAAGATAGAAAGACAAAAGCACACATTCTCCCAGCATAAAGATCCTAGTGGCAAATACCCTTGCCCACAATGTTCTTTCTCAAGTCAAAGAGCTACAAAAACACGAGAGCATATTTCTAACATACATAACAAAGCAAGAGACTTTGTCTGTCCTCATTGCGACAGGGGGCTTTGCACTAAATGGGTATTAGAACAACATATACATATTTGCCCAATAGCACTTTATAAGAATAAAAATGCACCTCAAACAGCACAGTATTCGTCTGGTACAGAAAACCAAAACTCTATTTCTATCTCTACTGCAGATATTAATAATCAAAATACTAATAATGCAAACACTCAAGAGTTGTTAATCAATCTATCATTCGGATTAGCGTCAGCTATCCCCACTAACCTCACTAATCTACCTGAAAAACCTGAGGCTCAACTCGATCAATCTAATCAGGAGGTTATACCATGAATGTTAGACTAATACTTGTTCTGATCAGCATATGCATAGCGATGGGCCAAGTGTGCCTTGCTATGAATAAAAGAAACCTTGGTCAACTTTTTGAGCTTGATCAAGATTTTTTAGAGCAAGACGAACAAGACAATTTTACAGATTTCGATATCGACCTGGAAAGCGAAAAAGCGCTGCCGCTTTCAAAAATGCAGCGTATTTCATCTTCGCCGCTGCCCACTTCAGCAATTTCTGAAACAACGTTTCCTGATTTGCCTGAAAAAGCTAATGCTGAAATTATTAACTCTCAAAAGCTGCTCAATCTACCATTTACTCCATCAATCTTCTTTTCTGAATCAACACCGGCAACTCCTGTCACAACTCTTATTGATTTGCCCCCATCAGCAGCTATTGCTTTGCAAGAAAAAACAAATAAAAAGGTGCCAAAACAGCTAAAATGCCCTCATTGCCTCTCTGACCAAATCTTTAATCAAGCTACTAAGCTAGCTGAACATATACAAGCAAACCACCAAGGCAAAGCACTATTCCCTTGTCTGGAGCCAGGATGCTCTCAAGGGTTTGATAGGTGCACGTATCTTGCCAAACACAACAAAACCAATCATAACAATGCATACTATACATGCAAGAAATGCTCCCAGATTTTTAAATATAGCCATTATTTAGCAAGACACATAAAAATCGAGCACAATAAAAACACATCTGCTTATATTCCTATAACACTGAATACCCAAGCTGCTACACATCAAGATGAAATTCCTACGACAATGCTTACACCCATTTTACCAAAATTAAACAACGTTCAAGCTAGTTATTATAACACCAAATACCCAAACAGCTACGCATCAAGACAAAATTTTTATCCCTTTACTCCCTCAACGCTCTCAACAATAGAAATGGGTCCTCAACCATTAGATCCCGATGTGCTAAAAGAGCTCGCTGATGAAATTCCTATTGAAAAAACATATCCCTGCTTTCATAATAACGATTGCAAGAAATCATTTGGCACTGTTCAACAGCTAGCAGCACATATCAAGAAATCACATGATAAAACGACTACATGTCCTTTTTGCAGAATATTCAATCCACGTCTGAGCGATTTAAAAAAACACATAATGAGCTGCCCCATAGCCCGTGAACTTGAGGCAGATTCTTCTATCCCTCAAAATCAAATCCCTCCTCCATTTACTCCTTCATCATGGTTCATATCCGATACAATAGATTTACAAGAAAAACCGAGCAAGCAAGAGAATCTCCAAGATAGAAGCCCTATAGACCTCACAGAATTAGATTCGCCCAATTCTGTTGTCACAGAAGAACATATACAACATGGCAAAGCTCACGAAGCTTATTGCAAGCATTGCCAACAACCGTTTCCATCTTTTTCAGAATTACAGCGTCATCAGCAAAACATTTTCTATTGCGATCCGTGCAATACTGGTTTGGGCGATAGAAGTTCCTATCAAAGGCATCTTAAATCCACAAAACATAATAAAAAAGTTCTCTTGGATTCACAGATGTTACATCCATAAGCGATAGATAAGTAAACTTAATATTTGACATAATCCCCTTCTCTTGTGTATCTTTTGAGGAATTTGTAGTTTTTTTTGCGAATTCCAAAAAAGGAGAAAAATGAAAAACACGGTGCACTATAACTATATGGTCCGTAAATTGCGTCAGTTTTTCCAAGAAAAAAAAGGATATTTAGAAGTGCCTGCTCAATCACGGCTTTCTATTTTAGCAGCTTGCGAACAGCCAGAAACTATTACGCAATTTTCACTTAATCATACGCTTTATCCATTGCCACAAACAGGGCAAATGTGGCTTGAATATGAGTTGCTTAAAAATCCAGAATGGCCGGGGGTTTATTGCATAAGCACCAGCTATCGCGATGAGCCTAATCCCATTGAAGGCCGCCATCTACGCATTTTCCCCATGTTTGAATTTGAAAGTCATGGAACTTTTCAAGATTTAAAAGTTTTAGAAGAAGAACTTTTACTTCATTTAGGATTTGAGCATCCAGTTCCTCTTTCATATGCACAAGCAGCAAAAAAGTATGAAACAGAGCTTGTTGAAGCACATCATGAAACAGCATTGTGGCAAGAAATAAGCCCGGTAATCAGCTTAGAAAAATTCCCTGCACGCACACACCCTTTTTGGAACATGAAATATGCGGGCAACGGTCTTTACAATAAGATTGATGTTCTTTTATACGGCATGGAAACTATCGGCTCTGCAGAACGAGAAACTGATATTGCTATGATGAGAGAACAATTTTTTGCAATGACAAATGGCAGATATGCACAACTGCTTTTTGATAAATTTGGCAAAGAGAGAGTGATACAAGAGCTTGATGAATTTTTAGCATTGGATATGATCCCGCGTTTTGGCGCAGGTATTGGCCTCACGCGGCTTGCACGCGCTATGGAACTTGCTCATATTTTCCAAGAAGATGCGTATGTTCCACATTTATCTCAGCAAACTGCATCACAACTTTTTACATAAGATTCCCAAAGCATGCGCGTTTATCCAAGCGCGCATGCTTGCAATAGATCGCACATCAGCTCATGATATTTGATGCCAATATACGGATCATGCATAAAGCCTGTTGCGCACAAAGCAACATCAGCGCCTAGAGCCAAAAATTCTTTAAAATCTGCTGCACTCGTAATACCGCCCGTAGCAAAAAGAACTAAATCTAATTTTTCTTGATCAATAATGCTGCGTGCCATTTGGATAAATTCTTTTGCCAAATTTTTTATTGGATGCCCTGAAAGTCCGCATATCTCTCTCCCCTGCCCAAATGCAGGCTCTCCACAAGCATTCATAAGTTTTATTGGCACCGCATTGATTCCACATACTCCTTTTGCACCGGCGGCAGCAGCTGATGTAAAGATTGTTTTCATTTGATCATATGAATCAAAGATGCCAACTTTTATAATGACTGGAATATTAACACGTGCTACAACAGCATTTACAATACTTTTCACCAGGTCAGGATCTTTATAAAGCAACACGCAATTCATATTTGGGCAAGAAAGATTCAGTTCAATTACATGTGCACCTGCTTCGTAGGCAATCAATGCGGCGCAGACAAAATCTTCTATAATCGTTTTTTTATCGCATCCAGTGCCGCAAACAGAAACAATTAGAGTCTGCCCTTCTTGTAAACTTTGGCGCGTATAGGCAATATCTTTCTTGACCCAATCTAGTTCGGGGCATCCATTACCAAAAGAGTTGGCCAGCGCAACTGAAGCAGGTGCTGTTTTAGTTGTATGCAAAGATGTTCCGATGTCGGCTCGCTCAAGCTGCTCCACGCTATCAACATAAAAAATATTAGGGCATGCGTGACTTTTACAGGCAACACTCCGAATTGTTTTATAGGTGAGCACATCAAAACCCAATTGCGCTGCAAGCTTAATACCTTTGCCAGTCATAGGAGCACATGCAGGCACTCCAATAGCAGAGCTAATCGAGTGCCCAAAAAGTATCTTTTGCGTTGCTTTAGATCGTTTACAAGCAGGAATATCGCCAGTAAAGAGCGGCCCATGCACCGTATTGTATTCAAACGATTTACTTACATCGTAAATAAGCGCTTGCGCAAATAACCATGCAAAACATCCTAGTAAACCAAATGCAATACGCATTTTATTACAGTGCAACAATATTAATCAGCCGCTTTTCTTGTTCATAGCGCAGCTTTGCATACAAAGCAGGATTGCGCATAGCAAGAATTTGCAATGCAGCAAGTAAAGCATTTTCAGGATTTAATATAGTCATCGCAGTGCTATTGCTTGGCAAACGCAATGAAGACCAGACATCTTCATGGCAGTTGCGCCAATCGGCAGGCACACTAATCACCGGAACACAGGTATTGGCAGACAATAATGGCCCCGCAGCATTGCTTGCACCAATAAATGCAATGATTACTGAGTTAGGATTTTTTTGCACTAATTCTTGCACTGTCATATAACAATGAATCGGTTGTTTGTGCGCCGATTTCACCACGCGCACTAATGAGCAACCACATTTGCTAAAGCACTCGAATACTTTTGCAAAAGATTGCGTATCATCTTTTTCTGACCCTGACCAAAGAATAATTTGTTGATCAGGAATGGCAAAATTGCTGGTTAGTTCCGCAACTGCTCGGTATAAAGCGCTCACTTTATCTAAAGCGCCCCCATCGCGATATACTTGCTTATCAATATAACTGCCTTGATGAATAACGCGCCATGAATCATTATCGATAACATCAGCGAGTAAAAGATTGCCATGCGTATCAAAGCCAAACTCAACCTTAAAATCAACTAATCGCCCACCTACTGTCTGCCATGCCTTTTCAAGAATCAAAAATGTGCGGCACGCAATCTCACTCATTTGATCAAATATTTCAGGCCTATCAATCAAAGGAAAATCATCGAGAACCATAAATGGCTTTTGCTGTTCAACTGGCACATCAGGCAAATACAAATATGCTTTGCCATCTTTCAATTGCATAAACGGATCATCTTTGGGGATTGCGTGGCCTTTCCATACGCAATCGCTTGTCTTCAAGAAAAACTCAACAACCAAGTGCGGAAAAACATGCCCTTTGCGCAGAGTTGGATTACGCTTGAGATAGGAGCCGTGCGCTTCACGCCGCACTACTACTTCATAGAGGATCATATCGCAATAAGATCCCAAAAAGCTGGTTGCATCAAGTTGCTTTTTAAAAGCGATAGGAATATCACAAGCATCAAGCAAGCGGAATACATTGCATGTAGTTGCTGTTGCTAATTCTGCCTTGCCAGTAATAACATCGTGTTTAGCCCCATCACCTGCTGTGATATCATTTTTTGCTTGAAAAATAGCAAGCGATGAATCTGGCTCGTAGCGCTGTACAATTTTAGTTTTGCCCTCTGCCAGCTTTTCGGTTGCAAGCAAATGTGGCGCAATGAAAAAAGTAATTAATAAATATAATGAGAGCTTTGCGTATGACATAATAATCCTTTTTTAATAGTGGATATTTTTAATTCACTTTTTCTAACATGCTACCCCATAACTGTCAAACTATTGCTGGCACATTTGACATTCATCCCTTTTTTTGTGTACTTTTTGCTAAGTTAAAAAATAAAAAAGGAAAACAGGCATGCTTCATTTACTATTTTTTTTATGTATCACCGCCACTAATTGGTGCATGGAAAAAGAAACCATTATAAAAACCGATTGGAAAAAATTTAAATTTAGTAGCCCTAGAGTTCTGGATGGGCTTGCGCAACACATCGTTTCCACAGCAAATATCGGTAAGCCAAGCGCCCAAGAAAACATCAAAGATAAGGCTCTCAACAATTGTTTAAAGATGAATCAAAGAATTCAAAGATTATACGAGATTAAAGCGGGAGACATCGATAGTCTTTTTTCAAGTACTGAGACACAGAACAGTCTTTCAAATAAACCGGAGAGCACACCAGATCAAGGCAATAATAATTGTTTAAAAATCTATGAAAAAATGCTTGATGAGGTTCTTTCGCGAGGCATTGCCGATTTTGCTAATGTTGGCAAAGAAACGCGCAAATACTTTGGCGAATTAATGGCAATAGTGGAAACTCAACCTGAGTTTCAAAATTTTTTAAATAATCCTGCAAAATTCGACGTCCCTACGGGAGAAGAAAAGTTACTTAAAATAGCAAACGTGACACAGAATTACTTCAAAGAAAAAGGCGCTTATTATCCCATTTATAATGGCGGATTTCATAATGGCGGATTATGGAATGAACGCATGCTTGATTATATTAATAATAATACGCAACTAGATCTCAAAAGCCATTATCATCTACTTAAAGCTGCTACTCTTATGCTTCTTACTCCAGAAGAAATTATTGCAAGAGAACAAGACGCAAGCAAAAAGCCTGCTCAGAAAAATAATTATTATCATTCGATAAACTTGCACACATCCCCATCATTTCAGTTTTCAGAACAAACGCTTGAAAAAATAGAGCGGTGCATTGATGATGTACGCAAAGAAACTATCGAATTACAAAACTATTTCCCCAATAACGGATGCATTCAAACATGTAAAAAAGTATTGGCACGTGCACAAGAACAGAAAATTAGAACATTTGCTAACCAAAGCCCTAAGGGAATAGTTTTTGACGAAGTTATGAGTCAGCTTAAATACTTATTAGACGAATCATGGACATCTAAGTGGGCTAAATGGCGAAAATATAGAATTGACTCCACAATAAAACAGGGCCTTGAAAAAAGAGGTTTGGTCTTCCCAGAACATTATGAGCCAAAGAAATTTTTTAAATTAAACGAGCATCTGGATCCAGAAAAAGATTGCTCACTGATAAAAGCATTTATTTTACTTCGTTTTGTCCCAGAGCAAATAAAGCAAGATTTCATGCTAAAGGAAAATAACGATGATAAGTAAAAAAAAGTTTTGGCTCAGCGCATTAGTAATTGCAATTCTTGGTTTTGCAGGCGGCTACCTTTACTCCACAAAATTCTGCAGAGTCAGCATTGATAGCCGCGTTGAAAGAAGCCTTTCATTAAATCAAGATTTAAGAAAACTATTTTCTTTGTATGTTTTTAATATTTACAATGCAGCTCAAGCAGCATATTTTAAGCAACCCAATGTGAGCACATTCGAATCTCAAATTAAATCTAACTATGATCAAATAAGCGCTCTCATGGGAAGCTATTATGGTTCATTTGCAAAAAGAGAGCTGGCCGCTATTTTTAATGAGCGTGCAGATATCTTACATCAAGCCATTGAATCTGGTGATCCAAGAAAGTTTTCAGGTGACTGGGAAAAGAATTCTCAAAAACTTACCACATTGCTGGCGCAACTGAATCCAAAATGGGATAGTTTTATCGTCAGACAAATTTTTGCTGGCGAAATATCACAAATCTCTTCAATTATGCAGGCGCTTCAATCGCAAAGATGGGACTATGCATTTTCCATTTTTTCAAGCTATCTTGGTTATGCATTGCAAATTGCAGACGAGCTTGATAGAGGAATATTTCAACAAAAAAGAAATCAATTTTAAACAACACTGCAAAACTTAAAGATTATAAGGAAAATTAGCTATGAATCGTTTTTTATCAACAGCAGCACTCATTGCAACCTGTACATCCAGCTTAACTTTTTCTATGCAGCAAGAATGGCAACAATTCCAATTTACCGATCAAACCCTTATGGACATGCTTGATGGCCTAAAAGTCATGGTTAACTTAGCCCCTCAAATAACTGACCCACAAAATAACGGCTGCTTAACAATATATAAACAAATGTTGGCCAAGGCTGAAAAAAAGAGTATTGAAAAATTTGTTAATAAAAACAAAACAGGCCGCTATATTTTTGCTGTAATCATGCGCTCTTTAGAAAAAAACTCCTCACTTGATACTGCTTTCGAAGCTGCGCGAGAGAATCCTACTAATCCTGATAATTGGAAAACATTTGGCGAAACTGCACTGTATTTAATGGTCAATGAGTTAAAACAAAGAGAAATCCAATACCCTGCAACATTGCCTGATAATGTTGGCTTCATAAATATGAATGCAAAGCTCGATCCCAAAGAAAAATATCCTTTAATCAAAGCCGCTGTACTTCTTTTATATGCGCCAGAACAAATTCAATCCAATTATACGCCATCTGCAAAATAGAATCTTTCTATTCAAAATTAATAAGCCGCTATTCTAGCGGCTTTAAAAAAAGCCATATTCTTATTGACATTTTAAGTATAAAACTCCACTCTATTTGCATATTATGAAAGGCTTTTTTATGAAAACACAATATATTCTTCTCGTTTCACTTTTGTCATTTTACTCTCAAGTATCCGCTAGCTGCACACCGCCACCAATAAAATTACCTTCAGGCATGAAGCCCTATGTTCAAGATCTAGATCTTCTTCTCCCAGGCTGTGGAAATTTCTCTTCTCATAACAATGATGAGCTAAACACCTCTCAAGATGAAGAATATTTTCCAGGCGCTCAATCACCTTCTCTCATAAAATCTCGTACATTAAAATTGCTGGCTATAAAAAACAATAAAACTACTATTGCCGATCAAGAATCGCCAAGTAATCATGAGAATGAAAAGCAATAAATTTTTCATCTTTCAGTTGCTGAATAATTCTGCACGTTCGTTGCTCATTATCACCAACAGCTTTTATTAATTCTTGTTGAGAGAGCGGCTCTGATGCTTGCGTGAGAAGTTTAATTATCTTACCGCGCACTTGCCTATCGGAGCCCTCAAATTTAGATTGCTTTTGATGGTGCTTACTTTTTCTGCTTGGGTTTGGCAATGTTTTTTTCAGCATCACACCATAATCCATCAGCGCGTAATACCACTCGCGTGGATTTTCCACATCGAGCGCTGCTTGCACGAATGGCAAAATATCTTTATCATCCACATTTTGTTTGTCCGCAAAAAAGCAGTGAATAAATACTGTGCGAATATTGGTTTCAATAAAAACAGTAGGCGTATTAAAAGCAAATGCCACAATCGATGCTGCCGTTGCTCTGCCGATACCCGGTAATGTGACCAAGAGAGCTGGGTCGCTTGGCAAAATACCAGCATAGTCATGCATCACAATCTGCGCAGCTTTGTGCAGATACATGCCACGCCGGTTATAGCCAAGCCCTTGCCAGTGATACAGCACATCTTTTAATGACGCCTTGGCCAACACCTCAAAACTTTCAAACGCTGCAATAAATTGCGCATATTTTGGCGCCACACGATAGGTTTGCGTTTGCTGCAGCATTACTTCGGAGATGAAAACTTTATATGGATCGTCAACATTGCGCCAATCGAATAATCTGCCCTGCGCAGCGTAATACGACCAAATAATATTTTTAAATTCATGCAAATTCATTGTTGCTTTCACTTTTTACAAACTATTGAGCTATCTTTTAATCCTTAATCATCACTTGAAAATTTCAGAAACCAAACAAGCCCCAAAAACCAGATGATGCAGGTTTTGGCTCTTCCGGCTTTGACAATTTCTTAAGCTCATCTTCTAATAAAGGCAGCCTACTTGCAAAACCTAAAGAAGGCAGCCTGCTCGCAAGGCTCGCCTTATCTTCTTGCATCAAATCTGCAATCTGCTTTTCGTCTAACTTGTTCCAAGCTTGCCGCCATTTGTCTCTTTCAATCATTATTTCTAGCCTTTTGCCTTCATCATCAACATCTAGCCCTCTAAAAAATTTACATAATCGCAGACCACTTTTAGATAATTTAAGCCTTTCATCATGTATATTTATTTTTAGTTTTGCGTCTATTTCGCGTTCTTTTTTAGTTATTGTTGAAAACAATACGTAATTCGTTTGGCCCTGAGTTTTTTCAAAATAGGAATCGTATGCTTGATCTAAAAATTTTTTTGCAATCCTGATACGAATCTCATATCGTACCTGCTTATCGGTTAAAGACATACAATAAACTGCGCTCTCACAAGCTCCCTGCTCCTCGTCATAACGCCCAGGCTTAATTATCGTGGCTACATTTATATACGCCTCTAACAGGGCAATTCTTTGTGCGATGGGAAGCTTTTCTTGAACATTACTTACATCTTCTTTTTCCATTGCAGCTATTGCAGCGGTAAAAAAAAGAGCCGTTAATACTAATTTTTTCATATTTTTACTCCTTAATCACTAATAAAACTCTTTAAGATATCAAACACATACCGTTTTGCTCCGATTGCTTCGGTAAATTTTCTGGGCCGCAACTTTCTTTAATAATATCACTATGCGTACTCTTAGTAATCACGCTTTGCAATGGCGCAAACCTTGCTGCAAAAATATCCTTATTTTTCAGCTCTTGCTCAATTAATGCTTGAGTGCCTTGTGATAAAAATACTTCGTCCCAATTTTCACGCGCTTGCCTTATAGCTTTTTTCTGCACGTCTTCCATAGCAGGTAAGTCTTCGCAATCAAGATAAGTCCGATATCTTACAAGCTGCAACTGCAAAACTGTCTCATCGTTTAAAATAGACGATACCGGCAAGTCAACCGAAGCGGTCCTGCACATCTTTCCCTTAGCATTCAAAAACCATACGATTACATCTCTCAGACGAGCAATAGTATGTGTTGCTGATCTATTAGAGTAATACCTAGTAAAAAGCACATATGGCTTTTCATTAATATCTTGTATGGCAATCTCTCCCTTCATATATCCTTCAAGCAGCCAAATTTTTTTGTATAAAGGCAGCTCTTCGATTGTATCTGCTTTCTCCATCGCAGTTACTGCAGCTCCTGCAAGCAAACAAATCAACAAAAGTTTTTTCACACTCTTTTCCTCATGATATTGTACATGTGCTTGAATTTTCACGCTCGCAACCGGCTAACAAAATATTCTCTCTCGGCGCATCAAGCACTTTTTCTAATGGTATAAACCTACTACGGAAAATGCTCTTATTCTTGAGCTCTTTCTCAATGAGCTCTTTCACTCCTTGATGCAAAAACCGGTATTGCCAATTTTCACGCGCAACACCTACATATTCTAACCGATAGTAATTTATGTTAGTGGGCAAATCTGCTTTGAGACAATGCCAATTATACCAGCGCAAGCGCTGCAATTCGAAAATCACATCATCATTCATATTTGCTTTGCTCGAATATATTGGCTTATAGCCCTTTTTAGCCTCAGATAAACATAAAATAGCATCTCTCAAGCGGACAACATATTCAGCTTTTGAGCTGCTTTTAAAATCGTGAAAACATACATGCGGCCGTTCACCTTCATTTGGAATAGCTATATTTTTTATTGTTAAATTGCCATACATATATGCTTCAAGAAGAGAAATTTTCTCTGCCAAAGAAAGCTCTTTGTGGTCGCTTTCTGCTTTTTCCATTGCAGTTGCAGCAACTACGGCAAACATCAGTATCGCCAAACCTCGATTCATACTTTTGCCTTTTAACTACTAATCTTTTTGTTTATGAAACTATGCAATTCCAGCCACTGCTTACTTGTTCGAGCTCTTTTTTACTTTGCTGCATTGCAATTCTCTCATTCTCTAACTCTTCTGCAGTTTTATATTCATCTTCTAATTGCACATCTCCTAATTGTTCTGTAGCCTTATCTTCATCTGGCCGGGCTGCCACAGAAACGGGAACCTCCGTGAGTCTTTTCTTTTCTGTAATTTCTGCTTCTTGTAAAGGTGGCAATTTGCTCACAAAAGATAAATCTTTGAGGCATACCATAATTTCAGATTTACTCTGTGTAGCAAAAGCCTTTTCCCAGCGTTGCCGCTTTGCAATTATCGCATGTTTTTCTTTTTCAACTTCTACGGGCAAATCTTCATTCAATAAAAATTTAGCTAATCTAGTAGCCTGGAATGTTACAAGCCACTGCACATGGTTTTCTTTTAACATTTCTTTACCGTCTTCATTATACCACTTTATCGTTTGCGCAAAGCGCTCTTTTATCTCCTCACCCATGCCAGATAGAACTTGACATGCTGTATTCATTTTTAAGGAATAAGGGGAAGGATCATTGGCACTCCACAAAGTTGGCTTATAATTGTATTTCCCAAAACAAATTTGATCTTTGTTTATACTCAGCTTTCCTTTCGTATATGCCTCTATTAATGAAACAATACATAAAGGATCTCTTTGTATTTTGCTTCGTTCTGCATCATCTATTGTTTCCATCGCTAACAGCATAGCAGTTGGCATCAAGCACAGCACTAATAATTTCTTCATTGTTACTCCTTATCTATTTTTTCATCATGTTCAAAGATTTCACTATCATTACTACACACTATAGAAACAGACTCATCCACTCTAAAAAGATGCGCGTAGGCCTCTTTAATGCTCCGAATATCTTGTATAGGCGCACCCCGTATCCATTTAAGCAACGCTTCTTTTTGTTGTCTTTCCTGCTCAGTAAGCATCGCGCTGATATTAAT
>Ga0209624_10002047_pt1 | contig 15179 bp, 8 predicted proteins | sample JacPinW_OM2H0_O1_FD_188565 | JGI IMG/M metagenome (GOLD analysis project Ga0209624, IMG submission 188565) | Forest soil microbial communities from Algoma, Ontario, Canada - Jack Pine, Ontario site 1_JW_OM2H0_O1 (SPAdes) (version 2) | ecosystem: Environmental > Terrestrial > Soil > Boreal...
GGACGAGTACTTCACCCGCACGCGCCAGATGTTGAGCAAGATCGGCGCTCGCCTGTTGATTACCGACGCGCGTGTCAGGAAGCTGCTGGGCCCCGTCACCAGCGGCGTGGAATGCCTGGAAGCCGCCATCGACGTGAACGATCTGGATGCGAACGGCGCGCACTGGCGTGTGCCCGATGTAAAGCCGGACGATCCGGCGTTTCTGCAGTTCTCCTCCGGAAGTACGCGGGAACCGAAAGCCGTGATCATGACGCATCGGAGCCTGATCGCCAATCTGGAGATGATGGCTTCCGCTTTTCGTGCCATCCCTGACGCCAATCCGGAAAACGGCGGCGTATGCTGGCTGCCGCTGTATCATGACATGGGCCTGGTGGGATGCATGCTCAGCGGCGTGTACTACCCCGCCACCGTCACTTACATTCCTCCCGAAGACTTTATCGTTCAGCCGGCGCTTTGGCTGAAGACCATTTCGCGGTACAAAGCCATTATTTCTCCGGCGCCGCATTTCGCCTATCGGCTGTGCTATTCCAAAATCCGCGACCAGGAGCTGGAAGGCGTGGATCTTTCCAGCTGGAGACTGGCTTTGAATGGAGCTGAGCCGATAGAGATCGAAGGTATGCGGCTGTTCCAGGAACGTTTCTCCAAATGGGGATTCAGGCCGCAAGCCATGACTCCGGTTTATGGCTTGGCGGAAGCCGGCCTGGCCGTTACATTTTCGGATCTGGAATCGCCTCCGCTGATCACCGAATTCGACCGCGAGCTGCTGGCCACGCGCAATCAGGCTGCGCCCGGAGCGGGGCGGGCGCTCACCAGTGTCGGAAGGCGTCTGCCCGGCCTGGATGTTCAAATCCGGGATGACAACAACCAGGCGGTGGGCGACAATCTGGTGGGCAAAATCGTGGTGCGCGGCGCCTCCATTACCCCCGGTTTCTTCAACGACCCCGAACTGACTCAAGCCGCCATCCAGGACGGCTGGCTGGACACCGGCGACCTGGGATTTTTCCACCAGGAGAACCTGTACATCGCCGGGCGCGCGAAGGATCTGATCATTATCCGCGGACGAAATTACGCTCCCCAGGAAATTGAGGATCTCATGTTCAACCTGCCAGGAGTTCGGACCGGTTGCACGGTCGCTCTGAGCGCATCCGTGGGACCGGATGGCGAACAGTTGATTATCCTGGCCGAGAAGGATCTGCGCGTGCCGATGGCCGAAGCGGACCTCGCCTCCGCGATCAACGAGAGGATTCTGTCCGGCTTATCTTTAAAACCCTACCTGGTCCAGGTTCTCGAACCGGGCACCTTGCCGCGCACCTCGTCCGGCAAGTTCCGCCGCGCGGACGCTCTCCGCATGTTTATTGCCGGTGAGCTGGTGCCTCCCGAAAAGGTGAACGCCTTGAAGCTGTTCGTCGAGCTGGGGAAATCGCAGATCGCCTGGGGGCGGTTCCGTCTGCGCAACGAGTAATTATCCTTGTTTACATTATCCTTATTTACAATACTGCGTCTCTTCGCGGTGCTTATTTTGTCCGTGACATTGCTGTATTCGCAGGCTCAGAGCAATTCAGCCGACCTGAAGGGTTCGGTGCAAGATCCCTCGGGCGCCGCTATCGCGGGGGCAAATCTGTCGGTCAAGGATCCTCAAACCGGCTTGACGCGAAACACCGTTTCGGACCGGAACGGAGACTTCCTCTTCACCTCGCTGCCTCCTTCCCGCTATGGCCTTCGCGTGGAGGTTGCCGGTTTCGCGGTCAAGAATCTGGAAGGTGTCGAGCTGCGCGTGGGCGAGACCTTGAATCTGTCCGTGACGATGACGCTCGAAGAAGTAGGAACAGCGGTGGACGTCACCTCGCAAGCGCCGGTAGTGGAGACGGACCGCACTCAGCAGTCCAGCACCCTGGAATTGCAGACCATCGTGAATCTGCCCATCAATCAGCGCAATTATCTGGATCTCGCGCTGCTCACACCCGGCGTGGCGGATTCCAACACGTTGGTGGACAGCAACGACTACCGGATCGCGCAGACTCCCCAATCCGGGCTCAGTTTCGGAGGCAGCAATGGCCGTTCCAACGCCTTCTTTATCGACGGCGTGGAGAACTACGCGAACTCCGGCGGAGTAAGAATGTCGGTGAGCCAGGAGGCGGTGCAGGAGTTTCAAATCAATCGCAGCAGTTTTTCAGCCGAGTATGGCGGCGCGGCCGGCGGGACGGTAAATATCGTTACCCGTTCGGGAACCAACAGCGTCCATGGAAACTTTTTCGGGTTTCTGAGGACCACCGATCTGGAGGCGCGCAATTATTTCGATCCGGGGAAGGCGTCCTTCACCCGCTCGCAAGCCGGCGCCACGCTGGGTGCGCCCATCAAGCGTGACAAGACGTTCGTGTTTTTGAGCTTCGAAAGGCTGGATCGCCATGAAGCAACCTTCGTCTCCATTCTGGACAACCCAGCCATACTGAACCAGATAACACCCTCTCAGCAACAGCTCTTCAATTACTTCAGCTCTACCAACAATGTGCTTTTGAGCCAGGTGGCCAGCAACGGGGAGAAGCTGCTGGTGCCTTCCTCCAATCCCGCCGTGACACAGTTGTTCAATCAAAACAGCGGCGTGTTCCCGTTTTCAGAAGAGAATCCCACGTACTCCATGCGGCTGGACCACCATCTGTCCGACCGTAACAGCCTGTTCTTTCGCGGTAACTTGAACACTCTTTTCCAGCAGAATGCGCAACTGGGCGCGCAGATCGGGTACAACCGGGGTGAAAGCTTCAATCAGTTCGATGCCACCGTCGCGGTGGGCGATACGTTTGTCGCCAATCCGAATTGGGTTATCGAGACCCGCGCCATGTTCAATTACAACCGGAATTTCATCAATCCGGTGGATCCCAACGGCCCCGAACTCAACGTGGAAGGTTTTGGGTCCTTCGGCCGCGATACTTTTCTGCCCTCCGCCAGTTACGAACGGCACTACGAGCTGCTGCAAAATACCAGCTACCACTCTGGAAAGCACACCATCAAATTCGGCTGGGACATAAATCCGGTGCGCGACGCGGTTCGTTCGGACACCTATTTCGGCGGCAGGTTCGAGTTCGGCCAGGAAATTCCACTCTCCAGCCTGTTCGCCACCGCGCTCAACGATCCCAATTTTCCGGCTCAAGCCACCGCTTTTCTGACGGCCGCGGGCCAGACCGGCTTGATTACGAATCTCAACGCGCCTATCAGCGCTTTGCAAGCCTTTGCCCTGGGTGTGCCCATCTACTACCAGCAAGGGTTCGGCAACCCGAACTGGCTGGGATGGTTCCTGCGCTACGGTTTCTTTGCTCAAGACTCCTGGGCCATTCGCCCCAACCTGACGGTGAACTTTGGAGTGCGTTATGACCTGGAGGTGAATCCGAGTGTTCTGGGCACGGATCCCAGGACGCTGGCGCCGCGAATCGGTTTTGCGTGGTCTCCCAACAGCACGACGGTGATCCGCGGAGGTTACGGTATCTACTTCGCGCCGTCCAATGCTCAATTCGCAAACGTTGCCTCAACGCTCGGGCATACCATCAATCTGGTGGTGGTTACCGCGCTTGGCGACCCGGGTGTCATCAATCCGTCCACGGGCCAGCCTCTCGCCTCCCAGGATATTTATATGGGACTCTCCGCGGAAGGAATCCTTGGAACCAGGCCCATTGCGGCCAGCGATCTTACCCAGTTCGGCCTGAGCCTGGGCCCGAATTCTAACGGCCGCGTGGTCTTTGGCACGGACCCATACGTGAGTTCCTATGCCCAGCAGTCCAGCCTGGAAATTGAACACGCTTTTGGCGATTATAGTGTGTCGGTGGCGTACAACTTCAGCCGCGGCGTCCACATTGCGCACACCGACGGGCGAAATGTTTACCAGACCGGCACTCTGCCGGATGGACAGCCGACGTTCGGTTTCATCAATCCGGCCATCGTTCAATTGAACTATTTTGCTTATAACGCCAATTCGTTTTACAGCGCGGGAACGGCCCAGATTACCCGCAGATTTCGTAAGAACCTGGCTCTGAATTCGCACTTCACCTGGAGCAAGGCCACTGACGAAACCACGGATTTCAACTCCGATTACGCGCCCAACAATGAACTGGACCTGCGGGCCGACCGTGGATTATCGCCTTTCAATGCTGCTTATCGGGTAGTGTTCGATGCGGTCTATCAATCGCCGATCGCAGGCGGCTCCACGTTCCGCGGCCGTTTATTATCCGGCTGGACCTTATCGCCGGTTATTCAATACAGCTCCTGGCGGCCATTTAATATCCTCACCGGCGTGGATAACTATGGCGACAACTACATCACGAACCATCGGCCTTGGGGAGCCGGCCGGGACATCGGACACGGGCCCGATCTTTTTACGACGAATATGCGCCTCTCCCGCAAGTTCCAATTCGGCGACAGGTGGCGTCTGGAAGCGCTGATCGAAGGATTTAATCTTGAGAACCGGACGAATTTCCGCTCGGTGAACAACATCGTGGGCGACGTTCCTCTATCGAGCCTGCCCAATCCGATCCAGGCTTTTCGTGGCGATCCGGATCAACCTTTGGCCTACACCTCGGCTTTTGAGCCCAGGCAGTTTCAGGTGGGGCTGAAGATCAGCTACTGAAATGTTGACTCCCATCGTGGCGCACGCACTCGTGCGTGCCGCGTTCACACTCGTGTGAACGCTCTTGGAGGCCTGAAGCAAAAAAGTGTTCGCAGGAGTGCGAACACGGCACGCAGGAGTGCGTGCGCCACGAGGCTACTTCGCGGTGGCGGCTCGCATCGAATCCAGACGCATCTTGTCGACGCTAATGTTGCCGTTGATTCCGGTGCCCAACCCGATTGAAGGCTTATGCGAACCATGGAAGTCAGATCCGCCCGTGGCTTCCAAACCAAACGATTCCGCCAGTTCTTCATAAAGCGCCTGTTGCGCCGGGGAGTGTTCGCTGTGCCAGACCTCCAAGCCTTGAAGACCCGCGCGGCACAAAGCTTCGAGCAACACTCGTAGCGCGTCCGGCTGGTCGCCCAGCGGAAGCCGGACGGGATGGGCCAACACAGGCATCCCTGAGCTTTGCCGCAGCACTCCGATGCTTTCGAGCAAGCCAGGCTCGTCCCGCTCCACAGCGGCTTGCGCGGTATCGGCCAGGTAAAGGTCGAACGCCTCCTGCCGGTTCTTGACGTACCCTTTGCGCAGCAAAAACTCCGCAAAATGCGGACGGCCGGTAAGCTTCCCTCCCAACTTGCTCACTTCCGGCAATGTGATCTCGAATCCGAATCCGCGCAGCTTTTCAACCAGCTCGACATTCCTTTTGCGCCGGCTTTCCTGATGACCCAGAATCCAGGAGCGGAAGCTCGCCGGCGCAGCGTCGGCGACAAAGTAACCCAACAAATGAATAGATGGAAGACGACGGCCGCCCAGCCAAGGCCGGATGAGATCCACCAACTCGGGCTCCAGCCGGGTGCTCAATTCGATTCCCGTGATCAATTCCACCCCCAGATCGGCGGCCACGGGCGCCGCTTCGTCACATCCCTCCAGTGTGTCGTGGTCGGTGATTGCCAGAGCTTCCAGTCCATGCTGCAGTGCCAGCCGGACCAGATCCGGCGGCGCAACGGACCCGTCGGAAGCTGTGGTGTGCGTGTGCAAATCGATCATAAACTCTAGGAGATCATAGCCGGCCCTTGGGAACAAATCGTGCGCGCCTACTCGTTGGTACCAGTACCGCGTTAACCTCGGAGCTACTCTCTTTGAGCCGCACGTCCGATGTATACTGAGCGGGTCCTAGCTCACAGAAAGTCTCGCTCGGCTGGTTCCCGGCCACAATTGTCATGAACCGTTCCCATCTACGTTTGACCCATGCGCCAGTCATCGCGATTGTGCTACTTGCCGTTTCGTCGCCGGCGCTTTTCGCTCAGGTCACTTACAGTCTCACCGGGACTTTGAGCCTGTCCAGCGGCGCGGATCCGCTCAATCTGAATGGGCTTAACGTGGACGCGACCGCGACCATGAGCCAATCGATGATACCTTCGAGCTCCGCGACGACGGGCACTTCCTCCACCAATACCTACAGCGCGGTGACGGTAACACTGGCTGGCCTGCCCTGCTCGAGTTCGTCCGCGCCCCCCGTAACGGTCACGCTGACGGACAACGCCGGGAAGCCTGATACGATCAGCATCAATAACTGCAGCGTGCTCGGGCTTGCCACGGTGAATGCCACCGCGACGATCCCCGATGGAAATATGATCACAGCCGTGCCGGCAGCAATTCCTTCCACCACCATCACCGGAACAATCAGCTACGTGGGAGCCATGGGCACGCCCAGCATGTTCAATCTGGTGGCTGATCCGACGACCATGGCGCCCCCAACTCTGGTTGCCACCGGCACGCCGCCTCCCACCGTAACTCCGAGCCTGACGTCCTGGACGGCGCCCACGGTTCCGCTCGGTTCGACAACTCCGGTGTCGCAGCAAATTACATTTACCACCGCGCCTCCATCCGGCTTTGTGTCGTTCACAACCAGCGTTTCGGATAGTTGGCTCAGTGCCACACCGGGCGCGACGAATACATCGTCCACGGTGACCATCACCGCCAATCCCACCGGCCTGACCCAGCTCTCCAATACAGGAACGGTGACTTTGACCTATGGACCGTCCTATCCGGTCACCCAGATTCCGGTCACATTCAATCTTTCGTCGCCCTTGTTGACACTGAGCGGCCCAGCGTCGATGACCTTCAATTTCACAGCCGGCGGCACGCCGCCCGCTTCCCAGCAGTTGGCCATTGGGGCCAGCAGCGCTACGAGTGTGAACGCGGCCGTTACGTCCGGGAACACCTGGCTCAGTGTATCGCCAGGGAGCGCTACTACACCCGCGAGTTTCACGGTCTCGGTGAACACCAGCGGCCTTACGTCCGGTGCTCTGATCGGCAACATTCAAATCACCGCATCCGGCGCGACGAACAGTCCGTTGAATATTCCCGTCACGCTGAATGTGACCCCGGCGCCGTTGACGGCCACACCGTCGCAGCTCACTTTCAACTATCAGGCCGGCAGCGCGACGCAGCCCGCTGCGCAGACCATCAGCGTTAGCGATGCGTCGAATATCAGCTTCACCGCTACCGCGGCCACTACGTCAGGCGGTTCGTGGCTTTCTATAACTCCGGGGACGGGCGCCACCTCCGGACCCCTCAGCGTTGCGGTGAATACCAAAGGCCTCACCGCGAACACTTACAACGGGACCGTCACCATCGCGTCGGGCGGGACCACTGCGCAAGTGGTCAATGTCAGCCTGGTAATCTCTTCGGCCCCCACCGGTCCCACTATCTCCGCGATCGTCAGCGGAGCAAGCTATGCCACCAGCGGGTTTTCACCAGGGACCATCGCCACCATCTTCGGCAATCTGATCGGGCCTCAAACCGGAGTCGCCTTCAGCGTGAATGCCCAGGGGAGCCTGGACAGCACGCTCGCCGGGGTCGCCGTGACGGTGGGCGGCGTTCCGGCGATCCCGCTCTACGTTATCAACGGACAAGTCAATATCATTTTGCCGTACACGTTGAGCACCAGCGGACAAGCCCCGGTTCAAGTGCAGTACAACAGCCTGACTACGGCGTCGTTCAATATCCCATTAGTTTCCGCCGACGTTCAGATCTTCACCGTCGACTCCAGCGGCAGCGGACCGGGCTCGATACTCAACCAGGACTTCTCGGTCAACACCGCGGCGAACCCAGCGGCCGCGGGCTCCGTCGTGCAGATCTTCGGCACTGGCGGCGGCGTACTCAAACCGCCCGTCATCGCCGGCAACGTAGCGGGAGACACTCTTTCGTCCACTGTGATCTGTACAGCTACGGTCAACGGCGAAGCCGCGACGGTGCTCTACTCCGGATCGGCGCCCGGGCTGGTGTTCGGCGTGGATCAATTCAATGTTCAGTTGCCCGCGGATGTCAAAGCGGGCTCGGCGAAGATCGTGCTCACGATCGGCGGCAGCACCAGCCAATCCGATGTCACCGTATTCGTGAAGTAGGCGACGCCGAAAAATTAGTATCGCCTGCCGCGGCGGGTTTGCTAAAATACCGCAGGAGGAATCACCCCGATGAGATTTGTGTCAGGTTTGGTTGTTGGAATCATGCTGTGCATTGGCACCTGGACGCTGGCTGCACAACCCGAGGGCGCGATGCATCCCCGCATCGCTACCGCCATCGCAGCTTTGAGAGATGCAAAGGCGTACATGGCCGAAGCCCCACACGATTTCGGCGGCCATAAGGACAAAGCGATCCGGGCCTGTGACGACGCGATCCGCCAGTTGGAACTCGCCTTGGCGTACCGCGCGCGTAAGGACCGCTAACTCTCGCCGGGTTTGGCATCAGGATCCAAGGTTGGCGGGCTCCGCGTGAGAGCTCGCTTGCCCGTCTGGAACAAATGAGAATTTCCATTTTGGCCACCCTCTTCGTGTTGCTAGCGAGCGCGGCGGGGCCGGTGGGGGAACAGGCTTTCGACCAGGGCATGAAGGAACTCGAAGCCAAGGATTGGGACAAGGCGCTCGACTTGCTGGAAACGGCGCTGACAGCCGATCCGGATAATTTACGATACGGCAGCGAATACCGCCACGCGGCTCTGCTTCGTGCTCAGGAGTTGCACGGCAAAGAAGGCAAGGCGGAGGATTTCGACCGTCCCATCAAATTTTTTGAGCGGCTGGTTGCCACCTATCCGGCCGCGGCTAACGCCTATTTGAATTACGGCCTGGCTTACGTCGACAAGGTCCCGGTGGTGGACGTTTTCACTCGCGTGGGTGTCGCCAACTCCGCGCTTACGCAGCTCACCAAATCACTCGAATTGCGGCCGACTTACGTCGGTTATTACACGCGCGGCTTCAATTATCTTTTCTGGCCTAAGTTTTTCGATCGCGCGAAGCTGGGCGTCGCCGATCTGGAAACCGCCACCAAGATGCAGAAGGCAGGTCCTAAGAAACCGTACTATGCTCACGCCTGGGTGGCCTTGGGTGACGGCTATTGGAAGATGGATCAGATGGAGAAGGCGCGCTCGACGTGGAGCGAGGGACTGAAGGAGTTTCCAGATACGCCCGCTCTGGCGGAGCGGCTATCAAAGCAAGGCGACGATCTGAAAACTCTAATTCAGGACGAGCTGGATTTCAAGAAGCGCGTCGACACCAATCTGAAGAATCTCTGGTTGAACCCCTGAAGCGCTCCGTCAAGCTCCGTTACGCCCGAAGAGACTCTTCCCTTGCATCGCCGCACCGGGTGGAACACCCATCAAATCCAGCAAAGTGGGCGCGATATCCAGCAAATGCATGCCCTGCACCTCGCCTTTGACGGCCATTTCCGGCGCCGCCAGAAGGAACGAGCCGAACTGCGCATGATTGCAATCGTCCGGCCCGGTATCATTTTCGGCGACGTACAGCGTGTCATATCCGAGTCCGCCGATGGAGCGCCAATAAAGCCCTCCAAAATGGACCAGGAGATCCGGGGGCACGTTGCGGAGATTTTGATAAATCTCCTGCGGACGGAAGACAAGGTTGCCCATCGGCTTGCCGAGATCGTCCGGCAGGGCTTCGAAACGTTCCTTCATTTCGCTCAGGAACGATTCGTATTCTGACGGCGGGATAATTCCCTGCGGCTCCCGCCCTTGCACATTAAAGAAGACCCGGGCGTAATATCCGCCTTCACTCCAGACTTTGGTGCGGCTCCAGTCCACGAGGCTGGGCGCAAACGGCGTGACTTTCGAAGGATGCTCCTTGAGAGCCAGCAGACCTTCGCGATACAACCATTCATTCACGCAAAATCCGCCGTCCAGCCGTTGGGCGCCGTGATCGGAAACCACCAATACGGCCGTATCGTCCTCGATCAACTCCAGCGTTTTGCCGATTTCTTCGTCCAAATACTTGTAATAATCCCAGACCACGGACTTCCAGGGGCTTTCCGGATCGTGCTGCCGGTGTTTCGGGTCATGGTGTTTCCAGAAACCGTGATGAATCCGGTCGAGTCCGATTTCAACGAACTGGAAGTAATCCCAATCCACCGTGCCCATGAGGTAGCGGATTACTTCGAAATGCTTGCGCGTCATCTCGTAGGTCTGATCGCGCAGCCAGTCCTTGCTTTCGGTGCGGAAACCGCGGACGTCCACCGGATACTCGCCGACCAAACTCTCGATATCTTTCTTGACGGATGCCGGGTAGGTGTACTCGTTTTGAGCCGTGTCCGGAGTCAGAAAGCAACCCACTCTCACCCCCTGCAACGGACGCGGCGGGTAAGAGGGCGGCACGCCCACCACCACGCAGTTCAGCCCATGGCTGTTGAGGACGTCCCAGATAGCGGGTTCGGTGATGTTGGAGGAATTTACCACGCCCAGCCCGCTGTAGGAATAGTCTGTGCGATTTCGAAATCCGTACACGCCCAGGGAACCGGGATCCTGGCTGGTGGCCATGCACATCCACGCCGGCACCGTGATGGGCGGGATGACGCTTTCCAGCCGGCCGTAGCATCCACGGCGCATCAGTTCTTTAATATTGGTCAGCTCCGGGTGTCCAAAAAGAATCTCCGGTGCGGCGCAATCCAGTCCTATAACGAGAATCTTCACTTGATATCCTTAGTTTTTCAAATTTGCGAGAATTTTTGAAATTTGAGAGCCGTCGGCAGGTTTGCAGATCCCGAAATGCGCCTCTCGGGTTAGCGTGCGGGAATTAACGGTTCCCCCTTGCCGCTCCGTCCCCACTCGACTTACGTCACCTTGTCAGCATTCGTTGTGGTCCTGTGATTATGCCACAAGACTTTGCCGGCGACAGTTACAAAACCTGAGCGAGCGGGTGCGCCGGGTGCTGGAGGTCCCTCTGGTACTATCGCGCTGCACGGTTGCCACCGGCGCCTTCAGGTCCACGGGGAAGATCGCCGGCAAGGCACTACAAGCCACTTAGTAATTCGACTTAGCGCCGATCCGAAAAATCGGGGAGTGCGGTTTAGGAAATCGGTGGCGCGGAAAATGGAGCGACGAAGTAGCGGTTAGCAAGCAATGAATCACTATTATCCCATCTGAAAACTAGGGTATGCTTGTAACGCTAAGGGGTTTTACTTAGTTTGACTTACGGACATGCTTTGCACTTTTCGGCGCAGGGGGTAGTACCGTTACCCTCGACTATTGACAATATTGGCCCCCCTCCTTAGAATCAGGAATCCTCCTTCTGGAGAATATAACGTATATTACGGTCGCCGCGCAGCGGTCTCTAGGTGGAAACGTGGCTCTGAATCGTATCCGTTCTACCTAGGTTTTTTCAGTCCAAGTCGTCTGACGGGCATGTGCGGAGCTACGTGAATAGAACGCCTTTACGGGTGGTATGGGAGGTGTCTCTCAAGCAATTGCAGTTGTTAGGAACCTAGTCCGTGGCATAGTCCCAACCCTGAATGTGGGGTACGTGTCCGGCATACTGTTGGCGAGTTGTAGTACACCGTCTGCACCTAACCAGGTTTCGGTAAGGCTACCTGTCGCATCGGGCCACAGGAGCCAACTCGCTTAAGGGGACCCGCGGTTCCCCGGATTTTGGGAATCGCCGAAATAGGTTCGGGAGGAAACAAGTTGATCACGCCATTCGGAGGAACGCTGGTGGATTTGTCCCCGGTGGAACGGCGTCTGGAAATTCAGCGTCATCGGCGAGCGCGGCAAGGCTCGCAAACACCGCTCGCTTGGGCTGCGGCTCGGAATCGGGTCGCGGATCAGAATGAGCGCTGCGCCTTCGCATTTGGCAACACAGCCGCGATTGCCAACACAGCCGCGACCACAAAGAGCGGAACTCCTGCCCGCAAAGAAGCAAATCCCAGTATGAGAGTGAGCTGAGAGCCATGCTTCAAAGGGTCATGATTACCGGGATGGGCTGGACCAATTCTCTTGGTCCCAACCTGGACACGTGCTGGCGAAAGCTGGTAGCAGGGGAATCCGGCATCCGTCCGATCAGTTACTGGGACACCACCTCGTATTCGGCCAAACTCGCGGCCGAAGTCCACGATGTGCCGCACGATACGGGGCTGGCGTCCGTGCCATCCAATTGGTGCCGGCGAAGCGCGCGGCTTTTTCTGCCCGTGGTTCGCGAAGCCTTTGGCAATGCGCTCCTGGATGTCACGCCAATCCCCTCGGAAGACATCGGGATTGCCGCCGGAAGCAGCGTCAACTATATCGATCACCGCTTGATCCGCGAGTATTTTTCGCGCTGGGACACGGCCACGCGCAAACTGGCGTTCGATGGTCTGGGCCTGGGTCAAGCGCGTCCGGAGGTTTTCGCTCGCCGGGCGGGTGACATGATGGCCAGCCTTCCGGCACGCCTGCTGCATCTGGGAGGACCGTCCTTCGCGGTGGACACCGCGTGCGCCGCAAGTTCGCACGCCATCGGCGAGGCCTATCGTCTGGTGCGGCGGGGCCGGGTTTCCGCGATGATCGCGGGAGGCAGCGCGGCGCTGGTTTCGCCTCTCGGAATTATTGCGTTCTCGTTGCTGGGAGCGCTGAGCCGGTCGGCGGATCCTTCCGAAGCGTCGCGCCCATTCGATCGCCTGCGAGACGGTTTCGTGATGGGCGAAGGCGCCGGTGCAATTGTTTTGGAAAGCCTGGGGAGCGCGTTACGGCGCGGCGCACGGATCTACGGAGAAGTGGTTGGTTACGGTTCCACTTCGAACGCCGGCAGCCTGACCGACCCCTCCACGGACGGGTGTCCCGAGGCACGCGCCATGGCGTCCGCTCTGTCCGAAGGCGGAATGGCTCCCGAGGAAGTGGACTACATCGCCGCGCATGGAACCTCCACGCTGAAGAATGACGCCACCGAGACGCTGGCCATCAAGCGGGTCTTCGGGGACCACGCGCGCCGGCTGCTCATCTCGTCCAACAAAGGCCAGATCGGCCATACCATTTCCGCGGCCGGCGTATCGAACGTAATCTGCGCCGTGAAGGCGATCAACGAAGGGGTTGCGCCGCCGACCATGAATCTGCGAAATCCGGACGCGGAGTGCGACCTGGACTATGTTCCGAACCAAAGCCGTCCGTCGCCGATTCGCGGCGCTATAGCCAATGCATTCGCGTTCGGCGGCCAAAATACTGCGTTGGCAATCCGGGCCTGGAGCGGTGCGTAGGTGGATCAGGACCCAGCCCAAGGAATGGTGATGGAATCAAAACTGACTGAAGCCCAGATTTACGATAAATTCGCGGAGATCGTCGCCGCCAGCCTGCGTATCGAGCGAGCCCGAATTACCATGGACGCCCACCTCATGGACGACCTGGGCGGCGAGTCGCTGGATCTGATCGAGATCACCATGGAAACGGAATCGGCGTTTGATGTCTGGCTTCCTGAAAAGAGCATTCTCGACACCGCGGCCGAAGTTTTTGGGCCGGACGTTCTGGTGCGGGAAGGCGTGCTGACCGAGGCCGGCAAGGAAATGCTGCGCCGCCGCATGCCGCCTGAGAGCGCGCAGCTCTTTGAAGGGGAAGTGACCACCAAGACGCTGAACTCTTACTTTCTCACCGTGCGGAGCTGGGTTGCCCTGATAGAACGGCTCTTGGAATATACACCGGTGACCTGTGACGCTTGCGGAGGGCCACTGGCGGCCGAGACCGGTTTTCGCATGCAGTGCACCCAATGCCACAAACAAGTTTCGCTGCGTTCCGGCGAAGACCTGAATCGCGAGTGGGTCAAACAGTATTACGAGCAGGAGTACCTTCCGTCGAAGGCCGTGGCCACACAGGGAGAGCCGCTGGGCGCTGCGTCGGTTTGACGTCTGGGCGAATGAAGATTTCGAATGAAAGCCGCACAACCATTTACGATTGCTGTTTCCAATGTGTCCGGGTGGGCCGATCCCGGTCCGGCCGTCGCTGCCGCGCGTTCAGGCGCCGCCGGTATCTTAAACCTTGAACACATCGGCAGCGCTACAGTTGCGGCCGATACCGTAACACGCGCGGTTGCGCTGGCGCGGCGTGCCAAAGGAGAGCTGGGCGTCCGGATTTCCGCGGGCACGAGCTGGGTTGAAGGCTTTTTGCGATCGCTGCCGGATGAGATCGCTTTCGTTATTTTCATCGGCGGCGAGACCGCGAATTACGCCACACTGACCTCGGTAGTTGGAGCGCGGCGCTGCCTGCTTGAGGTGACGTCGAGCACTCAGGCGGCGGGCGCTCGCAAGGCCGGTTTCTCGGCCCTGATTGCGAAAGGTCACGAAGCGGGCGGATACGTGGGAGAGGAAAGCACCTTCGTTCTCCTGCAGCGGTTGCTGGCGGAGCACGATCTTCCCGTGTGGGCCATGGGTGGAATCGGATTGCATTCCGCGGCTGCGTGTTTCGCCGGTGGAGCTTCGGGAGTGGTGCTGGATTCGCAGGTTCTGCTGACCCCTGAATCAAGCATCCCGGCGCCGGTGCGCGCCGCTCTTTCGAGACCCGACGGAGGCGAAACGGTTTGCCTGGGTCAGGAAATCGGACCGCTGTTCCGCGTCTATAAACAGCCGGGCGGGAAAGCCATCCGCGAATTGGAAGCGCTGGAGCAGCGGCTGAATGGACCCAAGGCGCCCAAACAATTCCGCAAAGCGATTCAGGCCGCGGTGGGATGGGGTTCGCACGACACCAACGTCTGGCCGCTTGGGCAGGACGCGGCGTTTGCGCGATCTTTTGCGGAGCGCTACGACAACGTGTCCGGCATTGTGGATGCCCTGCACGAATCGGTTCGGGAGCACGCGCGGCTTGCGGCTGAGAAACAACCGCTCGCGCCAGGTTCCGCACTGGCTGTGTCGCACGGCACGCAATATCCCATCCTGCAAGGGCCCATGACGCGCGTCAGCGACAAGGCTGCTTTCGCGTATGCGGTGGCGAAGGACGGCGGTTTGCCTTTCCTGGCGCTGGCTCTGATGCGTGGTCCGCAGGTGCGGGAGCTTTTGGAAGAAACGTCCAAACTGCTGGGCGCTTTGCCATGGGGAGTCGGCATTCTCGGCTTTGTCCCCACGGAACTGCGCGAGGAGCAGCTTGCTGTAGTCCGCGAGTACCGGCCGCCATTCGCTGTGATTGCGGGTGGCAGGCCGGATCAGGCGCACAGCCTGGAACAGCTCGGGATTCGAAGTTATCTGCATGTCCCGACACCCAATCTGCTGCGCGGCTTTGTGGAAGACGGCTCCCGCATGTTCATTTTCGAAGGGCGAGAGTGCGGCGGCAACGTTGGTCCGAAGACCAGCT
>Ga0209624_10002048_pt1 | contig 15175 bp, 22 predicted proteins | sample JacPinW_OM2H0_O1_FD_188565 | JGI IMG/M metagenome (GOLD analysis project Ga0209624, IMG submission 188565) | Forest soil microbial communities from Algoma, Ontario, Canada - Jack Pine, Ontario site 1_JW_OM2H0_O1 (SPAdes) (version 2) | ecosystem: Environmental > Terrestrial > Soil > Boreal...
ATATAGCATCATGAGATTTACCTCTCAGGCGGTGCAGGCGAAATTCGGCGGGTCCAGTCCACCAAATTCCTCAGCAGCTCCTGGATCAATTGTTTAGTCGGCTTGTGGATTAGATTTCCGTCCTCACCGAATCGATGTGCAGCATCCGCGATCGTGATCTCAGGTTGATTCAGGGGAAACAAGTTGAAAGCTACAAAAATCTGCCGCAGATGGAAGTTAACATCAACGTGCCAACGATTGCTCGTCAGGTTGCGATACAACCCAAGCGCAGGCGGGCCCCCCCCAATGAAAAAGATACCGGCGCGATTCGTACTGGCGACAGCGGCAACCTTCGTTCTCGTGTTAAGTTGCTATGGCTTAGCACGAGCTTATCTGTACTACGAAGCCGCCCGAGCAGAGCGTATGTTGAAGGAACTCGCGGCTGTAAAGATTGGCGACAGCGAAGCTCAGGTGCTTCCGATGCTGGAACGATATGGCAGCTGCCGAGGCGTGCTGGAACCCTACACAAAGGTCGATAAGACTGATTACGAGTGTCTGGTGGAAATCGGCCCTTCGGGCATCTACTATGTTGTCAATCGCGCTAACACCAGCATGTTTTATCGTATGACCCGAGCAGTTCTGGATAGCCTCAACCCCCGGCTCAGAAGAGCAATTGGCCTCCGACGGTGGAATGTGTATGGGCGCGTAGGTTTCAAGGACGATAAAGCGAAGGTCGTATTCGGCGCGGTGATGGTCGAGGGCAGGCACGAGTGGTTCGAGGGAGACTGGAGTCTTGTCGAGACGATCCCGGAATTCGAAATTGACAGTTTTGTGACTTCGCCGGACGTTTCCTGGCCCCACAACGCGAATCACTACCTGGTGGGATGGGGTAGCCTGATAGCCATGGAAATCAAGAACGGCGGAGGGTTTGGAGCCAGTAGCTGGATTACTCCATCGGCATCGGATGAAGAAAAACGATCTGCACATGGATTTCAGTGGAATTGCCTGACGTCGCGTTCAGGATGTAGGACAGTCTGTGCGTCACGGACTTGTTCCCAGACGTTGACATCCTTATTCCACATAATGCACTTCGCCCGACTGTTTCCCGGGCCAAGATCGAGGCTTCCGTGAGAAAGACTCTGGAAACCAAACGGCAGCTCATCCAGATTTCGGCGGCGTGGAATTCCCGCGAAGGCGCTCCCTTGAGGCGGAATCAGTATGTCGAATTGGAGATCAAAAAGCCGAAAGCAAATGGTGCAAGTAGCAAGCTCCCCGCGAACCAGAAACCATGCGACAAGATGGCTGAGGCGATCGTCATGGAAGCGCGGACAGGTCGTCAAAGTTTGTGCCGATCCCGCTTGCCGCACCCACCATCCCAACACGCCTTCTCCACAGCAAGTCGAGCGCGAGCGGGCCGAGGAACGGAAGCGCATCGAAAAGGAGAAACTGGCCATTACGGCTCGCCATGGCTAGTATGTTTGCGATACAGATTATTAGATAAGTATGATAATATATATCGCATAGGAGGAAGCAATCATGCCCTCTAGCACTTTCACAAATTCAGGCCGTCACCAGCACTGGGACGTTCAAGAAGGTTCGGCACAGGATCTCGCTCCTGACCTCGAGAACTCCGAAGGCCAAGCGCTGGTGTTCGTCTCTCATTCCCGAGGGGACGACGAATGGACAAAAACTGTCTTCGAAACCCTTAAGCGAGCGTCCCAATTCATCGACATCCTGATTGACAAACGACAGGAAGACAGTTGGGAAGCCCTTATCGAAGCGCTGATGCCTGATCTTCCGTTGACTTCAAACAGAATGATCGAGGCCAAAATGTTCGCTCAAGCCATGAAAGGGATTTTAGAGAGCGACGATTTTGCCAAGGCCACAGACATCGCTGAAATCGCTCATTTCAGTAAGAGAAATCCAAGCTCCCAGCCGAATAGATGGAAGAAAACTGGACTGATCTTTGCTGTGCCCTACAAGGGAGTCGATCTCTATCCGCTTTATGCCTTGGAACTCAAAAAAGGAGCAAGACCTCTTCCGATCATGAAGAAGGTCCTTCAGGTTCTTGCGGACAAGGACGACTGGCAGAAGGCGTTTTGGTTCGGGAGCGTAAACACTTATCTCAGGAACAAAATGCCGAAAGAACTTCTGAAGTCGAAACCTGAGGAAGTGCTGCGGGCGGCTGAGATCGAGGCGTCGGGCGTACAGCACGGGTAGGAGAACCGCATATCAAATCTCCGACCGGCACACTCGAAGCGACCATCATTCCCTGGGGTCAGGGACAGACGATATTTCGCGTCCATCCGGATACGTACGGCAGCGCGCACTTCAATCCCTCTGCAACCGGCAACGCAAGATTCAGTCCCCTTGTGAATGCGGCGGGCGTGGTCATTCCGACCATCTATGCGGGTACGACTCTGGACTGTGCTCTGATGGAGACCGTCTTCCACGACGTTCCTTTCGCGGCTGGTCCGAAGATCTGGTCAAAGGCCTCGCATGTTGCTGGCAAGGTGTACTCGCAGCTGACGCTCAGCCGCGATCTCGCTCTGATCGATCTCTCGGCGATCGCCCTACACAAGCTGGGAATTTCCCGGAAGGATCTGATTGAGTCCGACGGCTCGCAGTATCCCGAGACTCGCGCTTGGGCCTTGGCGCTACACGACCAACATCCGGATGCCGAAGGTCTCACCTGGACTTCTCGCCAGGCCGATCCTGAGCGCGCTATCGTCTTATTTGAAGATCGCCTCACCGGTCCGGCGCTCGTTGCGAGCGGAGCGCCGACTCCACTTCTATTATCCGACGGCAGTGCAATTCTTGAGGTTCTCACCCTTGCGCAGCAACTAGACGTCCTTTTGACTCCCTAGTCGAGGGATCTTCATCTCAGCTGGCTTGCGCCAATCTCCCGAACTCCAGAATTTCGATTGCCCTCTTCAGTTGCACGTCCGCTCCGTTTCTTCGTTCTCTTCAATCAAATTCAACAACCTGATCCGGTTCGATGGGAGTCCCTTCAAGAATAGATCCCTTCCATGTGTAGTAGGCACGGTGGGCAGCGCCAACCTGTACCCTTCTCCGACTTTCACAGAGGTCGCAGAAAGCAACCGGCCGTCCAAGGCAAAATCCCGCGACATCGTTGTCATTTCGCAAAGACGGTACACTCTTAGTTAAGCGAGTGATGGCGGTGGGTGGCGACGTGATTGAGGGCAAAGATGGTGCGATTATTGTGAATCAGTCCAAACAAAGCGCTGCCGTCTAGTTTTGGCGCCGACGTGTATATCATCTTGGGCGGAGACTTTAGAAAGTCGCAAGTGAGAGCGCGTTTTTGATCTGCGGTTAGATCGCCTGCCTGTCACGCAAGGAGGTCGCGAGTTCAAGTCTCGCCCGCCAAATTCCGCAAGAGTTGTGACCACTTCTGGCAGGAGAATCGAAATCGGTCGAGTCAACCTGCATTGCTTCGCTCACAAGTGGACTCACGCAACCGCGCAATCGAATCCGCAAAAGTGATACGGTGTGCTCATTATCTGACTGGCGGCTAAGCAGACGTCGTTAACAGCACTAGGCCGCCCGCGCCAATAGACGGCAGAGGTGGCGTGAATCAAAGAGAGGTGCCTGCACATGGCTGAGATACTCCCCGCGATCTTTTTTGGTCACGGCAATCCGATGAACGCCGTCCTCGAGAACGGCTACACAAAAGCATGGAGCCGCATAGGACGGATAATATCCACACCGAAAGCCATTCTCTCGATCTCGGCCCACTGGTTCGTCTCAGAAACCGGAGTGACCATTGCCACCTCGCCGAGAACCATTCACGATTTTGGCGGGTTTCCGCAAGAATTGTTTCAAGTGCCGCAGGGCGTACTTCAGATCTTGAACAATACGCTCCAGGCGAACCCATCCCCGCGTTTCGCGAGTGATATCGTTCACCCGCACAAAATTCCCGAGCTCGCGGATGGCAGCGGCCTCTGCCTGTTCCGCCGACTCGCCACGGTCCGTGCGATCCTGAATGGCCATCTGGAGATGAGACTGGATCTCTTCCTCCAGTTCACGCTGGCGATTCGCAAACAGCCTCGACAGCAGGCTCATGCCTCACCTTCTCTCGGGTCGCGACCGATGACCGCCCCGATTGCCTCTACGATCCGCTGCCAGCGGCTGAGATCAGAGGCCAATTGTTTTTTGCCGACTGCGGTAATCTGGTAGTACTTGGCGCGCTGCTTCCTCTCGGTGTGCTTCCACTCCGAGCGAACCCAGCGCTGCCGCTCCAGTCGATGGAGGGCGGGGTACAAAGAGCCTGTCTCGACCTGAAGAACGTCACCGGAATTCACGCGGAGAGCCTGCATGATGCCATATCCATGCTGCGGTCCCCACTGCAACGTTTGAAGGATAAGCATGTCAAGCGTGCCCTGGAGCAGCTCCACCCGGTCCCGATACTGGTTCCTCCGCGCCATAGATGTAGACATCCTACCTCCATTGAGGTAGCTTGTCTACAGCCACGCGCTGGCGGTTGGGCCATGAAACAAGGCTTAAGCGCTTCCAGAGCATCTCCTGGCCGCGCTCGACGCCGAGCTGACGAAGAACAGGAAGAGTGAAAGGGTAGCGGCGCTGGGGAAGATTCGATTCGGTCCAGCATTTGATCGTTCAAAAAGCCACTGCGCTTCTGGAGCCAGCTGCGATGTCTAGCTCACCAGATCTCCAGTTGTAGTTTGTGATAGCTCGTGATCAATTCGAAATCCACTCGATTTGAGGTAACTAAACGCGCTCCTACGGACCTGGCAGTCAGTGCGATCAAGAGGTCAAAGTGCAAATCGCGAAGCTTCTCCGGACCAAAGCTTTTATCGACATGGATTTTGCTAAGCAGGCGTCCTGATTCAAGCCAATTGTTTTCGGTTGGTGTCAAGGTGGGATGGTTGCGAGTAAGGCGTTCGACAAACTGTCGCTCGGCCGGCTTGGTCGCTGCCCGGCTCAGCTCTGCCAGCACCACGGCTGAGTTTCGCACCAAACCTGTTGTTGCTGCGATTCGCTGCTGGTGACGGCCGGTTCGGAGATGGTCGACGAAGATCGAGGTGTCGAAGACAACAAAATTACTCATCATGTCCCGAGAATTCGAGCTTCCCGCCGTATTTCGACATCAGCCTCTTGAAGCGCTTCAGGGCAAAGATTTCGCGCAGCGCTGCGTGTAACGCCTCGGTTCGCGATTAAACGCCTAACACTTCGGCTGCTTCGTCCGCCAGGCGCTTGTCCAGTCTTATCGATGTGATGGCTACCGCCATAGGTTCCACCTTTCGTTCAACGATATATACATTTTACTAATAACGTATATACAAGTCAGGGACGGACCGACGGATCTGGGGTAGTGGTGAATCGACCGCCTGCAGGTTCTTCGGGCTGGCACCAATGGTTGGACTTGTCTTCCGGCTTTCCTGGAGCCGCTCATGATGAGCTCGGCTGCTATGACCATGCTCTTCTGCAATTCTTCAAGGACAGTATCGCCGGTCGCACCCCAAACCTGCAGAGTGTCGGAATTCCTATATCCGTGGTGGCAAATGGGTGCCCGACACGTCGCTTGCCATGGGAAGCAGCAGGGTCGTGTCTTCTCGGCTGGGTTCAGACAAGCGTCAGTGGGGGTCGCTTCCGACAAAGGTGGACCACGTGCTGTCACATCGGCAACGTTCGCAGCGCCATCTCGACTACGCGCTGTAATTTACTTCGGCTTGCGCCGCCCGCTGCCTGAACTGCCATTCCGTAGAGGACCGTAGCGATGTAGCGAGCAAGATCAGCAGGGTTCACATTGGCCGGTAGGTCACCTTCTGATTTCGCACGCTCGAAACGCCGGCGCATCGCAGCTTCACCCGCCGCGCGGCAGGCGGTCAGTTCCTGCCGGATGGAATCGGCCGCCTCGCCACACGCAAGCGCACCTTGCACCATGAGGCACCCGCCGGGATTGCGCCGGGCTGTGTTCAAATCGGCCGCACCCAGCAACAACCGTTCCACGACTGCGCGGGCGGTCGGCTCCCTCAATGCCTCTTGGGTGTAGGCCGCCGGCCCCTTCAAGTACCGGTCGAGCGCCTTGCGGAACAGCGCTTCTTTCCCGCCAAAGGCGGCATACAGACTCGGACGATTGACGCCCACAGCTTTGGTCAGGTCCGACAGAGACGCGCCCTCATATCCCTTTCGCCAGAACACCACCAGCGCGCGGTCCAACGCTCGGTCGATATCGAAGGAGCGGGGACGTCCCATTCGTCTTGGAGATCTGTTCCGTTCCATACCTCTCTATGATGCCTCTTCCATACCTTTCGGTACAAATATTGCAACCATTCAGTCGCCCGCGATATCTGTACTAACGGGTACGGAAATAGCGCATGGAAATAGGAAATCAAACAGGGGAAAAGCTCATGAGTAAGCTGGAAGGAAAAGTAGCGGTCATCACCGGAGGCAATAGCGGAATCGGTCTTGCTACGGCACAACGCTTCGTTGCGGAGGGCGCGTACGTCTTTATCACGGGCCGCCGTCAGGGCGAACTCGACGCGGCAGTGAAGCAAATCGGTAACGGTATTACTGCAGTGCAGGGCGACGTCTCAAACCTTGCGGATCTCGATCGCTTGTATGCCACTGTGAAGCAGCAGAAAGGGCTCATCGACATCCTATTCGCCAACGCCGGCACCGGACAATTCGCCCCGCTCGCCGCAATCACCGAAGAGCACTTCGACAGAACTTTCAACGCGAACGTCAAGGGTCTACTATTCACCGTGCAAAAGGCGATTCCGCTCCTTAAGGATGGAAGTTCCGTCATTCTGAATGCGTCGATCGTTGCCAGTACTGGAGCGCCCGCGATGAGTGTCTACAGCGCATCCAAAGCCGCCGTACGTTCTTTCGCGCGTACCTTCACCGCGGATCTTAAAGACCGCAAAATCCGCGTGAACGCTGTTAGCCCTGGCGTAATTCCCTCACCGGGCTATCGCAATTCGCTGGGGATGACGAAAGAACAAGTCAAGCAGTACGCAGACAGCGTCGTGGGCAATATACCCCTCGGTCGCACCGGAACCTTGGACGAAATTGCCAAGGTGGTGTCGTTTCTCGCTTCTGACGAAAGTAGCTATATCACCGGCATCGAACTGGTCGTCGATGGCGGCATGACCCAGGTCTGACCAGCTTGACCACTGGCGCCTCGACGCACTTTCCGCGGCACACGACGCTTCAGACGGGTTGTTTCTGGGCTCCGTCCGGTTGATCGATTAGCCGGACGGGATTGCTCCCGTCCAGCCCTCTAAGAACTGTGCATGAAAGTTTCCCCTCACACGGCTCAAGCCCTTCGAACGCCTCTTTCGGGGAGACGCGGTTTCGAGACAGGAATGCGCTGGCGATGAACCCGGTCATGGCACTCTGGATGGAGTAGAACGCGGTTCTCGACGCTTTGCGAACCACCCATCACACGGGGAACGCAGTGGTGCAGACGCCAACCCGCGATCCGAGTGATTTTTGTATTGCACACAGTGCAGAGCCCGCGCTGTTCATACCAGAGAAAGCGAAGCGTACGAGTACCCCGAAACGTATCCTGCATATGGGTTCCTTCGCGTGGTTCGAAGTAGGATTCATAGGCAGGGTCGTAGGGGTTCGCGTCACCTTTACTTTAACGTGTCGCCGGATGGGTGTGCTACCGGCGTGGCGCAAACTTGGCTTGGCTGCCCCTCGTCATCGCACGTTTTCCCGAAGAAGGACCAGTCACGACCACGATGCAACGCAAAGTGCTTCTGTTTGCGCCAGCCCGCGTTCTTGTTCGGGTGTCTTTCGTCGTGCCCATCGCCACAGACTAGAGAAGATTTCGTGATCAACGCGAACGAACGTGCGTTTACTCACCACGTGCCGATGATAGTTGGCCCAACAGTCCTGTCGGCGCGTGTAGGTTGAGGGGGGGGCGAATAGGAACATTCGAGAATGAGCCGACACGACAGCGGTCCATTGAGTCGGTCGGGCCACCCCAGCAGCAATTGACGTTCTGTTGCGGTTATGGCCTAGCCTCATAGACCAGATTGAATGGTGTCTGTGTGGCCCGCCGGAAGCGGCTGAAGCCGGCAGAAGTAACGACTTTCTGCATTAGCTTCTCGCCAGCCTGAGCGCCCAGACACATCCCCACCTCCTGCGATCGGGAACAGGGCGTGCACAGCAAAGTCGAGAACGAATAGTAGACGCGGCCAACCGGGTTCAAATTGTCCTGAAGGTGGTCATTGGCGAAGGGCTCGACGATCATCCACGAACCATCTTCGGTCAAGGCTGCGCGGACATGCGCAGCAGCGCCCACCGGGTCTCCCATGTCGTGTAGGCAGTCGAAGACCGCCACGAAGTCGTAGTCTTTCCCGGGGAATTCCTTGGCTTTCGCGACTTCGAACGTGATCCGGTCGGCCACCCCTTGACGCTTAGCTGATTCTCGCGCCTCTTGAATGGACTTGTCATGGTAATCAAACCCGAAGATGTGGGAGTTGGGGAAGGCTTTGGCCATCAGGATGGTGGAAGCGCCTTTCCCGCACCCGACGTCGGCGACCCTGGCACCGCGCGCGAGTTTGTCTCCGACACCATCGAGAGCAGGGATCCATGAGCTGACCAGATTTGCGGCATAGCCGGGACGGAAGAATTTCTCGCATCCATGAAACACGCGATCCTCGTGTTCACCCCAACCCATGCCGGCTCCCGAACGGAATGCCTCGGTGATGCGCGGGACGGCCGCCAGCGACCCCAGCGCAAGTTCAAACGCTCCAGGCAAATAAGCCGGACCGTCTTCATTTGCCAGGGTGAGCGCCTGCTCTTCGGTCATCCCGAACTTGTGAGTCTCTGCGTTGTAAGTGATGTAACCGCCCGCCGCTTGAGAAGACAGCCACTCGCGCACGTAGCGTTCGTCCGTGCGGGTTATGGCAGCCAGTTCCGCGGCAGTGAGCGGTCCGGCGGCGAGCGCCTTGTACAGTCCAAGACGGTCTCCGATCACGACCATACCGGCGTGAACGGTGGCTCCCAGATCGCTCACAAACTGTCCTAAGAATTGCTCCAGCTTTTTCGTATCCACAGCCATGGGTTCCTCCAAATCGGTTTAGGGAGCCAAGCATTTACTTCTTGCTCGGGTCGTCTGCGGGATTGACATAGTTAAACTGCAAGGGTGCGCTCCCGTGGACCTGCACGATGACTTCTCCGGAAGCCATCGCGTAGTGATGCATGTCGGGATCGAGATAGGCGAAGCTGCCGGCGGGGAATGATCCCATCTTGTCCTTGTCGAAGGTGTCTCCCATACCGACCTTGAACGTCCCGGAGAGGACCGTGACGCTTTCGCGCTGGGGATGCCAGTGGGGTGCAATCCGATAACCGTCCGGCATTTTCAGGCGCACGGTGTAATCACCCGTGGAAGCAGCAGGGTTGCCTTCGATTACGGCGAGTTGCGCGCCCGGGGCGACGAAAGGCGGTGGCGGACCCCACGGAATTGTTTCCGGAGTGAATGCGTTCTTGTCATGCGCGCCGGGATGCGCGGCAGTGGTGAAGAACTGGCCTGCGAGGCAAAACATCGCGACGCTTGACAGGGTGATGAACAGCTTTCTTTTCATGAGAGTCTCCTACGAAATTCTCGATGGGGCATGATCTCGTGAGGTGGAGTGCTTCACAATGCAGCGGATATCGCCTTTCAATATTTTTCTTATATCGTCGCAAGTTGTTGATGTTTATTGCATAATGCTGGCCAAGGGTTCTCCATGGCGCATTCAAAGCAGGGTATCGGCGAAGTCGAAGTCGATTTGGGGCGCTACGAATTGCGGCGTTCCGGACGCCGGATCAAGATCGAGAAGAAACCTTTGGACTTGCTGATCTTTCTGCTTGAGCGCCGCGAGCAGATGGTGTGCCGCGAGGACATCATCAAGAAGCTGTGGCGCTCCGACCTGTTTATCGATACCGAAAAGAACGTCAACAACGTGGTGCGGAAGCTTCGCACCGCGCTGGGTGACAACGCCGAAAAGCAACGCTTTCTCGAAACGGTAGTCGGCAAAGGTTATCGCTTCGTCGGCCCGGTTCGGGTGATCGATGCGAAATATCCGCTCTCCGATCCTGGGCGAAACTCTGTGCGCACTGACGCCCGGAAAGATGGGAACGACTTGGGTGAGCGGTCTTCCATCGTCGTGTTGCCGCTGTTGCTGCTGGAGAAATCAGTGGACGACCAAGGCTTGTCTCTTGGGTTCGCGGATTCGCTCGTCTCACTCCTCGGCAATCTGTCGGGCGTGGACGTGCTGCCCACTTCGGCGGTACTGAACTTGCCTCTTGAACTGACGCCTTCGGAAATCGCCTCTAGGCTAGGCGTGCGATTTGTTGTACACGGCGCCATGCAGCTGTCAAAAGGGCAGTGGCGCCTTTCACTGGAGATGCTCGACACCTATCTGCAGCGCCCCAGCTTCACGAAGAAGTGCGACATCGACGTCGATCGCCTTGCAAGTCTCGAAGGTGATATTGCGAAGCAGATCAGCCGCGCACTGAACCGGCCGTATAGTCCGGCGACGGTCGAGCAGCGCCCACGCTATAGCAGGGATCCGATGGCATATGCGGAATTCATGCGCGGCTATCGGATCACCGCCTCCGGCGATGCGTCAATGATGGATCAAGCGAGCCACCATCTCACCAATGCTGTGACTCGCGATCCGATGTTTGCCCTTGCTCACGCGACTCTCTCGTTCGCCTGCACAGCCCGCCATTTCGAATTCGACCCGGCCAGCGTGTGGCTGGAGAAAGCCGAATTCCACTGCCGGCGGGCACTCGAAATTGACGCGTGTCTTCCCGAAGGTCACGTCGCGCGCGCATTTCTGTTCTGGGGACCGTCGAAAAACTTCCAGCATCTTGAGGCGATTGCCGATCTCAAGCGGGCTCTGGCTCTGCAGAACAATCTGCCTCATGCCTACAACCGTTTGGGCAGCATCCTGGCACATATCGGACTGCTCGATCACTCACGTGCGATGTTTGAAAGGGGACGGCCTTTTCAACCTCGGAAGGCGGTTAGCCCGAGCATCGTACAGGTTTATGTTTGGAGCCAGGAATACGACCTGGCGCGTCAACAGATTCAAACCTGGCGGACGGAGAGCCCCAGCAACAAGTACGCGCTATATTTTGCTCCCTACCCCGCGATGATGACCGGGGATTGGAAAGAGGCGAGCCGACTAATGGAGGAAGCGCTGCAGTTCGTTCCCAATGAACCGCTCATTATCAGCTTACAAGCCCTGCTGCACGCGTTGGTGGGGAATCGAGATGCGGCCATCGAATGTGTGACCAGAGCCTGTTCGAGCCCCAAATCCTTTGGGCACTCGCACCATACGTACTATCAGATCGCCTGCACGCTCGCCCTGACCGGAAGGCGCGAAACTGCTTTTGAGTGGCTGGAGCGGAGCGTCAGCACCGGCTTCGCTTGCTGGCCTTACTTCCTGAAAGATCCCAGCCTCGCGAGTTTGCGAAGTCTTCCCGAGTTCGAACTTCTGATCAGCGCGTTGCAGGCCAAATACCCGGACCATCTAGGATTGCTATAGAAAAACAATATCGGTGCATAACCGTGCAGCGCATCTCTTTGTTGTTTCGGGTGTGATCGGTTGGCCGCCTCGTATATTTTGCCGCAAACATGCGCTCGACTCAATCCGTGACGTGTATGCTGCCATTCGCTTCTCGACTTCACCAGCCGTAGATAGAGCATTTTCTAGAATCTTCTGCAAAGACTTCCGTTCTACCGCGATCGCATACCCATCGCTTCCAATACGCGGAGCACCTCGTCGTTTGGGCTGAGGGTGCGAGTGTGCGCGATGACCCTGTGGTATTCCGCCTGTCGTTCAGCAGGCTTTTCTGATTGGCTTATGCGCGCGGTATGCCTCCGCATGCGGAGTGGTGGAGCAATGATGACGATTTCAATCATTTCTTCGGTCGTACCGTCGTGATCACGGCAAAGAAAAAACCGAATTTCGATTCAGGATCGGCGGCATGGACCCACAATGAAGGACACAGGTGGTTCACTCTACCCAATGTGAGCGGCTATTCGGCGGTCGGGCTTGCGGATCCGCATGATGGATGGTTTGTTGGCAACAACGGCCAGATTCTGAAGATCAGCTTCTAACGTTTCCAATCATCGCTCCGCCCCAGCGGGTTTGGGGTCTGCTGGTACTAGCTGGACGAGACGGCGTACCGCTGGTCCTATGCAATTCACGGGCATTGGCCGGAGACAGGATGCGGCGAAGAATGCCTACTGCAAGCTTCCAGCTCCCAAGGGATGTTGGGTACCGCCCGTGAGCCTTAAGCCTAGAGGCTCAAAACAGCGTCAACCTGTAATACCTACAAGTGTGTGGTTCGGTGCTAGGCTTTATCCCAACGGTTGACTGACTTCATTCGGATCGAACTCGCACTCGATCTGGAATCGCACTTCAAAGGTAAGGCAGTGCTTCCGGGCTGGGTTAGACATAGACAACTGCCCTCGGTGCCCGGAGTAAATATTTGTAAAGCGGATAATTTCGTGCGTCGCCGGCGCGTGCGGTTTCACACAACTATTGTACGAGCGTCGGGTTTTCACTTTCGATAGGCGTTTTCACTTCCAAATGGCTCGGGACCACGCGGACTGCGCGGTCACCACAAGAGATAACGGTGAAGAGGATAATTAGCGTTTCTAAAGCTGTTTTCGGTTGGGCAACGGGGCTTCACCGAGAAGCCGCACTCGATTCCATTCGAAACGTATTGGCAGTAGTTGGAGCCGCGACGGTTCTGGCTGACTTCGATACCATGAAGACTTGGTTCATACTACCGATGCTTGGTTTCACTTTTCTCATTTGGTTCCTCGACTACGAGCGTCATTTTCGCGGACAGACCATAGAAGAAGCGAACGCGTCACGGAAATAGACTGTCAGAGCGACGAAGACGACAGTGAGGTTTCGCGGGGGACGAATGCCCGCGTCAAGCTCCTTGTTAGAATCTTGGTTCAAAACTCGCGGCACACTCGCGGTACACGGTGTTCCGTTCTTTCCGGTTCTTACAGGGCCTTGGTGAGCGCCCCCGGCCTTGCAAATACTACGTGAGTCTTTACGCCATTTGTCGTCAACTTCATGGACAACTACGGCGCTCATACGATCGAGAAGCTCGAGGCCTCGGGCGCGAGTCTGCAGCCGTCCAGATGCAAGTTCAGCAACTGAAGAAATTCAAGGAGCAGTACGAAAACCAGCTCTTCAACTCACTCATGACTTTCATCGAGCCCTTCCCGATGGGGCTTGCCATCACGCTGATTTCCGCGGCGGCCCTGAGGAAAAAGGCGCAATCGTAACCGGCACCATCACCCCTTGCCGGCATCCTAATTGAACCCGTTCCCGCGAATGTGCTCCTTGCTTCTCCTAGCGTGGTCGTTGACGTTCATGAGCAAGGCGCGGATACAGCGATTCTGTCCTGTTTGTCAGCAACCCTTACCTTGCCGGATTACGGAAGGGTTGCGTAATCCGTAACCGAACGGTCAAAGACAGCGCCTCTGTTTCACAGCGCTCCGGGCTTTGACCCCCGACCGTCACTCGAGGCCACTCGATAATTCAATCCCGCAGTTGTGCCTCCGGTTACGTCAACCGTCACCCCCGTGATACTTTTCGCAAGGTCGGACGCCAGGAACACAGCCGTATTCGCGATCTCCTCCATGAGTGGAAGTTTCTTCAACATCGTGTCATTTTCCATACCGCGAAGAATCACTTCCATCTCTTTTGGGTTGCGTTCGATTGCCTGCTTAAACACTTGGGAATCCGGCGAGCCGCCAGAGCGTATGTTCACAACGCGCACACCATGCGTCCCCAGTTCCGAGGCGAGATTGCGAGAGAAGCTTTCAATGGCGGCGCATGCTGGGGCAAAGCCTGCTGTAAACGGGTAACCTATGCCGCCGGGTGTGGCGGTCAGGGATAAAATCACCCCAGAACGCTGCTTCATCATGATCTTTCCTGCGGCGGTGGCCGTTAAGAAGTGACTCCGCATTGCGATGGAGACCGGACGAACAAAATCTTCAACGCTCAGCCGAACCAGCGGGATATTCTGCACGACCTGATAATCGATCGCACAAAAAGATAAGTCCAGTGTTCCCCCCTTGCGAATCACAGAATCGACAAACGCATTGACTGCGCTTTCGTTCGACGCGTCCACGAGCGCCGCCTCTGCACGTCCGCCGGAGTCAATAATTGCGTCTGCCACTTCTTTCACTGCAGAAAGACGCCTTCCTGCCAGAAAGACATGCGCACCTTCTTTGGCAATGGCTCTCGCGATAATACTGCCCAGGGAACCGCCGCCCCCGTAGATGACGGCATTTCTGTTCCGCAATATCTGAGAATTCATAAATCTTGGCTCCGTGAGGAGAATGTGCTAGCAAAATGAGGCCGCGATTGTGTCAAAAAAGCAAACGTCTCGCTCGTCTCCAGCAAATGGAATTGTAATGGACTCATTCCTGTGTTGTCGGCAAACCGTCCCTTGCCGGGATCTACGGTTGCCCGGATGTGGATGCGCTGGAACCGTGACCGAATTCCCGGTCAATGTAGTGCAGTCGCGTTGTCATTCGCTGCTCGACGCCAATTTCAGTTAGCGAAGTGTTTCCGCACCCAAGAAAATCGGCAACGCCGAAAGAAACAGACGATTACGGAGAAACGATAGTGAAACCTACTTTGAGCAAGAAATTAGGATTGGGTTTTGGAGTAACCCTCGCATTATTGAGAATTAACCTTTTAACGCGGTCTTTTACCGACACAGGTCCGCGGGATCCTTTGTCGCTGCAAACACTGTAGTAAAACTGGAGTGGTTCCATGGTCAAAACGCGGCAGAACGGATCATGGCGGGACGAACAGGCGTTCTTGATTGCGAACGTCCTGCTGAGGACCGCGAGCCGGAGTGGCCCAAAGTGGCATGGGGCGAGTGACGTATGAGATTTTGATCCGGTTTTCGGCATCGCTAGCAATCGCAAGATCCTGAGGCTATGCCATCACGAAGCACCCACGACAGCACGGAAGAAGACCTAGGAGACCTCTCGGCCTTTGCGTTGGGCCAACTCGCGGCGGTAGACTCACCTCCGTTAGCTTTCACGGCCTAGCGGTTCTCTTCCGAGCCTCCGTGGTTACAAACGTTAGCCATTGGATTTCGTCCAACAAAAAGGGGAGAAAACAATGAAAATTCGGAACTCTTTCCTCTGCTCTGCTCTGCACCC
>Ga0209624_10002050_pt1 | contig 15169 bp, 11 predicted proteins | sample JacPinW_OM2H0_O1_FD_188565 | JGI IMG/M metagenome (GOLD analysis project Ga0209624, IMG submission 188565) | Forest soil microbial communities from Algoma, Ontario, Canada - Jack Pine, Ontario site 1_JW_OM2H0_O1 (SPAdes) (version 2) | ecosystem: Environmental > Terrestrial > Soil > Boreal...
AAAGACGAGCCGGTACCGCGCAGCAGGCTGATCCCAGGCACCGATCCCTGCGCTTCGATACGTAGGCCGCTGAGCAGGATCAACACGATGGCGGTTGAGCCGATGATGCGACTGATGCCGAGGGTGACGCCGGTGGCGATGTTTGAGCGCACGCTGGGGAGCAGCACCCGCCGGATCGTGGTGATGCGAGTCTTGCCCAGCGCGAACGCTGCCTCGCGCATGTGCGCGGGCACCGCCTGCAGGCCGTCCCGCGTGGCGGCATACACGGGGGGAAGGGCCAGCAACGACATCATCGCGCCAGCGGCGATGAATGAGCGCCCGTATACGCCCCCCCCTTCAGAGGTGAACGAGAAAGGCGCCAGTAGCGAGACCTGAAAGACAGCCAGGCCGAAGATGGCGATCACGATATCCGGCGTGCCGGCGACGACCTCGATGCTCGACTCGACCACGCGAGCAAGCCAGCTTGGTCGACCGTACTCAGCAATCCATACGGCGCTTGCGAGCGCGAGCGGCAGCGCGAGCAGGATGCCAATTGCAGTCAGCAGTGCGGTCCCGATCATCGGGTCGAGGAAGCCACCCGACTCGCCCCCCGTTTCGCTTATTTCAGGGCGGGTGACGAGCAGGTTCGGGCGCAGGTCCTGGATGCCGCGGTAGCCCATGTAAAGGACGATCGCGGCGGCGATCACACACAGGAAGATTCCAGCGCCCCATGCGGCTACGAGCGCTACCCGGTCGCCCCAGCGCCAGCTCATCGGCGATGAGCGCCGGCCGCCGCTTGCGCCCGTGATCGGGGCGACTGGTTCGCGCCAAAACCACAGCCATTGCGTAAATGACCACGGCGTTCTCATCCGCGTGTCTGGTACTTGCGTAGCGGGAGCTTGACCAGATAGCCGGTCACAGATAGCGCGAACGCGGAGAACAACAGCAGCAGAGCGATTGCGTACACGGCCGCACCGAGCGGCGGCGAGCTGATGCCGTCGTGGTAGTCGACGATCGCGGAGGCAAGCGTGCGCAGCGGCTCGAAGAAGAACGTCACTCCGTCGGTCGGCCGGGGACTGAAGGTCTTGCCACCGGAGACCATCTGGATCATCACCGCCTCGCCGAGCGCGCGTGCGGTGGCGAGCACGGCCGCGGCGACGATCGCGGGGCGGATGGCGCGCAGCGTGACCGCGCGAACGGCGCGCAGGGGGTTGAGCCCGAGCGCGATCGCTCCCTCACGCCAGGAGGGCGGCACCGAGGCGAGCGCCTCGCAGATCAGCGCGATCATGATCGGCGTGATCATCACGGTGAGGATCACGACGGTCACGCCAAGACCGGCACCGGTCAGCTGGACTTCGCTCTGCACGGAGGCCTTCTCGTGGGCGGTGACGATGTGGTTGCCGACGTACGGCACGAGCACAAGGATCCCGATCAGCCCATAGATCACGGACGGCACGGAGGCGAGCAAACGCACCATCGGAATCACAATCCGCCCAACTCGCGCGGGCGCGAGCTCGATGATGAAGACGGACGAGAGCACGGCAATGAACATTCCCAGCACAACCGCGATCCCACTGGTCAACAGCGTGCCGTAGATCAACGGCCACGCCCGCAGGTGATAGACGGACGCGGGCGGGTTGGTGTTGGCCGCGGTCATCCTGGCGACCTCCGTTTCGAAGTCCCCACCGCCCAACAGCCAACTGAGCCCGTTGTGCTGGAAGATCGGCCACGCCTTGGTAGCGACGAACACGACCATCGCCACCACGCCAACGCCAATCAACAACGACACCGCGCCGAGCGAACGCTCGGCGCGGTGGTCCGGCCACGGACTTTTCAGTCGTTCGATCACGGCTCACGCCGCGTTCGGCCACGGCCTTCGCAGCTCCTCAGCCATGACTTTTGCAGCGTGTCCGGCATTGCATTACCCGATCGTGATCCACTCGCTGGCGATGATTTTCTTCGCTGCGGGTGACCGTTCGACCCAGTGGATAAATGACGCGGCAGCACCGGTGGCGGGGCCTTTGGTGACCTCGAAGAACACCGACACGCCGGCGTACTGACCGGATGCGGCAGTCGTCTGGTTGCAAGCGACGCCGTTGTACTCGACGGAGTTCAAGCCGCCTTTGTTGGCCTGGTAGTTGGATAGGAAGCCGATGCCGTTGGGGTCGCTTTCGACGGCCTGACGCATGAGACCCTCAGTGGCCTCTTCGGTTGCTGCTGACACGACGCTCTTGCCTTCCAACAGCAGCGACTTGAAGCTGGTGAGCACGCCCGCCACGGCGGTACGCGAGTACACGTCGATATTGCCCGAGGCGGTGGCGCCGGGGATGGCGCTCCAGGTTTTGGTCTTGCCGGTAAAGATCGAGGTGACCTCGCTCGGCGTGAGGTTGCTTAGCGTGTTGGCTTTGTTGGTTACCACGCAGATCGCGTACTTGGCGATTGGGTAGAAGTCCAAGCCAGCGTCAGCACCAGTCGGTTCCTGGGCGACGTCAGCGATCGTCACGTGGCCGTTTTTGACGTCGTTGATGCCGACTGTGGTACCGCCCTGGGCGATCTTGAACCTGACTTTGTGCGGGTGCAGCTTGACGTACTTGGCCGCCAGTAGAGCCACGAGCGGGTAGGACGACGTGGCGCCGCTGATGGTGACGAGCGAGGTGGCGCTGGCGGCTACAGGCGCCGCAACCCCGACCACGCCAGCCACCGTTAGGGCGACGGAGAGACGGCGGATTCGATGCATTGAAGAGAGGCTCCGTTTCAGTATTGATTGACAAACAGTTGACAGCGTGGAGGGCGGAACATAGCATATCTCCACAGACTTGATCGACATTAGCTATTTTATAGGGAAGGTCCGGAACCGCGATAAGTTTCGGACCCTTCGCTTCTGTATTTACGATAATTCCGCCCCACTCAATGAACAACACACCAGAAACCCAAAAGTCGCCCTTCCGCTCCCCATCGGCTCGCGTGACCGCGGCGCTGGCCGCAGCGATGCTGGGCGTTGGCGTGGCGGCAGGAGCGGCAATTGGCCCGGCCCCCACCCCCTCTCAGGCGGCGTCGAACCTACCGCTGCTGCTAACGACCTTGGCCCGCAGCGCGGCCGCCAGGGAGGCACAGGCGGCAGCCGCATCCGTGCAGCCGCCGACGATCACGCCTGAAGCAACGTCTGCGCACAAACGCCATAGGCGCAAGCGGAAAAACTCGAGCGCAGAAGAAGCGACGAGCGCGGCGAGCACCCCGACAGCGTCGGAAACAACCACACCTACCACAACAACGCCCCAGCACGCCGCCACGACAAAAGCCACGAAGCTGCCCGCGGTCACGCACGTATGGCTGATCGAGCTCGCAGGCACGTCGTTCGCTGCGGCGAGCGGGCAACCGGCGGCAGCCCCGTACATAGATACAGAAGCGATCGCGGCGGGGACCCTGCTGAGCGGCTGGTCGGGGCTGGACGGCGGCGCGTTCGCAAACGACGCGGCGCTGCTGGCAAGCGAACCGCCGCAGCTGCTCGACACGATCGTCCAACCGCCGTGCCCAGAAGGGGCGGCGGGCGCGTCATGCGCGACTGAAACGGGCGCGCTGACGGCTGCGGATGAATTCCTGAAGACAACCGTGCCGACGATCACCGCGACGGCGGCCTTCCGCGAAAGGGGGCTGATCGTGGTGACGTTTGCATCGGTCGGCTCAGCGACCGCCACGAGCCTGCCGGCGGGTGCGGCAACGGCGACGCTCACTTCTCAGCCCCCGGCGGGCGTGCTTTTGATCTCACCTTTCGTTGCCGTTGGCGCCAAGTCCGCGGCGACGTTCGACCCAACCTCACCAAAGCAGAGCCTCGAAAAGCTCTTGCGGCGATGACAGACCCATCAACCAACGAACGGAGACCCCCGTTGCACGTAATCGAACCAGCCCACCGCAAAGCGACATGGTGGCTCGCCGCGATCGTGGGCTTTCTTGCCCTGCTCCTCGTAACCCCGGCGATCAGCCACGCTGAAGAAAGCAACCCCAACAACTACAGCTGCCTCGGCGGCATCGCCGCGGGAGAAGCCGAAGAAGGCAGCGAAGAACAGCAGGTGAAGTACGAGTTCTACTGCGACGGCCCGATCACCGGCTATCAGCTGCAGACACAGATCCCGATGACGGGGATCGCGGGACAGCCTCCGGTGGTGACATCGAACGCGACGACCAAGCCGTTGGCGGAGACGTTCTCCTGCTCAGGTGAAGTCCCGGGCATCGCGCTCAACTGCGTGGGCGCAGCAAAAGGCGGGTACGAAACGATCACGGGTCAGTTCGCGATCGGTACGAAGCTTTGCAAGGAGCCACGTGTGGATCCGCTGTTGACGGTCACCTACGCGTACCTGGAAAAGGGCGTGGTCACGCAGGCAATTGCGGGTCCGTTCGACCTGGGCCGCCCGAAAGGCTGCCCATCTGACGCGTACTCGGGCAGCACGCGGCTAGAACCGAAGGCGCCGATCGTGAGCCACAAGAAGAAGGCCGCCAAGAAGAAGCCGAAGACCAAGGTGAAGGCCAAAGCGAAGAAGAAATAGGCGCAAGAAGCGTGAGCAACAAACGAGGTAGGCGGGCAACCCCGGCTATCTGATTTGCCCCCGGCGGTGCCAGGCGACGGCGCCGCCGGGGCGCCCTGAACGCATCCGCGCTTGCGCGCGCCTGACCCATCCGGACAGCGCACGCTAATTGATGCTCCGGGCAGCCGCACCCTCATCGAGCGCCGCCCGGGGAATTTGAGGAGCGTCACGGCCCGTCCCGGACGACACTTTGACACCGGCATCCTCAGTGCGCTCATGGTAGTCCTCCTCGACGTTCACAGACCACACGTCGTGTGCGGCTCCCATCACGATGTTCTCGACGGTGAGCATCGCGGTGTACATCGAGTGATCCTGATTGTTGTAACGGAACATGCCGTTACGTCCGATCGGATGCACGTTCCGCACGTTGTCGCACAGCCACTCCCGTATGATCTGGATGTTGCGATGATATCTGTCGTCGTAGACGGGATAAGCCTTACGCGTGCGGACGACGTAGCCGTGCTCGATGTCGTCATAGCGCACAAGCTCCAGGCCATCTAGTTCCTGCTTGCCGCACTCGATGAGGACTGCGTCGTCTAAGTCCCAGAACGGGTCTCCCTCGAAGAGCGTGTACTCCAGGCCCAGCACGTTATGGCCGCACTTCACCATATGCGGTGACCACGCACCAAAATTCTGTATGCGCATCGTGCGCACGTCCGGATCGTGCACGTAGATCCAGTTGTCGTGCCACGGGACCTTGCTAGCAGGCACCACGAGCGCAATCGTGAGGTGATCGCGATACCTGAGATCACAAGCCGCGGCCGTGATCTCCTCGGGAGCAGCCGGATACATCGCCTTGACGAGCTCCGAGATGGGCATCGACGAGATGAGCTCGTCGAAGTGATGATAGCCGTTGCTCCCATCGGGCCTGCGAGTGACAACGGCCGTCGCTCGCCCGGCGGTGTGTAAGCAACTGACGACTTCGGCATTCATTACCACCTCAGTTCCTTGCCGGGTGATCGCATCTCGGCAGAGCTCCCACATCATCCCCGGCCCGTACTTGGGGTACTGGAACTCCTCGATGAGCGAGGTGATCTCCTTCTGGTTTCGTTTCGGTGCCACGGCATTGAGTAGGGCCTTCCCCAGCGATAGGCTCTTGACTCTCTGTGCAGCCCAGTCGGCCGGCATCGCGCTCACAGGCACACCCCAGACCTTTTCGGTGTACGTCTTGAAGAACATCCGGTAGAGGCGCGATCCGAAACGGGCTATCAGCCAGCCCTCATAGGACTCCTGGTTGCGCGGTAATCGCAGCTGGGCCCATAGATAGGAGGCTATGCAAAGAGTGGCCTCGACCACCCCCATGTTCCGCAGGGCGTTCCTCGCACTGATCGGGTAGTCGAAGTACTTGCCGGCATAGTAGATCCGGCTCAGCCGGGGCCGCAGAAGGAAGTCCCCCTCAGGGAGGATCTCGTGCCACAGATCCTCGATTTCCTTGATCTTGGTAAAGAAGCGATGTCCGCCTATGTCAAAGCGGAAGCCGTCCCGCTGCTCAGTACGCGAGATCCCCCCGACCTGGTCGCTTGCCTCCAGGACTACCGACGAGAGTCCATGCTTCTGCAGCTGAAAGGCAGCCGTGAGGCCGGCCGGCCCGGCCCCGACTATGACGATTTGGGGGCGAGTGCCGCTATCGGTGGCGAGCCGGATCAACGCGGCACCAGAACAGTGTGTGTGATTGGGTCGTAGAACGTGAGGTGGCTGATTGCATCGCTGGTGATCGACCAGACCACGGATGCATAAACGGCAAAGGCGAATACAATCACGATGGGGGTGCGAAATCTGCGCAGGCCCGCAGCCGCGCTCCCGAACGGGTTGGGCCAGCGAGGCGTCAAGGCGAGGATGTATCCGAGGAGATACACGGGCAGCATGTACCTCCTTTCCATCTGAGTTGGCAAGGCCGGTACGCAGCACACGGCCAGCGCGAGCAGGTAGCGCAAACGAGCCGGACCGAGGAGGCGGCGGGCAGCAGGCCACAGGACCCTCAGGAGCGCCAGGAACAACAACAGAAAGCCGGCGATCCGTCCCCAGCCGCGCCCGTCGTTGTGAAGGTTTTCAACCACATAAGTGCTGTACAGCGGGTCGAGACCGTTGACGATGTGCCGGAAGATGTCGCCGAACATCACGACCGGATGACTCAGGAACAACCCGAGGTACTGGCCCTGGCTCGTGACCTTGCCCGCCGTCTGCTCTGCCAGCAGCCGCTCGCCGGCGGGATAGCCGTATCGCATTTCCACGGAGGGAGACTGTTCGATCGCAAACGTGTCGTACGCTTGGTCGGTCATGCCGTTGCCGAAGTACAGAGCGGGTTCGAGAGCCACCGAGTGGGGTATCGGGCTCCACCCCGCGCCGTGGCGCTGGGCGGCGAGGGACTGGGGCAGTGACACGATCACGAAGCCGATCGTCAGAAAGGCGGCACAGACCACGCGCCGGGCGCTGGATGCGTGTGGCATACCGCGCTGAGTGCGCCACGTCCACGCCACGATCGCCAAGAGCGACGGGGCGAGAAGCACGTACTCGGGTCGCATGTTGATGGCGAGACCAGCCGCAACGCCTGCAAGCAGCATCCAGGCAGGGCTGTCCGTGCGCGCGAGCGCCGCGAGCGCCAGCAATGCCATCGCGAGACCGGGGAAGTCGCTGAGCGGGAAGTTGAGGAAGCCGCTCCAGAAGACAACCAGCGCTGCCGTCAGCACGAGGCGGCGCGCCATGCCCCAGCTCGGCTGTGCCGGCCACACGGCCTTGATGAGCGCAGGGCCGAGAACTGTCCCGATGAGCGCGATGGTGGCGGCGTTGACGAGCTTGACGGTGGAGGAGGCGGTCCAGGCGAGCTCCCCTGCGAGTATCTGCAGACCGTGATTGGTCAGGGGCAGCGCATAGCCGATCTGGGGCACGTCGAAGTTCAGTAGCGAGAAGTGCCCGTTGAGAGTGAACGTGGCCACCGCAGTGGTCCAGTACGTTGAGGAGTCGGTGTAGAAGGGCTTTTGCGCTTGCAGCATGGCCACCGCAAAGGTGCCGGCGACCGCGAAGGCGAATGCAATCGCTACCGGCCATGGCAGGCGACGGCGGTGCGCACGTAGGTATGACCTCAGCGAGGCAAGCGCCGATCTGTGACCGAGATGCCCCTCCTCGAGTGTTCGCGCGTTTGCCATCAGTCAGCAAGATGGCCGAGTTCCATATAGAGCGCAAACGTGGATAGTGCGGCCAAGTCGGGGCCTGGCGGGACACACGCCGAAAGCGCCGGTAAATAGCGCCCGTATACGCGTCCCCTAGTAGGAGCACGCGCTCAGTCAACGTTGGTTGACTGTCTCTGACCTCTGGCGGCGAGCTCGACCACCCCTGAATGAGCCTGACCTCCTACAGCAAGCTATTAGTCATACGTTCAACCTCGGCGATCGAGGTAAGCCCCTCGCGCACCTTGCGCAAGCCATCGTCGCGCAACCGCTGCATGCCTTCGGATAGTGCGACGGCGACCATGTCGTCGACGGAGGAGCGCTCAAGGATGAGTGCGCGGATTGGCTCGGAGACGGTCATGACCTCATACAGGGCGATCCGACCGCGGTAGCCGGTGCCGGCGCAGCGCGAGCAGCCGACGGGCTCGTAGGGTTCGGCCCCGGCAAGCCCATGCTCGGCGAGCACTGCCTCGGAGACTGTCTGTAGTCGCTTGCAGTGCGTGCAGAGCATGCGCACGAGCCGCTGGGCGACGATGCAGTCGACAGCTGAGGACACGAGGAACGGCTCGATGCCCATGTCGATTAGCCGCCCTAGGGCGCTGGGCGCGTCGCGGGTGTGAAGCGTCGAGAGCACGAGGTGGCCGGTGAGCGCGGCCTCGATCGCGATATGTGCGGTCTCGGCGTCGCGGATCTCGCCGACCATGATCACGTCGGGGTCAGCACGCAGCATCGAGCGCAGGCCGACGTCAAAGGTGACCCCCGCCTTGGGCGCGATCTGCATCTGCTTGATCCCGGCGATGCGCTTCTCGACGGGGTCCTCGATCGTGAGGATGCTGCGCTCGCCGTCATTGAGCGCGTGCAGCGCTGCATAAAGGGTGGTGGACTTGCCGGAGCCGGTGGGGCCGGTGACGAGCACGGCGCCGTTGGGCCGGTGGATGGCACTGGAGAAACGCTCGAGCTCGGTGCCCTGCATGTCGAGCGACTCGAGGCCGCTGACGACGACGCCGGCGCCCTGGTCGAGGATGCGCATGACGACCCCCTCGCCGTTGACCAGCGGTAGCGTGACGACGCGGATGTCGACGCGCCGTCCCTCGACGGTGAGCGCGAAGCGTCCGTCCTGGGGCACGCGCTTCTCGGAGATGTCGAGGTCGGCCATGATCTTGATGCGGGAGACGACGCCCATGGCCATGCGACGCTTGACGGTGGCGGCGGGTGCGAGCACACCATCGATGCGGAACAGCACCTTGGTGTCGCCCTCCTCGGGGTTGACGTGGATGTCGGAGGCGCCCTGCTGGACGGCCTGGGCGACAATCGAGTGCACAAGCTTGATGACGGGCGCGTCACTGTCGGCCTCGTCGACGTTGACCTGCTCGCTCTCGGCTTCGGCGTCCTCGTCGACGATGTCTTCGATCGACTCGTCCATGCGGGCAAGTCGTGTGAGCAGCAGGTTGAGGTCCTCGACGGACGCGGCGGCGGGCTTGATCCGCCGGCCGGTCATCATGCCGACGTCGTCGATCGTGAGCACGTTGGTGGGGTTGGCCATGGCGAGCAGCAGCGCGCCGTCGTCGGTGAAGCCCACGGGCAGCGCCTGGTAGCGCTTAGCGGCCTGGATGCCGACGAGATTGACGGCGCCCATGTCGAGGTCGAACAGCGTGAGGTCGACAAAGTCCAGGCCGAAACGCTCGGCGACGACCCGCGCCAGCTGGTCGTGGCGGAGGATGCCGCGCTCGACCAGCACCACGCCCGTGGGCCGGCCCTGGTCGCGGGCGGCGGCAACGCCCGCCTCGACGGTCTCGAGGTCGGCGAGCCCAAGGTCAACGACGACCTCGCCGATCATCCGTTGCGAGCGCCCGGAGGTGCGCGGCGGGTAGAGGCCCTTCTGCTCGTGCTCGGTCTGCCGCGGGCCGTTCTTCCTGCGGTCCTCGGCAGTATCGACGCCGGCGTCAGCCGACGACCCAAAGGTTGGCATGGCGGTATCGCCCATCACAGGCTTCTATCGGCAGCCCGGAGAGCCCGCTTGACCTGGAGAGGACCCCTCGGATGCGGGAAACCGCCCGTCAGACGCCGCTGGCAAGCCCGCCGTGCTCGAGCGCGCCCTTGACTTGGGCGTCGAGCGCGTTGAGCCGATACAGCGCGAGCGCCTCAGGAGAGGCGAAGCGCTGTCCGGCGGCCGTGTCTGGTCCGTGGTGAAGCAGCACGCAGTGCTCGAGTGCGAGCCGCCGCTCACCGTCGAGGACGGCGGGCATGTGCTCGGCGATGACGCGTAGCCCAAGCTCGATGTGGCCGAGCAGCGAGCCTTCGCGGCTGCGCTCGATCTCGGCGCCGTATGTGAACTCGCGGGTCTTGCCGAGGTCGTGGACGAGGGCGGCGGTGAGCAGCAGGTCACGGTCGAGTCGCGGGTGCAGTGTGCAGAGCTCCAGCGCCAGTGTGGCGACGGCGACGGTGTGCTCGAGCAGTCCGCCGAGATAGGCGTGATGCCCTGACGGCACGCGCCCGCTACGCGCGCTGACCGCGGCCCCGCCACCGGCGGGCGCGGCGATGGACGGCGGCCCTGGCAGCGAGCAGGGCGCGCGACGGATCTCCACGCGCAGCTGCTGATCACCCAGTAGCGCGGCGAGCAATGACTTCAATCCAGGGTCATACACCTCCCTGGCGAGGTGCTCGAAGAAGCCTTCGAGCTCGTCGCGGTCACGATAGGCAGTGGGCAGGAAGCGCGCGGCGTCGGCCTGCTGGTCGTCGACGCGAGCGATTGTGGACAGCTCGATCTGAAGCGCATCGCGGAAGCGCTGGACGCGCCCGCGGACGCGCACGAGCTCGCCGCGCTCGAAGCGCCCGGCGAGCACGTCGGCGTCACGGAATGCTCGGGCGATGATCGCGCCGGTGCTGTCGCGCAGCTCGACGGTGAGGTAGGGAGCACCGGCACGGGAGAGCTTGCGCTCCTTGCGGGTACAGGCGAAAACGGCGTCTACGTCTTCGTCCACGCGCAGCGTGGCGACTGTTTGGTGTTGGTCGTCCAGACCAGGAATTGTGGCGGAGGCCATGCTCTCATGATGTACGGTGGTGCGGATGCAGCCGCTCATCTGGGACCGCCGTCCGGGTGGCCTGAGGGCCCCGGCGATGGTATGCGCATTCCAAGGTTGGAACGACGCGGGGGATGCCGCGTCAAACGCGGTGTCGTTCCTGGCCTCGGCACTTCAGGCGAGCAGCTTTGCGCGGATCGACTCGGAGGAGTTCTACGACTTCCAGGCGAACCGCCCGAGCATCCGCTTTGACGAGCGGGAAACCCGGGAGATCGTGTGGCCGACGGTGGAGATCTTTGAGGCAAAAGCGCCACGCGCGCCACGCGACCTGGTGCTGGTGCAGGGCGTGGAGCCATCGATGCGTTGGCGCGCATTTAGCACGCACCTGGTGGACCTGGCGGAGGCGCTGGGGGTGCAGTTGGTGGTCACGCTTGGCGCGCTGCTTGGCGATGTGCCGCACACGCGCCCGGTGTCGCTGAGCGGCCACGCCTCGGATGCGGCGCTGCTCGAGCGCCTGGGCATCCAGCCGTCGAGCTACGAGGGTCCGACCGGCATCGTGGGCGTGCTGCATACCGCGTGCGCGAAAGCTGGATTGCCGTCAGCGACCCTGTGGGCATCTGTGCCCCACTATGTGGCGGCGGCGGCCAACCCGAAGGCGGCGCTGGCGCTGCTGCGCAGGGTGGAAGTGCTGATTGGCGTCTCCGTGGACGTGTCGGAGCTGGAGGTGGCGGCGGCGGACTACGAACGCCAGGTGGGCCTCGCGGTTCGCAGTGACCCGGACATTCAGGCGTTTGTGGAACGGCTGGAGCAGGCAGCGGACAGCGAAGATCAGTCGAACCCGGAGGACCTGCCGTCGGGGGACATCATTGCGAGTGAATTTCAGCGGTTTCTGCGCCAGCGGGGGCGCGAGGGGAAGTAGGGCTATCGGCACGCCGCAGTCACAGTGACGCGCTACACCTCAGCGGCAGGACAAACAATCCGGTAATCGCAAATTGAGCAGGCGGAGTGCGACGGCGTGGCCTCGAACTCCTGGGCAAGGATGCCCTCCCCCACCTCGAGCACAATGTCCTTGACAGCTTGAGCGTCCCGCTCGTCCCGCGCAACAGGCACCTTGAGATCGTCCAAAACGTAGTAATAGGCCTGCTGTGAGCACTCAAGCCCCCAGTCCTCACGCGCGGCCAGCGCATACAAAGACAGCTGGATGTCGTCGCGCAGCTGCTCGGCGGTCTTGGGCCGAGAGGTCTTGTAGTCGATCAGCTCGTACTGGGCGCCGGCCTCGGCGACGACACCTACTGAGCTCTCCCCTCCGCCGCGATTCACCGCCCCGGCGGCTCCCCCCCGTGTCCTGCCGACCCGATCCACCCGATCGACCCGCCCGCGCACGTGATGGGGTCCCAAGCGAAAGTCGAACTGCCGCTCGAACCACACGGGCTTGGAGTCCTGCCCGGCAAGCCGCGCGTGGTAATGGGTGAGGGCAACTTGGGCCTTCTCGAACAGCTGGCGATCTCGCTGACTGTCACCAAACCCGGCGCGCCGCCAGCGAGCGTCGAGCAGCTCGAGTAGTTGTGCGAGCGTTGCACCCCCATCACAGTGGTAGCGCTCGAGCACCTGGTGCACGACGATGCCGAAACGCTGGTGGACGGTTTGCTCGGTGGGGATGCGCAGGACGCGGGCGAACTTGTAGCGCAGGGGGCAGGCGCGGTATGTGTGGATGTCGGAGGCGGACAGCGCGAGCCCATTGCCGCGACGCGGCAGGAAGGGCTCGAGCGAGTGCTCGTCGCGGGGGGCGAGCGCCTGCGCACGCGCACGATCGTCATCCTCGCTGTCGCCCTCGGTGGCTAGCAGCATGTGGTCGAGCGTGGACGTTAGGAGGATCTCGCGCTGCAGGGGCGTGGCGGCGGCAAGCAGCCGCGCGTTGACATCGGCAAGCGCGTCGGCGAGGTCCTGGCCGTCGGGGCGCTGGAGCACGGCGGAGAGCTTGAGCAGCTCGAGGTAGCGCACGACGCCGTGGGAGATGTCGAGGTCGGTGTCGAGCCGCAGCTCGCCGAGGCGCCCGCCGATGCGGGTGACCCCGTCGAGCACCTCCTCGCGCAGCAGTTGCAGCGTGCCGGCAAGCCGCCCGATGGGCTCCTGAGCGGATTGTTGATCGTTTAGACGGGAGTGCGCGTGGTCGCCGTCGCCGCTGGTGTCGACCGCTTCCCCGTCGCTACCGAGCGCGGCTGGCGATTGGTCCTCAGCGGAGCTCTCGGAGGGTGCGACGGGCACAACGGTGGCGAGGTGGCGGGCGAGGTCGCGGGTGCTGGCGTTGGGGTTGGCGGCAACGAACTGAGCAGCAAGCCGATGTAGGAGCTCAAGGCTGACGCGCTGCTGAGCGGTGTCGTGGGGGGCGAGCAGTGCGCGCGAGCGCACCCCGAGACGCTCGATCAGCTGCGCGATGAAGGCGTCGGGGGCAAGCGTGTCGAGCTGGGCGGCGGCGGCGCGATGGAGCTGGAGGAAGCGCTGGATGCGTTCGCGTGTCTCGGGGGGCACCTGGGGCGCCTCGGTGGCGGCGACGAGGCCGAGGACGAGCTCGACCTTGCCTGCCTGTCCTCCGGCACGGAGGGTGCCCCCAGGGGTACGCCGGCGGGCAACTTGGATGACGCGGGCGAGCTCGACTTGGCGCAGCTCGATGGGCGGGCGGGAGAGGGCGCGGACGACGGCGGCAGCGTCCTGGGGGTCGACGAGCAGACGCATCCAGGCGAGCACGTCGCGAACCTCGGGACGCTTAAGAAACGCGCCGGCGTGTTCCAGGCCGGCTGACTGCTCGGGACCGCGGGCCTGCCCTGCCCCGTCTGGCTGCTGTGCGCCGGCCGTAGGCCCAGCCGCGTGCTTGGCCTCCAAAGAGGTCCCCAGCTCCGGGCCGAGCGGGCCGTTGGACGGCGCAGCGGCGGTTCTGGAGCCAGACACACAGTCAAGGATACGCGTGAGGATTCTCGGAGCGCCGCCGGGCGTGGCTACGCTTGGGTGGTGGACGTGATCGATTGGGGCACAGCCCAGCGGGTGGGAGAGCTGATTGGGGGCTCGCCGTCGTTTGGCGGTGTGCGGGCAGCGTCGGTGGAGCCGCTGACGCGGGAGTTCGCTGGCAAGGTTGGCGCTTACAGCGGTCTGAGCTCCACGGCGGAGCTGCCGTCGCTTGAGCTGGTGGATCGCGCGAGCTGGATTGCGGCGAACTTGAAGGGCATGCAGCCGATGCTGGCGCCGTTGACGGAGCCGATGGGTGGTGGCAAGGGCCCGTTTGCGGGACCGTTGCGCTCGGTATCGGGGCTGTTGCTGGGCGTACAGGTGGGAGCGCTGGCGGGAATGCTCTCGCAGCGGGTGTTGGGTCAGTACGACTTGGCGCTGCTGGATGCGTCGGTGAAGCCGCGCCTGCTGCTGCTGGCGCCGAACCTGGCGAACGCGGCGCGTGCGCTTGACGTGGACCGCGACGAGCTGGTGCTGTGGGTGAGCATCCATGAGATCACCCATGCGGTGCAGTTCGCGGGAGCGCCGTGGCTGCGCGAGTACCTGGGAGGGATGCTGAAAGAGCTGATCGACGGTCTGCAGGTGACGATCTCGGGAGGCTCATCGGCCGACGACTCTTCTGACGGCGCCTCTGCCGAGGAGGCAACGAACGGCCACAACGGCTGGCTGGGCAACATGCCGAAACTGGGCGGGTGGGACCTGAGCATGCCGGACCTGCGGGAGATGGTGGAGCGCGCGCGCCGGGGCGAGCTCTTGCGGCTGACGCTGGGCGAGGACCGCTGGGCGCTAGTGCAGCGGATGCAGGCGGCGATGTCGCTGGTGGAGGGTCACGCGGAGCATGTAATGGACGCTGTGGGGGCGGAGGTGCTGCCGTCGCTGCCGCGGCTGCGGGCGGCGATGAACCACCGGCGGGAGAACCGAGGCCTGCCGTGGCGGGTGCTGGAGCGGCTGCTGGGGTTGGAGTTGAAGCTGAAGCAGTACGAGACGGGACGGCGCTTCTGTGATGCGGTGGTGGAGACGGCTGGGCCGCGGACGCTGGCGCTGGCGTGGACGGGTCCTGAGGCGCTGCCAACCCAGGAGGAGCTGGAGGAGCCTGCGCTGTGGCTGTCGCGTGTGCCGGAGATCGGCACGGCGACCAGCCGCGGCTAGTGTCACGACACTAGCGACGGTCGGAGACATCGCTAGACGCCCGTTGTGGCGAGAGCTATCTTTGCTGAGTGCCCACTGCCAGCAGTTAGCTACTATCAGCTGAATGACTGACCGTGCGCACACGCGGATGCGCTTCTAGTTCGGCATGTCCGTGGGGACGCATCCGGGACAGATCTATGAGCGAACATAAAGGAGATCGGGATCATGAGATTTGTGCGATTAACCGGGCTGGTGTTGCTGGCGGTCATGACTGTCGGTCTGATGGGCGCGGCGTCCG
>Ga0209624_10002051_pt1 | contig 15168 bp, 11 predicted proteins | sample JacPinW_OM2H0_O1_FD_188565 | JGI IMG/M metagenome (GOLD analysis project Ga0209624, IMG submission 188565) | Forest soil microbial communities from Algoma, Ontario, Canada - Jack Pine, Ontario site 1_JW_OM2H0_O1 (SPAdes) (version 2) | ecosystem: Environmental > Terrestrial > Soil > Boreal...
CCGCGCACCGAAGGATGTGATCCTTGGGATGAGATGCCGCAGCACGCCTTGCCGCGCTGCACCGCCGGGCTCGCGGTTGGTAAAATTGTGCCGACGCTGCGGATTTTCAAGGCCGTAAAGGCTTGCGCCCGGCTCCGCTTCGACCATCGCGCGCGGGATACGCGAGCCTCAGCCGTTCGATCGGACCCGCGCTCATCAACCCAGCGCTACACGCGCTCGAGCACCATCGCAATGCCTTGGCCGACACCGATGCACATCGTGCAGAGCGCATAGCGGCCGCGCGTGGCGAGGAGCTGATACATCGCGGTGGTCGCGAGGCGGGCACCGGACATGCCGAGCGGATGACCCAGCGCGATCGCACCGCCGTTGGCATTGACGTGTGCCGCATCGTCGGGCAGGCCGAGCGCGCGCAGCACGGCAAGCGCCTGCGCGGCAAAAGCCTCGTTGAGCTCAATCACGTCCATCGCCGCAAGCTCAAGGCCCGAAAGAGCCAGCACGCGTCGGGTCGCCGGCACCGGGCCCATGCCCATGATTCGCGGCGCGACGCCGGCCGTTGCCGCCGCGACCATGCGCGCGCGCGGCGTCAAATTAAACCGCCTCGCCGCGGAAGCTGAGGCGACGATGAGCGCGCAGGCGCCATCATTGATCCCGGCGGCATTGCCTGCCGTCACGGTGCCATGCTCGCGAAACGGCGTCGGCAGTTTGGCGAGCTGCTCAAGACTCGTTTCGCGCGGATGCTCATCCTCGCTTACGACACGCACCTTGCCCTTGCGCTCGGGAATCTCCACCGGAACGAGCTCGGCGGCAAAGAACCCCCGTGCACGCGCCGCTGCCACGCGTTCCTGGCTTCTTAAAGCAAAGCGGTCCTGATCCTCGCGGCTCACGGCAAATTCGGCGGCGACGTTCTCGGCGGTCTCCGGCATCGAGTCGATGCCGTAGCGCGCCTTCAGGCGCGGATTGACGAAACGCCAGCCGATCGTCGTGTCGAAGATCTGCGCATCGCGGCTGAAGGCGCTGTCTGCCTTGGGCATGACGAGCGGCGCGCGCGACATCGATTCAACGCCGCCCGCAACCACGAGCTGCGCCTCCCCCGTTTTGATGGCACGCGCGGCACCCGCAAGCGCATCGAGCCCGGAACCGCAGAGCCGATTGACGGTCGCTCCGGGCACCTCGACCGGATAACCGGCGAGCAGCGCCGCCATGCGCGCCACATTGCGGTTGTCCTCGCCCGCCTGATTGGCGCAGCCGAGGATCACCTCATCGATGGCATCCGCCGGCAGCGACGTGTTGCGCGCGATGAGCGCCGCGAGCGGCAGCGCTGCAAGATCATCGGTGCGCACCGCGGCCAGCGCGCCCGCGTAGCGCCCGATGGGCGTTCGCACCGCATCGCAGATAAAGGCTTCCGTCATTGCCCTGTACCTCTTACGTTAGACTCGCGCCATGCCGAGCTCCCTGCCGCCGGCGACCCGCGCCATTATCGCCGCCAACGTGATCGCGTACCTGCTGCAGCAGGTCGCGGGTGATGCGATGGTGCAGTTGCTCGCGCTCTGGCCCCTGGGCACGCTCTTCCAGCCCTGGCAGATCATCTCCTATGCGTTCCTGCACGGCAGCATCGCGCATATCTTTTTTAACATGTTCGCGCTCTTCATGTTCGGCCGGCCGCTCGAGTATTTCTGGGGCAGCGCGCGTTTCACGGTCTATTACTTTGCCTGCGTGATCGCGGCGGCGCTGACGCAGCTCACGACCGCGGCGCTTGCGGGCTCTCAGGAGCCGACGATCGGTGCCTCGGGCGGCGTATTTGGACTGCTGCTCGCCTTTGCGATGTATTTCCCGCGGCAGCGCATCGTACTGCTTTTCCCGCCGATTCCCATGCCGGCATGGCTCTTCGTGCTGCTCTACGCCGTGCTGGAACTGGTGCTCGGGGTGACCAATACGCAGGCCGGGATCGCGCACTTCGCGCACCTGGGCGGTATGTTGGGTGGCGCGCTCGTCATTCTCTACTGGCGCGCACGGCATACGCCAAGGTCTTGAATCCACCACCCGCCCCGTTCAGAATCGCGCGCCGTCGGGGCAGCCGCCGGGGAACTTTGACCGCTCGTCCTCATCTATCGATGCCACATCTATGATCAAGACCGAACGCTTGAGCAAGCGTTATGCCACGCTCACCGCGGTTGACGAGGTGAGCTTCGAAGTGCATGCCGGCGAGGTACTCGGGTTTCTCGGGCCGAACGGCGCGGGCAAGACGACCACCATGCGCATGCTCGCAGGCTTCATTGCACCCACGAGCGGCACCGCAAGCATCTGCGGACATGACATCGAGACCGATACGCTTGCCGCCAAACGCTCGATTGGCTACCTGCCCGAAGGCGCACCGCTCTACGGCGAGATGAGCGTGCGCAGCTTTCTCGAGTTCGTCGCCGACCTGCGCGGCCTGAGCGGTTCGCACCGTACGGGTCGCCTTGATTTCGTGATCGCGCGGCTGCAGCTCGCCACCGTGCTCGAGCAGTCCATCGAGACGCTCTCCAAGGGATTTCGCCGCCGGGTGGGACTTGCGCAGGCGTTGCTGCAGGATCCGCCCGTGCTCATTCTCGACGAGCCCACCGACGGCCTTGACCCCAATCAGAAGCACGAGGTGCGCACGCTCATCGACGAGATGGCGCCTGGGAAGATCATCATCATCTCGACGCATCTGCTCGAGGAGGTCGAAGCGGTGTGCACACGCGCAATCATCATCGCCCGCGGGCGCATCGTCGCGGATGACACTCCGCAGCGCCTCGCCGCGCGCTCGCGCTACCACAATGCGGTGTCGCTGCAGCTCGAGAACGCACAGGATCTCGCGGCGGCGCGCGATGCGATCGCCGCACTGCCGCTCGTCGAGTCAGTTGAGATAAGCGAGCGCGAGGCGCGCCTGACGGCGCTGCCGCATGCCGGCGCACAGATCCTGCCGGCGCTGAGCGAGCTTGCCGCGCGGCAGGGCCTGCATCTCAAAGAGCTGCACCTCGAGTCCGGGCGGCTCGATGAAGTGTTCCGCACGATCACGGTGTAGGGAGGCACGACATGCACAACGTGGGTGTCATCCTGCGCCGCGAACTTCGCAGCTACTTTTCTACGCCGCTGGCGTACGTCTTCATCCTGATCTTCCTCGTGCTCGCCAATTCCTTCACGTTTTATCTCGGCGGCTTCTTCGAGCGCGGCCAGGCAGATCTTGCGCCGTTCTTCAATTTCCATCCGTGGCTGTACCTGTTCCTCATCCCGGCGCTGGCGATGCGGCTGTGGGCCGAGGAGCGCAAGAGCGGCAGCATTGAGCTGCTGCTCACGCAACCGATAACGCTGTGGGAGGCCGTGCTCGGCAAGTTTCTTGCAGCATGGATCTTCGCCGCGCTCGCCCTCGCTCTGACATTTCCGATCTGGATCACGGTCAACTATCTCGGTAGCCCCGACAACGGCGCGATTCTCTCGGGCTATGTGGGCAGCCTGCTGCTTGCCGGAGGATTTCTCGCGATCGGCTCGTGCATGTCCGCGCTCACGCGCAACCAGGTCGTGGCCTTCATCCTGGGCGTGGTGGTGTGCTTCTTGTTCCTGCTCGCGGGTTTCCCGCTGGTGCTCGATGTGTTCCGCAGCTGGGCGCCGCAGCCGATCGTTAACGCAATAGCATCGCTCTCGTTCCTCACGCACTTTGAATCGATCGCCAAGGGAGTGATCGACGTGCGCGATCTGCTCTATTTCGCGATGCTGATCGCATTCTTTCTGCTCGCGACGGCGATTGCCCTCGACGTGCGCAAGGCTGAATAGGCACGGGGCGGCACGGTCATGAAACGTTCAGCACTCGGCGGCGGCGCGCTCATCGCTCTTGCGCTTCTCTTCATCGGGCTCACGATCCTCTTCGATCACGCGCTGCGCGGCTGGCGGATTGATCTTACCCAGAATCACCTCTACTCCACGGCGCCAGGCACCGACCGCGTACTGAAGAGTCTGCGCGAACCAGTGAACCTGTACTTCTTCTACAGCGAGAAGGCGGCCTCCCAGATACCGCTTCTGAAAGCCTACGGCGGCCACGTGCGTGAATTCCTCGAGGAGCTCGCCGCGCGCTCCAACGGCAAGCTGCTGCTGCACATCATCGATCCGCAGCCATTCTCCGAAGATGAGGACCGCGCATCCGAGCTCGGGGTGCGCGGCACGCCCCTGGGGGGCAGCGGCGGGACACTGTACTTTGGTCTCGCCGGCACGAACTCCACCGACGGGCACGCCGCCATCGAGTTCTTTGATCCTTCCAAGGAGGAGTTCCTCGAGTACGACGTCGTCAAGCTGGTCTATGGGCTCGCCAACCCAAAGAAACCGGTTCTCGGCTGGCTCGCCGGAGTGCCGATGACGCCCTCGATGGACCCGCAGACGGGCCAGATGCGCGAACCGTGGACGATCTACGCTCAGGCGCAGCAGCTCTACACGGTAAAGCCGATTGACTCCGCCGCGACGCAGATTGAACCGGACATCGACGTGCTGGTGCTCGTGCACCCAAAGAATCTCGCCCCTGCGATGCTGTTCGCCATTGATCAGTACGTTATGAAGGGCGGCCACATCGCGGTCTTCGTCGATCCGCTCGCCGAGGCTGACACCTCGGGCGCCGATCCGCGCAACCCCATGGCCGCGATGACCGCGGACAAGTCCTCGAATCTGCAGCCGCTCCTCGGTGTGTGGGGCGTACAGTACGACCCGCACCAGGTAATCGCGGATGCGAAGCAGGCGATGTCGGTGGCGCTGCACGAAGGTCAGGAGCCGTCGCGCCACTTCGGCATCCTTGGCCTCGACACATCCGACTTCAATCATTCGGATGTGGCGACTTCCGGCCTGTCGAACATCAACGTTGCGATGAGCGGCTTCCTGAAATCCATCAAAGGTGCAACCACGCGCTTTGAGCCACTCATCTTCTCGAGCAATCAGGCCGAACCGCTGCCCGCGCAGCGCTTTGCGATGTTCTTCGATCCGGCCACGTTGCGCGATGGTTTCAAGGCCACTGGCGAACGCTACGTCATCGGCGCGCGCGTCACGGGCCCAGTGAAGAGCGCTTATCCGAATGGCCCACCGGCAGGCGTCACACTGCCCGCCGGTTCGAGCGCGCTCAAGAGCTCCGCCAAGCCGCTGCAGCTCGTCGTGTTCGCCGACGTCGACATGCTGGCCGATTATCTGTGGGTGCGGCAGCAGAGCATCTTCGGCCAGCGCGTGAGCGAAGCGTGGGCCAACAACGGCGACCTCGTGCTCAACATTCTCGACAATCTCGCCGGCAGCGCCGATCTCATCAGCGTGCGCGGCCGTGCCACCTTCACGCGGCCGTTCGAGCGCGTGGAGGCGCTGCGCAGAAGCGCGGACGATCGCTTCCGCAGCAAGGAGCAGGAGCTGGAGCAGGAGCTGCGTACCACCGAAGAGCGGCTGAGCCAACTCGAGTCGCGCCGCAATGACAAGTCCTCGGTGATTCTGACGCCGGAGCAGGAGCGCGAGCTTGCGCGCTTCCAGGACGAGAAGCTGCAGGTGCGCAAGGAGCTGCGCAACGTGCGCCTGAGCCTCGATGAGGACATTCGCCACCTCGGCACGACGCTCAAGGTGCTGAACATCATCATTGTGCCGGCCTTCCTCGCGGCAATCGCACTGCTGGTGGTCGCATGGCGGCGGCGGCAGCGCGCGCACCACGCGCTCGCACACGGCAAAGGACACTCATGACCCCGCAGCGAGTCATCCTGCTGCTCGTCGCGGGGGTGCTCGTGATCGCAGGATCGCTGTGGGTCTCGGCGCAGCGGCATCTTGAGCGTGCGACGCTCGCCGGCGACCCCGTGCTTGCGAACCTGGAGAAGTCGTTGAATGACATCACCGAGGTTCATCTGTCCAAGGGTGACGGCACGCGCACGACGCTGAAGAAAGGCGCAACCGAGTGGATGGTGGCGGAGCGCAGCTACCCGGCCGACTCGGGCCGCGTGCGCAAACTCCTCCTCGATCTTGCGGGCCTGAAAGTCGTCGAGGAAAAGACACGCAATCCCGAGTTCTATGCACAGCTCGGCGTAGAGGATGCCAATTCCCCCAAAGCGAGCAGCACTCTCGTCGAGCTCGTCACGCCTGCAAAGACTTATGCCGTCCTTATCGGCAAGCCCGGCGAGGGTGAGAACGGCTTCGTACGCGTCGCGCACGCCGAGGCGAGCCTGCTGGCGCATCCGCTTATCACGGTGGATGCCGACCCGCGCCACTGGCTTGATCGCACGACGGTGGACATCGCCGATAACCGGATTAAGGAGGCCACCATTGAGCCTGGGACCGGACCGTCGTACACCGCAACGCGCGAAGCGGCGCAGCAGGACTTCAAGGTCACACCGATCCCGAAGGGGCGCGAGCTCTCGAGCAGCTCCGCCGCAAGTGAGCTCGGCAGCGCCTTCTCATCGCTGCAGGCCGATGATGTGCGGCGCGCCCCTGCTGCGCCCGCGGCGGGCGCGGCGGGCGCAAAGCCCGATCACGCAGTTTTCCGCACCTTCAATGGGCTTGAGCTTGATGTCACGGGTTTCGTAGAGGGCGAGCATCACTTCATTGCGCTCGTGGCGCGCTCGACGGCGAAAGACTCGCAGGCCGAAGCGGCCTCGATCAATCAGCGCCTGCAGGGTTGGCAATTCGAGATCCCGAGCTATAAATACCAGCCGATGTTCCGGCCGCTCGAGGAACTGTTGAAAAAGCTCGAGCCGCCCAAGTCCAAGGCCACGAAGGCAGGCGCCGAGAAAAAGGGCGCGCAATAGACCTACGAGCGCGGCGCCGCCGCCCTTCGTGACCCAATCCGGCACTGCCGAGGGCCCGCATTACAAGACCAGCAGCGGAACCGCAGCCGTGTGCGCTGCTTTATATACCCGCCGCGCCTCTGCGCTTGGGACCATCCGCTCAACGAAGATCTATGCGTCGCAAGCTCCCTGGCAGCCTGCGCGAGGATGAACGATGAAAGAACAAAAAGTGAGGCGATCCCCGACTGGCATTCCAGGCTTCGACTACATCGTGTGCGGTGGCCTCATCCCCAACCGCTTGTATCTCGTCGACGGTAATCCCGGCGCAGGCAAGACCACTTTTGCGCTGCAGTACCTTCTGAATGGTGTCGCCGCCGGGGAGCGCTGCCTGTACGTGACTCTGTCTGAGACGCGCGCGGAGCTGGCATCCGGGGCCGAGTCCCATGGCTGGTCATTGGATGGAATCGAAGTTCTCGAAGTCATCGCTGATGACCTCGGTGGTGAAGATGAGCTCACCATGCTGAATCCCGCCGAAGTCGAACTGACCGAAACCACGCGCAAGGTGCTCCACGCGGTGGAGCGCCTGAAGCCGGCCCGCATGGTCCTCGACTCCTTATCGGAGCTGCGCCTTCTCGCTCAGAGTTCGCTGCGCTACCGGCGCCAGATCCTGGCGCTGAAGCAATTTTTCATAGGCCGTGAGTGTACGGTGCTCATGTTGGACGACCGGACGGCCGAAGGGCCCGATCTGCAGCTGCACAGCATCGCCCATGGCGTGATTGCTCTGAATTTCAACGCACCCCCCTACGGGCAGGTGCGCAGAGAGTTGCAGGTGCTCAAGTTTCGCGGCAGTGAGTTCTCAAGCGGCTTTCATGACTTTACGATCCGTCGAGGCGGAATTTCCGTGTTTGCGCGCCTGATCGCCGCGGATCACAGCACGCCGTTCCGTCGCGCCTTGATCGCCAGTGGCGTGAAGTCGCTCGATGCCCTTTTGGGCGGCGGCATTGAGCGCGGCACGACGACGCTATTGATGGGTCCACCCGGCTGCGGCAAATCGACTATCGCGTTGCAATATGCGGTTGCCGCCGCGCAGCGCGGTGATCATTCGGTCGCTTTCATGTTTGACGAGACCAAGGAGGCGCTGATCACTCGCTCGATGGGACTCGGGCTGCCTCTCGTCGAAGGCAGTGGCCCGGGCGAGGTCGCGCTGCGCCAAATCGATCCGGCCGAGATGTCGCCGGGTGAATTCGCCCATACCGTGCGTGAGGCTGTCGAGCGGCACAAGGCATCCGTCGTCGTCATCGACAGCCTGAACGGTTATCTGAACGCAGTGCCGCAGAGCAGTTATCTCATCGCGCAGCTGCACGAGCTGCTCTCATATTTGAACAACCATGGCGTGGCGACGTTTCTCGTCGTCGCTCAGAGCGGCATGATGGGCAGCAATATGCAGTCCCCCGTCGATGCAAGCTACCTTGCCGATTCGGTGGTGCTGCTGCGCTACTTTGAGCACCTCGGGAAGATCAAGAAGGCCATTTCGGTTTTGAAGAAACGCACCGGAGCGCATGAGGAATCCATTCGCGAGCTCACGTTTGACAGCCACGGCATCCACCTGAGTGAGCCTTTGTTGAGGCTGCGCGGAGTTCTGTCGGGCGTCCCCGTTGAGCTGCGCTCTGCTGCGAAACGGGCACCAAACACCTCAGAATCATGAGCCCTGAAGCTGATCGCGCCAACGATTATCGGGTGCTCATTCTCCCGGCGACGCGGCGCGACGGCGAGGTCACGCGCGCGGCTCTCGAGCGCGCCGATCTTGCATGCGAAGTGTGTGCCGGGCCGCACGGGCTCGCCGCCGAGATCGACGCCGGCATGGCGGCGATACTGCTCACCGACGCCCTCGCGACCCATCCGGGGGCAAAGCAGGTGTTTGCTGCCCTCGCCCGGCAACCTCCGTGGTCCGATACGCCGACGATTCTCCTGAGCGCCACGGAGGTTCACGCGCCTGCAACGGCGCGCCTGCTGGCCTCACTCACCAATGTGACGATTCTTGATCGGCCAACCTCCACGCGCATGCTGGTGAGTGCGGTACAGGCTGCGGTGCGCGGGCGAGTCCGGCAGTACCAGATCCGTGATCAGCTGAGCGCGTTGCTGCAGGCCGAGGAAACACTGCGCAATGCGGACCGGCGCAAGGACGAATTCCTCGCGATGCTCGCGCACGAACTGCGCAACCCACTCGCTCCCATCCAAACCGCAAGTGAAATTCTTGCGCGTACTCTACCGCCCGATGCGCACATGCAAACAAGCGTCGATATCATCAAACGTCAAGTCGCCCATCTGACGCGATTGGTCGATGATCTGCTGGATGTGTCGCGGATCACGCAGGGCAGAATCCAGCTGCAGCGTCAGCCACTCGAGTTGTCGTCAATAGTTTCCCAAGCCATGGAAAGCGCCGAACCGCTGCTGCGCGACAGACATCATCGGGTGATGATCGATTCGAGCCCAGAACCCTTATACGTCAACGGCGATAGCGCCCGGCTGGTGCAGTGCGTCGCCAATCTGCTAACCAACGCCGCAAAGTACACGGACCCTGAAGGTGAAGTGCGGGTGCAACTGCGCGCTGAAGGGGCGTTCGCAGTGATATCGGTCAGCGACAACGGGATCGGAATCTCCAACGAGTTGCTGCCGAGAATCTTCGAGCTCTTCGTGCAGAGCGATCGCGCGCTCGACCGCTCCGAAGGCGGCCTTGGCATCGGGTTGTCGGTCGTGCAGCGGCTCGTGGAGATGCACGACGGACGCGTGTCGGCCGCGAGTGCGGGTCCCGGATGCGGCTCGACCTTTGAGATCCGCCTGCCCCTGGTTCAGTGTCCCGTTGAGATCGCGACTCAGATCTGCGCGCCCAGGATCGAGCACAAACGTCTGCTGGTCGTGGACGACAACCAGGACGCGGCCAACTCACTCGCCGATTTTCTTCGCTTGGACGGGCACAAGGCACTCGCGGTATACAGCGCTAAAGCAGCATTGGACGCGATGGCAAGTTTCAAACCTGACGTCATGCTGCTCGATATTGGATTGCCTGAAATGGATGGGTACGAGGTGGCACAGCGCCTGCGGGCCGCCGGCAGCACGGTGCGCCTTGTCGCCCTCACCGGTTACGGGCAAGCCGCGGATATGCAGCGCACGCTCGCCGCTGGCTTCGACGCACATCTGGTCAAGCCGCTCAATCTCGGCGCGCTCGGCAGGATCGTCGCCGGGATGGTCTCATCAGAGCGTACTTGAGGACGCAGCCCTGTCAGCGGGTGCGCGAGAGAAATGCGATCGTTACCGTCGCCAGCAGCGCCGTCGGCAGCCACGCAAGCGCTATCGGATTCAACTCAAACACAATCGTGCCGCTTTCAATGAGGCGCTGTAGCAAGAAAAACGCCATCCCGAGCAGTAAACCGACGAGCGTGCGCGCACCTGCGCCGGCGGAGCGCAGCGAACCGAGCACGAACGGAATGGCGAGCAACACCGCGAAGGCGATTGCGACCGTGCGCGCAACCCGCGACCAGAAAGCAAACACGTACGGGCGCGCATCGAGCGCGTTTGCCTTGAAGTAACTGATCAGGCGCCACAAGGCTGAAACCGAAAGATCTTGCGGATCTACCACAGCGAGCGCCAAGAATCCCGCGCTGACGCTCGAGCGCAGCGCCCGCCCGCCGTCGGAGCGCGCGAACACCTGCTCGGGCGTAAAGCGTGATTCGGAATAGTCGGCAAGCTGCCACGTGCGGTTCGATCCGGCGGTCGCGCGCGCCGCATGCCCGATCGCCTGCAGGCGATGATTGGGCGAGAACTCAAAGACCTGCATGGCGCCGAAATGGTGGCCGAGCGACTGCCGCGTCACATTCAAGATCAGGTTGCCGTCACGCACCCATGCTCCACCGCTGCCGCCAAAACTCGTGTCGGTGTATTTGGCGAAAGCCTTGTTCTGCTTGGCGGCCTGCTCAAGCGGCGGTCCCAGGAACTCCCCAACTGCAACCTCCGCAACCATGATCACGAGCGCCGCGGCGAGCGCGGCGATGGCAAGACGCCGCACCGACACGCCGGTGGCGCGGATTACCGTCAGCTCGCTGCCGCGCGCGAGTTGCCCGAGGCCAATGAGCGAGCCGATGAGCGCGGCGATGGGAAGCACTTCCCAGGTCTCCTGCGGCAGGCCGAAAAGCACGAACCACAGCGCATCGAGTGCGCTGTAATGGCCTATGCCGATGTCATCCTGCTCACCGATGAACGCGAACAGCGCCCCGAGCACGAGAAAAATCGCGAGCACGAAGGCGACCGCGGCCAGGATCGTGCGGATGATGTAGCGGTCGATGATCGTCATGCGGGGGTTGGATTGCGCAGGCGCATGATGAGGCCCGGAGCATAGATGACGATCAGCGCGAGGATCACGATCGCTGCGTGCACCCACCACAGACCCAGGGCTTCGGGCATTGAGCCGCGTGCGATCCACACCTTGCCCGCGGAGACCAGATTCGAATAGATGAGATACACCAGCACCGCAAGCCACAGACGCGCAAAGCGCCCTTGGCGCGGCCGCAGATGGGAAAGCGGCACGGCGAGCATGGTGAGCACGATGCACATGATGGGCAGCGCGACGCGCCAGTGCAGCTCGGCGCGCTCGCCCGCGTCGGCGCTGCCGAGCAGGGTGCGCGTCGGCAGCGCTTCAAACTCGGTCACGGCATCGGTGAGCTTGGGCACGCGAACCGGAATCACGTGCTGCGCGAAGCGCACGATGCGAAATTCCGCGCTGCCAGGCACGCCTTCAAAGCGCTCGCCGTTGTAGAGCGTCAGGGTGTGCGTCAAGCCGTCCGCGGCCACGGCGTGGCGGGCGCGATCCGCCACCGCCACCTGTACGCCACCATCGTGCTCACGCTCGACAAACACATTGGAGAGTGAGCCGTCTTTGTTAACTCCCTCGGCATAGATGACCGCGCCGTTGCCGCCGCCGAAGGTGCGAAAGTGGCCCGGCGAGATCGCCGCGAACTGCCCGGCGCGCAGCGCCGCGCTGCGCAGTGCGAGGCCGCGCTGCACTGCCTCCGGCCCCAGATCAAGCGTGAGCCAGGCGAGGAGCGCCGTGACGCACACTGCCAGCGACATGACGGGCCAGTAGACCCTGCCCGCCCCGACTCCGCAGGCGAGCGCAGCGGTCATCTCGCTGTCGTGGTAAAGGCGGCCGAGCGCCAGCACGACGCCGATCAGAAGCCCGATCGGCATGATGATGCTCACGTCCTGCAGCGCCCCCAGGCCGATGAGCTTCAGGACCATCTGCTGCGGATACTGGTTTTCCGCGGCGCGGGCCAGCACGCGCGCCATTTGATTGGTGAGCACGATGGCGAGCAGCACCCCGGTCACGACCAGCCAGTTCGCCAGGACCTCCTTCAGAATGTACCGATCGAGAATCCGCCCCAAAGCGGGTGTCCTAGCGCTCGACCCATGCCGACAGAACGCCGGCCGACTCTTGGGTTAAAATGCGAGATGGCGGACACGCGGTGCGATTGCGCATAAGTGGAAGCGAATGGAGCGCAAAAGGGACTTTGATCTTCCTAAGGTAGTTCAGACGGAGTCCGGTCTCAATAGTTCGTGCGCGATCCACGGCACGCGGCGTTGCGGGGATGAAATCAATGAATTTTGATATTTGGACGACAGACATCACGGCAGTCGCGGTGGATTGCCTCATTCTCGGCGTATTCGAGGAAGGCGAGCTTATCGAGGAGGCTCGGGCGGTCGACGCAGCCTCCGGCGGGCGCATCGCGGCGCTGCTCGAGCGTGGAGACTTCTCCGGCAAGAGCGCTGAGACGCTTCTGGTGACCGAATTGACGGGCACCAAGGCCACGCGCGCACTGCTCACGGGGCTTGGCGCGAAGAAGAGTTTCGGGCGCAAAGCCTGGCGGCGCGCCGTGAGCGCGGCGCTCGCCGCGATAGCGCGCACGCGCATCACGAGCGTTGCCTTCGCGATCGCGCGCCCCGGTGCAAAAGAGCTCGATGATTACTATCTGGGACGGGGCGTGGCCGAGCTTACCGGCGCCGCACTTTATCAGGTGAACGACCTGAAGACCGGCAAGAAGCCCAAGAGCGCAGCGCTCGAAACGGTGCTTGCGGGGCCCGTGCGCCGCGCCGGCGCCACGGCAGCGCGGCGCGGTCTTGCGCACGGCGTTGCCATCGGAAACGCCATGCGCGTGCAGCGCGATCTGGCAAATCTGCCGGCGAATGTGTGCACTCCGAGCTATCTTGCCGAGCGCGCCCGCGCGATGGGCAAGGCAGGCTCGGGCATCAAGGTTCAGGTGCTCGATGAGGCGGGACTCAAGCGCGAGAAGATGGGCTGCTTTCTCGCGGTGACCCGTGGCAGCGACGAGCCGCCCAAATTCATCATCATGGAATACCGGCACGCCAAGTCCGCACCGACGGTGGCACTCGTCGGCAAGGGCATCACCTTCGACACCGGCGGCATCTCGCTCAAGGACCCGGGCGCCATGGACGAGATGAAATTCGACATGAGCGGTGCGGCGGCGGTGATCGCAGCGGTCGGCCTTGCGGCCGAACTGCGCCTGCGGCTCAACGTCGTCGGCCTCGTCGCCTCGTGCGAAAACATGCCGGGTGGGCGCGCGATCAAGCCGGGCGATATCGTCACCAGCGCCTCCGGGCAGACCGTGGAGATCCTCAACACCGACGCCGAGGGGCGCCTCGTGTTGTGCGATGCACTGCACTACGCGCGCCGCTACAACCCGGCGGCGGTCATCGACATCGCGACTCTCACGGGCGCCTGCGTGATTGCGCTCGGCGCGCATCACACGGGTGTCATGAGCAATGACGACGCGCTGGCACGTGAGATCGTAAGCGCCGGCGCGCGCGCGGACGATCGCGCCTGGCAGCTGCCGGTCACCGAGGATTACAGCGAGCAGCTGAAGAGCAACTTCGCGGACTTTGCCAACATCGGTGGACGCGAAGCGGGCGCCATCACAGCAGCGGCGTACCTGGCGAAGTTCACTCAGGGCATGAAGTGGGCGCACCTGGATATCGCCGGCACGGCGTACGTCAGCGGCGCGCACAAGGGCAGCACCGGCCGTCCGACGCCCCTGCTCGCGGACTTCCTCATCCACCGCGCCGGGCGGTGATGCAAAAAGTCTACGCTCCGCCGGATATCGAGCGGCGGATCTACGCACATTGGGAGTCAAACGGCTGGTTTGCGCCGCGCCACACGGGCGGCGCGCCCTATTGCATCGTAATCCCGCCGCCCAACGTCACGGGCACGCTGCACATGGGGCACGCGTTTCAGTACACGCTGATGGACGCGCTGACGCGCTATCACCGCATGCGCGGCGATCAGACGCTGTGGCAGCCGGGCATGGATCACGCCGGTATCGCAACGCAGATGGTCGTGGAACGGCAGCTCGAAGCCGAGGGCACCACGCGCCAGAGCCTCGGCCGCGAGGCGTTTCTCGCACGCGTGTGGCAATGGAAGCGGCAGTCGGGCGGCACGATCGGCACGCAGATGCGCCGCCTCGGCGCCTCGGTCGACTGGTCGCGCGAGCGCTTCACGATGGATCCGGATCTCTCGCGCGCGGTCGTCGAAGTGTTCGTGAGGCTGCACGACGAGGGGCTCATCTATCGTGGCAAGCGCCTCGTCAACTGGGATCCGGTGCTGCTGACGGCGCTGTCGGATCTTGAGGTGCAAAGCGAAGAGGAAGAAGGTGAGCTCTGGCACCTGCGTTATCCGCTCGCGGATGGATCCGGCCACGTCGTAGTCGCGACCACGCGCCCGGAGACGATGCTCGGCGACACCGCGGTCGCGGTAAACCCCGAGGATGCGCGCTACCAGCACCTCGTCGGCAAAGAGATCCGGCTGCCGCTTGCCGAGCGGCTGATTCCGCTGATTGCGGACGCCCATGTCGATCCGGCGTTCGGTTCCGGATGCGTCAAGATCACTCCCGCACACGACTTCAATGATTACGAGATCGGCCTGCGTCACAACCTGCCGCAGATCAACATTTTCACGCCGGCCGCGGCGCTCAACGACAACGTGCCGGCACGCTTTCGCGGACTTGACCGCTTCGTCGCGCGTGCGCGCATCGTCGCGGAACTCAAGACCGCCGGCCTCATCGAGCGCATCCGGAAACACCGGCTGATGATTCCGCGCGGTGATCGCAGCGGCGCCATCCTCGAGCCCTACCTCACCGATCAGTGGTACGTGAAGATTGCACCGCTCGCGGCCCCGGCGATCAGCGCGGTGGAGCAAGGTCGCACGAAGTTCGTCCCGGATAACTGGGCCAAGACCTACTTCGAATGGATGCGCAACATCAAGGACTGGTGCATCAGCCGGCAGCTGTGGTGGGGCCATCGCATTCCGGCGTGGTACGACGGCGCCGGCAAGAGTTACGTTGCCCGCAGCGAGGAGGAA
>Ga0209624_10002052_pt1 | contig 15166 bp, 11 predicted proteins | sample JacPinW_OM2H0_O1_FD_188565 | JGI IMG/M metagenome (GOLD analysis project Ga0209624, IMG submission 188565) | Forest soil microbial communities from Algoma, Ontario, Canada - Jack Pine, Ontario site 1_JW_OM2H0_O1 (SPAdes) (version 2) | ecosystem: Environmental > Terrestrial > Soil > Boreal...
CCGCTGGTGCGTCGGCGCGAAGATGCCGACCTCTCCGAGCATCTTGCCGGGGCCGATCTCGACCGCGAGATCGAGCAATCGGACCGAGCCGCTGAACACGAGGTAGAGTTCCTTTGCGGGATCGCCGCGCTGAAACAGCACTTCGCCCTTCGCGCATTGCGCGCGGCGCATCATCGGGACCAGCCACTTCATCGAGAGATCGCCCCGGGACGCCGCGTGAACCTTGTGGATCAAGGTCCGCATCTGGACGAGCCGAAGGCAATTCAATGGCAGGAGGATCGCGTGCAGGATGAGGACGGGGTAAAGACGCCCGCCGAACCCATAGATCATGAACGCAACGTTGCTCAGCATGCCAATGAGCCTCAGCGGGATCATCGTCTTCATGTAAAAAGTCAGGAAGACCAGCGCAGAGGCCAGGTAGCCCGACAGCTCGATCCAGTTGACCTGCACGGCGTCCTCCTGTTGCCGAAAAGCCGCCCCATAAAGGCAAATGCCAACATCCGACGAACGAAGCCCTACGGCTAGCGAGCCTGCACGGTCCTCATGAGGTTTTCCCGGCTAGTTGCGCGGCAAGACGCAGAGAAATCTCCTGCGACAGCGCGCGCGCCAGTCGAATCTCGGCGTCGCGTGCGGCGCGCAGATCGTTATAGCGCTGCTGGGAACGGTCGTAAGCCGCGGCCGCTGTCGCTGTCCCGGTCAGAACTTGCGCCCCGCCATCGATCTTGTTCAGCGTATATCTGGCATCGCCGGTCACGGTCGCCGAAGTCGCGACGTTGGTGAGCGAGCTGACCGTAGGCGTGCTCGCGCCGGTTGAGACAGTCACGGTGAGCTTATACTTTGGCGTTGGCGTCTGACCGGTCCCGTTCAGATCGGTGGTAAGATTGTCGGCCAGATAATGACCGATGCGGTCCTTGATCGGCTCGACTTCGATCGCCCGAAGATCCTCCACCAGCCCCGGATGCGCGGCCTCGCTGTAGAGGGGCTGGAAACAACCAGCGAGCCCGCTGGCGAGCACTAGCGCAGCAAACGCGCCGAGACCTTTAGACCACAACATTGACGATCCTGTGCGGCACGACGATCACCCGGCGGCGAGGCTTATTATCCATCGCCCGAACGACGGCGTCGAGGGCCAGCGCCTCGCGCTCGACCCGCTCCTTATCAGCCTCGCGCTCGATCGTGAGCTCGCCCCGCTTCTTGCCGTTGACCTGCACGACATAAGTGACGTCGGCGGAAGCGATGAGGCTGCGGTCGGCGACCGGCCACGGGCTCTGCCCGACGAAGGTCTTGTGGCCAAGCGCCTCCCAGCATTCTTCCGCCAGGTGCGGCATCATCGGCGCGAAGCAATGGACGAGGATGTCGCCGGCCTCGGCGAAAGCGGCGCGCAGATCGTCGGCGACCGGCGCCTTGTCGATCGCGCCCACCGCCGCGCCAAGCTCGTTAGCCAGTTCGTAGATGGTGGCGATGCAAACATTGAACCGCAGACGGTCGATGTCGTCCTCGATCTTGGCCAGCGCTGTATGCGCGATCCGGCGAATGCGCTGCGCCTCATCACTATAGCGCGCCGGGGGCTTCGGTCGCTCATTCCCCACGATGCGCTCGATCTCGCAGGTCAAGCGCCAAAGGCGTTGCGTCTGCTTGAACGCGCCCTGAACCCCGGCTTCGGTCCAGATGACGTCGCGCTCGGGCGGCGAGTCGGAGAGCATGAACCACCGCGCCGTATCGGCGCCATAGGTCGAGATGATCTCGTCCGGGTCGATGGTGTTGCGCCTGGACTTCGACATTTTCTCAGTTGCGCCGATCTCGACCGGCTCGTCGCCGGCAAGGAGAAAGGCGCGGCGGCTGTTCCCGTCCGCTTCGACCCGCACTTCGGACGGCGCGAGCCATTGGCCGTCCTCGCCTCGATAGGTCTCGTGCACCACCATACCCTGGGTGAAGAGACCGGCGAAGGGCTCGTCGAGCCCAAGATATCCGCACTTGCGCATGGCGCGGGTGAAGAAGCGCGAATAGAGAAGGTGCAGAATCGCGTGCTCGATGCCGCCAATGTATTGGTCGACCGCCAGCCAATGATTGGCCATCGCCGGATTGTCCGGCGCCGAAGCGTTATGGGGATCGGTGAAGCGCACGAAATACCACGACGAATCCACGAACGTGTCCATCGTGTCGGTTTCGCGCGTCGCTGGCCCATCGCATTGCGGACAGGCGACATGCTTCCATGTCGGATGACGGTTGAGCGGGTTGCCGGGCTGATCGAAGCTCACGTCTTCCGGCAGCTTGACAGGCAAATCCTTGGCCGGGACCGGGACGATTCCGCACGTCTCGCAATGGATGATCGGGATCGGGCAGCCCCAATAGCGCTGGCGGGAAATGCCCCAATCCCGGAGCTTGTAATTGATCTGTCGCTTGGCCTGCGGCGCCTGTCCAAGCGTGATCTGCTCGAGCCGGCGCGAGACCTCTTCCTTGGCGTGATCAACCGTCATGCCATCAAGGAAGCGCGAATTGATCATCACGCCATTGCCGTCATAGGCGACGTCATCGATGATGAAGTTCGCGGGATCAAGCTCGGGCGGACACACCACCGGGGTCACGCCCAGGCCATAGGCGCGGACAAAATCGAGGTCGCGCTGATCATGTGCCGGGCAGCCGAAAATCGCGCCCGACCCATACTCCATCAGAACGAAATTGGCGACGTAGACGGGCAAGCGCCAGTCCGGGTCGAACGGGTGCAGCACTTTGAGCCCCGTGTCGTAGCCCTTCTTCTCCGCGGTCTCGATCGCGGCGACGGACGTGCCAAGCCGGCGCGTCTCTTCGATGAACGCCTGAAGCGCCGGGTCGTGCTTCGCCGCTGCCGCGGCCAGCGGATGGTCAGGCGCGATCGCCATGAACTTCGCGCCGAACAAAGTGTCCGGGCGGGTCGTATAGATGTCCAGTTCACTCGCTTGGCTATCGCCCTTCAGCGCGCCGACCGTCGCCGGATCGATCACGAACCTAAGCGCCAGTCCCTCCGAACGCCCGATCCAGTTCTTCTGCATCAGGCGGACTTTTTCTGGCCAGCGCTCGAGATGATCGAGGCTCGCCAAGAGGTCGTCGGAGTAGTCGGTGATCTTGAGGAACCATTGGGTGAGCTCGCGCTGCTCCACTGGCGCGCCCGAGCGCCAGCCGCGTCCGTCGATCACCTGCTCGTTGGCGAGCACCGTCTGATCGACCGGGTCCCAATTGACCTTCGATTTCTTGCGCGCGACCAGCCCGGCTTCAAGGAAATCGAGGAACAGCTTCTGCTGATGCTTGTAATAGCTCGGATCGCAGGTCGCGATCTCGCGCGACCAGTCGAGCGACAGCCCCATCGACTGCAATTGCGCCCGCATGGCCGCGATGTTGTCGTAGGTCCATTTTGCAGGACTGGTGTTGTTCTGCATGGCGGCGTTTTCCGCCGGCAGCCCGAACGCGTCCCAGCCCATCGGATGGAGAACGTTGAACCCGCGCGCGCGTCGATAGCGCGCCACCACGTCGCCCATGGCGTAGTTGCGCACATGGCCCATATGGATGCGCCCCGACGGATAGGGGAACATCTCGAGCACGTAATATTTCGGGCGCGGGTCGTCGTTCTCGGTCTTGAAGATCTGCGCGTCCGCCCAGGCTTTTCGCCATTTGGCCTCGGATTCGCGCACGTTATATCGTTCGGGCCGCATTGCCGGGCGTTCTCGAAGGAAAATCGATATTTAGTGCGTGCGGCGCACAAATCACGATTTCAAGGGAGGGTCAAATGACGCCCGCGCGTCCGGCAAGGCCGGTTTTGCGCGCCCCCTTGAAGGCAGTATCGCACCAACTCCACGATTGCATTCCCTAGAGGGAGGCGGCATTTTAACCAAAACGAACGTCGATACTGCAAGCCGGACCGACGTGGTCAAATTGGTTGGTGGTGGGCCTGTCAACGCCAACCCCGGGCCAAGCTGGCATGCGATTTGAACAGACGGCGGCTCCGACATCCTGCTTCAAAACGCGAGCGGCCAAATCTCGATCTGGGAAATGAGTGGAACCAACATAGTCGGCGGTGGCCGCGTCAGCGCCAATCTCGGGCCGAGCTGGCTTGCGATCGAGCTGACCTGACCGGCAAGCCAGACCCGATAGGCCACCTCGTTCAAGCGTGGTCAGGACGCCCCTCGGCGACCATCCGTTCGAACTTGTCATCTCGCCAAAACCCGATTTGCCGGAAGGATCGAATGACGCCCCGCGCTTGCGGCGGAGGCTCTTTTTGCCTCGGCGCAGGCCGCTTCCGCGCTTGTTGGCCACGTGTTATCCATGCGCAATATCACGCGGTGGCGGAGAGCTTTGGAGAGCCCGGCCGTGAAAGGAATTGTTCTCATCGGATTTGCGTGTGTCTTAATCATTCCAACGACTCTTTGCGCCGCTGAGGCGACCCTCGGCTGGCCGGAAGTCATCGGTCTCCTCGCCAAGGCGCGGACGCAGGCGACAACTTGCGTCCAGGTGCTCAAGTCCGATGGGGACAAGCCCACTCTCAAGAGGGTCGAACTAACCTATGGCATAGCCGAGGGAGAGATTGACGACGTCATCTCTGGGCTGACCACCGCCCTTGTCGAGGGCGGCGCTCCCGACAGCCTTCGAACGGTTCGAACGAGCCTGGAGACCGCAGGAAAGGGCCTCAAGGAAATTTGCGACGCCGCCGTCAAGACGGTTAGTCCGAACACGAAGGGCGTATGGGAAGAGCTTGCGAAAGGGCCGATCGAACCATTGATCAAGGCGATTTCGGACGGTGTTAGCGCGCTTTGGACGCGCCGTGCCGAAAGGGACAAGCTCGAAATCGAGACGAAGAAGAGCGAGTTGGAAGCCGCGAAATGGCCCAAGTTCAGCGACATCGCCGCGCAATAGCCGCCGCCCTTTTGGGGCTGGTCGCCCTGGCATTCGCGCCCGCGCTCGCGCAGGATTCGGGCGCGAAGGACGGGACGGATCTCTACGACCGCCCGGTGCTCGCCATCGATCCCGGCATGCACACCGCCGAGATTTCGGCGCAAGCCGTCGACGCCGCGGGTCGCTTCGCGGTCACCGGCAGCGACGATCGCACGGTGAGGATCTGGTCGGTCGCCAACGGCAAGCTCCTGCGCACGATCTGGATTCCGGTCGGGCCAGAGAAAGTTGGCGAGATCTTCGCGGTCGCGATCAGCCCGGACGGGTCGACAATCGCCGCTGGAGGCGACACGGAGCGTCTCCACGGCCCGTGTCCTATCTACCTGTTTGACCGTGAGTCTGGAAACCTGATTCGACGAGTTGGTGCCGATTCGCCGAACGGTTCGGCTTTCTTGAGATTTTCGCCGGATGGCCGCTTACTCGCGGCATTGCTCCTCGGCGATTCTGGGCTTCGGATTTTTGACCGCAATAGGGATTGGAGTGAGGTGTTCCGTGACGATCGCTATGAAATGTTGGCCAGCATAGCGGGCGCGACATTCGCGCCCAACGGCCGTCTAGCGACAACAACCTCGGACGGTTGGATTCGTTTGTACCAGTTCGATCCTATCAGCGGTAACCCGAACTTCCGCCGCATCGGCGCGGTTCCGGCGTCGAGTGGATTTCGCCCGAGAAGTGTCGCGTTTAGTCCCGATGGCAGCTTCCTTGCGGTGGGCTACCACGATATCGCGGCGGTTGACGTACTCAATGGAACTACCCTTAAACGCGTGGCCTTACGCATACCCACAGATATCCAAGCCCTATCGAACGGAACTGATCACGTCGCCTGGTCGCCGGATGGGCAAACTTTATTTGCGGTCGGTGAGATCATGGGTGCCCAATTCAACAGATTGGTTGTCAGTTGGGATGGGAGCGGTCTCGGGAACGAGCGGCGTATGACTTATTGTTCCTCCTCCTCGGCGGCAGGAATTGACGCTATCCCGGGAGGAACGGTTTTGGTGGCCGCAGTAATCCCCTGTCTCGGCCTTGCGGACGCTCGCGGTACGCCGATTTGGACGGAGCCATCGCCGATCCTCGATTTTCGCGACCAAATCAACACACTGCGCGTGTCCGAAAATGGGGAGTTAGTGGACTTCGGCTATCTTGGCTCCTCGGGTTCCAGTTTGAGATTCTATGTCAAATCACTTTCATTGTCTGGTTCTCCTCCGACCGATGGCCTAACATCTGGGCCGCGGCTCGACGGTATCGCGGTTAGCAACTGGCGGAATGGAACCACTCCAACAATCGGGGACGGAGCACTTCTCCTGCGTCAACCTGATATGGCGCGCAGCGTCGCGATTAGTCCGGATGGTAAGCACTTATTCCTAGGCTCAGCCTTCGCTCTTGCGGAGTTCGACAACGCGGGAACCCAAAAATGGCGGGTGGAGAGCCGAAACGAGGTTTGGGCGGTCAACGCCAGTAAGGATGGGCGCGTCGTCGTCTCGGCCGACAGCGACGGCGCGATCCGCTGGCATCGTGCTGATGACGGACGCGAGCTTCTTGCCTTACAGGTCCTTCCGAACGGGAAACAGCCGGCCGAGTGGGACTGGGTGCTGTGGGCGCCCGAAGGCTTCTACGCGGCGACGCCCGGAGCCGAGGACGTCCTGAAATGGGTGACCAACCACGGCCCGGACAGCGCGGCGAGTGTTCTCCCTGTTTCCGCGATCGCCAAACTGCATCGACCGGATGCGCTGCCCCATGTGCTGGATCAGCTGGAAACGGCCCATGCTCTCGGCCTCGACGACATCCTGCAGGCAAGATTCGACGTTCAGGCCAAGACCGGCAGCGCCAAGCCGCCCGGCGGGGTGCTGCACGTGCTGGCGATCGGTGCCGATAGATTCGGCGACAAGGCAGGCGGCCTTCATCTCGACTATGCCGCCAAGGACGCTCAAGACGTGGCGGAAGCAATCCTCGGCAGCCAGAGGGGAGGCCCCGGCAAGGCGAGCCTCTACGCCGATGTCGACTTACAATATTTGTCGAACGAGAAGGCTGGCAGGACCGCGATCAAGGATGCTCTCGACGCCATGGCGCAAAGTATGGCGAAGAGCGGCTCGGATCAGGACGTGGCGGTAATTCTCGTCTCAAGCCACGGCGAGATGATCGACGGCCAGTTTTATTTCATTCCCTATGGTTTTGTTGGCAACGGGACGCAGAACGCGGCCACGGACAGCGCCCTACCAGCGAGCGAATTTGCGAAAAAGGTCGGGGCGCTTACCGCGCACGGCAAGGTGCTGCTGCTGCTCGACGCGTGCCATTCCGGCGCGGTCGGGGCACAGGGCTGGGCGAAGGATCCCGACGCCAAAATCCTTCAGGACGCCATGGACCTGGAAAACGTGACCGTTTTGACCTCGTCTAGAAGGAACGAATTGTCGGAGGAGCTTCCGGAATGGCAGCATGGCGCCCTCGCCGAGGCGTTCCTGGACGCCCTCAAGGGCGCGCCGGCTACTGAAGGCGTCATTAGGCTCTCGGCGCTGTCCGACGCGATGGAGAACGAGGTCCAGTCACTGACGAAGGGCAAGCAGCACCTCGGCATGCACGTCAATTTCAGCGGCGACCTGTTCATGGCGAGTCATTATTGACCTTCGAGGCAGGCTGTCAGGTTTGGAGAATTCCCACAGGGCGTCGACATTTTCTTGCGCTGAGCAGAAATCTAAGTTATCGTTCTCGGGATGACAATCGCGATTGGGCGAGAACCTCTCATCTGCACCGAGGAGTTTTGAGACGCGCGTTCCACTTCTACAACCAGGGCGAGCGCCAGAGGGGTAGCGCGAAAATTTTTATTTGAATCGGGCGTAACCCTTTGAAAAGTCCCGATTCGAAAAAATAAACGCTAGTAAACGCCAGCTATTTTACTAGCGTTTACTGGCGTTTACTGGCGTTTATTGGCGTTTATTGGCGTTTATTGGCTTTTGTTTTGAATGGAATTCGCTCTTTGGTTGTATTACTGATTTACCACGTTGAATTCGCCGCTGTTCACGCGACTACCTCTGGAGCAGGAGCCGGCGCGCCTCATCATAGACGGCCCGGTCGCCGGCGGCGAGGATTCGGCCCCCGCCCGCGGCGTTGTCGCCGTCCCAGGTGGTCACCACGCCGCCCGCCCCCTCGACGATCGGGGCGAGCGCGACGATGTCGTGGGGTTTGAGATTGGTCTCGATCACCAGGTCGACGAAGCCCGCCGCGAGCGCGCAATAGGCGTAGCAGTCCCCGCCGTAGCGCGTGAGGCGAACCTCCTTTTCGACCCGCGTGTAGGCCGCTCGGTCGGCGTCATCCCGAATCAGCAACGGGCTCGTGGTCATCAGCGTCGCTTGCGCAAGGGAAGCGCACGCGCGGGTATGCAGGCTCCGGGTCGCCCATTCCGTCGGGGGCCCCTCGCCGTGCGAGGGGGCGAGCGTGCGCGAGCTCGCGCGCTTGCCATCGCCCGAGAACCGCTCGCGCGTGAACGGTTGCGCCATCATTCCGTAGACCGGCCGGCCGTGATGCATGAGCCCGATCAGGGTTCCCCATGTCGGCAGGCCGGATACGAAGCTCTTCGTCCCGTCGATCGGATCGAGCACCCAGACATATTCCGCCTCGGGACGGTCGCGCCCGTATTCCTCTCCGATCACCCCATGGGCGGGAAAAGTCTGCGCGATCAACCGCCGCATTGCGGCCTCGGCGCCCCGGTCGGCCTCGGTGACCGGATCGAACACGCCTCCCAGCGATTTGTCTTCGGCGCGAATCGCACTGCGAAAAAACGGGAGAATCACCTCGCCCGACACCCGCGCAAGTCGCTCAACGAAGGCTGCAAAGTCGACGGCGGTCATCCAAAGGCCTCACAAACGCGTGAAACGTCATGCCTCCGATGCATATCTGCTATCTTGGTTCGTATTAGTCTGGCTCCTGCAAATCTCAGCTATATCGATTTATACCATTGATATAATGAATTTATTCGTGTTTGTATCGCTATCGCTGGGTCTTGACCGGAATGCCACAGTGCCCCGAATTCAGTGAGCGACTGCCCATGGGACGAAGAAAAGACTTGCAAGGACGGCGATGACCACCGATATTGCTGCGGTGCGGCATGACCTGCCGCATATGCCCTCCTTGGGCGTTTCCTCCCTAGACTCAAGGCCGCCATGGCGACATGGCGGCCTCCTTTTTTCGCAGTTTCCCGCCCTTTGGGATTTGTGCGCCGCACTGGGTCGTGTTGCGATGCGATATCGACCAGCCATTTTCCGGCGCGCCTACGGGCCCGACCCTCATTCGGCGGCCAGGCGGCCCGCTTCCGGATCGCCCCCAAGTTCCAGCGCCAGCGCCTTCGCCGCCGCAAAGAGATCGTCCCTGAGCGCGGGCCACCGCTCGGTGCGGACAATCTTTCGCTCGTCGAGGTAGAGCGCCCGGGCGATCTCGATTTGAACCGCATGGGCTCCATCAGCCGGCGCGCCGAAATGCTCGGTGATAAATCCGCCCGCGAACGGCTTGTTGCGGCGGACTCGATAACCCGACCGCTTGAGGCCCGATTCCAGAACGTCAACGATGGCGGGCGCCGCGCTTGCGCCGTAGCGGTCGCCGAGCACGATATCGAGTCCGCTGACGTCGGCGGCGTTCGAGGGCATCGAGTGGCAGTCGAGCAGCACTGCGATCCCGAACCATCTACGGGCGCGCTCAACTAGGGCCTTCAATTGCGCATGATAGGGCCGGTACAGGGTCTCGATTCGGCGGAGACCATCAGCGACCGGGATTGGCTTCCTGTAGATCGGCTGGGCGTCGCCAACCACTCTGGGAATCGTGCCAAGCCCGACCGCAACCCTTAGCGAGCGGGTATTCGCGAACTCGGGCAGGCGGCCGTCGAAAATCTGGGGGTCCAGTTCGTAGGGCTCTCGATTCACGTCGAGATAGGCGCGGGGGAAGAACGCGCGCAAAAGCGGCGCGCCAAGAGCGACGCAAGGCAGAAACAGCTCGTCGACGAAGGCGTCTTCCGAGCGGCGCAGGGTCAGCGGGTCCAGGCGGGAAGCGGCGAGAAAGCGCCGCGGATAGGTCGATCCGGAATGGGGCGAACTGAAAACGAGGGGAGAAGCCAGCCGCGCCGGCTCGATCGTCTCGAACGGCCGATCGAAGTCCTGGACTGCCGTTCCCTCGACCTGTTCCATTTGGCCTCCGACCAGCGCTTGCTCCGAGCGCGCCGTTCGGCTTTATCATATTGCCTAAACCCGGCGGGATGCGAGACTTTCTCGACGGGTTCAATAAATTTTTACTTGGGCGCCGCATAGCTGCAAGCCTTGCCAGGGGAGAGTGATGCAGACGCCAATCGAGATTTCCGCCAGGATCTTGCTTGCGGAGGACGATAACGACATGCGCCGCTTCCTCGTCAAGGCGCTGCACAACGCTGGCTACGCCGTGACCTCTTTCGACAACGGGTTGTCTGCTTACAATCGGCTGCGGGAGGAACCGTTCGAGCTGCTGCTGACCGATATCGTCATGCCAGAGATGGACGGCATCGAACTCGCTCGCCGCGCCACCGAGCTCGATCCGGAAATCAAGGTCATGTTTATCACCGGCTTTGCCGCGGTGGCGCTCAATCCCGACAACGCGGCGCCCAAAGACGCCCGCATCCTCTCCAAGCCCTTTCATCTTCGAGACTTGGTCAACGAGGTCGAGCGGCTGCTCAAGGCCGCTTGAAGGAAGGCAGCTTTCGTTTTCCTTCGGCGAAATGAGCGATTTCAATTTTTTAGCGCGGCTTATGCCTCCGCCCCGCACAAGGACTTCGGGACGGCCCAGCGAATTTGGGACCGCCCAGCGCCGGCGCACCTTTGCGCGCGCCAATTATCAGTGGCTTAACACTTCCTTCGCGCAACTTTTCCAGTGAGTGCCGCACTCGTTACTTCCAATCCGAGCGCCACTTTTGTCGCCGCGAGCTGGAAACAAAGCTCTCGACAAAGCCGCCCATGCAGCGCTCGGCGATTCCGTCGAATTGCCAAGGCTTCAAAAGTCGCCGGTTAGGTGCGCTTGCTTCAATAGCGATACGGCACGCGCACGGAGCAGGAGCCGTAATTCGGGAAGCAATAAAAGGGATAAGCGGCGATCGAACCCAGGTCGGCGACGCCGCCGACCACTCCCGTCGCGGCAGTCGCTACGGGGTTGTCGCTATAGTAGCGACGCCCGTCCCGGTATGCGTAATGGCGGTGGGCATAGTGGCGGACGGAGGGATGCAGAGCAACCGCCGCTCCGCCCGGTCCGGCTTGGGCCCAGCCTGGCGTAGGCGACGGCTCACTGAGCGAGGGCGCGACCGCGGTTGATGCGGATGCAGGGTTCGCGGCGGGCGCGGGCGCGCTTGGCGTAGGCGCTGGCTCCGTGGACGGGTCCGCGAACGCAACGGAAAGAAGGGCTAACGAAACGAAAGCGGCCACGCCGAGCGTAATGGCCGAAACTCGAGGAACACTGCGGGTCATAATGACCTCCCTTGGTCTGATCGATGGGTGCGGGACGCTAAAGGTCCCCTTCCTGCTAAAGAAACGCAGGAACCAACGCAGGGTTCCCCGACGCATGCTGAAGCGTACGAATCCGCCGCGCTTCGGGCGAACTGGGAGGTGGTTTGGCCAATGAAATCGGGCGGCCAACGGGCCGCCCGAAGCCAAAGCGGAAGGCGAGCGGGGTGTTAGCGTAAGTGGCCGCCGCCGCCGAAGTGGCCGCCACCGAAGCCGCCCATGTGGCCGCCGCCAAAGCCGCCGAAATGACCGCCGCCGAAGCCGCCTACGTGACCGCCGCCAAAGCCGCCCATATGGCCGAAGTTTCCGCTAGCGAAATGCGCCCCGCCGGCGTGGAAGCCGAAGCCACGGCCAAAGCCGTGGTGGAAATGGCTCCGTCCGACAAAGACCGGACCCCCGAAGCCAAAGCCGTAATCGTAATCCGGATATGGGTATCCGTAACTATAGTCGTCGCACGAACCGTCGTAGTAGTCGCCGCCGCAGTATGGATAACCGGCGGCGGCGCCGCCGATCACTCCGGCTGCGACCGCCGCTCCCGGATTGTAGCCGTAGTAGGCGTAGCGGCGGCCGTTTCGCCAAACATAGTGCCGATGACCTACGTGACTATGTGCGACGTACCCGTGAGCGCCATGTGCGACCCGCGGACCGGCAGGATGCTGGTAATGGTGGGTGACCGTCGCAGCATGCGGGTAATGGTGAGTGACCGTCGCCGCATTCGCGGCGGAAACCGGTGACGCTAACATTAAAGCGGCTGAGCCAAGCGCGATGGCTGAAGCGCGAAGAGCACCAGGGGTCATAACGACCTCCCTTTCATGCCTATGCGACGCAACGCGCCGCGGAAACGCCCCCTATTGTTACTCAAGGTAGATCGACATTGCTGGCGCACAAGGTCCGAAGCGATCACAATGTCGCGCGTTCTTCATTGCGGCAGTCGTCAACGGCGAAAACGGCCAAGAGGTCGGTTAAACTGAAGTTTAGGATAAAGGGCTTTCGACTCTAATACTCAACGCGCGCGCGCTCTTAGCACCAGGCGAGTCCTGCACTGTTTTCGTAGAGCTCTGACAATGGGCGCCTCTGCGTCTCAACCGACCAGCGCGTGGAGGCGCGGGTCCGTTCCTGGCGCCAATTTGGACGCAAAAACAAGCGCCACGAACACTTGACGGCGAAACGCTTGGCCACTATTTGACCGCCGTTAGCACTCAATCGAAGCGAGTGCCAACGTACGGTCCGCGCGCCCCTAACCGGGCGATTTCGAAAGAGGAAACATTCATGAAATTCCGTCCCCTGCATGACCGCGTCGTCGTCCGTCGCATCGAAGGCGAGGAAAAGACGAAGGGCGGCATCATTATTCCGGACACCGCCAAGGAGAAGCCGCAAGAGGGCGAAGTGATCGCGGTTGGCCCCGGCGCCCGCGACGAAAGCGGCAAGCTCGTTCCCCTCGACCTCAAGGCCGGCGACCGGATCTTGTTCGGCAAGTGGAGCGGCACCGAGGTCAAGATCGATGGCGAAGAACTCCTCATCATGAAGGAGTCCGATGTCATGGGCGTGGTTGAGGGTTCCGCTTCCTCTTCCAAGAAAGCCGCCTGAAATCAAAAATATCCAACGAATTCCTAAGGACTGAAAGCAATGGCTGCTAAGGACGTACGTTTCTCTTCCGACGCGCGCGACAAGATGCTGCGCGGCGTCGACATTCTCGCCAACGCCGTCAAGGTGACGCTCGGCCCCAAGGGCCGCAACGTCATTCTCGACAAGTCGTTCGGCGCGCCTCGCATCACCAAGGACGGCGTGACCGTCGCTAAGGAGATCGAGCTCGACGACAAGTTCGAGAACATGGGCGCGCAGATGGTCCGCGAGGTCGCCTCAAAGACCAATGACACCGCCGGCGACGGCACCACCACCGCCACGGTGCTCGCCCAGGCGATCGTGCGCGAAGGCGCCAAGCTGGTTGCGGCCGGCATGAACCCGATGGACCTCAAGCGCGGCGTCGATCTTGCGGTCGGCGAGGCGGTCAAAGACATCGCCAAGCGTTCGAAGAAGATCAAGGAATCGGCGGAAGTCGCTCAGGTCGGCTCGATCGCCGCCAATGGCGACAAGTCGATCGGCAAGATGATTGCCGATGCGATGCAGAAGGTCGGCAACGAGGGCGTCATCACGGTCGAGGAGGCCAAGAGCCTCGAGACCGAACTCGACGTCGTCGAGGGCATGCAGTTCGACCGCGGCTATCTTTCGCCCTATTTCATCACCAACGCCGAAAAGATGCTGGCCGAGCTCGAGGATCCCTACATCCTCATCCACGAGAAGAAGCTCTCCTCGCTGCAGCCGATGCTGCCGGTGCTCGAGGCGGTGGTGCAGACCGGCAAGCCGCTGGTCATCATCGCCGAGGACATCGAAGGCGAGGCGCTGGCGACGCTGGTCGTCAACAAGCTGCGTGGCGGCTTGAAGGTGGCGGCGGTCAAGGCGCCGGGCTTCGGCGACCGCCGGAAGGCGATGCTCGAGGACATCGCGATCCTCACCGGCGGCACGATGATCGCCGAGGATCTCGGCATCAAGCTCGAGAACGTCAACGTGTCGATGCTCGGCAAGGCCAAGCGGGTGCGGATCGAGAAGGAGAACACCACGATCATCAACGGCGCCGGCAAGAAGTCTGACATCGAGGGGCGCATCTCCCAGATCAAGGCGCAGATCGAGGAGACGACCTCCGACTACGACAAGGAGAAGCTGCAGGAGCGGCTGGCCAAGCTTGCAGGCGGCGTGGCGGTTATCCGCGTCGGCGGCGCGACCGAGGTCGAAGTCAAGGAGAAGAAGGACCGCGTCGACGACGCCCTCAACGCCACCCGCGCGGCGGTCGAAGAGGGCATCGTCGCCGGCGGCGGCGTGGCGCTGTTGCGCGCCAAGGGCGCGGTCTCCAAGCTCAAGAGCGAGAACGCAGATGAGCAGGCCGGCATTAGCATCGTCCTGAAGGCTCTCGAGGCGCCGATCCGTCAGATCGCCGAGAATTCGGGCGCTGAAGGCTCTATCGTGGTCGGCAAGGTCAGCGAGCATAAGTCGCAGAACTGGGGCTTCAACGCCCAGACCGAAGAGTACGTCGACATGATCGACGCCGGCATCGTCGATCCGGCCAAGGTCGTGCGCACCGCGCTGCAGGATGCAGCTTCCGTCGCCGGCCTGCTCATCACCACCGAGGCTATGGTCGCCGAAATGCCGAAGGAGAAGCCCGCGATGCCGATGGGCGGTGGCGGCGGCGGCGGCATGGGCGGCATGGACTTCTAAGTCTCGCCCACTCGACACTGGGAGCAGAGAGGGCGGCCGCACGGCCGCCCTTTTTGTTGGGGCGTGGCGTCTTCCACGTCCCTGGCGCCGCCGGCGTGAGGCCGGGTCGGCCTCGATTGGCGAAGTCAATCCGGAAAACGATGGGAAGGTGTGGGATCCCGCCAGCCTATTGTCTTTCCGGGCATTGGCCTCGCGCCAGCCGCAAAGCGGAAGATTGGGCTGACCCCCTCGACAGGGTCGCGCGCGCCAACTTGTGTGAGGCGTCGCCGTTTGCTGAGGACTAGCAAATAGCTGGCACAACGGGATAGACTGCACCCCGCGCCGCGCAGCTTGGGGGCTCTACTCGTGCTGAACCGCGGGCTTTCGATCGGAAACTAATCGGGGAGACTCTCATGGGCATTGTTACGCGTCGTAGCCTTATTCTGTCGGGCGCCGGTCTGGCGACTGCGGCGTTCGTGGTCCCGGCCGAAGCCGCA
>Ga0209624_10002053_pt1 | contig 15166 bp, 15 predicted proteins | sample JacPinW_OM2H0_O1_FD_188565 | JGI IMG/M metagenome (GOLD analysis project Ga0209624, IMG submission 188565) | Forest soil microbial communities from Algoma, Ontario, Canada - Jack Pine, Ontario site 1_JW_OM2H0_O1 (SPAdes) (version 2) | ecosystem: Environmental > Terrestrial > Soil > Boreal...
ACTCCCCCGGAGCATCGACTCCAATTGTGACGCCGCCCTGTCACGGCATTCGTCAGCCACGATTACGACATATTGTTCCCCGTCATTAGCCGCCGCCGTAGCTTGCTCCAAGGCCTTCGCTTCATCCGCGACGTAGATCACAAGTGGCGCTATTTCCGGCAATCCGGCAATAGCTTCAAATACGGTACGTGTCTTACCTACACCTGCATCACCGGAAACAGTAAGACGCGCGGTGGATGGTTTGCTCGTCCACTGCACGTGGTTTTGCACCATCTTAACGATCAGATCCGACTCTGGTGTGGGTACAAACGTGCTCGTTGTGCTCCGCGCGATACGTCTCCAGGAATCGTAATGGAGGAAGTCGCTCAGATCGGCGCCGTTGATCCGCGCCGCAATACCCGGAAATGAATTGACCCATGCAACGATATCGTCTGTGAACAGCACTTTACATGCTGGTGCGCCCGGCGCAACCTTCTGGATCGCCTCATCAGCCCACTTCTCAAGCTGCGTCTTTCGTTTGGACGGACCATTATCTGCGATGCAGATACGATAGGCATAACCGTCCCTCAGTAGACCGCGCAGGAACTCCTTGCTCTTCGCCGTAATCTCATCCTGGAGCTTCTTCTTCGTGAACTCTTTCTCGAGCGTTGCTTTGTACTGCCACGTGGTCTTCGCGCCGAAGTAGCCGCGCTTATCGACCGGCAAAGCCAACTTCACCTGCGTATCGACGCCGCCATCGGGGTAGTTTACCCGCAAGTTTGTCGAAACAGCATCCTGCGCAACAGCCGCCACGGAAACTGAATGACGGATCAGATCATCCATGAGCTCCGTAAAGCGAAGCCCTGTCGAGTCCCGCAGAGCGGTAATATTTTCGGGTTTGATCCTGATCATCATTGCTGGCTTTTGGTCGACAAGTGGCCTTTCGCTATTCTATGGTCCCACGCGGCCACGAGCGTGTCAGTTCAAGGTAAATAATGTATTATCATATAGATATATGATGGTCACTGCGCAGCGTAGCATGGTAGCAGAGGTGAATAATGGACGTCTCAATTGCCCACGCGATCCTTGCGGCTCTGGCTGCTGGAGCCTTGGATGGAGCGAAGGATGCCACAAAGAAGGGTGTAGCGGACGCATACGCGGCACTCAAGGATTCCATCGCCGAGCGATACAAACACGAAGATGTCACCGGGACCCTCAAGAAGCTGGAGCAGAAGCCAGGGTCAAAGGGGTACGCTCAGGTTCTGGAAGAGGAACTGAACAGCAGTGGTGCATCAACCGATAAGGAGCTCATTGAGCAGGCAGCACAACTCATGACTCTGATACGTTCCATGCCAACCATGGGGAGCGGTACTCAAATTGCACACGGGAACGGAATAGCCCAAGCTGATCGGCAGAGCAGTGCTTCGGTCGTTATAACCAACCGGACCGAGTGATTTCTTGCGCAAAAAGTTATTCAACCCGACTCAACAAGCCTTCGGTTCAAACATAGCGCAAGCCACCGAAGGAGCCACGGCTACAGTCATCAACATCACCATCAGCACTGATAGCGATGCTGGAGTAGCCTCTCAGATCATTAGCCAGATTGAGGCTGCTACCGGAACAGATCGAATTCCTGCGACCCACTTTTCCCGGAAGGAAGAACTGATAGTCGTAGGTCCGCCACCCCCTCCACCACTCCCCATCAAACGCGAAGCCATAGAGGCATCGATCAAAAGAGCGCTGTCGAAATTGAAGTCCATAATGCTTCGAGGCGAGCAACGCTCTGGAAGATCTGAGCTAGCCCGTGCTGCTGTTGGGACTGCAAAGCGCGCCCTCTGGGTCGACTTTGCTGCAAATTCACAACTTTCTCCCACATCCGTTTTGAATGTAGCCCTCACCAATGAGCTCGTTCAGCAACGTGAAATTAGGATATCCAGTTTTGAGCAGTTAGTAGGACGGATGCCTGAGGGCCTTGTGCTGGTACTCGACAATGTCGACGTGGCGACGAGCGACACCTCTTTCTCGTCACGTCTAATGGCAATCGCTCGTGCGGCTAAGAAACAGAAGGTCACCTTTATCTGCACTTCGATTCATCCCCTTAATATGGCACTCGATGGATTGTTCGAGATCATCTCTGTCCCCCGCTATGATGACCGCGACATAGAAGCGACGCTAGGTTCCTACGGCGCTCCGTCAGACATCAACCGGCCGCAATTCAGAGGGTATATTCGAGGACTCACTCAAGGAGAACCAGAACTGACCCGCCTCCTAGTGGAGTTCCTTGCTCGCCATGATTGGAAATTAGATGACGACGACGTTTGGGCAGGCATGCTGAAGCAGACCTTTGCAGAGCCCCTTAAGTCGGAAACTCAACGACGCCTGCTTCAAACAGAGAATGAACAGACCCGGAGCCTGCTCTATCGATTAGTCGCGCTCATGCGCCCCTTCACCGAAGCGCAGGCCCTTCAGATTGCACGTATAGAGCCAGAGATCCCGCAGGCTGCTGAGCGACTCGCCACCCTGTATGGGCGTTGGCTGCAGAACGATGGCGAGAGCCAATGGCGTACATCTTCGCTCTTGTCGGGCCTGGGCGATAAAAACCTCGCATGCACTACGAAGAATGTCGTTCACAAAACAGTTGTGGATTGGATCATCGCACCGAAGACGCTTAATCAGCTCAATACCGGCGAAGCGATCACCCATCTTGTGCTCGCGGAAGAATTTGACCAGGCCGGCGGGATGCTGTTGCGAGCATTGTTCGCGCTGCTAAATGCTGGTCCTGATGTCGAACCGGGCCATCTTCTTTCACTCTGGAAAGGGCTCCCTTTACCGCAAGAGATGAGCCTATCTGTCAAAATAAGTATACGCGGACTGCAAGTTGCATTAGCCATCCAGCGCGGCCTGACATATCAATCCCAGCTGCAGGATTTTCAAGACCTCATTCAAGCAGCCCACGAGGAACGAGACATCGTCGCATCCTTTGCTTCGCTGTCGATGGTGGCATTGCGGCTGGTTCAAAGGAAGCCGATCGAGGCCCTACCGTTTATCGCGCAGTCCGCGCAGCAACAGAGACAGATTACGGATCACTCCACAGTTGAAGCATTCGATGGACACAGCTCTGCCGAAATGTTTTGGGCCGCTGCGATGCACATCAGAGACCGGAATGAGATTCGTCTGTGGATCGCTGAGGTCGACAAACTGCCCTCCGGAATCATTGATGATTTGATGGAGGCGCCCTTCGCTGTTGAGTCTGCAACGAAGATGTTCGATGCTCTTTGGATGTCGGAGCAAGATCTTGCCGAAGAATCCAGAGATTGGCAAGGGCTTCTAGTCACGATCGACGAATTTGAAATAGCCACTGCGCGCTGGAATGCAAGCCTAATAGCTGGTTGTCTACTTAGAGCACGGCAAGCCATCCGGATTGTTCACCTCGGCAGTATCAACGACGCTCTTGAAGCCGCGAACAAATTTCTTGTCACGCGTGCAGGCCCGAACGATGCCGCCAGTAGATTCCTGGTCGCCCACGGGACAGGTCTCTGGTTGACTGACCTCGGCCGTTGGGATGAAGCGCTGTCATGGCTCAAGGTCGCCTGTAAGTATCGCGAGGACCACCTTGCTCTCCACCGACAACAAAACCTCCTACGCTATGGCCATGCTCTCTATCGTGCAGGCACGCCGGAGGAGAGACCCTTTCTTCAAGCCATCGAGTTAGCCGAGACGGACAACACGCTCGCATCCTTCAACGCGGTTCGTGGGCGAGCGGAATTTGCGACATTTCTGTGGCTGACTGGAAGACTGGATGACCACTACCATCAATGGTCATCTGTCGCGCAACAGACGCTTGCGATTCGCGACGAGAGCCAGCGCTGGAAACAGTTATTCGTGTTGGTTGCAAATCACACCAGCTTCTGGGCCAATCGGATGGCGCAATTGAATACCTCAGAGAGCAACATGGTCGCCAAGCCGGAACTCGGTATGTTCATCACTGACTATGCCGATCTGTCGGACCGCTATTCGGACAAAGTCCTTTTCGTGATGCCTGGGAGTATGAGTTGGTTCGCAGAGCGAGTAGGTGCTACCAAGGAAGCTGCTGATTGGGCCAAGGTAGCCGTCGATCTCGCCGCAGAGTTTACAGAACCGCGCCTGGGAAAGGGATTTCTTCTACAGGCTGTCCCCTATGCAATTGAAACAGTTCACTATCGCGATGCAATTGCGTATGCAGCCGACGCCATTCACAGCCTCGGTGCTCAAGACACGATCGAAATTCCCGAAGCTACACTGCGCGATAATCCTTCTCTTAAGCGTTCAAGGAAGGTCATCATCTTTCCAGCGGCACAGACGGAAGCGAATGTAATCGCAGTGAGTGTCTTACCTATTCTTCTCGCAATCATCGCCAAGTCGTTCCGTAATAGGGCAGATGCGACGTCTCAGCTGAATGAGCTCTTCGAAATCTGTCGCTCCCACCACGACAGCAGCGGTTCTCCAGCGAGTTGGGATGCGGCAATCGCGGTCCTTGAATCCGTACGCGATGGGAGCCTTCGCTATCGGGATTTCGTGTCAGGCGATCTTCCATCTGGCGACTGGCCTGCCCAAACCATTGGTCTACTTCAACCATTCGCAATGATGATGCTCCAGAACGATGAGGCAATCAACATGCTCCGAGCTCAGATTCGTTGGGCGAATTGGCTGACCCAGTCGTTCTCATCTTTTCGAGGGATAGGCCGACTGCTCGCATCCTCGATTGCCAATGCCTGGATCGAATACATCAATCAAAATGGCTTTCGCTTTCAAAGAGCAAGTCGCCTCATCGATAACATTCAAACCTGCGCAGTTCGAGGTGAATTGGGTCGAATTTTCATCGAGATCTCCGACGCTTTAGGCGCTTCGACTCCGCAGAATTTCAGAGTCCAAATTCTTGAAGCCGTTTTCAAGATCGACGAAGTAGCTTGTGGCCCATTCTGACGCAAAAAATCGGAAAATCTCAAAATTTACCTGGGCAACCTCATCGGCGTAAGTCGTTTGATATGCTCATTCCTGCTGAGAAGATCGCCTTTTTGGGAATGGCAAAATGATGACATGCATTAGCAAGTCGGGACGCGACGCTCGTGGATAAAACAAAGAGCGTCGGCCAATTACGAAAGTTAAAGAGCACGCAGGACGCGCCAACGCCAGCCGGCTCGGGAATGAATTTCCCGATCGCCAGACTCATTGAGTTATTCGAGCCAGCGCAATGGGAAGAGTTCACCGAAGAGTGGGCTCACTCGCTGAAGCAATACTTGCAGGTTGAGCGTTGGGCGGGTCCTGGCGACATGGGCCGCGACATCGTCGGCTTCACTACCGATAAAAAATACGAAGGCCCATGGGACAACTACCAGTGCAAGCGATATGCCAAGAAGCTTGCTCCCGGCGACATATGGGTGGAGTTGGGAAAAACCATCTACTACACCCACATCAAGGAATTCACTGTCCCGCAGAACTATTACTTCATCGCATCCAAAGGTGTCGGGCTGAATGTGCAAAAGCTTCTAGCCAACGCCGATAAACTCAAAAAAGGGCTCATCGATACTTGGGACAAAAACTGCAAGAACGAGATCAGGGACACAACTCCAATCCCGCTGGAAGGTGATCTCCTCAACTACCTAAACAAATTCGACTTCCGCATCTTCAAACACAAAACGGTGGTCGAGTTGGTGGCTGGGCATGCAAAGACGATGTTTCACGAAAGACGTTTCGGCGCGGCCCACTTTCCTCCACGTCCGCCTATTAACACGCCACCCGCGGCCATACATGCGAAAGAGAGCCGGTACGTTCAGCAACTGTTCGAGGTCTATTCCGAAAAGCTGTCGAAGCAACTGGACAGCCCCGGTCAACTCTCAGCACATCCTGATTTGGCGGCCCACTTCAATCGCTCGCGTGAAGTCTTTTACTATGCCGAATCGCTCCGTAATTTTCCGCGCGACAGTGTCGATCCCGGTGCCTTCGATGAAATCCGCAAAGAGATCTACGTCGGTGTCGTGAATACTTATGAAATGGATTGGCCCAATGGCTTTACCCGCATGGGCCAAACGCTCCAACAGGCCGGAAACCTCAATCCAAGCTGCAACGCTTTGTGTATCCGCATCCAAACGCAAGACAAGCATGGCTTGTGTCATCATTTGGCGAACGAAGATCAGTTCATCTGGGTAAAGAAGAATGGCTGAGACAACGGAATCTGTTCGGACATTCAACAGCCCTATCGAGACGGGGATGCGGGCGCTCATCCTGTTGGCCGAGTCGTACCCAACGCAGCTCGATCTTCAAAGGTTGCTGGAATACGACTACATCATGGTTCATACCGGGGATGTGGACGGGCCTCCCAGCATCCACCCGGCTTTGCCGCTTCGGTCCGGTGAACTATTGGTCCGCCGCGAGTTAATCGAACGTGGATTGATGTTGATGATTAGCCGCGGTCTCGTGACGCGGCATGCAACGCCCCTTGGCTTCATGTATCAGGCCGAAGATGATGCTGGGCCATTTCTCGATGCACTTGACGCCGAATACCTGACTGAACTGAAAGACCGGGCCAGTTGGGTTGTAGATCGCTTCCAGGAGGTTGGCGATCAGGACATACGCCTATTGCTGACGAAAGTTTACGACCAGTGGTCTCGTGAGTTCCAGATTCCAGAACAGCCGGGTCTATTCTAATGGCGTTCAACCCAATTCAGCTCCGCTTCATCCGCTTCCTCGGTCCGGGGAAGGAACCTGTCGAATTCCCATTCAAGTCGGGGTTCAACATCCTCTATGGATCGAGCGACACAGGTAAGACCTTTCTCGTCGAAGCCATCGACTTCATGCTGGGCGCCGGAGACGACCTGCGAGATATTCCGGAGCGTAATGGCTTCGATAGCATACTGCTGGGTCTGAGTGCCTACGGCAAGGATTACACGATCCAACGCAGCGTCAATAAGGGAGCTTTCCAACTTTTCGATGGGTTGCTGAAAGAAGTTCCAGCGGATGAAAAACTCGCGAAGAAGATGTCTGCCGTCCATACGACGAAGAACTACAACAACCTGTCGCACTGGCTTCTCCAGCAAATTGGTCTCGACAAAAAGAATCTTCTTTATAGCAAAGAGAAAGGCACTCTACGGTCACTCGGATTCCGTGCGCTTGCGCATCTTTCGGTGATCGCATATCCACGTATCACGATCAACAAGAGTCCAATCCTTTCACCTCAATGGACTGAATGGACCCGTGAATATGGCGTGTTTCGACTTCTCCTGACTGGACTCGATGATTCAGCTTTAACACCGGAAACGGAGGTTCCTACAGATCCGAAGCCCGTGCCAGAACGAAAGCCCCTCAACCCCGATACGGTCGCGCAGGTGATCAGCGATTATGAGGATGAGCTGTCGCGCCTGACCGAGAATCCTGAAGGGCTTGAACAAGAAGAAGACGATATCGACGAAGCGATTGACAAGCTACAGGCAGCGATTCGCGCGATGGAAGGCAAGATCAACACAACGACGAAACAGCGTCGTGAGACTCACGAAAATTACTCTCGTCTAGTAGCGCGCCACAATGAGATCGTCGAATTGCTGGACCGTTTCCGTCTCCTTGATCAGCAGTACAGCAATGATCTCAAACGCCTTGCCGCCATACAGCTATCCGGCCAGTTCTTTGTCCTGCGTGAGCCGATGGAATGCCCGTTATGTGGAGCTCTCCCCGCAGGGCAACGTCACGACGCTGCATGCGACGGCAATGTCGATGCAGTGACGCAGGCCGCAGCCGCAGAGATTGCAAAGATTAAACTCCTCCAATCGGAACTGCATGAAACCGTCGGTTCGCTCATAGCCGAGGATAAGAATGTCGCCCAGGAGGTGGGTTCGCTTCGCGGCGAGCTAAAGGCTTACCAGCAGGAGATCGACACTGCTCTGTCGCCTGATTTTTCAGCCGCGCGCGAGGAATACACAAAACTAATCGAAAGGCGAGCTACTGTCCTTCAGGCAATCACGCTGCAGAAGCGGATTAAGTCTCTTCAGCGCAGGCTCGACGAGCCCACAAAACCTGCAAAGTCAGAGCCTGTCGCCGTAGAGGAAACACCGTCTGAAGTCGATCAGTACATCTCGAAATCCGTTCTACGCGACTTCTCAATGACCGTGGGTGAAATCCTGCAACAGTGGCACTTCCCAGGTGCTACCGATGTTTATTTCGATGAGAAGACGAAAGATGTGGTCATTGGCGGTCGGCCCCGCGGGAGTCGCGGTGCGGGCCTGTGCGCCATCACCTATTCCGCGTTTGTTCTCGCCCTTTTTCAGTATTGCCGTTCGCGCAGCATGCCGCATCCGGGATTCGTCATCCTTGATTCTCCGCTACTCGCATATAAGGAACCGATGCCTGACGACGAGAACATCACGGCCTCAGACCTGAAGCCCCGTTTCTACGAGCACCTGGAGAAATTCTCGGGCGATCAGCAGATTTTCGTGATCGACAATACCGACCCGCCACCGGAGTATGCTGCCAAAGGCATTCACTTCACCGCTAATCAAAAGGTTGGCAGGTACGGGCTATTTCCACCCGTTCCAAAGGTTGAAAAGGAACAGGCTTAGAAGAGCCATAGCTACCATCTCTCGCAATCGAGGATTCTTTGTCGTCACGTAAGTCTTATCATGTGGGGTCTTAGATACAAACTTAGCGGTCTCGTTTCAAGAACTTCTTTGTCGCCTCGGCAGGAGTGTGCACCTCACCATCGATTAGCAGTCGCCCCGTGTACGAGCCGCCGCGTCGGGAAAATTCCCAGGCAACGTCATGTCCCTCACGAGCTAGCTTGGCCCATTTGGTCTTCTTAGCAGCATTCTGTTCTAGCCAGAAATGGCCATCGTCATCCACGAAAGAACGCAATTGCGCACGACCGATTAACTCGGTCCAGGTCGACATATCTTTAAGTGTCCGGGCCACACTTGGATAATAAGGACCGGCGAGGGATCTCGCCAGGCTGCCGTCATCGGGAGGGGCTTGTGCTCAACACCGGCGAACAATGCGCGGAACACCGGATGCAGGGTCGGAGGGTTGAAATACAAAAAGTCAAGACGAGTATGCCCGCTTCCCAGAGGGCGCCTGTTTGGGTGTGATTAGTCTTATGATGACGTGGTGAAGTTGACTTGTGCGCTTATCACGATATCCCTCTACAATTCGTGACTGTATAGGAAACACAAAGATGGAGGGGGTCTGAGAATGGCTGAAAAAACGATAGTGGATAAAGCGGGAGAGACGGTGGGAGTAGGAATAGCGATGGCGTCAGACGTGGCAGGGGCCATCAAAACAGCAATTGGTGCTGCTGTGACCACGGTAAGCGAGGTTCTGAAGTCGACACCTGTCAAAAAGCCAGCAAAGAAAACTGGCCCGAGAAGGGCAGCCAAACAGACATCTCCGAAAAAGGCCGCGAAGAAGATCGTGACAACGAAGACTGCGAAGAAGTCGATCGCGAAAAAGGTCGCTAAAAAAGCTGCAACCCCGACTAAGAAAGCTGCGAAAAGAGCGGTAAAGAAACCTGCAAAGAAGACTGGCCGACCGCGGTGATAACGGTGAGCATTTCGTCATTGAGCAGCCCTTAGCCGCTCCTCTATGAAGACGTGGTTCACGAGATCCGCCATTGAAACCCCGAGCTGGCTGCGAGCGTAAGCGATCGAAAACTGCTGTTGAGTATCTCCACGCATTCCGATAGTGGAAGTGCGCCCCTGTACAATTCCCAATTGCGGCACAGGCGGCCCATCGAGGTACTGCGTAATGGCGAAGAAGGAACCCGAGAAGAAGGCGCTTAAAGCGATTGATAAAGCCGTAAGGAAGGCCATTAAGAGTGGCATCAGCGGAGGACTGATTGACCAAACGGTCGCCACATCCATACATGCGGCCACCTTAAAGGCCGCAAGGAAAGCGACTGCTCCGACGAAGGAAGTCGTGAAAGCCGAAAAGCCTGTCTCCCCTAAGAAAGCTGCAAAGGCAGCGAAAAGAACGGAACAGGACGTGGACTGAAAATGAAGCCGAGGTCAGCGAACAACAGCTTGACCTCGGTACAGAGCGTTCGATTGAGATCGTCAGGTGCGTTCAGAACAGCTTCGAGGGAAGGATCTGGAAGTCGGATAATGGTTAGGTTTTCTTTGAGGGCCTCATGTCAGACGATCCGCATGCCCTAAAGCTCTACATTGACGGAAACTGCTATCAGAATCCTGGAGGAGCGGGCGCCATCGCGTGCGTGGCTCATTTTCCCGAAGATTGGAACCTGCCTGATGAGATCATCTTCAACGAAGGATTCCACGAAACCACGAACAATCGCATGGAGCTTTGCGCCTGTATACGTGCCCTCGAATATGTCGCCGATAAGGGGAAGGAACTCGGTGTAGAGCGGGTCTTGATCGTCACTGATTCGAAGTATGTCCACGACAATCACAAAAGGCCTGTCACATGGCGGTCGAATAAGTGGATGAATCACGCAGGTGTCCCCGTAGAGAATCCGGATCTTTGGAAACAATTCCTGACAGCTCTCAAAAACGTGAAGGTACGCACCGAGATCATCTGGAAAAAGGGAAAAAAGTCTCCAACGCTCAAGATGGTGGACCGAGCAGCAAAGGATGCTGGCAAAACCCCGCGAAGGTTTGATCGTGGCTTCAGACTGGGTAAGGTAGCCAGGTCAAAAGTAGCGAAAGGATCAGCCTCGATGTATTTAGCCAGGGGTGGGACTGAAACGATTCGCATTTACCGTTCGGGGATCATTGGCAAGAAATCTCATAAGATTACCTTCGATCGGTACGACGAAAACGCTGCTCGGTACGCGGAGAAATGTTACGCATATGCCGAGATCGATATGGTGAGTCGGCTGCACAGGCAGCATTGCTACCGGGTCAGATTTAATGACGTCCCAAAGCATCCGATGATCGAGGAAGTTATCGAAGAGATAGCATGCGCATCGTTGGAGTTTGCAAGTTCAGGGGCGGTTTCGTGACGATTTGAGTGGTGGCACACGTCCTTTCCGACAGTAGCGCCCCTCCCTGAGGAAGGAGTTCCACTCCTCCCTGTCTTCCGCCGCTGGCGCGTCGTTCGCCACCCACCACAGCGGCCTGTTCCTGCCGCAACGCGACCCTGAAAATTCGTGCATTAAGCGCACGAATAAGAAATGCAAACTCGCTGAGGGCTTCGCCCTGGCGCGGCACAAGGGTCTCCCCAATCTTCCGCGCTTCGCTTGTGCAGACCTTCGCTGCGCTCGCTCTCCGCTCTGCTTCGAGTGGGAGATCCCCCTCCCTTGCGCCTTGCCGCCCCTCCTCACTCGCTTCCTCTCATTGCGGCATGTAGGTACATGCCGCACGGCATGAAAGACCAAACAGCCAAAGGAGAGAAATCATGAGCAGCGCAGCCAACCCCAAAGCCATCGACAGCAAGAAACCCACCACCAAACAGGAACTTATCGCCGCCAACATCAAGCTTTTGATCGAACAGTTGGAAGCGGGGCACTCCGAAGCCCTCACCGAATACCTCACGGCGATGAGCCGTTTTCATCACTACAGCTTTGGCAACGTGCTGGAGATCGCCCGGCAGATGCCAGACGCAACCCGTGTTGCCGGGTTTTGGGCATGGAAGCAGCTAGGTCGCTCCGTGAAGTCCGGCGAGAAAGGGATTCGTATTCTCGCTCCCATCGTGGGCGTCAAGCGGAAGAAAGACGAGGAAGCCGAGAAGGACATCACCAAGCAGAACACCCGTGTCTTGGTCGGCTTTCGCAATGCCTATGTCTTCGATGTCTCGCAGACCGAAGGTGTCGACCTTCCCGAACTGCGCGAGATGTCAGGCGATGTCGGTGAGAATCGCGACCGTCTGATTTCTTTCATCGAGAAGCAGGGAATCGCTCTCACCTACACGGAGAAGATAGCTCCCGCACTCGGGATGAGCTACGGCGGACGCATCGCCATCCTGCCCGGGCAATCGAAGGCCGAGGAGTTCTCCACTCTTGTGCATGAACTGGCGCACGAGATGTTGCACAAGGCCGAACGACGCACGGCAACGACCAAGGTCGTCCGCGAGACAGAAGCCGAGGCCGTTGCGTTCGTGATCGCGAAGGCCGTAGGGCTCGAGACAGGCAGCGCCTCCGCTGACTATATCCACCTGTACCACGGTAACGCCTCGTTGCTGGCTGAGAGCTTGGAAGTGATCCAGCAAACCTCCGCTGTCATCCTTGCCGCATTGGAGCCGACCGTCTCCGACGAGATGCCCGATGCAGAACTGGCGAAGGTGGCGTGATGAAAACCATCCTCGACATTCTCAGGAAGGCTGGGGGCTGGCACCCCGGCCTCTACCTCAAGATCGATAACCCGCCGTACCTTGAGTTGGTCATCGAGGCGATGGACGAGTCCGGCCCCATGGGACTTCCCGCACTCTCCGTTGCCCACTACGGCGAACAGAACGGCGACCTCATGCGCGACCCGGAGATGTGTTTCGAACTTGGGCTGGTTGGAGGGGAGTATCTCGACCCCTTCTACTGGCGCAACGATTACGTGGCCGTCGAGCAATGGAGCCGCAATATCGTCCGCGACCACTATGTCTGTTTGGTGCAACTCCACGAGCAGCATGTCCGCTTTGCCAAAACGTGGGACGCCAATCTCGCCTTGCAAGGCTTTGCCGAAGCCTTCACGGACAAGTCGATTCGTGGCTAGTCCGCTCCCTTGGGGCGGAGACAGCCCGAGGTGTCTCCGCTCTGTGCCTTCAACCGTCACCGCTCGAAAGGAGCCTCGCATCATGGAAACCACCGTTATCAATGCCACCGAATATCGCAATGTCTCGCTTGCTCTCTTGAGCGAGTCCAAGACCAACCCGCGCCGCATCTTCGAGGACGCTGCATTGAAGGAACTGGCCGAGAGCATCCGCACCCAGGGCGTTCTCTCGCCGTTGCTGGTCAGGCCGCTCACCGAGAACGGCTTCGAGATCGTCGCGGGAGCGCGGCGGTATCGTGCCGCTCAGATGGCCGAGGCCGCAACCGTACCCGTCCGCATCGTCAACCTGAACGACGCCGAAGCCCTCGAAGCGCAGTTGGTCGAGAACCTGATTCGTGCCGACGTTCACCCAATGGAAGAGGCGCAGGGCTTCAAAGCACTTCTCGATTTGGAGGAGCCGACCTACTCCATCGAGCAGATCGCGGCGAAAACAGGGAAGTCGCCTGCTTTCGTTGCCGCCCGGTTGAAGCTGATTGACCTCGTTCCGAGTGCGGTCGAAGCCTTCTATCGGGACGAAATTGGCGTCGGTCATGCGCTCTTGCTGGCGAAGCTGCCTGCCAACCAGCAGGAACAGGCGCTCCCGGCTTGCTTCCGCGAAGACTGGAGCGGGTCGAGTGACCGCAAGGCCAAGCGCATCCTACTTCCGGTTCGGAGCCTGCAGTTCTGGGTTGAACAGAACGTCTTGCTCCTCCTCAAAGACGCTCCCTTCGACAAACGCGACCCACATCTTGTAGCCATCGCCGGAAGTTGTGTCGATTGCCTCAAGCGGACAGGGCATAACAAGCTCCTGTTTTCCGACCTCGGCAAACAGGATGCGTGCACTGATCCGAGTTGCTATCAGGCGAAAGTGGAGGCCCATGTTGCCAAGCAGATCGCCGCGAAGCCGGAGCTTGTCCAGATCAGCACCGCCTACGGGAAGCAGCAGCAGGGAAGTAAGGTTCTCCCACGCAACCAGTACACCGCGATTCGGGATGAAAAGCCCGAGTCCAAAGAAGAGGCCAAGCGGCCCGAGTTCAAGGTGTGTAAGTTCACTACGGACGCCATCATTACAGAAGGTAGCGAGGTCGGCACTGTCCACAAGGTATGTGCCAATCCGACCTGCCCCGTGCACCATCCGAAGTCGCAGACGAACCGGAACGATGCCATGCAGAAAGCGGAACAGGAGAAGGAGCGCAAGGAGCAAGCCATCGCGAACACTACTGCCATTCGTGTTCTGAAGGCCATTGGCGATGCCGTCCCCGTACGTCTCATGAAACGTGACTTGTTGTTCGTCCTGTTGCAGACATCTCCGCTTTTGGGCGAGTGGCAGTTGCAAACGTTGGCGCGGCAGCATGGCATTCGGAAAGATCGGGAGACCGACATGCTCGACAAGCTGTTTGCTGCGTACCTGCGTCGCGCCGATGAGGGGACGCTCTCTCGATTGCTCGTCGAGGTCAGTGTCGTCCTTGCATCGGGGCGCGGTAATGGGGCTAACATTCTTCGCGAGGCGGCAGCAGCTTACAAGGTGGACACCGATGCGATCGCTACAAAGGTGAAGCAGGAGTTTGCCGCCAAGGAAAAAGCGAAAAAGGAGGCCAAACCAATGCCCCCGAGAGGGGCCAAGAATCGCAAAGCCGCCTAGATCACTTTGGGGAGCCGCGAGGCTCCCCAAAATATTGCATAGTCCGGCTCCGCGCCGGGCGGCAGGACGACGTTCCCCCTTCCTGCACCTTTCCCCTTGACTGCCTGCGGCGCTTGCGGGTCAAGAAGGGCATCGACCGAGAATGGAAAGAGCAACCGCGCAGTTGTCGCCGATTTCTGCCTATGCAGTCACTGCCTTTATTTATGAGCCCGACCGGCATGCCGTCCAGAGCCGGGCGGCAGCTTGTTTCGAGCAGCGTGGCCGGATGATGCGGTGGGGAGCGAGGATTTATGGAGTGCCCGGCTTGAAATGTGCCAGTGGAGGAGAGAGTCACCGGACAAGGAGGAGCAAATGGCACTTGGCAAACGAATATCAGCCAGGGCAGGTGGTGAATCTGCTTCGACAGATCGAAGTCGCGATTGCGAACGGGAAGGTAGCAAACCTGAGCCTGGGATCCTTAACCTGATCGATGAGTACACCCGCGAGTGCTGATGGACCTGCGGAAGCGGCTCGTGGACACCGGAGCAAAAACGCTATATATCGAACCCGGCTCTCCGTGGGAGAACCGCTACTGCGAAAGCTTCAACTCCAAGCCCAGGGACGAGTTCCTCTATCCTGAGATCTTCCACTCGATCAAACAACTTCGCGTGCTGGCCGAACGCTGGCGCGTTCACTACAACACCGTCAGACCAAACTCCTCGCTGGGCTACAAGCCGGCAGCACCCGGAAGGAGTTGCAATTCGCGCGCGTAAAGCGCACAGTTAGCGAGGATAACACCTCAGGAGGCGACATGCCGAAACCGTCAATTGTTGCGGAACAGATCCGAACGAACAAT
>Ga0209624_10002054_pt1 | contig 15158 bp, 14 predicted proteins | sample JacPinW_OM2H0_O1_FD_188565 | JGI IMG/M metagenome (GOLD analysis project Ga0209624, IMG submission 188565) | Forest soil microbial communities from Algoma, Ontario, Canada - Jack Pine, Ontario site 1_JW_OM2H0_O1 (SPAdes) (version 2) | ecosystem: Environmental > Terrestrial > Soil > Boreal...
TCGGCGTCGTGCTCGGCATCGAGCTCGCTGGTGAGCGCGCCGTCGGCGTGCGCCTGCGCAAGGGCCGCTCAGGTATTGAGCTCGTGCGTGCCGAGCGCGAGGTGATCCTCTCTGCCGGCGCGATCGGTTCACCGCAGTTGCTGCTCGCATCCGGCATCGGCGCACCGCAGGAGCTGCGCGTGGCAGGTGTCGATGTCCGCCACGAGCTTTCCGGCGTTGGACGCAACCTGCAGGACCACCCGTTCGTGACGGTGCTGTGGGAGATCGCCGGTGAGGACACCCTGTATGGAGCGGATAAGCCAAAGCCGCTTGCCGAGTGGCTGCTGCGCCGCTCGGGCAAGCTCAGCTCGACGGTCGCTGAGGTGGTCGCATTCACGCGCACGCGCGGCGGGCTGCCGGCGGCGGACATCCAGTTCCACATGGGCGCGGCCTACTACGAAGACCACGGCGCTGAGACCTACGATGGACACTGCATGGTGATCGCACCAGTGCTTGTCTCACCACAGGCGCGCGGTCAGGTGTGGCTGCGCTCCGCGGACCCCACCGCCAAGCCGCGGATCATCACCAACACGCTCTCCCAACCCGACGATGCGCGCTCGCTGATCGCCGGTGTTCGTCTCGCGCGCGAGATCGCCGCGCAGAGCGCGCTGAGCGGGCTCGTCGTCAAGGAGCTCAAGCCGGGGCCAACGAGCGTCGAGGAGGCCGATCTGCTCGCCGACCTGCGCCGACGGCTGATGCTGATCTACCACCCGGTCGGCACCGCCCGCATGAGCGACACCCATCCCGAGGCGGTCGTCGATTCGCAGCTGCGTGTGCACGGCCTGCAGGGCCTGCGCGTGATCGACGCCTCGATCATGCCGACGATCACGGGCGGCAACACCAATGCACCCACGATCATGATCGCCGAGCGCGGCGCCGATCTCATTCGATCGCACTCATCGATCGCGGGCCTCGATGAGCTGGGGAGCATCGCGTGAGCGTGTCGATCAACTACCACCGCGAAGGCGAAGGCCAGCCGCTGGTTCTGCTGCACGGCATCGGCCACCATTGGCAGGGCTGGAAGCCAGTAATCGAGCGCCTGGTCGACGAGTTCGACGTGATCGCCTGTGACTCCCCCGGGTTCGGGCGCTCGTCCGCCCTACCCACGTCGATCGAGCCGACGATCCCAGCGTACGCCGACGCGTTCGAGTGGTTTTTCGCCGAGCTTGGACTCGAGCGCCCACACGTGGCAGGCAACTCGATGGGCGGCGCGATCGCTCTGGAGCTGGCGCGCGGGCGCTCGATTCGCTCGGTAACCGCGTTCTCTCCAGCCGGTTTCTGGACGCCCGTCGAACTGCGCTTCTGTCAGCTCTCGCTGAGCGCGCTCGCGCAGACGCCCGCCGTGGCCCGTCCGCTGGTGGAGGCCCTCGCCCGCACGCGCCGGGGGCGCATCGCGCTGTTCTCGCAGACGTTTGGCTACCCAGCCCGACTGCCTGAGCAGGAGGCGCTGGCGGCACTGCGCGACGCGTGGGCCGCGCCCGCGTTTGCACCGGCATTGGACGCCTTCCGCTCTTACCGCGTCGGCTCGCCGCAGCAGTTGCGCAACACGCCAACGACGATTGCCTGGGGCAGACGCGACCACCTGCTGCCCTATCGCCTGCAGGCACCGCGAGCGCGCAAGCTGTTGCCGTGGGCGACGCACGTAACGCTCGGCGCCGGCCACGTGCCGTTTTATGACGATCCGGCCGCAGTCGCCGCGGTGATCCGCACGCAGGCTCGTGCGGCAGCCGGCGATCGACGTCTGTTGCCTAGCTGACGCAGCTCTCCAAGACGGAGCCGCAGCGGACCGGCAACCGAGGCGTGTAACGCCGCTGGCACTCAGCGGACTGAACGGTGCACGTCCGTCCTCAACCTCAGGAGAAAGTTGCCATGAAGACCACCATTCGCCTCAGCACCGCGCTGCTCGTGCTCGCGGCAGTGCTTGCCGGCACCGCCGTACCGGCAAGCGCGTTCGACAACGGCCCGTTTCACGGCCCTGGGCCGTCCCCCAGGCAGCAACGCGTCGTATTCGTGCAGACCGACAACCCCACAGGCAACCAGGTAGTCGCCTACGACCGTGCATTCAACGGCACGCTCACGCAAGCAGGCGTCTTCAACACCGGCGGCCTAGGCGGCGTGTTGAGCGGATCGGAAGTCGACCATCTCGCCTCGCAGGGCTCGCTGGCGTTCGACCAGGCCAGCAACACCCTGTACGCAGTGAACGCCGGCAGCAACACGATCTCCGTGTTCTCGGTGTACGGCGACCAGTTGGTGCTGCGCCAGGTGCTCAGCTCCGGCGGAGCATTCCCCGTGAGCATCACTGTCTCCCGTGGGCTCGTGTACGTGCTGAACGCTGAGGAAGGCGGAGCAGTCCAGGGCTTCGCCACAATCTTCGGCCACCTAGTCCCGATCCCGGGGTCAAACCGCGCGCTTGGGTTGAATCCATCGGCAACGCCACAGTTTGTGAACACGCCTGGCCAGGTCGCCTTCTCGCCCAATGGGCAGCAGCTAATCGTGACGACCAAGGCCAACGGCAGCGATATCGACGTCTTCCACATCTACCCGTTCGGGCAGCTGTCAGCCACGCCCGTCGTCAACTCCGAGGGCGAAACCGTTCCATTCGCGATCAGCTTCGATCGCGAAGGACACCTGGTGATCGCTGAGGCTGCCGGCTTCTTGGCGAGCTTCTCGGTGAGCCCAAGCGGCATCGTCACGCAGTTGGATTCGGTGGCGACCGAACAGAAAGCCACCTGCTGGGTGGTTGCCAATGGCAGCTTCTTCATCACCTCAAACGCTGGTAGCGCCTCGCTCACGGGCTTCTTGTCGGGCCCCGGCGGGTCGTTGACGTTGCTCGGCAACCAAGCCACCGACCCAGGCACAGTCGACGCAGCGGTGTCCGACGATCAGCGCTTCCTCTACGTGCAGACCGGCGCGGCCGGGATCGTGGACGAGTTCGCGGTCAGCCCACACGCGCTGACAGAGATCGGCTCCGTCACGGTGCCCGGCGCGATCGGCGGCGAGGGGATCGTCGCCCAGTAGCTGAGCCAAGTCATGCAGGCTGCGGCGTCTACACGGGCGCCGTAGCCTGCTCGGCGAGCGATGAACGGCATGCGCTGTGATTCCAATCCTTCAACTAGGCTCCCGGCATGCGCGTGGGGCTGATCTCTGCCATCGCCGGCTCACGCCGCGGCGAGCGCGATCGTGCCGGCACCATCGACGAGGACGAGGAGCTAGTTACGCGCTTGCGTGCGGGCGACGAGCAGGCATTCGTGCAGCTCGTCTCACGCCACCATGCCGCGATGCTGCGTCTTGCCAGCTCGTTCGTCTCGAGCCCCGCTGTCGCGGAGGAGGTCGTCCAAGACACCTGGCTGGGGGTGCTGCGCGGCATCGACGGCTTCGCCGGGCGCGCGTCGTTCCGGACGTGGCTGCTGCGAATCTTGGTGAACCGCGCCAGGAGCACCGGCGTGCGTGAGCATCGCAGCGTTGCCATCGGCGATGCTGGACCAGTCGTCGACCGCTCCCGCTTCGACGCCTCCGGGGCGTGGATGTCGCCGCCACAGCATTGGATCGAGGACAGCGAGAATCGCATGCAGGCCCAGGCGTTGGCGGGGCAAATCCAAAAGACACTTAGCGAGCTGCCGGCGCGCCAGCGCGAGGTGGTTGTGTTGCGCGACGTCGATGGGCTGACCAGCCACGAGGTGTGCGAGGTGCTCGAGATCAGCGACGCCAACCAGCGAGTGCTGCTGCACCGCGGTCGCAGCCACCTGCGCCAGGCGCTCGAAGCGGAGATGAATCGAGCATGAGCATCTTCTCCCGCAATGACGAGCTCGTCTGCCAAGAAGTCGTGGAGCTGGTCACGGACTACCTCGAGGGCACATTGTCTCGCTCACAGCGCCGCCGCTTGGAGGCGCATCTTGCCGCGTGCGAGCACTGCAGCGAGTACCTCAAGCAAATGCGCACGACCATCCGCCTCACCGGCCGCCTGCAGGCCGAGGACCTGACGCCTGCGATGCGCGACGAGTTCACAGCGATCTACCGGCGCTGGCGCTCGGAAGAAGACTGACGCCCCACCCGTTACCGGCGCTGGGCGCCGGGCGCTGCGCTACCGTCTCGGGCCCTGTGGCGAGGACCGGACGGACAGTGACTGTCGCGCACCGATCCCGTGACGGCACGCGATGGGCCGCGGTCGGGGCGCTCGTGCTCGTGCTCATCGCGGCCGCACTGGCAAGGCGAATCACCACGCAGGGCACGCCCCCGCTCGTGATGCACCGCACGCTGGCGGCATATGTCCGCGTGCCTGGGAACGCACCGACCCTGGCATGGCCACGTGAAGGTCAGGCGGCGGTCGAGGTCCCGGGCATCGGCAGCTTCGGCACCAGCGGCAGCTCGAAGGCCGTACCGATCGCCAGCGTGGCGAAGGTAATGACCGCCTACCTGACGCTGCACGAACACCCGCTGGCACCCAACGCACCAGGCTTCGTCATAACGATCACGCTGGCCGACGTGCAAGAACAAGGCGAGCGGGCCGAGCTGGGCGAGTCCAACGTGCCTGTCCACGTAGGCGAGCGGATCACCGAGCGTCAAGCTCTCGAAGCGCTGTTGCTGCCATCCGCGAACAACATCGCCGCGGTGCTAGCCGTACACGAGGCGGGCAGCCTAGCGGCGTTCCTCGCGCGCATGAACGCCACGGCACACGAGCTGGGCATGGCCTCCACCAGATACACCGACCCAAGCGGATTCGACGCCACGACCGTCTCTACCGCGAGCGACCAGTTGAAGCTGGCACGCACTGCGATGCGTCTGCCCGCGTTCGCCGCCATCGTCGATCAGCGCTCGGCTGTGCTGCCGGTCACCGGGCGTGTGAGCAACTTCAACAGCCTGGTTGGCATCGATGGTTATGTGGGCGTGAAGACCGGGTCCGACAGCGCCGCCGGCGGCTGCCTGGTGTTCGCCAAGCGCGTCGCCATCGGCGGGCGCGAGGTGACCGTGCTCGGGGTGGTGCTTGGTCAGCGCCAGGGCCCACTAGTTGAAGCGGCGCTCGCCAGCGCTCGCCAACTGGGCGACTCAGCGGCTGCGGCACTCCGCGTAGAGACTCTAATCCCCTCCCACACCGAAGTCCTGCGCGCCACCAATGCCAACGGGGCGCAGACAAGCGCCGTGAGCACCGGCCCGCTACAGCAGATCGGCTGGCCCGGACTGCGCTTTGCGATCCGGGTCCTTTTGCGGTCCTCTACGACCCGATTGCGTACCGGCCAGCAGGCGGCCACCGTGGCGGCGGATGGGACCGGCGGAGCCACGACCAGCGCCATCGCCACCCACGCGCTCGGCGGCCCCTCACTCGGCTGGCGTTTGCGGCACCTGCTCTAGATGTAGAACCTGAGCCGGTTCGGCTAGGACCATGGCTCGGCGTGCATCGATGGCCGGCGCTCGGTCGGGACCCACAGACCGACGAGCAGCTCGTCGATCGTGACCCCCAACCCATCCGCGAGGATGTACAGAGTGGTCAGTCGCGGCTCGACCACACCTTGCTCGATTTTGCCGATCTCGGTGCGATGCAGCCTCGTCGCATCTGCCAAGCGTTCCTGCGAGAGGCGCGGTCGCTTGGCGACACGGACACGGCGAACATTCGCCCCGAAACCTTCCAAGAATGCGGCTAGCTCGGCCTTGTAGGACTCCATTGTGCTCATGACCCCACTCTTCCTGCCGACAGAGGGGAATCCCACCGATGCGCATCTGCCACTCGCGGGAGTGGCCGACCCACGTATGCCATACGGCCGAGTGACTGACTCTTGTCTACAAGCCAAGCCGTGAGCGGATCCTGATGATTGAGAACTGTCGATCCGCCCGCGTCCATACGAACATATGTTCGCACATCACGCCGGCGCTGTCCACTCGCGCGAGCGACCCAAATGTCTGTTATCTGTACGGGCAGCCGTACCTCGTTGACAAGCAGCGGCCAACCGCAGGGAGATCGTCATGGACAGACGCACCGGGCACCGCAGGGCACCCAACCGGCGAGCGCGAAACGCGGCGGGCTCTGGTAACTGGCGATACACACAGCATCCCCGACGCGTCGCCACAGCGTTGCTGCTGGCAGCTCTCGGGGGACTCGCGGCGCTCGCCGCGGCAAGCGCCAGCGGCCAACCAACCCGGACTACGGTGAGCCCTGCGCCGCTGATCCCTGCGGGCGCCGTGAAGCTCGGCCCGACGCAAAGTAACTCCGCCGTATCTGGCGCCATTGTCTTGCGCCCACGCGACACCCAGGCGCTGCAGAGCTTTATCGAGCAGGCCACCAGCAAGGGCTCCCCAGCGTTCGGAAAATACCTCCCCAAGGGTCAGTTCGCGGCCCGCTTCGGGCCGACCGCCACGACTGTGACCAAGGTGCGCGAACAACTCTCTCGCGATGGGCTCAAGCTGGGCGCCACAGCTGATGAGGGATTGCTCGTGCGGTTCTCGGGATCCGCCACCCAGGTGGCAGGCGCCTTTGCTACGGGCCTCGAGCGCTACCGGCTCGCCAACGGCAGACTCATCCGCGTGACCACCTCAGCGCCAACGCTGCCGCAGTCGATCGCCGGCTCAGTCGCGACGGTGGTCGGGCTCGATGAAATCACTCGTCCCCACCGCCTGCTTGTGCGAGCCAAGCCTTCGCAGATCGCGCTGCACCCGCGTGCAAGCACAGCCACGTTCAAGCATCCTGCAGGCTCGCCGCAGCCGTGTCGTGACGCCACCGCCGACGCGCGCCAAGCGGGTGGCCTGACAGACGACCAGATCGCAAACGCCTATGGCGCCTTCGGCCTCTACGCGCTGGGCGACACCGGCGCTGGCGTGCACATCGGCATTTACGAGCAAGAACCATTTCTTACCTCCGACATCCGCCGCTTCGACAGTTGCTACTTCGGAGCCACGGCCGCCGCGAGCATGATCGGCCGGCTAGACGTGGTCCCGATCGAAGGCGGCTCCACACAGGGACCGGGTGAAGGCGAGGCATCACTCGATGTGGAGGACGTCTCAGCGATGGCGCCGGGGGCCAGCATCGATGTCTACGACGCCCCTGAATCGCTCGCCGGCGAACTCTCGGAGATCACCGCGATGGTCGACGAAGACCGCGATCAAATCATCACCTCCAGTTGGGGTGAGCCATGTGAGCAGGAGGCCGAGGACGGCGAGCCGGGCGTCCAGCAGGCGGAGAGCTACCTCTTTCAACAGGCCGCCGCCCAGGGCCAGACGTTCATGAACGCCGCCGGCGATACCGGCAGCGACGCGTGCGAAGAAGTGCACCGCGAAGTCAACGTGCAGGGCGGGCAGGCACCCGTGTCCACAACCGAACTGGCAAGCCAGCCCTACGTGTTGGCGATCGGCGGCACGACCATCACCGATGCCGCCACCCAGCCGGCTCAAGAGCACGTGTGGAACGACGGACCAGAAGGCGGCGGGGGCGGCGGCGGCATATCGCAGTCGTGGGCGATGCCTGATTGGCAACGCGACTCCTCCGTGCCCGGCATCGTCTTGCCCGGCAGCGCCGACTACACCAACGGCGGGAGCGTGCAGCAGAGCTTCGGCTATCCGAGTGGCTTCTGTGACGCGACACTCCCCGGCGCAGGGAGCACGACGCCGTGCAGGCTCGTGCCGGATGTCTCCGCGCAGGCTGATGAGTACACGGGTGCACCGACCGTTTACAGCGCGGCGTTCAAGGGCTCAGGCGAATACGACACGCCCGACGGCTGGGTGACGACCGGAGGCACCTCGTCGGCCAGTCCGATTTGGGCGGCAATGCTCGCCCTCATCGACGCCTCGCCAACGTGCCGGTCGAACCCCGCCACCGCCTCGGGCATCGGCTTCGCCAGCCCACTCCTGTATGCGGTCGCGTCGGACCCAGCTGCGTACGGCGCTTCGTTCAACGACATCACCGAAGGCAACAACGACGTCTATGGCCTCGACGGCGGCAAGGTCTTTCCCGCCACCGCAGGCTACGACATGGCCTCGGGACTGGGCTCGCCACGAGTGAGCGGCCCCGGCGGCTCGGCGGGGCTCGCCTATTACCTCTGTAGCTATGGCGCCCAGGCGGGCCGGCCGACCATCACAGCGCTCTCCCCTAGCTCCGGCGCAACGGCGGGCGGCGAGAGCGTCAAGGTCACCGGCAGCGGGTTCGAAAGCGCCGGCAGCGCCGATGTGAGCGGCGTGCAGGTCGGCGCCTGGCACGCGGCGGCAAGTGCCATCCACGTGCTCAGCAACACCGCGCTGACCGTCGTGCTCCCTCCGGCGCGCGACACGCTGCCAGCGGGTGCGCCGCCACCACAGGACGGCGCAGGCGCCGTCCAGGTCATCGTCACGATTGCCAATGGCCAGTCCAGCGCAGCCAGCCCCGCCTCGACGTTCCAATACGTCGATAGCAGCAAAGCAGGCTCGCTCCCCACCGTTACCGGCCTCAGCCCCTCAGGTGGGCGGGAGAGTGCGCCCACGCCCGTGACGATTCTCGGCTCCGGCTTCAGCGGCGCGACGAGCGTCAGCTTCGGCGCTGTCAACGCGAGTACGTTCAAGATCCTCAGCGACTCGCAGATTGAAGTCACTCCTCCCGCCTATACCCCCCAGACCGCGTGTGCGCCGCTCCCCAAGACCGGGGTATATGCCGGTGAGAGTGCGGGCAACGACATCTGTCAAGTACAGGTCGTCGTTCACAACTCCTCGGGCGCGAGCGCTACCGGCAAGATCCTTGCGCCACTGGAGGGAAGTCCCACAGCCGAACAGGACGGGGCGCTCGAGGCCCCGCCGGGCTGCGGCTGCGAGGTGTACCCCGCCGCCACCGAGTTTGACTACGCCCCCGCCCCCGAAGTCACTTCGGTATCGACCTCCCAGGGCGCCGCCAGCCTCGCCAGCGAGATAGGTGAAACGCTCGTGACCGTCCACGGTCGCGGCCTCAGCCGCTTCACCTTCGACTACGCGTTCTTCGGTAAACCGGGGCTGGAATCTTCGCATGACTACGGGATCTCGTTCGCGAGCGGCACCGAGCTACAGATCACCGCTCCCGCGATTGCCTCATCGCCACAGACTGCGACCGTGCAGCCCACGAGCCTGCCGTTCTCGGTGCGCACGCTGGCCGGCTACTCAGCGCCAACCCCGATCGACTACGCCGGTGTGCCGCGTGTGTCCGCAGTGGCAAACACAACCAGCAAGATCACCCTAGAAGGAGTCAGCGGCGCCCCCGACACCGGCGGTACACCACTCTCGATCTCCGGCAAGGGAATGCAGGGACAGGTGACGGTAGTGCGCTTTGAGGGCACTGAGGGACCAGAATCACAAGGCAGCAACTATGCCTTCACCGCCACCAGCGACAAGCGCCTGCTCACGCAGACGGTGTCACAGAACCCCGCGCTCGTAGACGTGCAGGTATGCACGGTCAGCGGCTGCAACGCCAGCTCAAACGGCGACCAGCTGTACCTGTATCCCCCAGGCCAGCCGGCGGTCGAATCGCTCGCACCAAGCAAGGGCAGCGCGACCGGCGGCACGACGGTGGTCGTGCACGGCCAGAACCTCGGCTGCCCGCTCGCAGTCGCCTTCGGGGAAAGCCAGGCGGAGTCCTTCACCCCCGTGCAAGCGCTGCTCGCCTGCGGCTCGAGCACCGCCGTGGACGCCGTCTCACCCGCGGGCAGCCCGGGTAGTGAAGTGCCCGTCACCGTGACCACGCTCGAGAGCTATTTCACGGGCAGTGCCGACGCACCGAGCACGGCCCGGTTCCGCTTCATCGGTCCGTAGCGGGAGCAACCGGCCCGCTGTCGGGTGCGACAAAGACACCGCCGGACAGCTGCGAGAGGTGCTCGCGCACCCACTCGCTCGCGCCCGGACCAGGTGTCGGCAGGACCTCACTCAGCTCGAGTGGCTCGTGACACGTTCGGCAAACGAGCTGCGGGTCGGCATCACCGCCGCAGCGCGTGTGTTGCAGCACGATCGAGCGTCCGTGTGCGCCGGCAAGATACTTATCGCCCCACTGGAGCAGCGCTACAACGATCGGGAAGATGTCGCGTCCGGCTTGCGCTAGGCGATATTCGTTGCGGGCCTTGCTCGGGCCGTAGGGATGCTCCTCGAAAATCCCCTGTGAGACGAGCATCTTCAGGCGACTGCTGAGGATGTTGCGCGAGAGCCCGAGGTTCTCCGCGAACTCGTTGAAGCGCTTAGCTCCAAAAAACGCCTCTCTGAGAATCAGGAAGGTCCAACGGTCGCCCAACAGGACGGCCGCCGCTCCAACAGAGTCCTCGAAGTCATTGTCCGTCGGCACCACCAGATAGTAGCGGCCCAATATCGATAGTGATACGCTACCGATCGCTAATCAATACTCAACGATACTCAAGTTTCGCCGGCAGCCCGCGATGGCGGATGGCACTAAGTCATCGACAACCCGACCGCCCTCTATGACCGAGAGACACTGCGATGAGAATCCACAACATCCACGAGCGCGTCCTGCCACCAGGCGGCACGCCTGGATCGTTGATCGACGGCCTGGCTGGGGATGACGATCGACTCTGGCCCCACGACCGCTGGCCTGCGATGCGCTTCGAGGGAGGCATGCAGGTGGGCAACCAAGGCGGTCACGGGCCGATCCGCTACGGAGTCCTCGAGCACCAACCCGGCCAGCTCGCGCGCTTCGGCTTCACCGGACCGCCTGGGCTCATCGGCGAGCATCGCTGGGAGCTCGACCACAGCCGTGACGGTGTCGTGCTGCGCCATGTTCTCACCGGCCACACGGAAGGCAGGATGCACTGGCAGTGGCCACTGCTGTTCGAGCCGCTGCACGACGCGCTGGTCGAGGACGCCCTCGACCATGCGGTCGCGGAGCTGTCAGAAACCATGTACCGACCAGCGCGCTGGCGCCCGCGCGCGCGTGTCCTGCGCTGGCTGCTCGACGGCCTGATCTGAGCGATTACACCGACCAGCACACGTAAGTGGTCACAAATCCCGCTGCCGTGAGTTAACAAACGGTGTGGACTTCCTTACGGCCAGCGACGGCGAGCTGTTGGCGGCGTCACGCTCCGAACCAGATGCATTTGCAGCCTTCTACGACCGCTATGAGCGCGCCGTCGTGGGCTACTTCGTGCGTCGCACGGGCAATCCGGAAGTGGCGGCCGATCTGACGGCGGAGGTGTTCGCGGCAGCACTTGTCGCAGCAAGCCGATACAAGCCACAGGCACCGTCGGCCGCCGGCTGGCTATTCGCGATCGCACACAACAAGCTCGTTAACAGCCTGCGTCGCGGGCGCGTGGAGGCCAATGCGCGCCGACGGCTGGGGATCCGCGAGCCAATCGAGTTCTCCGCCGATGAGCTCGGGCGGGTGGAGAGCGCCGCCAGCGAGAACGGCTGGGTGATTGAGCTGCTGGAGCGACTGCCGGAGCTCCAGCGCGAAGCCATCCGCGCGCGAATCGTCGATGAGCGGCCCTACCCCGAGATCGCCAGCGAGCTCCAAACCTCGGAGCTCGTCGTCCGCCAGCGGGTGAGCCGCGGCCTTGCAAAGCTCAGAGACGCACTAGAGGAGCGACCATGAATCTGTTGCCGCAGGTCAGAAACCAGCTGCACGATGCCGCAGAGCGGCGTGCCCGTCATCGGTTGCGCCGCCTCAGAGCGTCCATCCGCGGCGGTCAACGACGCGGATGGCACCGAACGCCGTTGATCGCCCTCACAGGCGTGCTCGGTGTGGCAGGCGCAGCATTCGCCAGCGGCGTGATCCAGTTCGGGGCGCCCGCGCCAAAGTCACGGATCGAACTCTTCACCGCGCCCCATACAGGCGATGGCGAGCTGAAGCCCGGGACCGTCCGCATGCTTGCCATCTCAACCCCTGACCCAGCCGGCGGAGCACCGTGGGGCATGCGCGAGTTCTCCACGAGCCGAGGCCTTGGCTGCATCGAGGTCGCCCGTCTGGCCGCTGGCAAGCTCGTAGCAATCGGACAGGATTCCGCGTTCGGCAACGACGGGCGCTACCACGAACTCAGCGTCGCCAGCGGCGGCGCCGGCTACGGCGATTGGTGCGCATCGCTGGACCGCTACAACCGGCTCTACATCAACGACATGTGGGGCGAGCAGCCGGCAAGCGCCTGGCAGAGTCGCTGCTATGCACCAGGCTCGCCCGCCGGAGGCCACCAGCGCGGCGAACCGGAGTGCCCATTGCAGGACGAGCGCAACCTCTACTTCGGACTGCTCGGCCCAGACGCCGCAAGCGTCACGTATGTACTGCGCGGCAAGCGCCACACCGTGGCCACCAGCGGCCCCGAGGGCGCATATCTGATCGTCACCCGCTCGACTCCCGGCCAGCTGCTCACCGGCGTGGGCACCGGTGGCGTCGTGCCCGTCGACGGGCCGATCACAGAAGTGCATTACCGCGACGGGGCGAGTTGCCACCTGACCCGGCGCAGTTGGATCGGCGGCGCCTATGCGTGCACCCCGAGCATGCAGGTTCCCGTCGGCTACGTGGCACCTCAGGATCTCTCATACAGCCACCAGCAGGCTGCGGCGCCCCTGAAGGTGAAGCTGATCCGCACACACGCAGGCCGCTACGAGCTGGGACTCGCGTTCACCTCGCGCGTCACGCTTACGAACGCAGGCACCGGCTACGACTTCATCTGGTCGGTGCCCGGCGCTCTACATGAAAACCAAGGCGATTACAGAACCGAATGGAACATCGCCGCGGGTCAGCGGCTGAGCACCACCACTTGTCCCCTCCCTCCCGGCTTGATTCACGGGACCGTCAGCCTGTACGAGCCGGACGAAATCTTCAAGCACAAGAGCGAAGTGGTGTATGCGTACAAATACGAAAAACGGGGTGTCCTGGTAGCGAGCTTCTCAGCCCGCATCCCAGGAGCCCCAAGTCATGTGAACCCGGAACACGAGCAAAAAATCAATCATCAGACGCACCGTTTCGAATCGCCGTTCGAGTCATGCAGCGTCCGCCCACTCATACCGCGGCGCTAACAAGCTTGCGGCGTTCAATCCACGAACAGCCCGCGCACGACCCGCTCTGCGAGAGTCTCGTCTTGAGGAGTACGCCCAGCTATGCCAATTGCAAGCCCCTCGAGCGTCGACAGATACGCGGCCGCCATGATCCGCGCTGGCGGCCCCGGCGCGATCGACCCGGCGCGCCGCCCCCGACTGACGAGCTGCTCCACGCGCTTGCGCAGCGACGCGGCGACGCTCCACACGGCCTCCCCCACCGGATGCTCGCGCTCGGCGAACTCGACGCGCAGCGTCATCAGCACACGCGCACGGCCGTCGCGGCAGTACACGATATGCCCACGCGCCAAGGCAACAAGTGCCTCCAGTGGCTCTACCTGAGGATCCACTGAGTCCCCCACTTGCTGCTGCCACGTCTCATCTACCCACGCGACCACGGCAAGCGCCAGGGCTTCCTTGTCCTCGAACAGGTGATAGATGGCCCCGCGGGTGTATCCCGCCTGCGCGGCGACATCGGCCAGCTTCAGGTTTCCGTAGCCGTCGCGGGAAAGCGCCACCGCGGCGGACTCGAGCAGCGCAGCACGCGTATGCGCGCGCCGCTCGGCTTGGGAGCGGTGGGAGCCGCTGGTGTTGGCCGGTGTCACAGGAGACATACGTGCACGTACGGAAGTAGGTTACGGCTCGGCCGGCTGCCTACTTGCCTGCGCCGGCGCGCTCCTACACTTCCATCGTGACGCCAGATGCGCTCGCCAACCTCGCGCACTTGCGCCGGGCACGCGATCTTATGGACCGCGAGTACGCGCGCCCGCTGGCCGTCGCGACGCTCGCCCGTACCGCGCTGATGTCAAGCGCACACTTCTCGCGACAGTTCCGCGCGACGTATGGAGAGACGCCCTACGCCTACCTGATGACGAGGCGCATCGAGCGGGCAAAGGCGCTACTGCGCCACGGCGACTTATCGGTCACCGAGGTTTGCGCGGCGGTCGGGTGCACCTCGCTGGGATCGTTCAGCGCCCGCTTCACCCAGCTCGTAGGCGAAACGCCGACCGCGTATCGAGCTCGCGACCACGGGGCACTGGCGAGCGTGCCAGGCTGCATCGCCAAGGATCTCACCCGCCCGAGCCGCAAGCCAAGCAGGGCCAGAGAAGCGCGCAGAACGCCGGCTCCCTAGTGTTGGCGGCATGAACCTCACTCTCTCCCAATGCTTCGTGCTAATCCATGACCCCGAGCTGGCCCTGGCGTTCTACTGTGACACGCTCGGCCTCGAACTGCGCAACGATGTCGCCCGCGGCGATTTCCGCTGGATCACCGTCGGCGCTGGCTCCCAGCCAGGGGTCGCGATCGTCCTAACCAACTACCTGAACGGCAGCCCCGCCGACAACGATGCGCTCGGCTCCCTGATCGCCAAGGGCGCGCTCAACGGCGTGCACTTCCACACCGACGACCTCGATGCCACTTTCGCGAAGCTACAAGCGTCGGGGGCGGAGATCGTGCAGGCACCAACCGACCAGCCATGGGGCACGAGGGACTGTGCCGTGCGCGACCCCTCCGGTAATCAGGTGCGCATCGACCAGCCGCCGGCCGCACAGTCCTAGCGCGGTCGACACCGCGCCCGCCATTAGACGCCGAACCAGCGAGCGCGACGGCTGGAGCCAAACTGTTCCTTCTGTGCCATCTGCTCCGCGGAAGGCGCATTGAACGTGCCCGTTTTGGTCGGGCCGGACAGGAAGTCGATGTCGACGCTGCCGATACGGCCCTGACCGAACTCGATGTAACAGGTGCCTCGCCCGAGATGACGCTCTGGCGGCTCACCGCCGTGCACTTGCGAGATGATCGTCTGCGCGACGACCCGAGCAGCTCCCTCCGCGAAGACGCCGGCCTTCGGGACCCCCGCGGTGGCGACGTCGCCTACGGCGTACACGCCGGGATACCGCGTCGCCAGGCTGGCGCAGTCAACCGGTATGTAGCCATCCTCGGTCATGCCACTGGCGATCACAACGTCCGCGGCGCGATGCTTTGGAACGCCAAGGAACAAATCAAAAGGCAACTCGCTGTCATCGTCGAGCACGGCAACGCTGCGCGAGCCGTCGAGCGCAGCCACACGCCGCCCACTGAGCAGCGTGATTTCACGCGCAGCAAACTCCTGTTCCAGAGCAGCCGATGTCTCCGGTGATGGTGGCACGGGAGTACTCAGCGGCATCACCATTGAG
>Ga0209624_10002055_pt1 | contig 15151 bp, 14 predicted proteins | sample JacPinW_OM2H0_O1_FD_188565 | JGI IMG/M metagenome (GOLD analysis project Ga0209624, IMG submission 188565) | Forest soil microbial communities from Algoma, Ontario, Canada - Jack Pine, Ontario site 1_JW_OM2H0_O1 (SPAdes) (version 2) | ecosystem: Environmental > Terrestrial > Soil > Boreal...
CGCCATGGTCCGGTCTCGGCTCCATTTTGCTCGCCAAACCTGGCCACGCCTGCGGCTGTTCCGGGTAAGGGGGTTTAGGATATTTTGTCCGTGGATCGACCAATGGCTGCGAAGTAGACCTAGCCTGAGCATGCAACGAAGGAATCGAGGTTGCGGCAGTAGCAGCGGCTGCAGTGCCGAAAGCGGATAAAAAATTGCGACGCGACGGCGTGAAATGTTTCATGCTCTCTAACCTCAACCTCGCAAAGTCTCGCCCCATTTCACACGAGGCCAATGACGTCCGCCATCCGGTCGGACTATTAGAGAACATGCAGGAAGACTGTACTGATATGCACATATCGTCTAAACGGATGCGGATTTAACGGAAGTCCTAAGCCGCAGGTGGTCTCGAATAAGTCGAACTAGAGTTCGGATTTTTCCAACCCTGGCCTTGATACTCCAAATTGTAGGCGGCGGATTCAGCGACCTTCATCCCAAAATATCTATCGATCACATGCATGGCCAAATCAATCCCTGCAGCAAGACCGCCGGACGTGGCAAGACGGCCGTCATCGACAAACCGAACACCTCGAATGACATGAATCTTGGGAAAGTCACTTGCGAACCGTTGGTATGCGTCGTGGTGAGTGGCAGCCGCCTTGCCGTCGAGCAGCCCGGTCTTGGCGAGTACGAACGCGCCGACGCAAACGGACATGGTTAGGTCCGCACCTGGCGATGATTGTCGAATCCACTGCAACATTGTCTTGGAAGGATCTTGCTGCGCAGCGATGACGATGAGCTGAGGTTGGGGTGCGGTTTCAAACGTGTAGTCCGGTACCACAGTTAAACCCGACGCGGTGATGAGCGGAGTCTTGGTCTCCGCGACGGAGTATTGATGAAATGGCATGACCATATCGTCGCCCGGAAGCATTACCGAGCCGAAAACTCCCCAAGGTCCCGTAAAGTCCATGTCGATTACTCCCTTGGATAGTGGATAGGCCACGCTAACGATGCCACTCTGGGGGGGTTCTTCTGGGCCGGTAGTGAGAAGGGAAAGGCAGCGATGAATCCCAGTGCTGCCGAGTCTTGAAGCAGTTCTCTTCGCGTGATTCCTCGACGTTTCATAGTGATTCCTTCGCTCGCTATAATGACCGTTACGGGATGCGCGCGCAGTTCGCTTTGATACAGCTGGGGACAAATCTTGAGTAACGGCACCCAATCCGCAGCTCAATCCTTTCCGGCGAGGGATAGGAATCGGAATAAATCTCATCGCGCTGTGACGCCCCTGAGAATCCGACCGACAAGCGTCTTGACTTAACTCAATAATTCGCGTCAAATCTTAAGCTCTTAAGACATGTGAGTCGATTGGCAGTTTTTTTGATTTCGCCCCGCGGAAGGTCTCCGACACGGTGGGATCAACTCTCCGTGTAAAACTTCACCGCGAGCGAAAGGAGGGCTGTTCAACCCTTTGAATGGCCCTCTGCTCTAATCGTACGGAGTTCGCCCATGCTCGCAGCCTACAAAGTCTGGGCCCTAATTGCATTTGTGCTGCTTGCTGCAACGATCATCTACTGGATCACACGACGCCCGCCGTCTGAGTGAGTAAAAGGAATTTTTTGTCTCTATGCTCGCTTCAGAAGTGTTGAAAATTATCGCTGACGCGACCGAGCGTTGCCGCAGCGAGGACATGTGCAGGCCACAAGTAGTCGAAGCCCTGAGAGTCCTTCTTGAGCCCGCACGCTTCTTGGCGGCAGGCGACAACAGCGGAGGCCGCTGGCAAGAGGCCAACGCGAGTTATAAGGCAATCGTGCTTGCGGTCGAACGCGCTAACAGTCACAGTTTTCGCCAAACCGCAAGCCCTCAATGGCAAGCGGTAGGCCTCTTTCCGATAGGGGGAAAAATGGCCTCACGCGTCTGTGAAAAGCCCAGCGGCAATGGACGGCTGGAATGGGACGGCCAGAGCGTAGAGGTCAACTACAACCTGGTCGTAACACAAGAAATCAACCTCAACAAACAAACCGTCGATGACCCGAATTCAACCATGGTGCCGGGTCGCATGCACGTTAACCGCAGTCTCCGATACATCCTCACCCCTTCGCAAACTCCATCCCCTCTCCATAAGGCTTGGCTGTTTCTGGATGATGGCAGATGCGTGCCCGTCAGCGTATCAGCGGGCAATTCTGTTACGGGCTGGGGAGCTATCCTGCCGGCGAAGGATCGCCCCGAACACTGCGTTCAAAATCAAGTGTCAGTCGTTTTGAATCTGTTGTGAAGGTGTGCGCAGGTTTTTTGCCCCGCTTTCCCGCCATTGCCGCGGCGTACCGAGGAGTCCGCGCAGCCTACTTCAAAACTCTTCATAAAAAGCCAGCTACTGAAGGCGCCGAATGTGGCGACGTCGTTGAAGTTTGGCTCCGGCGATTACGAGTGCGACTCCGATGAGGCAGGCGATTAAGACTTCAAATCCCGGCAATTCGACGCCAACTATTTTCAGCGCGTAGGCGCAGGCTAGAGCTATACCGCAACCAATCACAATCTGACTCAAAACTCTGCGAGCGCCACGATGTGTGAAGAGCGGCACGTTAAGTCGGGGCAATGAACACTGGTTTCGCACTGTCACGTTGAACGACGCGGCGCAACTTCTGCGAAGTACAAAGATAATAGAGTCTTAAGGTGCTAAGATATCAGATTCGATTCTACGGTAGCTCAAATTGTCGCCAGGCATCTGCCTGCTCGAAGAAGTTCGGATAGCAACATGACTAGTGGTGGTAAGCTCACGGCACGAAAATGAGACGCCGATCCCGTTCAGAAAAGAAGGCGGTGTTGCCAACTAACGCGGAGCTTCTCATCCTGGATGCATTGTGGGGCTTAGGGGAAGGCACCGTAGAGGAAGTCGTCGGTCAGCTCCCGTCGAGCGCGAACTATAAGACTGTGCAAAGTCTGCTGCGGATTATGGAGCGCAAAGGTTTCGTGCGGCACAAAAAGCGCGGCAGAGCTTTTGTTTTCACTTCGCGCGTCACTCAGCAGGAAATCCGGGGAGTCTCGGTGAGACGCCTCCTCGAACGAAACTTTCAGGGTTCCTATGCGGCAATGTTAATGAATCTGCTCGACGATAATCACGTGAAGGAACAAGAGCTCGATGAAATCGAAGCGTTAATTCATCGACATCGAGCCAGAAAAGATACGCACGAATCGTTGAAATAAAATGGGATCAATTTCGCATCTTGATGGACTTGGGCTGATCGCGAGCGGTTTCCTTCGCATTCTCGCCGCCCATGTGCTTTTTATCGTTCTGACTTGGCTGACGTCTCGGCCCTGGCTTCGTCATGCGCTTTGGTTTCTTTTTCTCGCAGGCGCGGGTTTGTATTGGATCATTCTTGCCGGACAGTTACTCCGGCCTCTTGCATTCGGGAACGGCAATGACCGCTCGATTACAGATTTGCCCGCGGCCAGCAGCGCGGCGACGCAAGTTACTATTCCTTTTGATTGGTACCGGCCGTTAGAACTGACTGGCGGCATTCTCCTCTTCTTTTATGTAGGCGTTTTGATCTTCATGCTCGGTCGTCTAGTTCGACGAAGGCGAGTTTTACGCGAGGCTGTCGCTCGGGCTCGGCCGGTTTCTCCCGAACTTAACAGTATCTTTGGAAAGCTATCCAAACGGCTCGAGGTTCCGGCCTGCCGGATTTTGGAACTGCCCGGGCTCTGCTCACCGGGTACCGCTTATACGCGGACACCTGTGATATTGATACCTGAGGGTCTAGAGTTTTGCTTGGAAAGTGAGCAGGTTATTGACGTTCTGTACCACGAATTAATCCACGTTCGGCGCCTCGACTTTCTTTGGGGCGTTTTGGGAGAGATTGTTGCCTGTCTGTTGTTTTTTCACCCTGCGGTTTGGTTGGCCCTGAAGAACCTGGGTCGTGAGAGAGAGCTTGCCTGTGACTGTGCTGTCATGGAATCGCGGCACGGGCGCCAGACCGACTACGCGTTGTGCCTTACGCGATTGGCACGCCGCCGACTGCTAGGTTCCCAACTTGACCCAGCGTCCCACTTAATCTCATTGAATTCCTTTTTGGCGCTTCGAGTACAGGCATTATTGACCGCGAATCAGCGCCGCGGCCCTGTAAAGCAGAGTGCCGCGTTTTCGGGCGGTGTGCTCGCGCTTTCTGTTTTCTTCATAGGGTGGCTTTCGCTTTCTCTGGCCATTGAGGTTGCTGGACCGCCCGCAGTCAGTTATACGCCGATGGTGCAGCACGGATACTCAGTTCCCTCAAAAAAACTGATTGGTCGTCACCTGAAGCCACATGTGCTGTCTACTGATGCCAGCCTGCGGCTGCCAAATCCGCCCGCGCTTCACGAAATTTTCCCAATGCCTAAGAAGGATACATCCGCAGCGGACGTGGGAAACCAGGACATGATAATTGCCTCTCGGGGAGTCGAATCCTCAGGATCGCCGGAAGTTGACGAGGGCCCGGTCTGGGATGAATCACCGCCGTCGATGTCGGGGCATGGCCCAATTTCTTGGCGACGGACTGTCGTCGGTGCTGCTGTCGGCGCCTTAGGACGAGTTGCTCAGGGTAGAACCGACGGCGACGATGACGATAAAGGGCCTAAACAGCACTAATTCCGGCCCCTGTTCCGCAGAAACGGGCTCGTTGATTTAAGAATTTACGCTACCGAGCAATCTTTCCTTGTCACTCAAGGAATTTCCCCAGCCAACGAAGAGGTGCCGCTGATTCCCGCCCATTCTTCGATGGTTATCCCCTACCGCATTCCACAATTCTTAGGCCCTTAAGATTGAACTTGACTCCTACTCTTAACGGATTAAGACTTGCTTTGACTTATGCACTCTTCGCACCGGCTCTCGATTGTTCCAAGCAACCATGCTGTTCTGCATATTGCGCAGTCGCAGACAGTAGCTGTCGCCTGCTTTAGCGCCCAAAAGCCTTTGATTCGCAGCTGAACAAGCCTAATGCGCTCCAATAAATCGCCACGCATGCCGGACTAAACCAGATGGGTCATTTTGAATTGGATCCATCCGTGCGGCCCCGGAAAGAGGGGCAGTGAGAATTTTACTCTACAATCCAGATAACGGCGTGACTCGCAACTTCATGCCGCACCTTTGGATGTTTCTGCTGCAAGCACTGACTCCCCATGGCCACGAAGTAGTGCTGATTGATGGCAACGCGCACCCGATGGATGAAGAAGCTCTCTCCCGGTACGTACGTGAACAAAATATCGGGCTCGTCGGTATCGGTGCGATGACAAGGATGATCGCGAAAGCTTATCGGATGGCGGACGCGGTGCGCGCCACTGGAGTCAAGGTTGTGATGGGTGGCCCTCACGTAACAGAAATGGCCGACGAGGCGCTCGGGCGCGATGGTGGGCCGCGCCACGCAGACGCGGTCGCTCTTGGCGAAGCCGACGAGACCTGGCCCAGAATTGTGGAAGATGCGGCGCGTGGCACACTCCGTGAAGTGTACGCGCCCGTAGACGAATTTGGCCAAGAGCGCAAACCATCACTGCAGCCGTATCCTGAAATTCGGTGGGACAAACTCAACCTGAGCCAATTTAATTTGCTCCCTAGCGTTTTGCGTCAACTACTGAAGCGCGTGGGCGCCGGCTGGGGAACGTTTCGGATCATTCCGGTGGAGTCTGGGCGCGGTTGTCCTTATGGTTGCGAGTTTTGCACGGTGACAGGATTTTTCGGCGATTCGATTCGCTTTCGTACGAATGAAAGCGTAGTGAACGAACTTTTGCTCCTGAAAGCGCGCGCCCGGAAAGAGGGCGGCCAGATTGCTGTATTTTTCGTAGACGACAATTTTGCTATCAACATAAAGCGCACAAAATCATTGTTGCGAGATATTGTCGCGGCCAACGCACAAGTGAACTGGGTCGCGCAGATCAGCGCCAATCTGCTGCGCGATGAGGAACTCGTTGATCTGATTGCGATGGCCGGAGGCAAGTGGATTTTTATCGGAATGGAATCGATTGACCCGACCAATCTTGCTGACGTCAAAAAGGGATTTAACAAGCCCGGTGATTACTCTATCGTGCTTGACCGGCTCGCTCGGCGTAACGTTTTTGCAATAACGTCCTTCATTTTTGGCATGGACAATGACACACCCGGGGTCGCCGAACGAACCCTAAGGGAAATTCGCACTTGGCCTCCGGGGCTTCCGATCTTCGGCTTAATGACTCCGCTGCCTGCAACTCCCCTCTACAAAAGGTTGGAAGCTGATGGCCGGCTCACGCGTCCGAAGCATTGGCAAGAATTCATACCCTTTGCGATGGCACATACACCCTTGAAAATCAGCATCGCCGAAGCTCTTAGCGAAGTACGAATTGGATGGGCTAAATCTTACAGTCCGGAAGCGATCGAAAAGGCGGTGGATGCACTCAACAACAAGCCACTGGGTTATCGCATCAATATGCTAATTGCGCGCCTTTGTTTTCGAGGAATTTATTTTCCGCAGATGGGCCGCTTCACATGGGTGAAAATGGTCCTTGAAAATCGACGCGTAATTTTGAAACTGTTGAGGCAGGGATTCGGAGGGGGACTGCACGCCGCAGCGCCGTCTGTCGCGACGAAGTCAATCTCAGAACCGCAGCACTGAAGCTTAAAGCTCCTTCGCCGGAAGCATCGCGGCGCAACCCCAAGGTTTTAAGGTGAAGTTCGTGATATGTGATCTAAACGCGCGACGAGCCACCCGACACCACGGTTCTTCACCTCAACTCCTAAGTACTTAAGATTGTCCTTGACTTTAAGTCTTATTCATTTAAGACTTGACTGTCTTTGATTTTTCGATTCGGCGCAAATCAACGACACTGACTCTCCTGCAGTTGCTTCGTGATATTGCTTCCAGGTACGGCACGCGCGATCTGCCAAAAGCATTTTGCTGGTCCCTATTTTGACGTCCGCATTGAAAATCGCGCTCGCGCTTGCCTCGATTGGAACCGGTAGTTCCACGATCTTCCTATTGATGGTTATAGTGGCGGCTTTCCGGTATCGCTTGCAGGCCACTCGAGCCTGCGCCGAAGCTTCCGCGGTAACGGAAATTGCGCTCCCACCAGTCACAATTCTCAAGCCAATCCATGGAATGGAACAGGAACTTGATCAGAACTTGGAAAGCTTCTTCAAACAAAACTATCCAGACTACGAAATCATCTTTGGGGCGAGAGACGCAACGGACCCCGCAGTGCAAGTCGCAGGCCGAGTGTGCTCCCGCTTCCCACAGGTAAGAACTCAGATTGTGTTCACGGGTCCACCGACTTTGCCAAATGCCAAAACCTTCTCCTTAGAGAAAATGATGGCCGCCACGAATCGGTCGTATTTTGTTATCACGGATAGCGACGTACAGGCCTCATCCGACTTTCTGCGAAATGTCATTCCGTCCCTATTGGACCCTAAAGTAGGTCTCGTTACGTGTATGTACCGGGGAATCCCGGCATCGGACATTTGGTCATCACTTGAAGCGCTGGGGCTATCCATAGAGATGTCCTCAGGCGTGATCGTCGCGGACATGGTTGAGGGAATGCGCTTTGCTCTCGGGCCGGCACTCGCAGTGCGGAGGGATGTGGTTGACGACATCGGTGGCATAGCGGCCACAGCAGATTACTACTCCGATGATTTCGAACTTGGCCATCGGATCTGGGCAAAGGGTTACCTAGTCGTCCTCTCACACTATGTGGTGAAGAACGTGTTAACGCCACGTTCCCCTCTGCGAACCCTTGGGGACCAGCTTCGTTGGATGAAGAGCACACGCTACTCGCGTCCTCTTGGGCATCTCGCCACTGGACTGACGTTCGCGATGCCATTCGGTGCCCTTGGGCTGCTGAGCGGAATTGGACTCGGCTACTCTTCTGTAGGACTTTTCCTCTTCACCTTAGCTTTTGCCAATCGAATGATCCAATCAGTGGTAGTGGGCTGGCGAGTTGCCCGTGACCCTCGGGCGGTGGCGTTGTGCTGGCTCTATCCTCTGCGAGATTTTATTGGATTTTTCCTCTGGCTAGCGAGCTACACCAGTCGCCGTTTCTATTGGCGTGGAGAAACCTATCGTTTCGGCCGGGGCGGTCGAATTATCCCAGAACAGCGACCGATACAACGAAGGGTGGGCCAGTGTCCTTAGGGGTCGCATGAAGAAAGGCTTACAGATCCGGCAATCCATCCGAAGTGTCGGTAAGTTTGCCGCTCTTTCACTCGTGTGCTTGGTTTGTTCAGCTCAACCGATTGAGCAGACGACATTCGCAGCGTGCAATACAAGTCTTGAGAATCAGACCGAACCACAGCCGCCCTGTGGAAGCGAGCCCGTTCCTCCCTATCCACCTTTGGATCAGCCTGCCATTGTGAAGTCGTGGGACAAGGCGACCCTCGGCCGCAAGTGGAGACCAACAGCTTGCACTCACTGGTCTGAGGGCGGCTTTACCTCGTTAATCACTATATCGGCACGCTTCCGTTTTAGGTCTGGAATCGAGGGTCTGCTCTGGCATTTTGGGGCGATTTCGCAGCTGGCTGGCCTGACTTACTGGTCAACCACACACAAGAGGTGGCGAACATTGGTAACTGAGGCGCACGCTCTGAGCGACGCGCAACCAACTCATCGTCGTCCGGACTTTACTCCCGATGAGATCACCGCCGGCAAAGTTTTCTATTTTGAGCAGGTCGATAATCTTTCCGGCAGAGCAGTGTACCGGCTGCAGGCGATTGAGATATCGGCCCACCGACTCGTCTTGGAAGTCGAAAATGTCGGCACGATTCATTTTCACTTCTTGCCTATTTTCCATCCAGGCGATTTGCAGACGATATGGTTTCTAGACCACGAATCAATAGACGTGTGGTGCTACTACAGCATGATGCGCATGGGAAAGAGAGCTAGCAGCCTAGTTGCTGCGAACGAGCCTTCCTCGATAAATCGTGCTGTGGCGTTCTATCGGTACGACGTAGGAATTCCCGGGAATCAGGAGCCACCAGCGGCGCGATGAGGTGCACTGGCGAATAAAGCCGGACGAAGAATCGAAGCATTTTTGATGTTCATGATCGACCAAAACGACGTTACGACACTCGATCGTACTTACCGGCACCAGGCGGTCCAGGTCTGTCATTTGTACCCAGCGTCCCATGATGTGCACTAAATGACATGCGCTAAACGAATGTGCGAGCAAACATCCAATTTGAGTTTGTGGAATTCTTATTGCAAACAGCCGGCTTCTCGGAGGCTGCGAGCTGGGCAGTGCACGATGATCTTACGACTACCGGTCAGACGGACGGGTACGGCGAGGAAGGCAGGGGAATGGTCGCACCACAGTGTACAGACGTATTCGTGATTGGCGGCGGACCAGCAGGGTTAGCGGCTGCAATTGCAGCTCGCCAAAAGGGCTTTCGAGTCGTCGTCGCAGATGGTGCGACACCCCCAATTGAAAAACCCTGTGGCGAAGGGATGATGCCAGGAACGGTTGCTATCCTGAAAACACTCGGGGTCGAAATCAGTTATGCAGAGAGCTACAGATTCTCGGGCATATCCTTTGCGCAGCAAGGTGCCCGTGTCGCAGCCAATTTCCCTTTTGGACTTGGTATCGGCGTGCGACGCCGACTTCTGCATGAACAGCTGATCGCCAAAGCCGAAGAGTGCGGCGTGTACTTGCTCTGGAGAGCGCCCGTTTGTGGAATCGATATTGACGGCGTCCGGCTACCTTTCGGGAAAATCCACACTAGTTGGATCGTCGGAGCCGACGGACAGAGTTCGCGTGTGCGCCGTTGGAGCGGGCTCGAAGGGACTGTGCGAACGAGGCAACGGTACGCCAGTCGGAGGCATTATCGCGTGAGGCCGTGGTCGGACCAAGTCGAAATTCACTGGGGGGACCGCGCACAACTTTATGTGACGCCGATTGGCGCAGAAGAGCTCTGCGTCGTCGTCATATCCGACCGAAAAGAGAATGCCTCCTTCGCTATTGCTTTCCAGGAGTTGCCCGAGCTGCGCGAACGTCTTCTCGGTTCGGAAATCAGTGGCCGTGAACGTGGTGCAGTCACTTTGATGCGTTGCCTCAACAATGTTCAGCGAGGCAATGTGGCGTTGGTTGGTGATGCTTCTGGCAGCGTAGATGCAATTACTGGGGAAGGGCTTCGATTAGCGTTCACACAAGCATTCGCTCTCAGTGATGCAATGCTGTCAGGCGATCTGCGGCCATACGAGCGAGCACATCGACAGCTGGCAAGGCGGCCCGTCTTCATGAGTCGTTTGATGCTATGGCTTAGTAGGAATCCACGGGTCCGAAGACGAGTAGTTGTGGCCCTAAAGAGCAAACCAGACCTCTTCGCACAGATGCTGGCAATTCATGTGGGCGGAACCGAAGTGCGAAGAAATCGCGGCTGGAACGGAGATCGATTGTTGGATGTTGGCTAAATGGCGAAGCAGAAAAGGAGTCGTGAAATATCCGAACCCTGAAAACCCTTGGCATTGGAACAGTGGCAACTTTCGGCTGCGGGTTTCTGCTCTTCGCAGCTCCGAGGCCGTCCCACCCGCAAAGTCCGGAAGTTCCTGCCAGTGAAATTATACTGACCATCGACCCGGCCCAATCAAAAGTCCATTGGACAGTTGACAGCACACTACACGTAGTACACGGCACCTTCTCTGTGACGAGTGGCAGCCTATCTGTTGATCCTGAAACTGGACATGCTAAAGGAGAAATTGTGGTCTACGCCGCCAGCGGCGAGAGCGGCAATCGCTCACGTGATACCCGCATGCACAAAGAAATATTGGAGACCGCAAAATACCCCGATGTGATTTTTCGCCTAACCCAATTCGACGGGAAATTACCCTTGCCTGGAATTTCGGACGGCAACATCCACGGCATTATGTTTATTCATGGCGAAGACCACCAACTCACGACATCTGTTCATGCAGAACTGACGGGAGACCGTTGGCATGGCACGACCAAGTTTGATGTGCCCTACGTGAATTGGGGAATCAAAGATCCTAGCAATTTCCTGTTGAAGGTAAAGCCTGTCGCAAAGGTTGAAATCGAACTATCCGGCGAAGTCAAACCATCGAGATAAGTCTTTGTAAAGGCCGGCAAAAACATACGTGGTTGACTTCCTATGGAGAGGAAGGGCTGTCACGCAAATTTATGGAGCCTGCAACGACGTGGCAAAAGGCCTTAGAGGAAGCCATCAACGAAACGGATCCAGCAAAACTTCCAGACAAGGTGATGGCGGCTGAGAGTGCGATGTTCAACCGTATTATCGAGGTAGGGTCCGACCTGCCAGAAGACGAACTACAAGCCATGAAACGAGGCGCCACGGAATTGCGAAAGATTCAGATAGAACGGCTTCATTGGCCGAAAACAGGTTTGGACCAGGTGAATTAAAATGATAGCAGGACTCCAGCGGGAGCCGAACAATCGCTGGCCACAATTTGGTTGCGAAAGTCTGCCGCCTACGCAGGAAGCGACGCTGATGTGAAGTGCCTGAATGTGGGAGATGAACGAAATTCTTTTTTGAGGAGTCCGATGAAAGCATTCCAACTTAGTGTCATCATCTGTTCAGTATGGTTCGCACTCACCGCAGCTTTCGCACAAACCTCGCCTTCGAGTACAAGCCTGACCGCCGACCCGCTCTACAAGAAGGACTGTGCGAAGTGTCACGGAAAAAGTGCCGACGGTCGGCACTTCGGCGGGCCTTCGTTGATCTCCGACAAAACCGCCAACATGTCTGCGATTGACCTCCGTAACCTCATAGCCAACGGCAAAGGGCGCATGCCTAAGTTTGCCGCCAAGCTGACGCCAGAAGAAATCGAGAACCTGGTCCGCGAAATCCAGGCTCCGAACGGGAAATGAACCGTTGTTGTTGGGGAGTCGCGCATGTCTCAGCAAGTCCGCGACGATTCAGTTCCGGCTGAACTAATTCAAATCACAGGGAGTGTGATTCAAGCATCCTATATGGAAACCCGGTCCGCAAGACTCGTTTCATCGGCTAAATCAACAACCACCTCCGACTACAAGGAACACGTCAACCCGCGTTGGGCTTCACTTCTGAACCTCCTTGGCATGGATGTCGAATACGAACGCTGCCTTGGGTCTGAGTTGTTCACCAAGGACGGACGTTGCGTCACAGACTTTCTATCCGGTTACTGTGTCTATAACGCCGGGCATAACCACCCGCGCATTATCCAGGCGCTAAAAGATGAAATGGACAAATCTGGCCCTGTGATGCTGCAAAGTCACGTACCGGAGATCGCGGGCGAACTGGCCCGCCGCTTGTGCCTATCGGCAGGCGGGAATTTAGCGAAGGTGTTTTTTGGTAGCAGTGGCAGCGAGGGCGTTGAAGCAGCAATCAAATTCGCCCGGGCAACTACAGATCGTGAGGGTATTGTCTATGCTAAAGGCAGTTTTCACGGATTGACTGCAGGGGCGCTCTCGCTGATGGGCGACTCCTTCTGGCGAGATGGATTTGGACCGTTGTTGCCGGGGACTGAAGAGGTGCCGTACGGAGACTTAGCAGCCCTCGAAAGTGCCGTTGCCGGAAAGCGGCACGCCGCATTCATCGTCGAGCCACTCCAGGCCGAGGGCGGAATTCGCGTTCCCACACGCCATTACTTACAAAAGGCGCAAGAAGCATGCCGTCGCACCGGCACGCTTCTCGTGCTCGACGAAGTACAAACCGGAATGTATCGCACCGGGACATTTTTGGCGGCTCAGCAATTCGACGTGCAGCCCGATATAGTGGTTCTCGCGAAAGCTCTCAGCGGCGGCCTGATCCCCGTCAGTGCGGTTCTGATGACCAACAAGATCTACGACTCTGTATATTCGTCGCTGAAGCGAGCGATCGTTCACGCTTCTACCTTCAGCGAAAATAGCTTATCCATGCGCGCAGGCCTCGCCACGCTAGACGTTCTCGAACAGGAAGAACTCGGCCCGCGCGCCCTACAACTGGGAGAAATATTCCGCACAAATTTACGTCGGGAGCTCGCAGGTTTCGACATGGTTAAGGAAGTGCGCGGGATGGGACTCTTGAATGGAATCGAATTTGTTCCGCCGAAGAAACTCGGATTTCGCACGATGTACGACGCCTTTCATAGCATTCACCCCGCAGTGTTCGGTCAGATTGTGATCATGCGGATGTTTCGCGAGATGAAAATCCTTACACAAATCTGCGGAAATAACTTCATGGTCTTGAAAGCCGCGCCGCCCCTGATCGTATCGCCCCGCCAATTAGACGGGTTTGTTACCGCTATTCGCGAGGTGGTTGAACTCGCGCAATCATCAGCCTCATTTTGGACGGAAGCCTTGGGCATGGCTCGCCGTGCAATCAGCGTTTAATCCAGTGGTTTAGCGCTTCTTTTGCCGCGTTAGTCGCATTATCGGCCTCAAAAATTGCGTGGCATCATTTTATTAGCTCGCTGCCATTTTGAAGGTGCGTGAGGGTTCAGGTCGCGGGAGACCATCAGCTTCAAGGTTAGTCTGTCCGCACCTCCGCTCCAGCCCAGGCCAACCCCGGTTTCAATCTTTACCAAGCTGGTGTTCCGGTCCATGACGGCCCAGGTTTCATGGAACTGCTGATTTGAAGCGTTGAAGCGACTCAGAGAACCAAAGGCGTCGTACTCCTCTACAGCAGCAATCCACTTATTGCTCAAGTTGTAGGCGATACGAGCGGCCGGATTAAACTGGAGGCCTTTGACTCCACCGGCGTAGTCCGTATCCAGAATGGGATTGTAGATAAGATCCCAACGGCCCAAGTGCGCGCCGACAATTGGCCGAAACTCTGACGTAATGCGTTTCGATTCCCAGTAGAGGGCATTGACGCTAAACTCAAAATTTAGGCCGTAGAAGAATTTGTGTTCGTGCGCATGAGGACGGACGAAGAGTTCGCGTATTTTGAAACCGTTTATGGTTGCACCTTGGTTCGTTGAATGAATGCTGAAAACGGGTAGGTACAGACCCTGCTCAAACCATGGCTTAACGCCGTACGCCCATTCGGCAGCACCGTTCAGGGAATTGTTTGCGATTATGGCATTCGGGAACGCGGGAGTTTTCCGGCCGATAGGAGTGAAGTTAGTGTGGATCATCAGATTGAAGACGCCCTGCTCGGCAATTTCTGCATCGTAGACCTGAATTTCGTCGGTTTGGGCGGACGTTGTCGACGGCATCCCAATGCAACCGATCCCGACTATTAGGAACAGTAGCCAGAGTCGGCATCGCTTGAAGTTTTTAGGGAAACTCACGCCTTCATAATATGCGCAAACGGTATAGCGCTGAGGGGCAGGCTGTAAGAGCAGGCACCAAACCCGGGTCGAGATCAGGATCCTAAAGATGTCGACGCCAGTTGGTACGTTCGCTACCGCAGTACGACCAATCCCAGACTTCGGCGCCACTTTCCCTCAAGCGCTCCAACTCAATGGCGTCACCGCCATTCCTAGAACCGACGCCGATTTCGACGGCGCTCCCTTCCTAACCTTTCCCGATTTCTTCCGCCACTCAATCCACTAACCCAGCCGAGCCTGATCTTTCCTGTGCCTTGCGAATTCATTAGCAAGGACCTTCCCTATTGCGCCGTGATTCGGCCAAGCGATGACAGATTTGCGGGTGCGCTGGCCACCATCGCATCGTTCACAGCCGATGGGCTATTTTTTGGACAGTCAACGGAGTTCTTTCAGGTGGTCAATCAGCTGGCGGAAGAAGCGGACGCTGCCAGGCGCGAGTTCTAATCGCCTGAAGGCCTGCAATGCACCAGACTGGTCCCGCTGCACACACTCGGCGGGACCATTTCTTATTCGCCCGAACGAATTCAGGCTTCGGCGCCTTACTGACCCCCTCCCGGCGCCGCATCCGAATTAAATATATCCATCGTCACTTTCCAGTCGTCCGCGTGCTTCGTCCAAACCGTCACATACTTTCCCTTGTCCGTCATCTGCTTCCCCGACGTATCCGCAAACGAAAACGTGTACGTCCCGCTCGTGTATCCCAGCTCCCCCGAACGCGCCACGTAAACCCGCTCCGGCGTCCACGAAATCGTGAAATTATTCAGCGCAAAAAAATCCGAGAACTGCTTCCGCACCGCATCATGTCCCGTGGCAATCGGCTGATTCGGGCTCAACATCGACCCGTCATCCTCCATAAGCTCCACCGACTTATCCAAATCCTTACCCGCAAAAACCTTCAACCACGCCTGATCCGCATCCCTTAA
>Ga0209624_10002057_pt1 | contig 15131 bp, 14 predicted proteins | sample JacPinW_OM2H0_O1_FD_188565 | JGI IMG/M metagenome (GOLD analysis project Ga0209624, IMG submission 188565) | Forest soil microbial communities from Algoma, Ontario, Canada - Jack Pine, Ontario site 1_JW_OM2H0_O1 (SPAdes) (version 2) | ecosystem: Environmental > Terrestrial > Soil > Boreal...
GGGGCATGGCATCGATGATCCCCTCGGTCGCCCGGTCGGAACCGATTTCATCAGTTTCTGGACGGTTTCCTGGGCCCTGCTGCATGATCAAGTGCGGGCCATTTATGCGCCCGAAACACTCGCGGCTTTGGAACGCACCATCGAAGGCGGCACGAGCCCGTTTTATGCTTGGCTTTATCCGCCGGTCGCTCTCCTCGTCGTTTATCCGCTCGCGTTCCTGCCCTATCTCTGGTCGCTGTTGGTCTGGCTTGCAGCGGGAACTGCGCTCTATCTCACGGCGTTATGGCGCATCCTGCCGCGGCCGCTGACGCTTTGGGCCGGCCTCGCTTTTCCGGCGGTGCTCGTCACTTTCGAGCACGGCCAGAACGCCCTACTTGTGACAGGTCTGATGAGTTGGGCGTTGCTGCTCCTGTCGCGGCGGCCGGTCGGCGCCGGAATCCTGATCGGCTTGCTGATATTCAAACCTCACCTCGGCCTGCTCATCCCGTTTGCGCTGATCGCGGGCGGGCATTGGCGCGCGCTCATCGCGGCTGTGGTGACTGGCATTCTTCTCACCGCCGTAACCATCGCCCTATTCGGGGCACATATCTGGGCCGAATATCTCTCGGTCATGCCGCTCGCCCACGACGTACTCGATCTCGGACTCGTGCCGGCGTACAAGATGCAATCGGTCTACGCCGCCCTGCGGCTGCTCGATGCGCCGATAGTCGCCGCCTATGGCATCCAGGCGCTCGCGACACTCGCCAGCGCGCTGCTCGTTCTGTGGGTTTGGCGGCAACCCAACGACCAGGACTTGAAGAACGCCGTCCTGGTCGTGGCCACGCTTTTGGCAACGCCCTTCGTGCTCGATTACGACCTCATGCTGATAGCGCCGGCGGTTGCCTGGCTCGCTGCCAAAGGGCTGCAAAGCGGCGCGCGGCCGTGGGAACGCATCATTCTGGCCGCCGCATGCCTTGATCCGCTCGTTGCCCGCGTGATTGGTCGGTATGCCCATATCGGGCTCACGCCAATCATCGTCGCGGCCCTGCTGATTCTCGTCGTTCGGCGAATCCGCGTCGGCAATTCAAGGATTCGCGGCAATTCCACGTTTTGGGTTCATCACCATCACGCTTCGGCAGGCGAGGGTTAGTTTATATTTTCGATTATCGCCAAGACCGTGGCGGCGACGATGATGGCGGCGATGGCGGCCATCAGACCATATTTGATGAGCGTGGTGCCATTCTCGTCGCGGAAGAACCGGGTAAACCTCTTCATCGTTCAATGATCCCAAGACGAATAAGCAGAGCCGTAAATTGGATACAACCTCGCTCGATTATTATTCAATCTACCCATCACCGCGGCCCTCGTGCAACACGCGAATTTCCGAAAGGCGCAGCAGAATTTCCCTTGCCTCGCGCAAATGAAAAATCCTCGATCGTTCCTCCCCATCGTCGGTGCGCTATCAAATGGCCGTGATGAGAGGGAACGACACTGAGCGGAACCGATCCCCGAAATCTCCCAAAGCTCCACTAAATCAAGCGATTAGGCCGCCGCAAAGGCGGCCTTTTTGTTCGTCGGCCGGAGATGGAAAAACGCTTTGGCCGTTACGCCGAGACGGCGTTCGGCGGCTTGGCAACAGCGGATGCGCCGCTAACCAGACGGGCAGGCGGGAAGATCACGCGGACGAGCGTACCGGCGCCGGACTCGCTCTCGATCTGCATCTCGCCGCCATGGAGGCGGAGCATGGTCTGCACCAGCGGCAGGCCAAGCCCGGTGCCGCTGTGGAGCCGGGCGAGGGAGCTGTTGACCTGGACAAAGGGCTGCATCACCCGCGGCAGATCGGCCGGGGCAATGCCGATGCCGGTATCGCGGACGGAGATGGTCAGGCCGCGCTGCGTATCCGCATCGGCGGCAACGTCGATCCGTCCATTCGGCGGGGTGAACTTGACAGCGTTCGACATCAGGTTGAGCACGATCTGCTTGAGCTTAAGCCGGTCGCAGAGCAGGAAGGGAATTCCGTCGGCGACCGCGATTCCGATCGTTACACCACCCTGGTTGGCCTTGGGTTGGATCAGGCGCACGACTTCGTCGATGATGCCGGAAATATCGACCTCCTGTTCGTCGTTTAGCTCCAGCTTGCCGGCCTCGGCCTTGGAGAGATCCAGGATGTCGCCGATGATCTGCAGCAGGTCGGAGCCACTGCGGAAGATATCGGCGATATAACCAGCATAAACCTTGTTTCCGATAGGCCCCTGCTTTTCCTGCAGAATCAACTCGGAAAATCCAATGATCGCATTCAGCGGCGTGCGGAGCTCGTGGCTCATATTGGCGAGGAATTCCGATTTGGCCCGGTTGGCCTTTTCAGCATCTTCTTTGGCGATACGCAACGCCTCGGAGGCGCGCTGATTTTCCGCCAATAAGCGCGACCGGTCGAAACTGCGCCCCAGCACGGCCAATACCTCGGCCGGTTGACAGGTCTTTTCAAAATAATCATAGGCGCCCTTGCGCAGCGCCGCGATCGCCGTCTGCGTGTCGGCGCGCGCCGTCATCATCACGCAGATGAGTTCCGGATAAAGCGCTTTAAGTTCCGACAGGAGATCGACGCCGGAGATCGGTCCGAGTCGAATATCAACGATTGCGACCGATGGCGCATGAGAGGCCATCGCCGCGACCGCGGTTTCCTTCCGGTCTACGATGATCGGCTCGTAGCCTCCCCGGATCAGGATATCGGCGACTGATTCCGCGAAATCCCGGTCATCGTCGACGATCAGAATCCGCCGTTCCGGTAGATTGTCGGTTTGTTCAAGCACTTCGAACCAGCCTCTCGCTCGTCGCCGCGTCGACCGCGCGTAATAGCTCGGCCGGATCGAAGGGTTTGACAAGAATTCCCTCGGTTTGCGATGGCTTGATCTGGTCGAGGACGCCCTGTTTTTCGTCCGGATAACCGGTTACGAAAATGGTGGGAACGAGCTGACCCGATTCCTTCAGCTTCAGATAGACCTCGATCCCGCTCAACACCGGCATCTTCAAATCGAGCACGAGGCATGTGATTTCCTTGGATCCCACCAGCGTCAGGGCTTCCGGGCCGGTGCGGGCAATCTCGACGCGGTAACCGTGCGCCGCCAGGATGGGCTCGATGCTGTCGACGAAATCGGGGTTGTCATCGGCGATCAGCACCATGCCGCGCGGTTTTACCTTGGTCAGCGTCTCGATCAAGTCGGTGATCGAAAACGGCTTGCGCAGAACGCCCAAAGCGCCGTTGTCTACCGCCTGGGCGATGAGCTGTTCGACACTGTAGCCGGTCATCATCATGACCTTGGCGTTGGGTCTGATCTTCTTGAATTCGAAGAACGTCTCGACGCCGTTCATTCCCGGCAGCTTCACGTCCATGAAAACGACGTCGAAATCGGCGTCGCGGAACCGGGCGACGCCGTCTTCGCCGGTAAAAGCTATTTCCACCTCATAGCCGCGCATCTCAAGCACGTCGGCGATACTCTCGGCATGGTCGCGATCGTCATCGATTACGAAGACGCGGGTCTTCATGCGGCAATCTCCTTGCTGTTTGCTTGCGGGATCGTGAGCACGACCCGCGTACTCTGGTTCGGCTTGCTGGTGATTTCGACGGTGCCACCATGTTGCTCGACGATCTGCTTGACCATCGGCAGGCCAAGACCGGTGCCGAAGCTCTTGGTGGTGAAGAGGGGCTCGAAGATTTTCGGCATGACATCCGCGGCAATGCCGGGACCGGTATCGGCGATGGTGATCTCGATGGCCCCGGACGAAGCGCGCGTACCGACGGTGATCGTTCGCTCCGACAGACCGCTGGCGACGCCGGCGATGGCCTGCGCCGCGTTCTCCACCAGGTTATTGATCACGCGACGCATACGCTCGGTGTCGACGTTAAGGCCGGCTCCCGGCGCGCTCAACGCACGGACCAGCGTCACGCCGTCCGGAAGCCGTTGATCGTTCAGAATTTCCTCGATCCATTTGTCCGCTTCCACCACCGTGCAACGCAAGTCGCGAACGCGCGTGAAATCGAGCATATCGTTGATAATCCGGTCACAGCGCGCGATGCTCCGCTCGACTCGTTCGATCGGCCGCTCGAGCTTCAGGCCGCTGCCGACCACCATCTCCTTGATCGAATAGAAACTGTTGCGGATCGCGCTCAAGGGATTGCGGATCTCATGCGCCATGGTCGCGGTAAGCTGGCCCAGGGCGGAAAGTCGTTCCTTGCGCATTAACTCTTCCTGCGCCTCGCGCAGCTCGACGAGGCGCGACTGAAGATCGAGATTGGCCGCGTTGATCGAGCGATTGGCGGCTTCGAGTTCGTCCCGAGCCGACCGGATTGAGCCCTGCATCGTTGCGAGCGACCGCAGAAGAAGCGCGGTTTCATCGCGGCCGCGTGGGCTGATCTCGTTGTCGAGGCTGCCGCCGGCGATCGCAAGTGCGACGTCGGTCGCGCGCCGAAGCGGCGGCACGATCGCCCGAATGAGCAGAAGCGTGATTACGATGGTGAGCAGGATAGAAACACTGATGACGCCGATGACCCATCGGTCGGACGCGTCAATCAGATCCTCGGCGCGGATGCGATAGGTGAAGCCGTCGGCGGTGTACTGCTGCACCAGGTGATCGAGATTGGCGTCGATTTCGTCCCACACCCCAAGATGGCCCTGCGAAATCTGATCGGGCATATCGCCAAGTTGGGTGCGCACCGCGATCGCCGCCGCTTTGCCTTTTTCGGAGATCGCCCGATCGATGGCGATGTCGAGATCCTCGAGCAAAGCCTGCAGTTGTGAGTTTCCGTATGCCGTCAGCAAAATCGCATGATTGTCGCTCGCCTTGAGGCGCGTGAAGTCGATCTGCACCTTCTGCGCGTATTTCACGCCGATCAGTGCTTTGTCGTAGGTGTCCATGGTGAGCGCGCCTAGCTTGGCGTCCTGATAACGCTCAAACATCCCGGCGGAAACCGAGATGACGAGAAAGCCGAGACAGGCGAGCAAGACTTTGATTCGAATTGACATTGCCTATTTTCCGCTCATTTGCCTAGCGCACCACAACCGTCATCTTCATTCGCGGATGGATGCTGCATCGCACTTGATAGGTGCCGGGGTGGTCGAATTCCGGCGCGATGATTTCGCCCGATCTCTGCAATCCCTCATCCGTGGCTTCGCCTTGTTCGTCGATGACCATGATGTCGTGGGTAACGTCGTCGTGGTTCTGGTATTGGATGACGTCGCCCACGGCTATGACCACCGACGTGATGCTGAATTTCTGGCCTTTTTGGTCGATGGTGGTGATGGCAGCGCGCAACGGCCCGGCAATGATGAGTGCGACGGCCGCGATGACGGCGACAGCGGCGAGCTTGTGTTTGGCTCCACCCTTTGAGCGGCGGCGGTTCGGATCGTTCATCGCCATGGCAGCGCCACCCACAGATTGAGGTAGATGGTATTGTTCTTCGACGCGCCCTGCTCCGTGCCGTTGAATTTCGTATAAGCGACGTATTGCAAGGCTAGGCGCGCGTTGACCCGCGTCACGGATGAATCCGGCTTGCCCCATGGCACATAGGCGATTTCCCCGATGATGCCCTCGCTGTCGGGGCTGCCATTGGCGGTTCCCCAATAGGCCGCATCGCTTGATCCGCGGGTGCGGAAATACTGGACCGATGGCGTGTAGGTCGCACCGATGCTGTATGAAACGTCGGCCCGGAAGGTCGACAGCGTGTTCGTTGGATTGCTGCCAACCAGCTGCTGGCTTGCGTCGAGATCGAGCTTTTCGTGGATATAAGTCGCATGCGCTGAGACGACGTTCGATGTCGTGTCATCGGGATCGGCGATCCATTGGTAATTCGCATCGAGTGCGGTATCGGTGATCTGGTCCGTGGTGCCGGCGGTTTTATCGCCGCCCGGGTACAAGTTGGCCTGGAGACCGTAGGTGCCGAATTGGACATAGTGCTGCCCGAATTCGTGCTGCAATGCCGCGCGCCAGTATGGAATCAGTCCGTCATAAGAATTCGAATCGCTGACCGGGACGACGCCGAGCGCATTGCGCACGTCGCGGCCGAGTCCCTTATAGGCATCGAGTTCGAGATAAACGAGATCGTTCCAGAGCGCATAGGCGCCGGCGCCGACGACCGCTTGCGCCAGCGTTCCGTCGATCAGCGTCGCCGCCGCCGGCGTAGGCGCGAGGCCGGACGAACTGTAAGGAAAGCCCCAGGCCGGCGTCGAATTCCACAGATCTTGGACGGTCGGCGAATTGTTTAACGTCACGCCATAGACGATATCCGAACCGAAGAGCGAGCCTTCCCGCGCGTGGCGGATGTCGATGTTGTCCATGGTGAAATTGTGTTGGATGCCGTCATAGGTGATTTGGGCAAACGCGCCGATTTCCGATGTGATGCGGCCGGCATAGAACAACGAGACCTGATCCGCGGCGAAATTATCGTTCGGCCCGAAGCCGGGCGCCGCCCCGCCGGATTGCGGAGCGTTGGTGTGGGTGAAGGATGTTTGCACCATGGCGGCGAGCGGCGGAAAATGATCTTGGTTATCGCTGTTGATATAGCCGTACAGCTTGAAATCGCGGGCGGCTTGCTTCAACTGGGGTCCGAAAGCGCCGACATGACAGGCCGAGCAGGGCTGGCCAGTCTGCTCCGCGAAACTTGGAACCGCTTGAGCCGTACGCGCGAGGCTGAACATGACGAGCGTAGCGGCCATGCCAACCAACGCGCATCGCGCTCCGAACTTCCCAAGGGTTCGCAGAGCCGGCTGGGTTCTCATCTTTTTTGTGCATATATAAGGTGCAGTCGATTGTCCCACTCAGAGTGGGACGAAATTGGTAAAATTCCGCTTAATTTATGGGGCCTTACGCGGTATTCGAGGATTGAAGGTCCAATCCCTCCAAGGTCGTTTTCGGATCGGGGTCGATTTGCTCGCAATAAGAGATAACCGACGACGATCTGGCCGCCCGATGAGTTAATCGACGACTTCGCGGTGCCACGCGACAAAGTCGGAATTGGGGTCGGTGCTGAACCATTGTCCCGCCCATTCGTAGGATTCGCCCGCATATTCAAAGCGCATCGCTGTCAGGCACTGGTTGATGACCACGCCGTCATCGGACAAAGGCATGATCAGGCGGTGGCAGACGAGCGGCACTTTCTTCGGCGAGAAATAGCGATTGCGCACCAGGACCGGTCGTTTGCTTTCACACATGAGGCGATAATTGTCCTCGACGAATTTCAGGCGTTCACCCGCGAAGACTTCATCGAAATACTTGCCCTTGAGCTCGCCGCCATAAGCCTCGACGACCGCCGTACCGGCGAGCCGATAACGGATGCGTTTGCCACCGTCGACAAATTCGGTGATCTGGAGATGCGGCAGTAACCGCGGTATTTCGGTCGGGTCGACATCGCGCCGCCGAGGCATGGCTCGTCCGCCGCATTTCGACTGCCAGTATTCGTATGCGGGGCCAAGGATCGGATCGTCGCGCAGGCTGTTACGCACGAGAACGCCTCCGGTCGAACGGCGGCGCCAGGCCGCCGAATCCTAAAGGTATAGTTGCCAAGCTTTAAGATTTCTTAAACCGGGGATTGTACGTCCCGCCGCGGCTGCAAGTGCGGTGTTTGTCCGTCACAGGCAGACCCAATGGCTGCGTTGGCGTGTCAGGCATGACGCAATGCGCATTATCGCGCTATTGTCGCTTACGCGCATGGGGGGAATAACACATGGATTTGCAACTCAATGGCCGAACCGCGCTGGTGACGGGCGCCAGCATGGGAATTGGTCGCGCCATCGCGCTCGGCTTGGCCGCGGAAGGCGCCCGCATTGCCGTGGTTGCCCGGCGCCGGGAATTGCTCGAGCGCCTGGCCGGAGAAATAAAAACCACGGGCGGACACCCTCCGGCCATCATCGTCGAAGACGTCACGACGGCATCTGCGCCCGCCCGCATCCGGGACGCCGCGGTTCGCGCCTTGAGTAAGATTGAAATTCTCGTCAATAGCGCCGGCGGCAGCCGTCCGCTGCCGGTCGATGCGCCGGACGAACAGTGGGACGAGGCCTTGATGCTCAACTTCACGCGCCTGCGCCAACTTACCCATGCCGTCCTGCCGGGAATGATCGAACGGAAATGGGGCCGCATCATCAACATCACGGGAAAATCCGAACCCGAGCGGCTGAACGCGTCTTTCGCGGCCAAGGCGGCCGTGCACTCCTGGTCCAAGGGCCTGTCACGCGAGATCGGCAAGCACGGCATCACGATCAACTCGATCGCGCCGGGGCGCATCATTACCGAGCAGATCCTTCGCCTCTATCCCGAAGAGGAGCGGCGCAAATTTGCCGCGCGTGAAATTCCGGTCGGCGAATATGGTCAGCCGGAAGACCTTGCGGTGCTGGCTGTTTTTCTTGCCTCGCCGCTTGCGCGCTACATGACGGGTACGGTTATCCCGGTGGATGGCGGCCTGCGCCGCTATCAATTCTGAGCGCCACGGCTTATTGCGGGCCAAAGACCAGGTTCGGCAGCCACAGCGTCAGCGACGGCACGTAAGTAATGATGCCGAGCACGATCAGCAGCAGGATCAGGAACGGCAAGATGCCGCGAATCACCTGTCCGATCGGCGCCGAGGATATGGTGGAGAGCACATAGAGATTAAGCCCCACCGGCGGGTGGACCAGGCCGATCTCCATGTTGTGCGTGAAGATGATCGAAAAATGTACCGGATCGATGCCAAGCGCCTTCAGCGCCGGAGCAAGAATCGGCAACACGAGAAGAAGCGTCGCGATCACCTCGAGAAAACATCCGAGCACCAGCAGCAGGATGTTGATCACCAGCAGGAATTGCCAACTGGCGAAGCCGTATCCGATCGTGAATCGCACCAATTGCGCCGGCACGTCGGATTCCGTCATCCAGTGACCGAAGGCGAGGGCGGTTGCGACGATCAACATGATGGTCGCCGCGCTGCGCATGCCGTCGGCGATCACGGCCAGGGTCTGCGTCCAACGGAAGCCGCGATAGTAAATCAACGAAACGAGCAACGCAGTCGCGGCCGATAAGGCCGCCGCCTCGGTCACCGTGACGAAGCCGCCATAGATGCCGACCATAACGACGAAGGGAACCGCGAGCGCCGGCAAAGCATGCAGCGTTACGCGCAGCCGCACATCCAGCGGCAGCAGCGGCTCGACGGGAAAGTTGCGCCGTCGTGCGTCGTAGAGGATCCACAGGAAAAACACTGCCGCCTGGAGCAGGCCCGGCAGCACGCCGGCAAGGAAGAGCCGGGGCACGGATTGCTCGGCGACGATGCCATAAAGCAGCAGGGCGAGACTCGGCGGGATGACGATGCCGATCGTCCCCGAAGCGCCGACGACGCCGAGCGCGAATGAACGCGGATAGCCGCGCTCGATCATCGCCGGCAGAAGGATGGCGCCCATCGCGAGCGCGGTCGCCACGCTCGAGCCGCAGATCGCGGCGAAAAGCGTGCACGAGACGACGGTAACGAGGCCGAGGGAGCCGCGGATGCCGCCGAGCCACGCGGTCGCGAGATCGACCAGCGCCTTCGCCACGCCGCCGGAGCGCATGAACGCCGAGGCCATGACGAACAGCGGCAGCGCCATCAACGTCGTCGAATTGAGGTCGTTGATCACCAGCTGCGCAAGACCGACGAGCGGCTGTCCCGACGCGAAAAAGAGCACACCGGCGCAGGTTCCCAGAACCAGGAAGATCGGCATGCCTGCGGCGAGCAAGCCGAAGAAGAGCAACAGGAACAAAAGCGTCATCGGGCCACCGGTCAATGGATCGGCGGCTGGCGCAGCTCGCCGCTTGCGTCAGGCTCGACGGCATGGCCCACCGCCATCGTCGCCGGGTCGTAGAAAAAGACGTAGCGGACGAGACGGATGACATAGCGGATCGCCATCAATCCGCCGCCCACGGGGAGCGCCGAATAGTAGATCCACATCGGGAACTGCAAGTCGCTTGCGCTCCGCTCGTTGATGAGGAGCGATGTGTCGACGATGCGCCAGCCGTACCAGACCAGGGCCGCCGAAAAGATGATCGCAACGACGCAATTGAACGCCTCGATCCAGCGCACCGCCCGCTGCGGGAGCAGCCGCAGGACCAGATCCGGCCGCACATGGCCGTCACGGCGGACAAGTTGGCTGGACGCGATCATGATCGCCCAGACCACCAGATAGACGATCACTTCTTCGGCGTAGCTGATGGCGCGGTCGGGATCGAGGTAACGCCCGATGACCTGCCACAGGCCCATGAAAAGGGCACAGAGACCCAACAGCCCGATCAGGGCCTGTTCGATCCGGTCCCAGAACTTCACGACGCGGCGCCGGCGGTATTTGCGCTCAGCCCGTGGCGCTCGCCTCCGACGTCACCAGCTTCGCCATGTCGGGAGAGATATTGAGTTCCTTCGCAAGCGCATCCTGTTCCATCATCATTTTCCCGCGGTCGGCTTCGATCTCAGCCGGTTTCGGGTCGGTGAACCTGATGCCGTGCGACTCCAGCGTCTTGCGTGCCGTGGTTTGGGCGGCGGCCATGTTGGCGCGGTAGGCGGGCGCGTTCTGCGTCCAGATATCGGTCATCATTTTCTGCTGCGCCGGTGAAAGTTGCTGCCAGAACGTCAGACTCACCATGGGAACGTAGACGGCGAAGGATTGATGATCCTCGAGCGCGTATTTCACTCCGGCGTCCCACAATTGAGCGCTCGCGAGGCTTTCGTTGGTGCTGACCAGCCCGTCGAACACGCCTTGCGACAACGCCAGCGGCACTTGCGGCCACGCCGTGGTATTGGGGATCGCGCCGACGAAACGCGCCCGCCAGGCCTGGCCGGCGCCGCCGGAATTGCGGATTTTCATGCCCTTGAGATCGGCCAGCGAATGAATCGGCTTGCCGGCGCTGTACCAGTTCTGAAAGCCGAGGTCGAGCCAGGGGCCGAGCACCTGCGATTGCAGCTTGTCGTGGATCGCGGCGTTGACCATCGCGCCGGGCTTGCCGTCGATGACGCGATGCACGGCATCGAGACGGCGGCCATAGAGCACCGGAAGCTGGAACAAGTCGGCGTCGGGTACGATGCCGGTGATCGTCCAGGCGCCGGGCGCCGCCATCTCAACCTGTCCCTGAATCAACGCCTTACCGACTTGGAGATCGGGAAAAAGCTGTCCGCTTTCAAAAATCTGCGTCTTGATCTTGCCGCCCGAAGCGGCTTCCACCTTGCCGAGGTAATCCTTGATCGCAATGTTGCGGTTGTGGGTCGGGACGGTATCGAGCGAACAGCGCAACTGCAACGGCTCGTCCGCGGCGCGGGCGGCACGCCCGGCGACGGAGCCGACCAGGATTGCGGCGGAACCGGCGGTGAAAGCGCGGCGCGAGATGCGAATGCTCATGATTTCCTCCCTGGATGGAAACTTTTTTAAAAACTAGCGTCTCGATACTGCTTTAGGAAGCGCATCGGCTTTGCGCCTTCGGCGCTCCAGCCGTCGCGGCCTAAGTATCTGACATTGGCGGTTTAGATGCCACAATGTCGGTTGACATGCCACAATATTAAAACCTACATTTCGCGGTCCGCCGGATTCCAGGCGCGTTGCATATCCGGCTGTTGGCCGCGGCCGAGGAGGATGATCCCAACATGGCACGCATGAAAGGCGGAGAGCTCATCGCCGAGTTCCTGATCCGTGAAAAGATTCCTTATCTCTTCGGCATCTGCGGCCACGGCAATGTCGGCATTCTCGACGCTCTCTACGACGTGCGTGACAAGATAAAACTGGTCTCGCCGCGGCACGAACAGGTCGCCGGCCACATGGCGGACGGATATTTCCGCGTCAAGCATCAAGCCGTCGCAACGCTCACCTCGTGCGGTCCCGGTTCGGCCAACCTCGTCATGTCGCTGGCGTTGGCGCAGACGGACTCCTCGGCGCTGCTCGCCATCACCGCCAACGTCCCGACCTCGCAGTTCAACCGCAGCCCGTTCCAGGAGCTTAATCGCCACAATCAGGCGGATTTCCCCAACGTGATCCGGCCGGTGGTAAAACGCAGCTTCCAGCCTTCGCGGGTCGAAATGCTGCCGCTCGCCCTGCGCCAAGCCGCGCTGACCATGAACACCGGACGGCCGGGTCCGGTGAACGTCGACGTGCCGTTCAACCTCTTCCAGGAGGAGGCCGATCTCGCGCTCGAGCCGGCAACGGACGGCTTCAATGCGCGCCGCAGCGGGGCATCTCCCGAGGACATCAAGCGCGCCGCCGACATGATCTTGTCTGCGACGCGGCCGGCGATCTTCATCGGCCATGGCGTCACATTGTCCGAGGCCAGCGCCGAGTTGACCGAGCTGGTGCACTGGCTCGGGATCCCGGTATTGAGTTCGCCCAACGGCATGGGCTGCCTCGATATGCGGGATCCGCTGTCGCTGGGTTTCATCGGCCGCAACGGCACCTTTCCGGCGAACCAGGCCGGGCGTCATGCCGACCTCGTGTTGGGGATCGGCGGGCGCTTCGACGACCGGTCGTCGTCGTCCTGGCTGCCGGGCTATTCGTGGAACTTCCCGAGCACGAAGCTCATCCACGTCGACGTCGATCATGCCGAGCTCGGCCGCAATTACACGCCCGATCTCGCGATCCTCGCCGATGCGCGCACCTTCCTGCAGCAGCTTTTGACGGAAATATCCCGGCGCAACGTCGCGAAAGGCGGCCGGCTCAAGGCGTGGCACGCCGAGATCGCCAAATGGAAGGGCGAATGGGAAGCCTACATCCGTCCGAATTTCGACGTTCACGCCTCGCCCATTCGCCCTGGGCGCATCGTCACCGATTGCCGCGCCGTGTTGCCTGACGACGCCATCCTGTCGCTCGATTCGGGCGTGCACCACAACTGGTACATGCAGTTCTGGGAGGCGCGCCGGCCGCAGACCATGCTCAACACCTGGGGGTTCTCGGGCATGGGCTTCGGCCCCAGCGCCATCCTCGGCGCCAAGCTGGCGGCGCCCGATCGCCCGTGTGTCGCGGTGTGCGGCGACGGCGGTTTTGCCATGGTGCCGCACGTGCTGTGCACGGCGGTCGAATACGACATTCCCTGCGTCTGGGTGGTATGGAACAACTTCGCCTGGGGGGCGATCCGCGACATCCAATACGGTCTGTTCGGTGGCCGCGAGCTCGGCACCGCCTTTTATCAAGGCCCCAACAAGACCCCCTACAATCCGGACTTCGCCGCCTGGGCGCGCGCTTGCGGGGTCGAAGGCATCACCGTCACCCAATCCGCCGATTTCAGAGGCGCGCTCGAACACGCGATCAAGCTCAACAAGCCCTGCCTCATCGATGTCCATGTCGACGCCAATGTCCGGCCGCCGTCGGTCGGCACCTGGGCCTTGCCGCCGACGCCGCATAAGGAGCCGGTTTTCGGCAAGCCCTATGTCGTTCCCGCGCCCGCCGGCGAGGATTGAAGGAGCCAGGACGATGCAAAATCCCAAATCCGCGATGAAGCCGGCGGGTAAACCGCCCGAGCGCAGCGCCAGCATCGAAAACATCACCGAGGTGCCGTGGCGCCAATTCCCGGAACATTTCGGCGGCGCGCTGTCGAAGCCGCTGGTGATGCCGGAAAACAAGGGTTCGCTTCACATCGACCATCGCATCTCCTGTTATCAGCCAATGGCCTATGTCGCGCCTCACCGCCACAAGATCCAGGAGCAGGTCTATCACGTGCTCGAAGGCGAGGGGACGATGGAGATCGCCGGCCAGCGGCGGACCGTCCGCCGTCACGACGTGATTTTCATTCCGCCGGGGATCGAGCACGCGATCTACAATTCGGGCCTCACCGATCTGGTCTTCATCGTGGTCACGTCGCCGGTGAGCGACGTCGAGCCGGCCGTCCCATCCGATTGAATGACGGAGCTGCAAAGTGACCAATGCTGACATTCTTTCGGGCGGCGAGCCAGTCCGCGAACGGGGCGGCATCCAATCGCTCGAGCGGGCTTTCGGACTGCTCGAGGAGATCGCGCGCAATCCGGAGGGCATCAGCCTCGCCGAGCTCAGCAAGCGCGTCGGGCTGCACAACAGCACGACCTTCCACCTCGTCAAGACGATGGTTTCGCTCGGCTATGTCGAGCAGGTGCGGGATTCCAAGCGCTACCGCGTCGGGCGGCATCTGTTCACGCTCGCCGCCGGCGCATTGAACGAGATCGAACTGGTGGGTTTCGCGACCCCGGCGCTCGAGAAGCTGACACGCGAGACCGGCGAATGCAGCCATTTCGCGGTGCGCTCTGGCGGCAACATCGTCGTGCTTGCGCGCACCCTCGGAGCCGGCATGTTCCAGATGGCGGATCAGGTCGGGGTCATGCGCCCGTCTCATTGCACGGCGCTCGGCAAGGTGCTGCTCGCCTCATTGTCGTCCGAGCAGCTCGACCATTATCTGGATTCGCAAGAGCTGCGCGCCTACACCTCGAAGACGATCGTCGAGCGCGCGAAGCTGCTGCGTGAGATCAAAACCGTGCGTCGTGATGGCATAGGCTACGATGACGGCGAGTTCGACGCCGAGGCGCGCTGCGTCGCGGTTCCGGTGCGCGACTTCACCGGCCGTGTTGCCGGCGCGATAGGAATTTCGGGGCCGGTTTGGCGGCTATCCATCGCGGTCCTGCAAGAGAAGGCGCATCAGGTTCGCAATGCGGCAAGCGTTTTGTCGCGCGAACTCGGTTTCCAGGCAGTCCCGCCGGACAAGGCGCCTGCCCGGGCGAAAGCGGTTCGAGCAAAGGCTTGAGCCCGGGCTTCCCATTTCACAATTCCAGCAATCGCTTGCGATTCCGACCGCTTTCGTGGATTGAACGGTCCTGATGACTGATCCGGCTGGGTCTTATGACGTGCTCGTGGTGGGCGGCGGCAACGCCGCGCTCTGCGCCGCCATCGCGGCGCGCGAGGCGGGCGCGAGCGTATTGCTGCTCGAGCATGCGCCGCGCGATTTTCGCGGCGGCAACAGCCGTCACACCCGGAACTTCCGCGCCATGCACGACGCGCCCACGGCCACGCTCACCGAGGTTTATCGCGAAGACGAATACTGGGACGATCTGCGCCGTGTGACCGGCGGCAAGACCGACGAAGGGCTGGCCCGCTTGACGATCCGCGAATCGGCCCGCACCCTGCCGTGGATGGAGATGCGCGGCGTGCGCTTTCAGCCGCTTGAACCAT
>Ga0209624_10002058_pt1 | contig 15128 bp, 15 predicted proteins | sample JacPinW_OM2H0_O1_FD_188565 | JGI IMG/M metagenome (GOLD analysis project Ga0209624, IMG submission 188565) | Forest soil microbial communities from Algoma, Ontario, Canada - Jack Pine, Ontario site 1_JW_OM2H0_O1 (SPAdes) (version 2) | ecosystem: Environmental > Terrestrial > Soil > Boreal...
CGCCCGCCTGTTGCAGGAACACGCGCGAGGTGCGCACCGACCGGGAGCCCCCGGTGCCCATCGATTGATAGACATTGTTGTCGGTGAGGTTCCGGTTGGCGGAAGCGTATTCGACCTTCACCTTGGCGAAGTCGCATTCCAGCTCCTCGGCCAGGATCATCGCCATCGAGGTGAGCACGCCCTGACCCATGTCGGACTTGGCGACCCGGAGGGTGATGGAATTGTCGGGGTCGATGACGACGAAGGCATTGACCTCGTCAGGCGCTTTGCCGGTCTCGGGGCTCCACGGCCCGCCGGCGATCGTGGTCGCGCCGGCAAACTCGGGCGCGAACGCGGCGATCGCCAGGCCGCCGGCGGCGGAGAGGCTGGCTCGGATGAAGGCGCGTCGGGAAAGAGCGATCGTCATCGGGATCGGCCTCAAATCTTGGCGAGTTCGGCGGCGCGATGCACGGCGGCGCGCATGCGCGGATAGGTCCCGCAGCGACAGATATTGGACATCTCCGCGTCAATGTCGGCGTCGGTCGGGCGCGGATTGTGCAAAAGGAGCGCGACCGCGGCCATGATCTGCCCCGATTGGCAATAGCCGCATTGTGGCGCGTCGGCCTCGATCCAGGCCTTCTGGACCGCGTGCAGCTCCTTCTCGCCGAGGCCCTCGATGGTCAGGATTTTCTTGTCGGCGGCGTCGCTGACCGGCGTGATGCAGGATCGCGTCGCCTCGCCGTCAATGATCACCGTGCAGGCGCCGCACAATCCCGCGCCGCAGCCGAATTTTGTCCCGACCATTCCCAGTTCGTCGCGCAGCGCCCACAGCAGCGGCATTTCCGGCTCGACGTCGACGGCGATTTTCCGCCCGTTGACAAGAAGATTGATCATCGTCCCGCAGCCTCCATAGGGCCTGGAGTTAGCACGAAGGAAGGGCAGATTGAGGACGGCTGGGGCGGAGTATCGCTTGGACGAGATCAAATTGGCGAGAGGCGAACAATTCCAATGGGAATATCGCGCGTAATGGCGGCGAAGTAGAAGCGTGGGCGCAGTCTTTGCTGCTAAGAGATCGATCGCGCGTACCTTGACGTCTCGCGCTCTCATCGCTCTTCTGCCGTCGTATCGGCAATGAACCCATTCCCGCGCCTCTCGCAACTGCGCGTCCGCCCGCTTGCCGGAAACAGGGCCCGCGGCTGGCTGACCGCCGGCCCGTTCCGCGTCCCTTGCGCGTTGGGCCCAGCGGGCATTGTTCGCATCAAACGTGAGGGCGACAGGGGCACCCCCGTGGGGCGGTTCCGCCTGTTATGGGGCTACTACCGGCCCGACCGTCTACGGCTGAGGGCGGCAGGGGCGCCGCTCAGGCCTCTGCGCCACGATCAGGGATGGTGCGAGGACCCGACGAGCCCGCGCTACAATCGGCCCGTGCGCCTGCCCGCGACCGACTGCACAGACAGGATGTGGCGTGAGGATCATCTTTATGATCTGACCTTCGTGCTCGACCAGAATTTCTCCCGGCGCGCCAAGGGGCGCGGCAGTGCGATTTTCTTCCACCTCGCGCGCCCAGGGCTCACGCCCACCGCCGGCTGCGTCGCAATTTCCGCCGCCGACATGCGGAAGCTTGCTCCGCTTCTGAAGCGCAGCGCAGTTATGGTGATCGGGTAGCCGCTTCGCTGCGGTCCGCCGAGAACGACAGAATCGACGCAGGGTGGGTCGATTTCCTATGATCGCGTCAGCTACGTCTCGAGGACCCCGCTTTGAGGCCATTTCAATTCGCCGCGCTGGCTTGTCTTTGCTTCCCTCCGGCTGCGGCCGTAGCCGACCCGGTCATCTCCCCATTGGCCACGGCGCGTCCGGTGGTCGCCAAGCATGGCATGATTGTGACCCAGGAAGCGACGGCGTCGCGCGTCGGGCTCGACATCTTGAGGCGTGGGGGGAGCGCCGTCGACGCAGCGGTCGCAATCGGCTTCGCGCTTGCCGTCACTCTTCCGCGCGCCGGCAACCTCGGCGGCGGTGGGTTCATGCTGATTCATCGCGCCGATCTCAATCAAACGACCGCCATCGAGTACCGCGAAACAGCGCCCGCGGCGACAACGAAGGACGTGTTCCTCGACGCCAACGGCAAGGCCGACCCGTTCAAGTCGCGCTATTCCGGCTTGGCGATCGGCGTGCCGGGGACCGTCGCCGGCCTTGAGCTCGCCTGGCGCAAATACGGCTCAGGCAAATTTTCCTTCGCCGACTTAATCGCGCCGGCGATCGCACTTGCGCGCCAGGGCCTCACCGTCGACGACGATGTTGTCGATTCCTTGCCGCTGGCGGCAAAGGCGCTTTCCAGCCACCCTTCGTCGGCGCGCATCTATCTGCGTCCCGACGGCAGCCTCCCGCAAACCGGCGATCACCTCGCGCTCGACGATCTTGCCGCGACGCTTGAGACGATCGCCGTCAAGGGCGCGGGGGGTTTCTACTCCGGGCCGGTGGCGCAAAAGATCGTCGACGCGGTCAATGCGGCGGGCGGGCGAATGACAATCGAGGACCTCGCCGGTTACCATGCCGTCGAGCGCCAGCCAGTCCGCGGGACTTATCGTGGATACGAGGTCGTCTCGATGCCGCCGCCCTCGTCCGGAGGGGCGCACATCATTGAAGTCCTCAATATCCTCGAAGGTTTCCCGATTGCCGCGCAAGGTCTCAATTCCGCGACCTCGCTGCATGAGCTGGCGGAAGCGGAAAAGCTCGCCTACGCCGACCGCGCGGCTTATCTCGGCGATCCTGACTTCATCAAAATCCCGCTCGCCGGCCTCATCTCCAAGTCTTACGCCGAGCACTTGCGCGGACTCATCGCGCCCGACCACGCTCGCCCCGCCGCCGACATCCGCCCCGGCGAGCCGCAGCGCTACGAGAGCGATCAGACGACGCATTTCTCGATCGTCGATAGCGACGGGAATGCGGTCGCCAATACCTACACCCTCAATCTTCCCTACGGGTCCGGCTTGGTTGCGGAGGGGACTGGGGTGCTGCTCAACAATGAGCTCGACGACTTCGCCGCCAAGCCCGGCGCCGCCAATGCCTACGGGCTCATGGGTGGCGACACCAATGCGCCGGGACCGATGAGGCGGCCCCTTTCATCGATGAGCCCGACGCTTGTCTTCAAGGACGGCAAGCTCCTGATGGCGACCGGCAGCCCCGGCGGCTCGACCATCATCTCGACGGTGTTGCAGATCATCCTCAACGTCCTCGATCACGGCCTCAACGTGGCCGAAGCGGAGAACGCGCCGCGCGCTCACGACCAGCTTTGGCCAGACGAATTGCGCATCGAGCGCGGCATGTCGCCAGACACCATCCTCCTGCTCGAGGCAATGGGACATAAGGTCGTGCTCCGCGACGCCATGGGCTCGGCCAACACGATCGTGCGGACTCCGGATGGCGAGCTTGAGGGCGCATCGGATTTACGCCAAAGGGGGACGCTGGCAGTCGGATATTGAGCGGTAAGCGCCAGGAGGGGGAAGACAATCCATGACACTGAACGTCGGCGTCGTCGGTGTCGGGAAGATCGGGCAGGAGCACATTCGCCGGCTGACCGAGACGCTGGCTGGGGCGAAGGTGGTCGCAGTCAGCGACGCTGACGCGGTCCGAGCGAAGGAGGTTGCGGCGAAGGTTCCCGGCGCGAAGGCTTACGCCATCGGCGAAGAGCTCATCGCCGCAAAGCAGGTCGACGCGGTCATCGTCGCATCGTGGGGAGAGACGCACGCAGCTCATGTGTCTGCAGCAATCCGGGCGGGCAAGCCCGTCTTCTGTGAGAAGCCAATGGCGACCACCGAAGTGGATTGCTCAGCAGTCATCGATGCGGAGGCCGCATTCGGGCGCCGCCTCGTGCAGGTCGGCTTCATGCGCCGCTTCGATGCGCAATATCGCGCCATGAAGGCGGCGATCGGGTCCGGGGTGATCGGATTTCCGCTGATGTTTCACAGCGTCCATCGCAACGCCTCGTCACCTGCCCATTTCAAGGCGACCATGGCCATCACCGATACGGCGGTGCACGACATCGATATCGCGCGCTTCCTGCTCGATGACGAACCGATCGCGATTACGGTGAAGGCCCCGCGCGAAAACCGCCGTGCAGGCGGCATCGCCGACCCCCTGCTTGCGCTCATGGAGATGCGTTCGGGCGCATTGGTGACGATCGAGACCTCGGTGAACATCGCCTATGGCTATGACATTCGCGGCGAGGTCATCGGGGAAATTGGAACCGTCAGCCTCGCCGAGCGAAGCGATGTCATCGTCAAGGCGAAGGGCGCTTATTCGGGCCACGTGCCCGGCGACTGGCCAGAACGCTTCGACGGCGCCTTCGACGCCGAGTTCCGCGCCTGGATCGCCGCCGCCGCCAAGGGCGGAGCTGCGGGTTCAAGTGCGTGGGACGGTTACGTCGCCACCGCCGCCACGCTCGCTGGTGTGAGAGCGCTCGAAAGCAGCGCGCGGGTCTCGATCGAGCTGCCCGAAAAGCCGCTGCTATACGGGTGATGCGGGAGCCTTTGAGCGACCGAGGCGATCGCGTCGCGAGTCCGTGACGCGCGTCATGCGACCCGCGCCCTCGATTTAACGCGGCGTTATCGCGGCTTTGGCAGACTTCGGCGATGTCCTTCGCTTTGCCGTTTGTCCGCTCAGTGAGCGATGACGCGTCCGAGACCCGGCTTGCCGGGCTCGGACTGGCCGCAATCGCGCTCTTTCTGTTCACGCTCGCCGCCTTCTCGCCTCAAGTGCTCGGCGACGGCGACACCTGGTCGCATGTGGCGACGGGCGAATGGATCATCGCCCACGGGACCGCGCCTCACGCCGACCCGTTCAGCCATTCGATGCCCGGCGCGCCGTGGACCGCGCATGAATGGCTGTCGGAAGTTCTGCTGGCGCTCGCCTTGCGTCTTGCAGGGTGGAGCGGCGTCGTGCTCATGACCGGGGCGGCCGCAGCGACCGCGGCGCTGATCGTGGGGCTGACCGCAGCGCGCCAGCTTCGCGGCGCCCCGCTTATACTGACCGTTGCGATCGGCCTTTCGCTGGTGACGGCGAACTTGCTCGCGCGCCCGCATGTGCTGGCGCTCCCGCTCGCGGCCGCCTGGGGCGCCGGGCTCCTCGCAGCGCGCGATCGCGGCCGCGCGCCGCCGATCGGGCTCGCGGGGCTGATGAACTTCATCTTCGGCCTCCTGTTGATCGGGCCGTTCGCACTCGAGGCGGTGACCGAGGCGCCAATGGGAGCGCGTCTCTTAGCCGCGCGCGCATGGGCGACGTTCACTCTCGCGGCGCTCGCCGCCGCGCTCATCAATCCCTATGGGATCGACGCGTTCCTCCTTCCGTTCCGCCTGATGTCGGTCGAGAACCTGTCGCGCGTTAGCGAATGGCGGCCGCAGGACTTCAGCTACTATCCAGCACTATCCACAAGTGTTTTTGTGATCAACGTATATCAATGACTTAGACCTTGCTTTCGTCCACATCCGTTCATAAGTGTTCACGTACAGCTAGCGATTTTGTTGCAATGCTGTTGCAACGGACAGAGGCGACGGTGAAGCAAGAACCGCAGGTGCTGACTGCAAAAGCCATCGAAGCGATGAAGCCCGAAGCGATCGCCTATCGCGTGTCAGACCTGCGCTGCAAAGGCCTGGCGCTGCGCGTAGCGCCCGATGGCGATAAGACGTGGGATCTTGGCTTCCGCATCAAAGGCGCGGGCGTCAGGCGGCTTTCCCTGGGCCGCTATGAAGATGTCGGACTCGAAGCGGCGCGCGAACGAGCGAACGATATAACCTCCGCAGCGCGGAAAGGCCGCGATCTGATCGCCAAAGAGCAAGCAGTCCGCGATGAATACGACCAGTCCTTCACCATCGAGCGGTTGGTCGCTGAGTACGCCAAGCGACGCCTAAAGGGGCGATTGAGGACGGCGGACCACGTCGAACGCCGAATTCGGCGGGCGCTGGCGAAAGTGATGAAGCGCAAGGCGATGGATCTCCGCCGCCGCGATCTTCGCCAACTCCTCGACGAAATCGCGGACCAAGGCCACGAAACCGAGGCCGAGAAACAACGCTCAGTCATTCAACCGATGTTCCGATGGGCTTTGCGACAGGACATCATCGACATCGATCCGTCAGCCGGGCTCACTCCTTACAACCAGCCCGTCGCGCGCGACCGTGTGTTGGACGACGACGAGATTAGGAAGCTGTGGTCGTGGCTCGGAAGTGGCGATATGCCATCCAACATCGCCGACATCCTCAAACTGCAGTTATGTTTGGGAGCCAGAGTCGGCGAAGTCTGCGGCATGCGGGCCGAAGAACTGGAACGTGATGACACTGGCCGCATGCTGTGGGTCTTACCGGCGACGCGATCGAAGAATGGTTCTAGCCGAATTACGCCCATCAAAGGATTGGCGCTGGAGATCATCGAGCCAAGGTTGAAGGCAGCAGGCGAGAGCGACGGCCTACTGTTCGCAAGTCTGTCCGGGACAACCCCACGCGCGAACATCGTCGGCTCGGCGATCATCGTCCGCCGCCAGCGAATGCCTATCGCCTCCTTTACAAGCCACGACCTCCGTCGAACCGTCGCCACGGAAATGGCCAAACTCGAACTACCACTCAACCTCGTTGCAACCGTGCTGGGCCAGGAAGCCGGTGGCGACGAGACCCGCGTCCTGCGAAAACACTACGTCCACAACCAATTCGTAGATAGGAAAACGCACGCGCTGGCGGCTTGGGACCGGCGGCTGCGGACGATTTTGGCCGTTGGAGCCCGCGAGGAGGGAAAAGTGGTCGCCTTTCGCGCTTGAGGGGGTCGAAACGGCCACCGGCGGGCCGCCTGGCCTTGCTTTTCAGGCCAAAGTTTTCCACCAAACTGTGCCAACGGCCGCCGCCATGGTCAGTGTGGTCAGTGAAGTCAGTGATTTCCTATCCCCATAGTTTGCATCCAGTGTTTCTGATATTTTTCTAGAATTCACTACAGGTAACGGCGGCCACGCGAGGGACAAACTCTGGAGATAGGAAACCACTGACTTCACTGATCTCACTGACCGGCTAATCCCCCTCGGCGGCTTAGAATTTCACTGACTTCACTGACCAACCCGTCTTTTCCAGTCAGAATTTCCCTGATTCACTGATCAACCCGTCCGCCCGGTCGCGGAAACGCCCCCTCTATTTTTCTGAAAACAGCCCAAAAATAGATATCCGCTAGGATGACCACCCCAAAAACAGGCATCCCGCCTAGGCTGACCAGCCTGCTTTTTGCCGTCCCATCTCCCTGATCAGCCCGGCGGCTGCGTCGAGGCGGTCGCGGATGGAGAGGTCGTCCCTCCCGTAGACCGTTTGCCGACGCCCACCGACCTTGAACAGGCCGTCCCCGGCGTCGGTGTTTCGCACCGGGATGTAGCCGCACCGTTCGAGCCGGTGCGGCGTCGCGCGACGGTTCTTGCGGTCGCGCAGCCACTCGGCAAGCCCTTCTGTGGCGTTGACGATAATCATATCCAGAGTCACCGCCTTCAGCCGCTCGCCCCGGCCGGTGTAATGGCCGAGCTGGTCGAGGGCGTCGGCCAGCTCCGCGTCCTCGGACGACTGGTTGGCGTTGACGATCGCCCAGAACGCCTCCGTCTTCCTCGGTGGGGCTTTGGGGTCGAAGTCAGAGATGTCGAGTGTTTGCAAATAGGCGGCGACATGGCCGAACCCGCCGCTCTCGTACCAGCGCCAGCGCTCGTTCCAGTACTCGCTGGTGAAGTCCGCCTGCTTGGCCTCGCTCCAGGCGACGAAGTGCCGACGGTCGTCGGGGGGCAGGTACACGCCGTCGGTCCTGTGGTTCGTCGTCATAATGAGGCCGGTGACGTTGAAGACATCGTGCTCACGTAAGTTTTTCTCATCGACCCGCAGCACATCCGGCGGAGCCGCCAGAAGCGTCTTCATATGGTCGTAGTACGTGAAGCGGTCGAATTCGCCCATGTCCTTGGCTTCGCTGATCCGCAGCACGACGCTCTTGATGAACCCGTTGAAGCGGCCAAGGGCCTGCTTCGGACTTGCTTCCTTGAAGTTCCACGCGCCAACGGCATGCTTGACCGGCTCCAGCATGGTGTCCTTTCCAATGCCTGGGACGCCGCCGAGCACCAGCCCATGGTTGATCTTTTCCTGCGGGCGCTGCACGCGATGGGCGAGCCATTTGATGATGTGGTCGGCTTCGTCGGGGTAAATCTGCCGGATGTGTTCGACCCACGGCTCGGCTTTGGCGGGATCGCCCGGCGGGGGCCGCGGCGGCCGGTAGAGGTTGAGTACTGTCACGCCCGTCCGTTTTACCCAACCGCCGTCACTGACGAGTCTGTCGCGGACGAGCTGGGGCAATCCAGGGGCCCAGGTCATTTGCTCAACCGGCGCGTTCTTCGCCAGCCACGTGCTCGCTTTGACTGTCTTTTTCTTGCCTGGCGGCGAGACTGGCGGAATTCGCGCGTTGACGCGCGCCGCTGGCCAGAAGTCGCCTGCCGGAAGGTAGATGTAATCGTGCGACTGCATGTACGCGACGAAGTCCTTCAACTGCACTCCGCTATCGTCCGGCTTCTTGTCGAACGTCTCCGTCTTGAACTCATCCTCGACCAACTGCTCGGGCTTCTCGTTCATACGCGCGCCTCCGCTTGAGGATATCGTTGGCGTCTTCGCCGGGCCTCTTTGCTATCTTCATCACCGCTCTGCGGCCCGCGTCAGCCCACCGCTGGCAGACCTCTCGCGCGGCCTTGAGACCTGGGTCGTCGTGGTCGGCGATCACCGTCAGGAATTCGATTCTGGCGAGGACGGGGAACTCCGCCAGCTGCGTCGTCGACCCCGCCGCCCACATGGGGCAGAAACCCATCATCATCGCCGACAGGGTTGTTTCGATCGCTTCGCCGAGATGCAGCCCGGTCTCCATCTCGTCGTCGCGCGACAGGCGAATGATCCCCAATCGCCCAGCCCCGCCGAGCGATTTCGCCTTGCCGATCTTGCGGCCCTCATGGACGTAAGTCCTGGTGATCCCGCCGGTGCGCTCGCCGGTGAAAGGGTCGGTCAAAATGCCGACAATCGCGCGGAGCCATTGGCCGTGGAATTCGTGAAAGGGTTCGCTGTGGTTCGGTTGCCAGAAGCAGGTCCGCTCGCACCAGCCGAGCGTCTCGACATCTCCCAGCACCCGCCTGATCGCCCAGTGGCTCACGTCGATGCAGCGGGTGTCGCGCAGATAGACCTCACCGGGCGTGTCCGCGACCGGCTGCAAGCGGGCGATGATCTTCGCCGCGCTCATCGCGTTGCGGGCGGCTTCCGCCGCTTCCTTTTGGCGCCGTTCCGCCTCGCGCGCTTCTCGCGCCCTGATTTCCTCCGCCGTCGGTTGGCGCCGCTTCGTCGTTCCGGCGTCCTGGCCGATCAGCACTCGCACCGCGTCGACGAACGAGCCGCCGCTCAAGTGCATTTCGAGCGCAATCGCGTCGCCGCGAAATTCGCATCCGCGGCAGCCGCCGACATTGAGGCTGGCCACGACCCAGAAACGGTCGACGCCGCCGCAGACGGGACAGGGTCCTTCGTGCTGCTTCCCTGATCGCTTCAGTTTCGCGCCGTGGCGCTGAGCGATCTCAAGGACGGAGACCACGCGCGCCTGGGCGAGTTCGTCTTCGTGAAACACCCCTGACCTCCCTTATTGGAAGGTCGCCGACGCTTGAAGAACCCAAGGGACTGGGATATTTACGGGGTTGCTTGGTCCGTGTGAATTATCGGGGCCGTCGAGCGTCGGCGGCCCTTTTCACACTCCCTTGACCAGCCCCCAGATCACCACCGCGCGCGGCACGCCGGGCCTAGCGCCCCACGGGACGGTCGGGACGCGCCCGGCCGTCTGCATTGACCGCACCCAGTACGGGGGTTTGTTCCAGACCCTCGCGACCTGCCCGATCGACAACATTGGCGCATCGCCAGCGACGCTCTTGGTCCGGTCCTCGGCTAAGATTCGCATTTCCTCTTCGATCCGGTTCAAATTCACGCGCAGCATTTCCAGCACCTCCATTTTAGAGGGCTTAAGCTGGCCATGGATCCGCGTCGAAGGGAAGCGCTGCGTGGTAGAATTATCTCGTAATAACAATCAGTTGAGTAATCCACACTCGCCCACAAGCGCTCACACCCATCCATGGATGACGAAGAAAATTGCCTGTGGAAAACTTGCCTGTTAAGGTCGGGCATCCGCTTTGACTGCGGCTGCTCGGTGCGTCACTCGGAACGCATGCGAGCTGCAGAGAGCGACAGGCCCGCGGGTCCAACCGGATGAGGGCTGCGACTTAGACACAGCGTCCTTGGCATCCAAACCACGGTTCGCGGCGTGACATCGAGACAGGCCGTTCCTTCACCGGGAATTGCGCCGTCATGTCAGGGCCGCGAACGTGAAGAAAATTCCCCTCGAACCAATCACCGTCACTTTGAGCGAGGCTTTTCGCCTCCTCAGCGTCAGCCGGTCGCGCTTCTATCAGTGGCAGAAGGCTGGCCTGGTCTCGCCTTACCGCTTTAACGGCAACCGGCCGTTATACCTGCGCGCCGCCGTCCTAGCGCTGCTGGACGATCTGCCGCACGGTCCAAAGTCAGCCGGTCCGTTATTGCCGCCGGAGGATCGGGCGCTTGCCCGCGATCGCGCCAGCCCTGATTTCAGCCGTGTGTTCGCCGAGCGTCTCAAGGACCTTGTTCCCAGTCTGGGCGAGGCCGATGCTCGGACGAGAGCGCTCGCCTACACGATCCGCGCCTATCGCCGTGATCAGGACTGCAGCTTCGATACCGCACGAGCGGCGGTGTTGGTTCTTATCGAGCCGCCTTCGTCAGAACCCGACGGTTGGGAGCGCGAGTGACGGAGGACGCGATCCCCGTGGTTTTGGGTAGGCTTGCCCGGAGCGGCGTGTCGGTGCAGTGGCGCAACGGCAAAGCGGTGTTCAAAGCGGCGGCCGAGCCGCCAGCCGACATCATTGAGTTGATCGACGCGCGCAAGGCCGACATCTCCGCCTTTCTCCATCCCGACATTGTCCAGCGCCGTCTCGAAGCTGGGGCCGAGATTCTGCGAGCGCCATGCCCTCCCGATATTAGCCCGGGCCGCTGGGAAACCGTCATAGACGGTCTGCGTTCATTCATTGCGCGCGGCTACGGCGCCGAGGCGCTCGGCCTCGGCTGGCCGCGCGACGAGCTTTACGTCGTCCCGCCTCTATGGTCTCGCGTAGACCTCACCGGCGCCGGGCTCCTGATCGGCGATCGTGAGGTCGTCAACATCACGCCGACCGAGATTCGGATCAAGACCGCTTCCGGCGCTGAGCAAGCTTTCCGCCGCAAGCCCGCGATCAACTATCGCGTCGCTTACGAGGCGCACCTGAAAGTCACGCGCGGCAACTACAAGCCGGATTCCGAAGAGGCTCATCTGCGCGCGATCGAGCGCACAGTCGGTCTCTTCCGCTCCAACAATCCTAACGCCAGCCTTGAGGACGCCAAGCGGGCGGTGCTGGTTCTCCTAAGGCCGTGACCGGCGTGCGCCATGCCGCCATCACTATGCGCGTGTGCGGTTTATCCCGTTCCGAGGCTGAATCCGTGCGAGCAGTGGCGGCATGGGTCAATTCCGGCGGTCGAAGACGGCACAGTCTTCGCTGTCGGTAACGATCGTTCGGTAGCCGAGCTGGCAACTACAGCGCCCGCGGCCTCTCGCGCTGGACCTCGCGCGCCGGTTTGTCCTCTCGCAAGCCGACGAAAACCGTGTGGCGAAGAAGGCCGCCGTCCGGCCAACTCAGATAAGTGATTTCGGCAACCAGCTTGGGTCGGAGCCAATGAACCCCGGCCAATTCCAGCGGCCTTCCGAAGCGGTTGTCGCGAGGCGGGGGCGCGGCGAGAGGCATCTTCCTGATCGCCAGCGGTTGAAGTCGCTTGTGCAGCGTCGCGAGTGTCTTCTGGCTCATGCCCGTGCCGACGCGCCCAGCGTAAACCAGCCGTCCATCCGACTCGAAGTAACCGAGCAGGAGGGCACCGACATGAGGCCGCGATCCTTCGGGGTCCGACCACCCGACGACGACGAATTCAGCTCGATTGAGGCATTTGGTCTTGACCCACGCTCCACGGTCGCCGGGGAGATAGGGCCGATCGATCCGTTTCGACACGATGCCTTCGAGCCCATGCTGGCAGGCCGCCCGCCGGAAAACCTCGCCGTCGCCGCCTTCGTGATCGCAATAGGCGATCCCCACGGGCGGGTTCTTGAGAAGAACCGCGAGGTGGCTCTTGCGCTCCCGAAGAGGCAGGCGGGCGATGTCCTCGCCATCGAGTTCGAGGAGGTCGAAGGCGAAATAGGTGCGCCCCTCGCCGCCCTGCTGCATCAGTTCGAACGAGGTCACGCCGTCAGGCCGAACGCCGCAAAGCTCGCCATCGAGATAGGCCGTCGCCGCCTTGCGCCTGGCGAACGCGGCTGCCGTCGTCGGATACTTGGCCGTCCAGTCGAGGCCCGATCGGGTTAGGAGCTTCACTCTACCGCCCTCGATCCGGGCGGCCATGCGATAGCCGTCGAGCTTGATCTCGTGAGCCCATTGTGGGCCGCTCGGCGCTTTCGTCGCGAGCTTGCAGAGCTGCGGCTCAATCCATCTAGGCAACGACATTAGGCGGCTTGACCGGGAGAGAACAAAATAGGAACATGGGGCGATGGACGACCGCGACCGCCTCGCCCTTTATCCATACGTTGTAGTCCGGATCCGTTGCCGGGTCTGCTCGCGCAAAGGGGCTTACCGATTGGCCTGCAGCTGCGGATTGGCCCATAAAAGACGGCGAAGGTCGGAGGCAGGAACGCCCAGGTCCCCGGCGGCGTCCGTGATGTTGCAGCCGTGGCGGACGAGGGCCTCGGCGGCGAGGTCGAGGTCGATGTCGGCGAGAGTGGCGAGAAGAGCGGTCATTTGTCCCAGAGGCGGGCAAGGCGAACAAGGCGGAGGTCGTGCTCGTCGAGGGCGGACTGACGAGCAACGATGAGCGACCGGCGAAGGGCGGCCTCGATGCGGGAGCGGCGGTCAAGACGGCGACCGGGCCGAGGCTTGAGCCGGGCTGGAGTCGCGGGCGCGGCGGTGAGTTGGGCGATCCGGCGGGGAGCGGTGTGGGCGGCTCGGGCGGGGGTGGCGATCAGCTGAACTCGAGGACGAAACCCGCGCGCGGAAAGACAGCCATGACAGACGAGGGTGGAGGAGCCGGGGTCGAGCCGGAGGATCCGGGCCTTGCGACCGCAGGCGCAGATGAAAAGGGACCAGCTTCCACCATTGGCAAAGCGGATGTGGGAAAGGGCAACGACGAAGGCGGTGGCGTCGTGGGGGGCGGGGAAGGCGATGGTCGCGGTTTTGGCGTCGGCATGGATGTGGCCAGCGGACCGCAAGCGCGAGATGGAGAGGGAAGGGAAATCGTCGATCGCTGTCCGCATGAGGGCGAAACTAACGCCCATTCGGCTTGTCCAGCAATGCAGACATGTTAGTCTGATTTTATATGTGAATTTTAGTTTTTTCATCGCGCGGTGGGAAACCACCCCCGGCCCCTCGGTCTCAAGGCACCCATGCCGGGGGGCCGATCGCGTTTCGTTAATAGGCGTTTCGCGCCTGACAACCCTCCATCAAATTGAGTTCATCACGTCCACGCTGTGCGTGCTGATGCGAGCACACCATCACCGCGCTCCCTTCCTAGCTCTGTCCGTCAGCTCCGCTCCGTCCGTTCCGTTTCGCTCCGTGCGAGAGCCCACTGTTGCAACCTTGTTGCAACGGAGCAGAAACTAAGTTGTTGCTGGCAGCTAAACGATTGATATCATTAAGCCTGTCGCGTATCAGCGAATGGCAGCCGCAGGACTTCAGCCATATTGGAACGATGGAGCTGGCGCTGCTGACGCTGCTTGGCCTCACGCTGATCCGGCCATTCTCCATGCCGCCGATCCGCGCCGCGCTCATCATCTCGCTCCTCGCCATGGCGTTGCAGCATTCGCGCCATCAGGTGTTGCTCGGGATCCTCGCGCCGATGTTGCTGGCGCGGCCAATCGCCGCGGCGATCGGCATGGGCAGCGCCGGCGAAGAGGGACGGCGGGTCGCGCGCATCGTGGTCACTGCGACCGTCGCGGCGGCGCTGGCCATCGGCGGGGCGCGGCTGATCGTCCCGGTCGTGCGGACCGACGGAGCCGCCGCGCCGATCTCGGCCTTAAGCGCGGCGCCGCCGGAGCTGAGGGCAAAGCCCGTACTGAACGACTATGCATTCGGCGGCTATCTCATCTTTGAGCATGTGCGCCCATTCATCGACGGGCGCGCGGAACTCTACGGTGACGCGATGATGAGCCTCTACGGCCGGCTGCAGGCCGGCGACGACGCGGACGTCGAGAGCGCCCTCAAGCGCTATGACATCGCCTGGACGATCTTCGCTCCCGACAGCCGGATTGTGGCTGTACTCGACCACGAGCCCGGCTGGCGGCGCCTCTATGCCGACGCGACCGCGGTCGTGCATGTACGGGACGGAGCGCCCGGGGCGGAGAGTCGGAGACGGGAATGAGGGGGGAGCCGCAGTGTGCGGCTGTGGTCGCGACGCTTTGTTTTCAATGTATTAGGCGCCTTTTTCTGTCCACTCCGCAAAAATGCCGGCGCGCCCGAGCGGGGACAAGTCGACGGGGACAGGGCTTGCTATAATACGTAATAAATATGTTTAAATCAACGATCCGTCCGGCTCCCTCACCGACGGTCTAGGGCGCCGCGGGCGACGAGCTCCTTCTCCAGATCGACGCCGGGAGTAAAGTGGATCGCTGGCATGCCGAGTTTTTCGGCAGCGCGCACGTTGGGGGCCGAGTCGTCGATGAACAACAGTTCGCTCGGCTGTCGCCCGACGCGCTTAAAAAGGATTTCGTAAATGCGCTGGTCCGGCTTGACCACGCCGACATGGCCGGAAATGATGCGCTCGTCGAATTCGCTCAGAAAATCGTGGTGGCGCTCGGCCAGCGCGAACGTTTCGCGGGCGAAATTGCTCAGCGCATAGACAGGTTTGCCGGACGCACGCAATCGGCGGAGCAACGCGACGTTTTCCTCGATCGGGCCGCCGAGCGTCTCAATCCAGCGCGGGCGGAACATCCTGAGTTCCTCCGCGAATTCGGGAAAACTCTTGGCCCGCGCCTCGAGCGCC
>Ga0209624_10002059_pt1 | contig 15122 bp, 9 predicted proteins | sample JacPinW_OM2H0_O1_FD_188565 | JGI IMG/M metagenome (GOLD analysis project Ga0209624, IMG submission 188565) | Forest soil microbial communities from Algoma, Ontario, Canada - Jack Pine, Ontario site 1_JW_OM2H0_O1 (SPAdes) (version 2) | ecosystem: Environmental > Terrestrial > Soil > Boreal...
ATCGGCGCGCCGGGGCCTCTGCGCCCGGGCATGAACTCGACTCTGCGCATCGACACTCGTCCATGAATCTCACTCGGGCACTCGAAGTCGCTCTGCCGGAGATTCCGGCGCGCCTGATTGCGCAAACCTGCCCCCGCGTCCATCCTGACGTTGTCTTCAAAGAGCACATCGTGGATGGCCGACCTCTGGTACGGGTTTACGTGCCAGGGGTCGATGCCATGTTTAATCTTGCACCAGCGACCTGGAACTTGGTGCGTTTCTTCGATGGCCAGCGCAGCTTCGAACAAGTGGCGGAAGCCTACACCAGGGAAACTGGTCTGCCTATATCGTTCGATGACGTGCATGGGGTTGCAGACGACCTCGAATCCATTGAATTCTGGTACAAGACTCCGCGCGAAAAGAACATCGCCCTCATGCAGCAGAGCGCGGATCAGCGCCGGAATGCGCTGAAACAGAAAAACAGATGGGGCGACTTGGGCTTCGTGAAGTTTGAGGCGTTCAATCCCGACAGCTTTCTAGTCTGGCTCGATAAGCAAATCTGGTTTGTCTTTACGTGGTGGTTCACCCTGATTACGCTCGCTGCATTCGGCTGCACCGCGACGATCTTCGTGTTGCACTGGAGTGAGGTAGGCCGTGATACCTTGCAGTTCTTCAATTTTACCAACAAGACCTGGTTGGACGTCGCCGTGTTCTGGGGAATCACTCTGGTGCTGTCGGCGGTTCATGAGGCGGCCCACGGCGTCACCTGCCGGCACTTTGGGGGCCGGGTCACATCAATGGGTTTTGCCTTGATCTACCTGGAACCTGCGTTTTATACCGATACGACCGAGGGTGTGGTTCTCTGCCCGCCGTTCGAGCGAGTGCTGATCTCGGCTGCTGGTGTCTGGTCAGAGCTGTACATTTGCACGGTCGCGACGGTCATATGGTGGGGAACTGCTCCCGGAACTCCGGTTCACGACTTCGCGTACGTGGTCGTATTAATGACGGGCATTGCGACCCTTCTCATCAACTGGAATCCGCTGATGAAACTCGACGGATACCACATTCTCTGCGACGTCATCGGCATCCTGGACCTAAAAGAAAACTCAACGGCCTATGTCTCCGCCTGGGTCAAAAGGCACGTCTGGAGGCTGCCCGTCGAAGTTCCGTATGTTCCCAAACGGAGGCGGCTGGGGTTTGCTGCCTATGCCATCGCCTCGGGCCTCTACAGCTACACTATCCTTTACATTGTCGCGCGTTTTGTGGGGAATGTTTTTCGCAACTTCAATCCTGAGTGGTCATTTATTCCGGAACTTGCCACCGGAGCCTTGATTTTCCGGTCACGGATCCGTTCTTCGGTGAACCTCATGAAATTTGTATACCTGGACAAGAAGGACCGGATTCGCGTTTGGTTGACTTCTAACTGGCGGCCATGGGCGATTGCGGGAATCGTCGGGTTCCTGTTTCTTCCTTTGTGGCGCCAATCGATTAGTGGACGGTTTATTCTCGAGGCCTCTGACCGAGCCGTGATCCGCGCGCAGGTCGCGGGAACCGTCGAGAAAGTGTACGCGGAGGAAGGCCAGACCATAACCTCTGGCGCGCCTCTCGTGCAACTCCGGAATGTGGCTCTCGACGCAAGGCGGTCTCTGAGCGAAGTTGATTACAGGATGGCCGTTGCAGGCGTGAACTCAGCAGAACTCCACCATGCAGGGATGGGTATGGCGTTGCAGAAACGTGATCAGTTTGCCCAAGAGGCTCGCATCCTGGCGTCTGAAGTGGCGACTCTCGAATTGAAGACTCCGATTTCCGGCGTTGTGACCACGCCGCGCCTGTCAGACCGCTTGGGAAGCTACGTGACCGCCGGCACAGAGCTGGTTGAAGTCGACGATACGAGAATCATGCGCTCGCGAATCTTCATTTCCGAATATGAAATGTACAAATACCACCCCAACTCCGTTGCCCGTCTGCAGGTGGATGGCACCTTCCGCAAGTGGGATGCCGGTTCGCTAACCGTTTCACCGACGGCTTCCGAGATCGCGCCAGGGTTGCTCGATCTGGAAAAGTTCAACGGGATGCGCTCTCCGGCCTTCTACGCGATTGATCTTCTGGTAAACAACAGGGATGGCGCTCTGAAGGAGGGGATGGTAGGCACGGCCAGAGTCTATGGCCGGCGAAGCAGCATTGCCGGTTTTTGCTACCGGGCAGTAGCCGATTTTGCCGGCCGAAAGCTGTGGTAGGAAAAAAGAAAAGGCTGCGGTCCCCCGGCCGCAGCCCTTCCTCATCCTCGCTTCTCCGCTAGTTTTTGCGAGCGAGTTCACGCCGCATAACCCTGCGGGCCATGTCGCGACGCGCCACCGCGCGAGGCGACTCGCGGCGAGCGTTGGTGCGTACTTCGCTGGTCGAGACGCCCGTTGCCGGCGTGCTGGCAACGATGGCTTTCTTGGTGGTGTTCAGCTTGCTGATCAAGGATTTCTTTTGGATGGTCACGGGGCGCTCCTTAATTTTGTTTTCGATTGGCTTCCATCAACGCTTTCCTCTATTGCACGAGCCATGCCAAACTCGCAGGGTTGATCTCGGAGATTGCTAAACCTAACAATTACAATTTCTTACCAGCAGTTGGCGGTAAGGTTCGGAATTATGCCGGAAGGTGAAAGATTCTCTTGTGGTTAATAATTAACCTTGGCTCGGTTAATTTTTAACCCCTACCGCACACAAAGACTAGAGTTTGAGCTTCCGGCAAAGGTACTTCATTCGTTGCTGGTCGATGCTTAGCAGGGCGGCAGCTGCAGATTTCTTCCCCTCAGTCCGCCGCAGGGCGGCACTGAGGTAGGCGATCTGGATCTTCTCCATCTCGGCGTCAAAGTCCACCCCTTCTTCCGGAATCAGAATAGCCTCCTGGCTGGCCGCGCTGGAGCGGATGAGTTGGTGCGGCAGGTGCTGCGCTGTGATCACTGCTACGTCGTTCATCACCACCATGCGCTGCACCACGTTCTCGAGTTCCCGAACATTGCCCGGCCAGGAATAGTCTTCGAGGATGTGCATTACGTCCGGCTGTAGCTGCTTGCTGGGCTTCTTGTTCGCCGCACAGTAAATGCGCAGGAAGTGTTCGACCAGCAAGGGCACATCTCCATTCCTCTCGCGCAACGGGGGCACGGGGATGGGCACTACGTTGATGCGATAGTAAAGATCCTCGCGGAAGCGGCCTTTCTTCACCATGTCTTCCAGGTCATCGTTGGTCGCGGTGATCAGACGGAAGTCGATCTTGCGTGACGACCGGCCTCCCAGGCGCTGCACCATCCGATCTTGCAGGATGCGCAGCAGCTTGCTCTGCAGGGGATGGTTCAGGGTGGTGATCTCGTCTAAAAACAAGGTGCCGCCGTGGGCGGTCTCGATCAAACCGGGCTTGGCGCCCTCCGCTCCGGTGAATGCTCCGCGTTCGTAGCCGAACAGTTCCGACTCGATCAGGCTCTCGGGCAGGGCCGAGCAGTTCAGGCATACGAAGGGCTTGTCTTGGCGATTTCCGGACTGCACGATGGCATGGGCGACCATCTCCTTGCCCACGCCGCTCTCCCCGCGCAGCAGCACGCTCGCATTGCTGTCGGCCACGGCCTGGATTGCTCCGTAGACTTTCTGCATGGCCTCGCTGCCGCCGATCAGCCCGCAAAAAGCTGATTTACTTTCCACCTGGTCGAGCAGCCAGCGTCCTTCGAATTGCAGCGCGCGCTTCTCGATCGCGCCCAGCAGCACGTTCGGCAGCTGGCTGAAGTCCATCGTGTCGAGAAAGAATTCGTCTGCGCCCGCCTGACTCGCCTTCAGCGGTATCTCGCTATTGGTCGACTTCGTGATCGCCACCAGCACCACGTCTTCCCGCAGCTTGCGGATTTCCTGCAGGACTTCAATCCCATCGGCGGCTCCGTCACCAATGCAGTCGAGATCGAATACGATTCCCTGCACGCCGAGGTCATGCACGGAGGCCTGAATCTGGTCTTCCGTGCTCGCGACCACGGTTTTGAAGGAAGGCGCAAGGTAGCGGCCGATGTCAGGAAGGAATGTTTCCTTCACTGTGATGATCGCTATCGAATATTGTTCGGCTCTAGGTAGGTTTGCGTACTGACGAAGGGATGAACCCATGATTGGCGCTCAGCTACGGGATTATAGGTGAATTTTTCACCCATGGGAATCGCTAAAAACACCCCTCCTTAATATCTCGGATATCTCGGTTCGGCTCCGAAGCCGCCCGGCGGTGCACGCCTTGCTGGGCTCGGCGGGACGGCCGAGGCGGCCGTCCCCACACTATTTTGTGGCCGGTTAGTGACGGGGGCAGATAGCCCAAACTGGCAGGTTCTGATGATGTTTTGCTTGACTTTGCGGTCGCCGGGAGTATCGTAAGTGCGTTCAGCTCGGCCCCGAGCCTGCTCGGCTATTAAGGTTCGACTGGACCGGCCACGGCTCCGAGTCCAAAGAGTGCGGCCCGTCCCCTACGGATTGCTAACAAAAGGAGGCCAGTCATGGCCGCAAACCCTATTCCAATCTCAGAGTTGACTCTGGAAACGCTAAGAACGCCCGAGGAGACCATTGTCCACTGCACCGGCAAAATCACGTCGAGCACCACTGCCCTGCTGCAAAGCACGGTCCGTGCTCTCATCCCGGAGACCGAAAGCGTCGTCCTCGACCTGACCGACGTCAGCTACATGGACAGCTCTGGCCTGGGCGCCATCGTCGGCCTGTACTTCTCGGCTAAGAGGCAACACTGCGTCCTGAAACTAATCAATCTGAACCAACGCCTGAAGGAACTGTTCCGCCTGACAAAATTGGCGTCAGTGTTCGAGGGCCACGACGACTACCTTGGCTATACCCCTGATTAGTTGTTCCGGGCTAGTGCTAGTTCGAGGGTCGGTTGAACCTCCGTCTCATAAACGAGGCCCCAGCTTTATTGGTGCACTGCACAGACAGGTGAGCTCGGCACATGCGTTGCGGGTTTCGAGGACAATGCCGACTAACTAAGGACCCTATCTGGTACCAGCCTAAATACTCACAGAGTCTTGTCTTGACAAATCTTCACACCCGGTACAGAATGCTAGGCCGGAAAGAGTTACCCAGCTCGAACAGCCCGTCCATCCTTGTGTTCAGCGCGATGAGTGTGGAACGTCTTGAGTGCGAATGCGGGCTGGGAGCATGCGAGTCGTCACGAGGTTTGGTTTCGAAGTAAGCGGTAGATAGTTCAGAAAGCGCGTCCCCCCCCAACTCGCTGCCTGGATGGGCTCGAGATTCACAAAAAAACTGGCGAATGGAGTTCAGCATCTGTCTTGCGAACTGGCACAGCAGGAACGTGATGAACTGAAATCGCCGCGATCAAATTTCTTGGACCCTCAAGGACCAAGCTGTGTCGCGACCACGCCGTAAGGGTCCGACGAAGATGTGCAAATCCGAAAGTACGACTGGGAAAACCAGCGCGCGGTTCAACGGTTAAGGAGAATTTATGAAGCTTGGAATCACGAGGTTCGTCATTGTGGCCGCGATCGCGGTCCTGGCAGTTGTTTCGGGGAGCACAGCCGCTTGGGCGGCGGAGGTAGCGACGCCGTGTCCCGCATCGCCAAACTACACTCCGGATTTCAGTTCCGAGCCGGCACCACCAACTTGCTTAACGGTGAACAGCGCCGCGGCACTCGCCCCACCGGCGACTCTGCTCGCCGGGTCGCCAAATCCGGCGCAGGGTGCGCCGTCCGGAGTGAAACAGGTGCTGCGGCTGACGCCAAATTCAACGTTCCTGGCGGGCTCTGCCTGGTTCAATAACCAGCAGCCAGTTGCAGCTGCCTTCTCCACGACGTTCACGTTTCAGCTGAGTGACACCGTAGGCACGGCCGGCGATGGAATCGCTTTCGTGATTCAGAATTCGACTGCGGGAACCGGCGCCCTAGACCCCGACACCGGGGGTACGGACGGTTGCAGCCTTGGATACGGGGAGGATTCCACCGGTTGTTCGTCCGCCTCCGGTGGCATCCTAAGCAGTCTGGCGATAGAGTTCGATACCTTTCAGAACACGGATGATCCGAACGCCAACCATGTAGCAATTCAAAGCTGCGGTACAGCTGCGAACAGTTCGGATAACCTCGTGAACGGCGTGCTTGGCGCGCCTGGCCCCTGCAATCTTGCAATAAATCCTCTCACGGGAGTGACGAATCCGATTACCGGGCTGCCGATCAACATGGCGGACGGAAGCGTCCATACGGTGACGATTACCTATACGCCGTCTACCCTAACGACCTGTGGTCCAGTTCCCAGCGGGCCGCAGGCCCCGGGCGGTACGCAGCCTGGGACTTCCGGAGACTGCAGCAGCATCGATGTGATCCTGGATGGCGCTGATTTGTTTCCCGGCGGCGTCCTGGTCGACTTGAGCACTTTGCTGAATCTGCCTAATACCAACAACCTCGCCTGGGTAGGGTTCACGGGAGCAACCGGCGGTGCTGATGAAGACAATGACATCCTGAGTTGGACGTTTGCGCCGACTCAGCAGGGTACACCAATTTCGACTACCCCCACCCCCGCCCAGCTGAATCAGACCTTTGTCATCAACCCCACTTCTGGTCTGCAATGGAATTTTAATTTTAACTATCTTGACGCCGCCGGTGACGGCATTACAGTACAGTCGGGCACGACCCCGTTCGTGAGCAGCTTGGTGGTAACGCCGACAGACTGGACAAATATCGCGAATGGCACACAGATGGCTGATACCACTTGCCTGCTGGCTTCGGCCACGGGGCAGTCGTGCGCCGTCAATACCCTCGCGTGCACGACCACCGCAAGTTCGACTCCCGCTGGAGCGAACTGCCCGGTATCAACCGCAAGGAACATCTTATTCACTCAGCAGATCGACCTGGTTCAAACTCAAACAAATGTATCTGCTGGCACTCTCACCATACCGTCGGGTTCCGCTCCTGGACTGGCCATGTTGCCGGACGTTGTACCTCCGGGCCCGCAGTGTACTTACCCCACTGGCCCATTGTCAGCACAGCTCTGCCCGCAAAACATAATGACCCAGCTCGTAGACGGCTCGCCGAAGGGCGGCGGGACGGCTTCGCTCCCGAACTCCACTTACGTGCTCTTCTGCTGCGAGCCTGAGCGGACGACCGCGGCCACGATTCCTCTCTGGAGCAATCTAGCCACGGGCGGTGTACCGGTACGGTTTAACAGCGCGCCACCTCTCACCCCGGTCCCTAATCCCAATAACTTCCAAGCAGCTCAGGGTGCTTCTGTGGTGGTCGGTGCTGAGCTTCGCAGTCTCGATCCGCTGGATACCACATATCCATTGCCGGGTGAGGTGAGCTTGCCGAATTCCACTCCATGTCCTGCCCTCGGCACATCCCCGAACACTCCTTGGTCAACCCAGGCTTCCGCGGCGTTCACGGTGAACGGATCGATCAACAGCTACATCAATAGCTTCACCCCCGGAACCGCAACCACGGCTCCATCGGCAACTACTGCTGCTCTGACCGAAGGCGCTTACAACGCTCACTTCTACTCGGTGGACTGCGATAACTTCGAGGAGCTGGTTTACCCGGCGTCCATCAACGTAGCTCCCGGTCCAGCCACTACGAACGTGGTGACTTTCAAGACCGTGCCTTTCAACGTCGATACGACTCCGCCGGCCGTGACGTCTATTACTCTCAGTCAGCCGAGCGGGTATGTCGACCAGGGCGCACCCTTAACGGCCACAGTTGTGTGCACGGACCCCACTAGCCATACGGTCTTCTCAGGGATTGGCCAGTGCGGGTCGCAAGGCTCGCCCCAGGCGTTTGTTGGAAATCAGCAAACGGTGAGTACCACTCCGATTTCGCTGAGCACCTCGACGCTTGGAACAAACACGTTCACGGCGATCGCGCAGGACGTGGCCGGGAACTCTTCGACCGCAAGTGTTACCTATCAAGTGGTTGGAACGGACGACCTCGCGGTCTTAATGCTCGGCAATCTGACGGTCAAAACCGGAGGGACTATAACGTACGACATCATTGTGGCGAACGGGGGACCAAATGCGTCCAGCCTGACTAAGGTCACAGACAGTCTTCCGGCAGGCACCACCTTCGTGAGTGCCGGCTACGCCATCGATTCGGTTACGGTTAGCGGCGGCCAAATCACTAGATGGTCGATCACACCCCCGACGATGTCGTGCGGTAACTCTCCGGCGAATACCTGGCAGGGTTCCTGCAGCATCGGCACCCTACCGGCGTGGACCGGCAAGAACCCGGTCGCAGCAATCGTCCAAATCACGGTGAAGGTGACTGCCGGCGCGGGCACGATTATTAAGAACAACGCCGCGGTGAGCAGCGTCAATGCTGACTCTGATGTGAAATACACCACGTCACCCTGGGCAACGTTGGTGACAAAATAGACAAGCTGGATGGTTCAGCGAAACAGGCCGGGCTGAATAAGCCCGGCCTTTATTTTGAGCGAGCGTTAGATTAGCAGTTAATTCTTGGCGGCTGCGAATCGCGAGGCTTCGGCAGACATGGACTTCACGTCAGATCGATCGAGCAGTTTTTCTGCTCCCGGGTCTTTGCGCATTTCCTCAATCAAAGTGACCGCCAGCCGATAGTGTTCGGAAGCGTCGGGTCCGTTTCCGCCAAGCCGAAGCGCTGTGGCGAGCAGATAGTGAATGCGGGCTGTTTGATAACGTGATCCGAGTTTCTCGCTCTTGCCCAGGTCGGCTTGCAGTTCCTGCCGGGCCTCGGCATACTTCTTGCGTTCGATCATGGCTTCGGCCAAGTCAACCGAACTTTCAAGCGAAAGATACTTTAGGTCGCGGGCATCTGCTTGCTGGGTTAATTTGGGCAATTCCCGGGTGGCGGAGTCCACGGCTCCTGTGTCCAACGCGGTTTCGGCCACGTGCAATCTGCAGAGCAGGATTTCGATGGGGTCCGTGCCGCGCGAAGCAGCACGCAAAGCCTGCTCATAGAATGCAGCAGCTGACTTCGAATCACCGCTGTAGCGCTTAACATCTCCCTGCGTACTGAGCAATTCGGCCTGGGCGGTTTCATTTTTCAGGTCATGCACGATGGTTTGAGCCTCGCGCAGCAGCGGCTCGGACTCGGACGCCCGTCCAGCTTGTGCAAGGGCGTCGGCAAGATCGTTGAGAAGTTCGACCATGTCCTCGCTTCGGTCGCCCGCAGCACGATAGCCATTGACTGCCTCTTGCATGGCATTCACGGCTGCCCCGAAGCGTCCCTGATATTGGAATACCAATCCGATGTCGTGAGATTCGTAGGCTGCGCCTCGAGTGTTGCCTGTCTTACGCCAGAGGTCCAAGGCCCGCATGGAGGTCGCCAACGCCTGATCATACTGCCCGGTACTGCTGTATGCCTGACCCAGACTTGTCAGCGTCTCTGCGATAGCGGCCGGAAGGTTGAGCTTCTCGCGCAATTGCAGCGCCTGCTGAAGGTAAGTCAGGGCGTTGTCAGTGTCACCCTTACCCAAATAAACGCCGCCTATATTGCTCAGGCACAGGGCCTGATAATTCTCGTCGCCTGTGTCGCGCTGTATGGTCAGCGATTCCTTATAATTCTGCAGCGCCTTGTCGTAATCGCCCTTCGATTGATAAACCACGCCCATATTAATCAGGGTATCCCCAACCTCTTTCTTCATGCCGATTTCGCGCTGAAGTTGAAGGGCCTGGTTATAGTTGGCAAGAGCGGCGTCAACTTTTCCTTGCGTGTTTTCAACGGCCGCCATTTCGGCTAGATTGCTGGCCAGAGCGCGCTTGAGGCCGAGCCGGCGATTGATGGCCATCGCATCCTGGTAGCTGCGCATCGCGTCATCCGGCTTGTTTATCATCCGGTATGTGATTCCCAAAGACTGCAGGATCAGCGCCTTCAATTCCTGCGCGTCCATCTGCACCGCGAGCGACAAACCCTTGTTCAAGGGGTCGAGCGCAGCTTGCGGGTTGCCACTCATGAATTCGACCACGCCCATCTGCCATAAGGCTTTGACGCTCTTTGGATCCGACACCAGAAGTCTGGATAATTGACCCCGGGCCTTAACGTAATCGCCAGTTTCGGTGTACAAGCTTCCCAAAGCCGACTCCACATCGGAGTTGTCCGGCATGCTCTTCGCGAGCAGCTCATAGGCTTCGATCGCCTTCTTGTTGTCTTTCATTACGCGCGCATGCGTTGCCTGGATAAGGTATTTCTCGGCCATCGGCAACTGCTGGCTAAGATCGACCGCCTTGCGGGAAGCTTGTTCAGCATCGCCATCGTACCCGAGAGCCGCGTCCGCGTCGGCCAACCGGGAATAGGCCAAGGCGAATTCCGCGTCCTCGTTGGTCGCGGACCGGAAACCCGCAACCGCCTCCAGGTTCTTGCCATCCCGCAGGAGCTGGACACCCTGGTTGTAATCTCGTAGCGCGGGCACCGATTTCGAGGAGGGCTGGAACGAACTGGCTTTGAGTTCGTTAATTACGTCCGGCGAGAACGCTAGATTGTTACGGATCGAAGCAGCCAGGCGGTCCACCGCGCCGGGAATATCTTTTTCATCGACCGCCTCGATTTTAATGGGAACACTGCGATCATGCTTCAGATCTCGCAATGTGGCGTCGATGCGGATCTGCCCGCCAAATTTCGCAAATTGTCCAAACACCATGGTATCGGCATTACTGAATTCCGCAATGCGGCCAACCATGGTGGGATCTATCGAAGTTCCAGGCGTGATGCGCAAATCGGAAAGGACCTGATGAAGGCGTTCCGGGGAGATAGTGCGCAAGTGCGCGGACTGGCCTACATCCGTGCTCAACATATCGGCGAGACTCGGCCCCAGCCAATCGACGCTGGGATCGCCGGAGGCGTTGCGGAAAGGCAGAATGGCCAGTGAAACCGCCGGCGCGGCCGGCGCCTTCTTAGCCGGGGCGAACAGCTCCGCGCGCAGCAGAAAACCGGTGATCGCTAGCGCCAGGACTGCCACAGTGCCGCCGATCCAGTGCCAGGGAACGGTTTGCCCCCAGGGCTTTTCGCTGGTGGGAAAGCGCAACGTGGCCGCCGCCCGTTTGCCCTGCCAGACTTCCAGATCCTGCAGGAACTCAGTGGCAGTCTGGTAGCGCAGGGCGGGATCGCGCTCCAGGCATTTGCTGACAATGTTGCTGAGCGCGCGTGGAATCGTCCCGTCGTGATCCGACACAGGGACGGCCTGCTCCTGGTTGCGCTTGATCAGGCTGGCTACAGCACTCTCGGCCTTGAAGGGCATTTTGCCGGTCAGCAGTTCGTACAGAATCAGTCCCATGCTGAACAGGTCGGAGCGTTGATCCAGATCCTTGCCCAGCGCCTGTTCGGGAGACATATATTCCATGGTCCCGACCAGGGCTCCGGTCTGGGTCATGCCGTCGCCTTCAACCATGCGCGCCAGGCCAAAGTCCATCACCAGGATCCGGCCGCTTTGGTCGAGCATGATGTTTTGCGGCTTCAGGTCGCGGTGGATAATTCCGAGGGTGTGCGCGGCTTCCAGGGCGCGGCAGACCTGTTGCATCAACTCCACGGCCTCTTCCGGAGGAAACTTCTTCTTTTCCTGGATCAGCGAACGCAGGTCCTGGCCCTCAACGAATTCCATGGTGATGAACTTCACACCATCGGCGTCGCCTAAATCGAAGATTCGGATGACGTTCTTGTGAGTGACCTCGCGGGAAAGAAGAAGCTCCTGCTTGAATCGGGCAAGGATCGAGGGGTTCGCCGCCAGTTCGGGACGGATCAGCTTCAGCGCCACAAAACGGTCGAGTTCCCGGTCGCGGGCTTTGTAAACGGCGCCCATTCCGCCCTCGCCCAGCAACTGCAGGATCTCGTAGCGGCCGCCCAAAACGTCGCCGGTCTGCAATACGGGACCGCTGACCTGGATTCGGGAGGTTCTAGGGCCGGAAGGCGGCGGCGAAAATCTGTCTGTGCGTGGTAGGCCGGCGTCCACAAGAGTGGCGTCAACATCTACAAGAGTCGCATCAGAGTCGACGAGCGTTGCCTCGAGATCAGAAGACGCCTGGGGAAAGTCGACAAAAGTAGCGTCGGGATCAACCGGAGAGTGCGATCCAGAACTGTCACCCTTCGCGGGGACACTTACACCGGGCTGATTTGTGGAGTTCGGTCGATCCTGAGGATCAGACCGCAGATTCCGGTTCTGCATGAGTTGCCCGCCCTGGTGGCCAGAATCAGGAGCCCCAATACTCGCGCCGCACTATCGCGCAAAGAAACAGACCTGAAGTATATACCGGCAACCGCCCCAGTGTCCTCAAAAACGGGTGCTTTTGCTACAATTTTGTTTCCGTTCTTGGTGCTGGGAGTCCCTGATTTTACTGGGCTTTTGAATGGTGGAGCTAGTCGGGATCGAACCGACGGCCTCGTCGTTGCGAACGACGCGCTCTCCCAGCTGAGCTATAGCCCCACGCAGGTTGGATTAATACTTTCCGAAGCCATTTTACCAGCGTTTTCTTGTATGCACCAAGAACCCGCACTGATTCCCTGCTTCATCGTAGCCCCTAGAGGCAGTTATCTGGGTCAAGGCAAACTGAACAAACGACCTTGACGAACGCCCCCTCTCCGCGTCTAACCTAATACCTGGAACAGTGGGCCGCGTGGGGTCTACTTAGAGATGTTTGCGCAACTGAATCCCGCGACGTCAACACGTCAACGCCGAGTCCTCGCAGGCTCGCTTGCGCTGCACGCCCTGCTATTCGCCTGGCTACTGCATACTCCAGAGCCCTTACTGTTGACCGCATCCTCCGTCGCGGTGGGACACAACGGCAAAGTGGTTACGCAGCTGTACTTCCCTACCCAGTCTCCCGACGACAGCAAGACGAGCTCATCTGATCGCGCAAGCGAGGTCTATCGCCGGCAGCGGCTGGGGCACGAGAAAGTGATTTGGAAACCAACTCCCACGCAGGCTAGGCTGCCCCTGCCATCGACTCCGCCCACTCCGTCCGCGGCCGAAGACAACGCAAAGATAGCCATGTTGTCAAAGCTGGGTCATGGTGCGCAGGCGGGGCTTCCTTACGGAGGTCTCCCTGGTGGCCCCATCTATGGCGACGAGATTCGTCCGGCGCTGCCCATCACAACCTCCGATCCCGTGGTGTATCCGTGGCAACGGCCGGAGTCCGAGGGCAAAGAGGTCATCGAAATCACCATTGACGAAAGAGGGGAAATCGTCCGCAAAACGGTGCTGCAGAGCCTCGGCCCCGAGATCGACGAAAAGTGCCTGGCGGCGCTGGAGAACTGGCATTTTCAGCCCGCTACTCATAACGGAGTCGCCATCCCTTCTAAGCAGGATGCCATTTTCCCCTTCAAGGCACGCGGGTAGCCGAGCCCCGGATCGCTTTCGGCAATCTCACAGCCGCTATAATCAATTTGTGGCTGGCAAAACAATTCAACCCGTGGCCTCAGCGGATTTTCCCACGCGCTGGGGCAAGTTCCGCATCTATGGCTTTCGCTCCGAGTCCGGATCAGCGGGAAATCCCCGGGTGGAGGAAGCGGTCGCGCTCGTGATGGGAGACATTCACTCCGCTCCTCCTCTGGTGCGCGTTCACTCGCAGTGCCTCACAGGAGACGTTTTTCATTCTTTGCGCTGTGACTGCCGTCAACAACTCGAGATGGCGCTGTCGATGATTCGCGACAAGGGCGCCGGCATTTTGATTTACGAGCAGCAGGAGGGCCGAGGCATCGGCCTTATGGCGAAATTGCAAGCGTACGAGTTGCAGGATGCCGGCCTGGACACGGTCGAGGCCAACGAGCGCCTGGGCTTCAAGGCCGACGAGCGCGACTTTGCCCTGCCCGGCCAGATGCTCAAGGCCCTCGGCGTAAACCAGGTGCGTCTGCTCTCGAATAATCCCGAGAAGGTGGAGGCTCTCGAACGCGCCGGAGTTGAGGTCGTCGAGCGCGTGCCCTGCGAAGTCGAGCCCAGTAGACACGCCGAAGAGTATTTGAAGACCAAGAAAGAAAAGCTCGGACACTTATTCAGCTCGTGACGAGTATTCGTCGCGCTTTGCTCACGCTTTGAGAATCTTCTCCAATACCGTGCGATTCTTCGCCGGCAGATCGCGCAGCGCTGCGTGCGCCAGAGCAACGTAGACTTCTCGGACTTCCGGAATTTCAAGTAATACTTGAAGGTGCTTCCTCACCGTCGCCACATCCCCGCGAGCGATGGGGCCGCTGAACGAGCCCGCCGCGCCGAGCCTCGCGTAGTTATCCAAAGTTTGCTGGAGAATCGGCAGCGTTCTCTCTCGTGCTGCCTTTCGGCTGACTCCGGCCCCACCAGCCACGCACTCACTCGCCGCGAGCAACGCAGTCAGCAGCGGCGAGGCGAACATCCCCCAGGCGTGATACGCCTCTTTCCGTTGTTTGCGGATGGTGAACGCCCGTCCGCGCAATTGCTGAACGACAGCACGAGCAGCCCGCACCGCTTTCGGATCTCCTTCAATAGCGAACGGCACTCCGACGAGTGCCGGCCGCGATCCTCGCACAAACGTCATCAACGGATGGACGGACGCAACCGCTGCCCCGCGCCGACGCAGCACCTCAAGTTCGTCGCTGGTGAGTGCGCCGCTCGAGTGCAGCGCGACTCTGCCCTTCCAATCCGCCGCTCCCATCAGGGACGCTGCCGCGCCGGCAATCGCTCCGTCAGGAACGCAAAACCAAACCATCTCAGCCCGAATCTGCGCCCGAGCAGCCGTCGCGGCCGAAGCCCCAACCTCACGGGCAAGCCGCCGAGCCCGCCGCAAAGATGCTGCCGATCCCCGCGAGACGATTTGATCGATCCTGTATCCGGCTGCCCGCAACGATACGCCTAGCGCCCCGGCCAGATTCCCTGCCCCAACAATCGCAATAAGCGGCCTTACGGACAGCTTCGCGGACATGCCCGGCAGGATAGCAGAATGCCGGAACCCGAATGCCGTGCTTTATATTGTTTCCATGCCAAAGCGTCTGCGCTCCAAATCAAAGCCGGCCAAATCAGGGAAACGCTCACACTCTAAAGCAAGGCTGATCTCTTCGCGTACGGTCTATCGTGGCCCGGTCTTCTGGGTGAAGCGCAACAGTCCAACCCCAATCCGCCGCCTCTTCCGCAGAAAGGCCGGCATAATCGAGCCAGCGCCGGTTGAAGAATTCGGCCGAGCCGTCGGGACGGGCAGA
>Ga0209624_10002060_pt1 | contig 15118 bp, 12 predicted proteins | sample JacPinW_OM2H0_O1_FD_188565 | JGI IMG/M metagenome (GOLD analysis project Ga0209624, IMG submission 188565) | Forest soil microbial communities from Algoma, Ontario, Canada - Jack Pine, Ontario site 1_JW_OM2H0_O1 (SPAdes) (version 2) | ecosystem: Environmental > Terrestrial > Soil > Boreal...
GGAAGGACGACCAGCAGGTTGCCGCCATACATTTTCGCCCAATCCTTCAGCACCTTGTAGGGCGCCTCGGACAATGCCTCGTCGTCGTCCGCGAGCGCCGCATAAACCATCGGCAATTCGTGAGCGTTGGTGCCGATTGCTTCGAGCCCGGTGTCCATCGCGTGTTTGACGTTGGAGGTGCCGATGAAACTGGCGCCAAGACCCTCCTGCATTGCCTCGACGCACCACCGCTGCCAAAGAAAACCGTGCCGGCGCCGGGTGCCAAAGTCCGTAATCCGGACTGGCCCTCCCTCACGCTCGAGGATGCGCAACCGTTCGACTTTCGACCACAGCTTGGCCTTGGCGCGGGCGTAGAGCACATCGAGATCGAAGCGGCTCATGCGGCGCATCGCCGCGCGGGCCCTCAATTCGCTGATGATGGCGAGGGCGGGAATCTCCCACATCGTCGTGCCCGTCCAGGGCCCGGCGAAGCGCAGCTCGTACTGCCCATCGCACTTGGTCAGTTCGTATTCGGGCAATTGGAACGTCGCCAGCCACTCCATGAACTCCGGTTCAAAAATGTGGCGGGCGCCGTAAAACGTATTGCCCGCGAGCCAGATCAGTTCATTCTTGGCGAATCGCAGGGTGCGCGCGTGATCGAGCTGGTCGATCAGCTCGCGCTCATCCACGATGTCGGCGAGCCTGACCGACGTCGTCCGGTTGATGAGCTGGAAAGCAACCTCGTGCTTCGGATGCAGTTTCCAGATCATCTGGAGCATAAGAAGCTTGTAGAAATCGGTGTCGAGCAGCGTCCGCACCGCGGGATCGATGCGAAACGCGTGATTATAGACGCGGGTTGCGATATCCGTGGCCATCATGCGAGCTTAAAGGACACGAAGGCTGAGCGGCAAGAGCGCAGCGCCCCTTTTGGGCGAAGGATCAATGAACAGATGGATATGACGGCGGGGCCTGCAAGCCCAAAATCTCAGCCTCGCGTCGGACTGTTCGTGACCTGCCTCGTCGACATTATCCGGCCGAGCGTCGGATTCGCGGCGGTCAAACTGCTCGAGGACGCCGGCTGCAGAGTGGTCGTGCCAAGTCAGACCTGCTGTGGTCAGCCGGCGTACAATGCCGGCGACCGCGGAAGCGCAAAAATGCTGGCGCGGCAGGCGATCGACGCGTTCGAGGACTGCGACTACGTCGTTGCCCCGAGCGGCTCATGCGGGGGCATGCTGATCAAGCATTATCCCGAACTGTTCGCGGGCGAGCCGGAGCTCGCGCAGCGGGCCGAGCTTTTCGCCGAAAAGACGCACGAGCTGATCAGCTTCCTGGTCGACGTCATGGGCGTCAAGAAGGTCACGGCGCGCTATGAGGGAACCGTGGCCTATCATGACTCCTGCGCGGGCCTGCGCGAACTCGGCGTCAAGACCCAGCCGCGGCGGCTTCTGGCCGGGGTCGAGGGCCTGAAGCTGGTCGAATTGACCGATGCGGAGGTCTGCTGCGGCTTTGGCGGCTTGTTCGCGACCAAATACGGCGAACTCTCGAACGCGATCGTGGCGCGCAAAGCCGACGACATCTGCAGCGTCGAACCCGATATGGTGCTCGCCGGCGATCTTGGGTGTCTCATGAACATGGCCGGCAAGCTTCAGCGCGACGGATCGCCGATCAAGGCGCGTCACGTCGCGGAAATTCTGGCGGGAATGGCGGACGGACCGGCGATTGGCGAAGGCAAGCCGGGGGCTGCCCGATGAGTGGGGGGGTCGCGACCTCGGCCAAATTCAAGGACAACGCGCACGAGGCGCTGACCGACGCCCGATTGCAGGGCGCGATGTCATTTTCGCGTAATTTCGTCGGCCGTCGCGCGGCTGCGGCCGCGAGATTGCCCGAGTTCGAGGCGCTGCGCGACAGCGCCCGGGCGATCAAGGATCACACGCTCGCCCACCTCGACCTTTATCTCGAGGCCTACGAGCGCGAGGTTCGCGCGAGCGGGGGCGAAGTCCACTACGCGCAGGACGCCGAGGAAGCGCGCAAGATCATCATCGACCTCTGCAAGTCCATGGGCGCAAAAAGCGTCACCAAGGGCAAGTCGATGATCGCCGAAGAGATCAATCTCAACCATGCCCTCGAGGGGGCGGGGATCGAGCCGATCGAGACCGACCTTGGCGAGTATATCATTCAACTACGGGGCGAAGGCCCTTCCCACATCATCGCGCCGGCGATCCATCTCACGGCAAAGGACATCGAGCAGGAATTCCGCAAGGCGCATGGCGATCTCCTGCCGGAGCGCAGTCTGGCCGAGCCCGAACAATTGCTGGCCGAAGCGCGCCAGGTGCTGCGGGCCAAGTTCCTGGCCGCCGACGTCGGCATAACCGGCGCGAACTTCCTCGTCGCCGAGACCGGAACGTCGATCATCGTCACCAACGAAGGCAACGGGGATCTCACGCAAATCCTGCCCCAGGCGCACATCGTCATCGCGTCGGTCGAAAAAATCGTGCCGACGCTGGAGGACGCTGCCCAGTTCTTGCGCGTGCTGGCGCGCTCGGCGACCGGCCAGGACGCCTCGGTCTATACGACGCTGTCGACCGGACCGCGCCGTCCCGGCGATCCCGACGGTCCGAGGGCCTACCATGTCGTGATTCTCGACAATGGCCGCTCAACAATGCTCGGCGGCGAGTTCGAGGATATGCTGCGCTGCATACGCTGCGGCGCCTGCATGAACCATTGCCCGGTCTATCAGGCGGTCGGCGGCCATGCTTACGGGTGGGTCTATCCGGGACCGATGGGGGCGGTGCTGACGCCCTCGTTGATTGGCGTCGCCGAGGGCGGGCAATTGCCCAACGCCTCGACCTTCTGCGGCCGCTGCGAAGAAGTCTGCCCGGTCCGAATCCCGCTACCCGGCCTGATGCGCCATTGGCGCGAACGCGAGTTCGAGCGCCGCCTGTCGCCCGCGCCGATGCGCTATGGCCTGGGCTTCTGGGCGTTCTTCGCCAGCCGACCCGGCCTCTATCGGATGGCGACGGGTCTCGCCGCGCGCGCCATGCATCTCGCCGGCCGAAACAAGGGCCGCTTCGCCTCCCTGCCCTTCGCCGGCGGCTGGACGCGCTATCGCGATCTTGCGGCGCCGGAGGGCGCCACGTTCCAGAGCCAGTGGCGATCGCGGAGCGGAGCGGTTCGATGAGTTCCCGCGCGGCGGTGTTCGCCAGCATTCGGCGCTCGCTTGGCGTAACCGGTGACGAAGCGACGCGCCGGTTCGAGGTCGAAACGCGCCTGAAGCAGGCGCCGCCCGGAATCGTGCCGAAGCGCGGTCAGGGCGACGTCCCGGCCCGGCTCGCAACTTTCAAGGCCGAGGCGGAGCGCGCCCAGGCGAGCCTGACTGAAGTGCGGGAATGGGCGGACGCGCCGGCGGAAATCGCCCGTTTCTTGCGCGAAAGCAATTGTCCGGCGACACTGCGCATGGGCGACGATCCGCGTCTTACGGACATGCCCTGGAGCGAGACCACGCTGGAAGTCCTGCGCGGTCCCTCCGACGGCCACGACCTCAACGCCGTCTCGGCTGCTTTTGCCGGGATCGCCGAGACCGGCACTCTGGCGCTGGTCTCCGGCCCGGACAATCCGACGACGCTCAACTTTCTGCCCGACAACCACATCGTCCTCCTGCCGCGTGAGGCGATCGAGGCCGATTACGAGAGCGTGTTCGCCAAGCTGCGGAGCGTTTATGGCAAGGGCGAAGCGCCGCGTACGCTCAACTTCATCACCGGACCCTCGCGATCGGCCGATATCGAGCAGACGTTGCTGCTTGGCGCGCACGGGCCCCGTCGACTGCATATCGTCGTCGTCGGCTGAATTCCTGCGCCTTGTCGCCGCGATGGCCCTGGATTAATGACATATTAATTGCTGCGGGCGTCTTACCGCAACGCGAAAATTTTTATTCGCAAGCGCAGCAATTTGCCATAGTCATGTCATGGTTTCCGCTTAACGCTGCGTCACTGACCTCGCTTGGACTTGGGGGTAACATGTCCATCAGCTCAGCTAACCCGCGGCGGATTGCGGTCGCGGCAGGCTACGGTGCTCTCGCAATCGGGTTGCCCTATGGGGCGGCTGCTTATGCGTCTTCTGAATCGTCTGCGTGGGCGCTTATGGCGCTCTGTGTATGCGGCCTCGGTGTCGCCGGCTTCCGGCGGTCCCGTAGCAACCGGCTCTCACCCGGCATCGAGTGAAAGCCAAAACGCATTCCCGCCCTCCCAAAGGCCGCCCCTCGGGGCGGCCTTTGCTTTTGTGACGCAAGCGTCGTAATGGGCGAAAAGTTAGCGCCAATGCTGCGATATTTGCCTGCGGCGACAAATTGGTAACCTTAATGTGCATAGTGAATCAGTTTGGGGCGCGCATTATGCGGGCCTCGCCTCGTGTCGGGTCCTGTCGCATGATGCTGCGGGTTTTGTTTGCAGGCGCGCTGACCGCGCTGCCTCTCCTTGTAACGGGCGCGCTGTCGCAGACTTCAGCGACTCCGCCTGCCGCCGCGACTTCCCCGGCGCCGTCGGCCAATCCGGCGAGCCCGGCCGCCGCCCCGGCGACGCCGGCATCGATCCCGGCCAGTCCGTCTGCTCAGATCCCCGCGAATCAGCCGGCCGCAACGGCCACGTCAACGACCCCGTCCACTCCGGCGAACCCGCCGGCATCGAGTCAAGGCCTCGCGAGCCCGTTCATGCCCCAGGCGACAACGACGCCGGCGGCGGGGACTGATTCGGCGCCCGGCTCTTCCCCGTCTACGGCTGCGCCGGCTCTCCCAGCACAGCCCGCGGCGCCGCCGAAGCCGAAGAAAGTCGCGCCGCCGCGCGAGACCGCGCTCAGCGACGATCCTCGCCCAACCCTTCAGCCCGACACCTTCTTCGCCACCGCCAAGGCGTCCGAGCGCTATTCGGCAATCGTGGACGCGGGCGGCTGGCCGACGGACATCGCCGCGATCGGCCCGGGAACGAAGGGCCCGGCGGTGGCGAAACTGCGCAAGCGCCTGGCGATCGAAGGCTACCTGTCGGGGGGAGAGGCGAGCGGCCTTGGTTGGGACAACGGGCTCACGACGGCGGTCAAGCACTTCCAGGCGGGCATGGGGCTCCGCCAGACCGGCATCGTCTCCGGCGCGACGCTGAAGGCCATCAACATTCCGGCCAGGGTGCGCTTCAACCAGCTCGCCTCGAGCGCCAACCGCCTTGCCGGGCTCAATTTCTCCTTCGATGAACGCTATGTGGTGGTCAACCTGCCCTCGACTTCGGTCGAGGCGGTCGAGAACGGCCGCGTCGCCCATCGCTACGTCGCCATCGTCGGCGATCCCGAGCATCCATCCCCCGAAATCTCCGCCCATATCCAGGTCGTCAACCTCAACCCGACCTGGACGGTCCCGACGTCGATCATCAAGAAGGAAATCATTCCGCGGATGCAGCGCGATCCGGGGTACCTCACGCGCGCCAAGATCCGGATTCTCGATGGGCAAGGCAAGGAGATCAACCCGAAGTCGGTGAACTGGAGCACGGAACGGGCGGCCAATTACACGCTGCGGCAAGATTCGGGGGCCGGCAACTCGCTCGGCTCGATTCGCATCGGCATGCCCAACAAGCTCGCCGTCTACATGCACGACACGCCCTCGAAGGGCCTGTTCGGCGCCGACTACCGATTCCTGAGCCACGGCTGTGTCCGGGTGCAGGGCGTTTACGATTACGCCGCATGGCTGTTGGAGGGCACGGGTGGTGGACCCTCTGGCGGCTGGGACAAGGCGGCGCTGCAGGACAAAATCAAGGAAGGCGCGCGCTACGACATCAACCTCGTGAAGGCGGTCCCGGTGATCTGGGTCTATCTGACCGGCTGGTCGAACGGCGAGGGACCCGCCAATTTCCGCGACGACGTCTACAATGTCGACAATGTGGGCGAAGCGCAGGTGAGCGCGCAGGCCGCGCCGGTGCGATAGGCCAGTCAGCGGCTTTCGGGCGGAACGCCCATGACCTCGCGAGAGAATGCGGCGACCTCCTCGCGGCTGTAGGACAGCCCCACGCGCTTTGTTGAGGCCGGCCGCTTGGCGAGCGATGTCCCTGGCCGCCATTCCCGCGCTGGCCGGATCGGCCTCGGGGCGAAGCCGCCACCGCAATTGGGGCAGACATTCTTCAAATGGCTCTCGACGCAATCGGCGCAGAAGGTGCACTCGAAGCTGCAGATGCGCGCTTCGCTCGCGTCAGGCGGCAGGTCCTTGTCGCAATATTCGCAATTCGGCCGAAGTTCGAGCGCCATGTCCCCTCCCCCAAAGACGCAAAGGCCCTGAAGCGTGAACCTGCCTCTCGTGGAACGCAAACTGTCGCCGGCGGGCAAGTCTCACGCTCCCCGGCCGCTGCAAAATCGAGTCGATCCGTTCGGCGAATTGCAGGCCGTGCCCATGCGCGGCGGGCTGATGGGCAATCGCGGCGGGCGCCTGCATCGCGACGATCAGACGCTCGGCGGCAGCCGCTGGAAAAACAAGCACTGGCTCATTTGCGTCTGCGAATTCAAGGGCCGACGCCGCGACGTCTGGGGACGGTATTACACCGAGCTCTTTTTCCTCGACGAGCCGACCGCCCTCGCCGCCGGCCACCGCCCGTGCTTCGAGTGCCGCCGGCAGGCCGCGAAAGCCTTTATCGCCGCTTTTCCCGGCGCTCCGAGCCACGTGGAGGCGATGGACGAGGCGCTCCATCGCGAGCGGGTCGAGAACCGGCGGAAACGCTTGTGGCGGGCGCGGCTCGGCGACCTACCGGACGGGGCGATGATCGCGCGCGACGGGCGCGCTCATGCCGTGCGCGCGGGCATGCTTTCGCCGTGGGGTTTCGCCGGCTATGGGGAGGCGGCGCCGCTCGAGCCCGATGCGGTCGTCGATGTCTTGACCCCGCCCTCGACGGTCGCCGCGCTCAAGGGCGGGTATCGGCCCCTCTGGCCGGAGAGCCTCAAGCCTGCGCGTTGACCGGCGCTTGCTTGTGGTCTAATGGGCCTGCCCCCCAGCAAAAGGTTCACGAAAGAGTAAACGATGACGCGCGCGTTGTTCGTCGCTTTGGCGCTCACAGCGGCCGTGTCGGCGGCGAATGCCGGTGACGCGGCCGGGTTATGGATTCGTGACGATGGGTCGGCGAAGCTGCGCTTCGTACCATGCGGCGGAGGAGGAACCCTATGCGGCTTTCTGGCCTGGAAGAAGGGCGCAGAGGGCCCGGCCAGAATCGGTCAACAACTGTTCTCCGGCATGAAGCCGAATGGCAAAAACTCCTGGGCCGGGACCGCGTTCAATCCCGGAGACGGCAAGCACTACACGGCGAAGCTAACGCTCTCGGGCGACCATCTCGTCACCGCCGGTTGCGTATTCGGCGGGCTCATCTGCAAGTCGTTCGACTGGACCCGCGCCCCCTGAGCGCGCTCGCGACGTTGGTCCGATCGATCCGTTTGGGTTTTCTTGGCCCCTGGCCGTTTCGCTACGAAGCCCCCGTTCATGAGTGTTGACCTGTTGCGCGTACCGTTGGAGCGCGCCGGAACTTAGAAATATTCTAATTTAGAATGACTTCAAATTGAAATGCTTTCAAAATACATGTGCGAGTCTTGTCGGAACTCGCAGGCCTCGTTAGATCTCCGCTACTGTCTCTGACAACTGCAGCAGGACGAACTCAGTCGAGTCGGGACTGTGAGCGATTGTTGCGCCTTGTGACGAGTTAGTTTGTTGGACCTCAGGTATCGGCGCCGGTCCGAGCGAGTCACGGCGATTGATTGCCAAGACTTTTCGCAAGAAGGAGCTGGTTTGGCGATGACATGCTGTGCGAGGTTCGACTGCGATGCGCGCCGAAGGGTGGACCAACACACGGGGACCGGCAACAGCGGACAGTGCGATTTTCTGACAGTTTCGAGACGCTCAACCAGCGCAAAGGAGTGAACTCAATGCCGTTTGGTCAAATCGGCGCTCGGTCTCGCCGCCATGGCGCCGATAGGCTTGGCGTCGCTGCGTTCGTCGCCCTAGGGCTGTTCGTCGGTCCCGCCGCCACTTCTGCGGGCGCGGTAACGTTGAACCTCTACTCGGCGCAACACGAACAGACGGTCGACTTGCTGACCAAGGCCTTCACCAAGGAAACCGGGATCGACGTCAAGGTTCACTCCGGCGAGGCGCCGGAGCTCGCGAGCGAACTTCTAAAGGAGGGTGCGTCGTCCCACGCCGACATGTTCTTCACGGAGAATTCGCCTGAACTCGAGCTTCTGTCGGAAAAAGGGCTGCTGGCGAAGGTGGCGCCGGCGACTTTGGCGAGCGTCCCGGCGGCCGATAGCGGGTCGAACGGCGATTGGGTCGGCGTCCTCGCGCGGGAGAATGTCCTCGTCTTCAACAAGGCCATGACCAAGGAAGAACAGCTCCCCTCCTCGCTCCTCGATCTCGCCAAGCCCGAATGGAAGGGCAAGCTGGCGATCGCGCCGACCGACGCGGATTTCCTGCCGCTGGTCGGCGCCGTCGCCGCGCTGAAAGGACGCCCGGCTGCACTGGATTGGCTGAAAGGTCTGCGCGAGAACGCGGCCATTTTCGACGATGACGAGGGGGTGGTCGCGGCGGTCGACCGCGGTGCTGCGGCCGTTGGTATCATCAACAGTTACTACTGGGCGCGGCTGCGCGTCGAAAAGGGCGCCGATCAGATGCAGAGCGCCATCCATCACTTCGCGGGCGGCGACGTGGGCGGCTTGATGAATGTCTCCGGCGCCGCCGTGCTGAAGGGCTCGCGCAATCAGGCCGCGGCGCAGAAGTTCCTCGCGTTTCTGGTGAGCAAACCGGCGCAGGAGATGCTGTCGAACTTCGACATCACCTTCGAGTACCCTCTGGTGGCCGGGGTGGTCGCCAACCCGGTTCTGAAGCCGATGAGCGAATTGTCGCCACCGCCTTTGACCCTCAAGCAGATCGGCGACGACGGCGACGCCGCGAAACTGCTGCGCGAGGCCGGCGTCATCTGATGTCGCCGATTGCGAGCGCAAGTCAGACAGGCGTCGAAGCGGTCGGAGTTCGCGCCGTTGTCGCGCGCCCGCCCGCTGCGCTCGTCGCTGCCGCGCTCGTGGGCGCGACGCTCGTCCTTCTGCCGATCCTCTACACCATCGCTGAAGCGGTCACCGTCGATTTCCGCGACGCCGCCGGCCTGCTGTTTCGTCCGCTCGTCGGCAGGCTCCTTCTCAATACGGTCTCGCTCGTCATTGCAGCGTCGCTCGCGACAGCGGTTCTAGGAACCGCGGCGGCGTGGCTGGTCGAACGCATGGATCTTCCCGGGCGAAACGTGTGGTCCGCTCTGCTTGCCGCGCCCCTCGCCATCCCGCCCTTCGTCACCAGCTATGCGTGGGTTTCGATGAGCAATGCGCTCCAGGACTTCGCTGGAGCGCTCCTCGTTGTGACCTGCGCCTATTATCCGCTCGTATACCTGCCCGTGGCCGCCGCATTGCGCGGGCTCGATCCAGCGCTCGAGGAGACAGCGCGCTCTCTCGGCGAGAGCGGCTGGGGATGTTTCCTGCGGGTCGTCCTTCCCCAGCTTCGCCCGGCCCTCCTCGGCGGCGCGCTGCTCGTCGCCCTCGACACGCTGACCGAGTTCGGCGCCTTCGCGCTGCTGCGCTTCCGGACCTTCACCACCGAGCTCTACGCCCAATACCGCACTGGGCTCGCCGGCCCCGAGACCTCGCTGCTCGCGCTCGTTCTCGTCGCGCTGTGTCTTGCGTTGCTGTTTGCGGAATTCCGAGTTCGCGGCGATGCGCGGTACGCGCGCGTTGGCGTCGGAGCGAGACGAACGAGCACGCCGGCGGCTCTCGGCTGGGCGCGCTTTCCGGTCCTTGCCGCCCTCGGGGCGCTCGCCGTCGCGACGCTCGGCGTCCCGATCGGAATGATCGGTTATTGGCTCTTTCAGCATGCGCAAGCCGCGATCTCGCCTGCCGCGCCGTCGTCGCCCGCGCTCGTCCAGGCCGTGCTCAATTCTGTCGGCTACGGGCTCTTCGGCGCCGCCGCTGCGCTCCTGATGGCGTCTCCGATCGGCTATCTCGCGGTCCGCTTCCCGAGCCGGTGGACTGTGCTGATGGAGCGCGCCGCCTACCTGGCGCAGGGCGTCCCGGGGATTGTCGTTGCGCTGGCGCTCATATCCCTGACAGTGCAGTGGGTCGGACCGCTCTATCAGAGCCCGGCGCTTCTGGTCCTGGCCTACGCGATCCTGTTTCTTCCGCTCGCTCTGGTCAGCGTCCGGGCGACGCTGACGCAAATTCCGCCGGGCCTCGAAGAAGCGGGGCGCTCGCTCGGCCAGAACAGCGCATCAGTCGCCTGGCGTGTCGTCGCGCCCCTGGCCGCGAACGGCCTCGGCGCCGGCGCAGCGCTCGTGTTCATTTTCGTCTCGACCGAATTGACGGCGACGCTGCTCCTCTCCCCGATCGGGACGCGAACGCTTGCGACGGAAGTTTGGGCCAATACGTCGTCGGTGGCCTTTGCGGCGGCGGCGCCGTTCGCCGCGGTGATGCTCTGTTTGTCGTTTGCGGTCACTTGGCTCTTCGCCAATCGTCTGAGCCGAGCGGCGTTCGCCGGCTGGAGCTGACAATGGCTCACCTTTCCGTCAACCGGCTGAGCAAGGCCTTCGCCGGAACGCCGGTTCTCCTCGGCGTCGATCTCGAGGTCGCCTCCGGTTCGCTGGTGGCGGTCCTGGGCGCCTCCGGCAGCGGCAAGACGACGCTGCTCAGGCTCCTTTCAGGCTTCGAGCGCGCCGATACCGGCTCAATCGAAATCGATGGCCAAACCGTCTCCGGCCCTGGCGTCCACCTGCCGCCGGAAAAGCGCCGCATCGGCTACGTGGCGCAGGAGGGTTCGCTCTTTCCCCACCTTTCGGTGGCCGACAATGTCGCCTTTGGACTGCCGCGGGCCGAGCGTCGCAACCGACGGAAGGTGGAAGCGCTGCTGGCCACCGTCGACCTGCCAGGCTCTTACGCCAGTCGCGCGCCACATCAGCTCTCCGGCGGCGAGCAGCAGCGCGTGGCGCTGGCTCGCGCCCTCGCTCCGGCGCCGAAGCTGGTGCTCTTGGATGAGCCATTCTCTTCCCTCGACGCCGCGCTCAGGGTCGAGACGCGCCAGGCTGTCTCGGCCGCGCTCGCCGCCTCGGGCGCCACCGCGCTGCTTGTGACGCACGATCAATCGGAAGCGCTTGCGATGGGCCTTCAGGTCGCGGTTCTGCGCCGCGGCGTCATGGCCCAGATCGCGACGCCAGAAATCCTTTATCGCCAGCCCGTCGACATCGCTATGGCGCGCTTCGTGGGCGAGGCGGTGATCCTGCCGGGGGCAGTCACGGCAGGCGCGGCGTTGTGCGCGCTCGGGCGTTTGCCGCTCGCGCGTCCCATGCAGGACGGCCTCGTGGACGTGATGGCGCGGCCGGAACAGATCCGCTTCCCCTCAAAACCCAACGCGGATGCGCCACGGGCGAGGGTTCTGTCGGTTACCTTCTATGGTCACGACGCCAGTGTGCTTCTCGAGTTGGAAGCGGGCGCAGAGAGAGTCATGAGCCTCGTTCCGGGATATCGCGCCCCGAGGCCCGGAGAGGACGTCCACCTCAGCCTCGAGGGGACTGTGATGGCCTATCCGCGCGCCGACACAACAGGCACGGAGAGCGTCGAGCTTTCCCCGTCACGGATCTCGCAATTCCCGATGCAGCCATTGAGCGTTACGGCGCTCGGAATCAAGGAGAACCTGCCATGATGAATCTGATGTCCGGGATGGATATGCGGTGGCGGCGCGCCGTCTACGCGAGCGCGCTCGCCACGGCGCTTGCGCCCTGCGTTCATGCCATCGCCGCGCAACCAGCGAGCTTCCTCGACAGCATTCATCGCCAGACGACACTCACGAGCACGGTGCCGGAGAATGGCGACCAGAACCCTTATGCAATCGTCGTGGCTCCGGTCTCCGCGGGCGTCATCGAGAAGGGCGACGTACTGGTCACGAACTTCAACAACGACGGCAATCTGCAAGGGCTTGGGACGACGATCGTCGCCTTCAACCCGTCGACCAAGAAGCTGACAACTTTCGCGTCGCTGCCGCGCAACCTCGCCGGCTGCCCGGGCGGAATCGGACTGACGACGGCGATGACCATGCTCAAGACCGGCTGGGTGATCGTTGGCAGCGCGCCGAGCGCCGACGGCACCACCGGGACCAAGGGGCCAGGCTGCCTTATCGTGCTCGACGCCAACGGCAAGGTGGCGAGCATCATCGCCAACGAAGGCATCAACATGCCCTGGGGGAACATGGCGACGGTCGACAACGGCGACACCGCCACGATCTTTGTCAGCAACACCGGTTTCGGCGTCGGCTCTCCCGACGGCGACCCGCGGGTCGTGAACGAGGAGACCGTCCTGCGCATCGACTTCGCGATCAAGAACGGCGAGCCGCCGTCCGTGGTGCGTCAGACTGTGGTCGGCGGCGGCTTCGGCGCGCAGCCAAACAAGGATGTGTTTGTGATCGGACCGACGGGTCTTGCCCTCGCCGCGGACGGCACGCTCTACGTCTCTGATGCGACCGGCAACCGCATCACCGCGATTTGGGATGCGACGACCCGCGACCATAGCGCCGGCCTCGGCAGAACCGTCACTAAAGACGGCCTGCTGCAGCACCCGCTCGCTATGGCGTGGGCGCCGAACGGGCATCTTCTAGTCGTCAATGCGCAGAACGGCCAGGTCGTCGAGGTCGATCCGGTCAGCGGCGAGCAAATCAAGGCGCGATGGATCGATCCGAACAAGGCGCAGAAGCCGCCCGGCAGCGGCGATCTGTTCGGCATCGCCATGACGCCAGCGGGGGACGGGTTCTATTTTGTCGAGGACGAGAACAACACCCTCGTCTTGGCGAAATGAGCTGCCCGTTCTCCGGGGAGGGAAAGGGACCAACCCGTCGCGGTCTCCTTGCCGGGGCGGGAGGCGTGCTGGCGAGCGCCGGCGCAGCGACTCTTGCTCGCGCCGCGCCGCAAGTCTCGCCGGGCGAAGCCGAACTTCGCGAGCCGTTCTTTGGCCCGCACCAAGGGGGAATCGCGACTCCGCAGCAGACGCACAGCTACTTCGCGGCGTTCGATTGTCTCGCAAAGAGCCGCGACGACCTGGCGACGATGTTGAAAGTCTGGACCGACGCCGCGGCCCGCATGTCGGCCGGAGAGACCGCCCGCGAACTCGGACAGGACGTCTCGGTCGAGGGGCCGGACGGCGGCTCCGCCCTCGGCCTGTCGCCAGGACGGCTGACCATCACCTTCGGTTTCGGCGCCGGGCTTTTCGCGAAGGACGGATCGGACCGGTACGGCCTCGCGGCCAAGCGACCGGCGGCGTTCGTCGACCTGCCGAAATTCACTGGCGATCAACTCGAGGCGGCGCGCACCGGGGGCGACATTTCGGTTCAGGCATGCGCGGACGATCCGGTGGTCGCGTTTCACGCCGTCCGCGAGCTCGCCCGCTTGTCGTATGGCGCGACCCAATTTCGCTGGGTCCAGGAAGGCTTTCTTCCGCAGGCGCCGAGCGAGGAAACGCCGCGAAACTTGATGGGTTTCAAGGACGGAACCAACAATCCTCCGCGCGCCCGGACGGACGTCTCCCCCGATAGACCTAAGAGCTTCGACGACGTCGTCTGGGTCGGCGACGAGGGGCCCGATTGGATGCGCGGCGGCAGCTATCTGGTGGCGCGGCGGATCCGAATCTCGCTCGAACACTGGGATCGGTCTGAGGTCGACTTTCAGGAGCAAGTGATCGGCCGGCACAAATATTCCGGCGCGCCGATCAGCAAGTCCAGCGAACGCGACAGCCTGGATCTGGATCGCGTCGACGCAGACGGCAATCCCCTCATCGCCGACAACGCCCATCTCCGGCTCGGAGCAGCGGCGACCAACGGGGGGGCGCAGATTTTTCGTAGGCCCTATTCCTACAACGACGGCGTTCATTTCACTGCGGAGCGCTGGCCTCCGTGGCGTCAGGGCATGATGTACGACGCGGGGCTATTTTTCATCTGCTACCAGCGCGACCCGCGGGAAGGGTTCATCAAGATCTACCAGAACATGGCGAAGCTCGACGCCCTCAATCAGTTTACGACTCACACCGGCGGGGGGCTATTTGCGTGCCCCGCCGGCGTGCATGAAGGCGAGTTTATCGGTCAGAGGCTGTTCTAGTCTCGTTCCAGCGTCTCCGGCGGGCGGCGATGAATCCTGAGCTGCGAATGGCTTTGGCCGGATTCTTGGCCGGCGCTCTGCTCCTGCTCATCCTGCGACAGCTGCGCCAGAGCCAACGTCATTCAGGCTTGGCCGCGCGCCTCGGCCAACGCCATCGCTCGCAGCAAGCCGAGCCTCGCCTCGGCGCATCAGCGCCCTCTCGGCGTTGGCGACGACCTCAGTGGTGCGGGCCCTCGCGCTAACGATACTCCTGGGCTTCGGGCAGCGGTGAAGGGTACTGCTGCTCGCAATGGAAGGACGGCTTTCGCTCGGACTCCGGTCCTTCCAGAGGCGACTCCTGTAGGCGCACTATTCGCCCGAAGCAGGCATTGACCGACGCTCTAACAGAACGTCGCGATGGGTGGAAAATGGCCGTTCGGCTTGGTACCTTGAACGAGTGGATTCGCCAACAGCTGATCTCGCTCGATGGTGACACCTTAACGCCTTGCAAAGCCGTCGGCGGACCATTCTTCGCTGCCTACGCCGTGGTGCACGAAGAACAGGCCTTTGGATCGTACTTCGCCTTGACCTCGCGTAGGCGCGCGAAAGTCCAATAATGCCGTGCCGGAAACGCGCCCGACTAGTGAATTCTCTGCCGTCCGATGTTGTTCAAAGGATCCAAATTTCGAACAACGTGGATGGTAAGCGATTGTACGCTCATTACTTGTTTAGGCATTGGGTTCAGCGGTTTGATGAGCTTCGTTGCGGAATGTTTTTCGATTGGCCTGCTGCTGGTTTCGTGGACACCGAGAAAAGGTGTTTGCTGAAGCCGGAGGTGGGTCATGGGACGACGGGTTTTCGCGCGGGAGTTCAAGGTTGAGGCGGTTCGGCTGATCCGGGAGCGCGGGGTCAGCGTGGCGCAGGCGGCGCGGGATCTGGAGATCCACGAGAACATGCTCCGGCGTTGGGCGAAGGAGCTGAACGTCGATCCG
>Ga0209624_10002061_pt1 | contig 15117 bp, 13 predicted proteins | sample JacPinW_OM2H0_O1_FD_188565 | JGI IMG/M metagenome (GOLD analysis project Ga0209624, IMG submission 188565) | Forest soil microbial communities from Algoma, Ontario, Canada - Jack Pine, Ontario site 1_JW_OM2H0_O1 (SPAdes) (version 2) | ecosystem: Environmental > Terrestrial > Soil > Boreal...
AACACAGGCGGCGGCGCCGGCGCCGGCAATCGCGGTGGCGGCGGCTTTGGCGGAAGTCCCGACCGCATCGGAAGCCGCGATGTCTCCCGTCCCTCCGGCGCCGACCGCAGCGCCTTCGGATCAGGTTCCAGGGGAGGCTACAACGGTTCCTCGGCACGATCCGCCAGTAGCCGCGGATCCTCCAGTTTCGGTGGCGGTGGTGGCCGTGGCGGCGGCGGCCGTAGCGGCGGCGGCCGGCGTCGTTAAGGAAAAACCATGAGGAGCACCAAAATGAACTCACGATCCGCGAGAAAAAATATCTTAGAGCTTCCTTGGATTGCGATCATCGTTACTTGGGCGTGTCTCTCCACCCAGGTTCTCTTCGGCGCGTACCAAGCTACCTCTAGCACACAAGCTCCTCCTGCACAAAGTCCCGCCGCCACCGCGGCTCCTCACCCAGTTGAAGGCGAAACCTTCGCTACTCCGCAGCAAGCCGCCGATGTCCTCATCGCTGCCGCCGGCAAATTCGACGAGGCCGCACTCGCAGAGATCTTCGGCCCCCACGGCAAGAAGGTCATCTTCACGGGTGAAACCGCCCAAGACCGCCAAAGAGCCTTAGGTTTCGCCGCCGAGGCCAAAGAGAAAACAACAGTCGCCGTCGATCCAAAAACTGGCACGCGAGCCTTCATCATCGTCGGCGACGAGAACTGGCCCTTCCCGGTACCCATCGTTAAGATCAACGGCAAATGGTCTTTCGACGCCAAGGCCGGAGAGCAGGAACTCCTCTACCGCCGCATCGGTTCCAATGAACTAGACGCCATTCAGATCTGCCGCGGCTTCGTCGAATCCCAGGACGAATATGCGCTTCGAAGCCGCCAGCTCTACAGCGTCAACCAATACGCACAGCGCATCGTCAGCACGCCCGGCAAACAGGACGGGCTCACGTGGCAAACCGCCAACGGTACCTGGGAGGGCCCAATTGGCGAACAGATCGCTAAAGCCATCGCACAGGGTTACACCCCCGGAGAAATGCCCTTTCACGGGTATTTCTACAAAGTACTAAAGGGACAAGGTGCCGCCGCACCCCTTGGACAACTCGATTACGTAATCGAAGGCGTCATGATCGGAGGCTTCGCTCTCGTCGCCGCGCCCGCCCAATACCGCGTCACCGGAGTAAAAACCTTCATGGTCAGTTACGACGGCGTTGTCTACGAAAAGGATCTCGGGCCTGACACCATCGAGCAATTTAAAAAGATGGAGCGCTTCAATCCCGACCTATCCTGGCATCCTGTTAGCGAGCAGTGAGGGCGAGTTACGCGGGGCAATTTCTCCCATTTGGCAATTGAGATCTAGCTACAATCTCTGGTGGCTTATGTTGAGAGATACGAATTCTAAGCTGGAACTAGCAGACATCGACGACGCAAATACGTGTCCTCAATGCAATCCGGACACCTACATCGGCACGGCACATTCCACTCGCGAATCCCAGGCGCGCGGGGGAATTGATTCAGAGTCCTGCGACCGTGAGACTCAACCCTCCCGACAGGGCTACGACGCCGAAGAGTTCTAATTCCGCATTCTTGGAGCGTCGAATGAACAACCACACGAAGATGCCTTTACTGCTTGGCACTCTTTTGATATCGGTGTCAGTTCCGGGATACTCACAGGCGCAATCGGATAACGCTCCACGCGGTGCCATGGTCCACGTCGTCATCACCGACATGGCCGTACAGGATCATAACGAACTGCCTCCGCTCATGAAGGACGACGTCAAGGTAAAGCAAGATAGCGTGAGGTGACTTAGCCGAGCGTGTGCGCGCCCCACACGTGGTGGCTACCGACGATACCATCCTGCCCATGCTGAATAAGGGCAACACAGCGAAAGCGCGCATGTGGGTCTACGTTGGCGATGCATCGCAACCTTACAACATCTTTGACTTCACGCTGGATCGCGGTCGCGATGGGCCGAAGCGTTTTCTGAAAAGCTACAACCAAGTGCTCGTGGCCGATGCCTATGGGCGGCTACAACGGCGTGGTCGCCGGCAACCAGATCACACGCGCCGGCTGCTGGGCACACATAAAACGAAAAATTATCGATGCGGAGAAGGCCGCGCCGGAGGTCGCGCGCGTGCCTGTCGAACGCGCGCGTGCCTTCTATGCTGTTGAGCGTCACGCCAAAGATGCGACTGCGAAAGAACGTCTTCGGATACTCCTTAGAGAAAGCTTGCAAAGCGAGAGAGAATCTTAGCGACGATAAAAGCGTCGCGAAGATGGGGCACCCAGATTTCAGATGTGAGCCAGCCGCCCATGAATGGAGGCACCTCGGCGTCCCGCCCACATCTCAGAAGCGAGATGTGGGGGGGACCCGGCAATGCCATATGGATTCTCCTTTTCATCAGATATTGAGGCCTCGCCGATCAGTTGGAAGCCCGATGCGTCACGGGTTACGTCGATGCCGCAGCGGCAGTGCGGCCGGTGCGGCTCCAGGTCCATCCGCCATCGCTGTCGATTTCCAGCACTGCGTCGTACAACTCAACCGATTCGGCATCCTCGGCGAAAGTTATGTATGTAATGGAGTTTTCATCGAAACGCCGCAATATCTCTCGTAACTGCGCTGGTTTGAGGGACTCAGTCACCCGATCGAGCAGGGCGAAGGCGGGCCGTAAGAAGATCAGCCGCGTTATAGCAAGCAGTTGTTGCTGCCCCAACGAAAGGACGGTCGACCAATCGCGTTCAGTGTCCAATCCACCAACCCGCTCCTCAATGGAGCCTAAACCCACATCGTTCAGCGCGCTCGTGATCTGACCGTCGGTGATGACCTGTTCCTGGCCGCTACGACCCAGAACATCCCGAAGTGTTCCTGGCGGCAGATATGGTCGCTGGGGCAGGAAGAGAATTTCGTCGAGCTGCGGGCGGACGAGCGTCCCTTCGACAGCCGGCCAGATGCTGGCAGTAGCTCGAAACAGAGCGATTCTAGCGCCTTCGTTCGGTCCGACGACCAACACATTTGTCCCTCGGCGTATCTCCGCGGTCAGGTTTTTGAGCACCTCTCGGCTTCTATCGGGCGAGAACAGTGTTAGGCCGTCGTAAGCAATGCGGCTGTCAGCTCCAACGACTTCGGTCGCAGGGCGGGCGGATGACGGCCGGTTATCAACAGCTCCCACCATCGCGCTGAGCCGGGCAATGACGGCCGCGAACGTCGAGATGGCTTGAAATTGATTAACTATCAACGAGAATGCGCCGAGCAGTTGGGCGAAGGCGGCCGCCGATTGCGTGATGACACCGAATTCCACGTTCCCGCGAATGAATAGCGGTGCCACGATGAGTGCCGGGATGAGCTGGATGAGATAGTTGTAACCAGTCGTGAAGAAGCTGAGGTTGCGGTTTACCGAGGTGATCCGCCGAAAGTTGTCCGCAACGCCATCGATACGTCGAAGAAGCCGCGTAGTTAAACGCCCTTCACGCCGCAAGAGCGCAATGGACTCGCCATTCTCGCGTACGTGGATCAATTCCGACCGGAATGCGGCCTCCTGGTCCGACTGGCGGTAATTCAGCTCGATCAGCGGCCGACCCAAATAGATCGCGACCACAGTGCCGATGACGGCGTAGCCGATCGCGACGCCGAATAGAAGCGGGCTGATTGTCCAGAGCACACCCGAGAACGATAGGACGGCGAGCGCTCCATTCATGAACATAAGCGTGAAGGAGAGAGTAGTGGCCGTGAACACGCGCACTTCTTCGGCGATCCGCTGGTCGGGATTTTCAATCGCGGCGGACTGCTTGAGGTAAAGATAAGTGCGATCCGCGAGGTATTTATTGATGATTCGTTGCGTCAGCCATACCCGCCAGAACAGCCCAAGCCGTTCCTCGGTAAATCGGTAAAAAACTGCTACCACGGTGGTTGCGGCGAGCACGGCGACGAAGAAGATCGCTTGTCGGACGAATCCGGCCTGGTCGCGGTGGGAAATCGCGGTCATGAAGTCGCGGCCGACATAGCTGTTGACGACGTTCAGGCCATTCACCGTCAACGCGAAGGCGATGAGTAACGCGAAAAGGCCCCGTGCTTTCCAGCGCACTTCGGACGTGAAAAAGTCCTTGACGGCGCGGACGAATCGCCGTAGGGTTACGCGGTCGAAAGCGACAGGTTGTTCGCTCATACGCCGTCTCAGTCGTGAAGGGTCACCTCCGCTTGCCTGTGACCGTGGCCTGCGGCCCCGCGATTGCGAAGCGAGTTATAATTCCGCAGTTTCGTGTTTTTCATCGGGGCAGGCAAGAGCTTCATTTGCAGCGCGCGTACGGACAACATTGTATATTTATCGGCCTAGGAATCGGCTCTAGTCAATCGCTCTCGGTGTCAGTGTGCTCTCCGCTGGCGGAAGTTGTCTGAGCCGGTGTTTTGTGAGCCGCCTCCCAGGCTCTCACTTTCGGTCGTGCCCAATCGAAAAGACGCGCGAAGTTTCCTTTGCGCACCTTCTCACTGGCCTCCGGGGTAAGCAGATTCCACAAGGGCTGATACTGGTAGAAGACCTTCAAGTAGCTCTGCTGGCTAGTGGGTGCGACTTCGTCAGTACCGAACAGAAAACGATCCGGAAAGCGATTAATTAAATCCGCCGTGATCTTCGTCGCCTCTGGGCTGGAGACAACATACTTGGCAACCTCGTCCCATGAGATATCAAAATAAACATTCTTCATCGCGGGATCGCTCAGAATTACCGCAAGGTTAGCCGCATGATCCTTGATCGGTTGAACCACACGTCCCACACCCGTGTGCGCCCAGATAATCGTCGTATTCGGGTGCCGTTTCAAAAGAGCTTTCATCTGGTCCAGATACGCCGGAGCCGCACCTTGCTTCGGAAACGGAACATCCATGTCGTTGTGGATGATAACGACCAGCCCAACCTCCGCAGCGAAGTCGAGAACCCGGTCCAGCGCGCGGTTCTGAAGATCTGCTGTCTCTCCTGCAATCTTGGCGGAGACAAACTCCTTATGAATCGAGAACTCACCGATGCCTGAGAACACGCCCGGAAATGTCTGAAGGACCCGCCGTATGTGATCCGCGGCGTACATATCGGTCGGGTTGAAGCCCGTGATCATCGGTTCAAACCGTGCCTGCTCTTCCTTGGAGAGCGATCGGTACGCCATGGCGATGTACGCATCTGTGAAAGAGTAATAATAGAGCCGAGAATCAGTCTGTAAGTAATACGTAGGAGCGGAGTCACCCGAGTTCTCATAGGACCATTGCTGTTGTAATGGAATCCCGAACAGCGCAACCCGCCCCATCTTGGTTCCCATAATCTTCACAAAGTCGTGGATATCCGTGCCTTCCTGGATATAGTTCGTTAGATGGAAATGAGAGTCGTTCGCGACAGGCTCTTCCATCGTCGCCGCGGTCTGCCCTATCGCCAACCCGCATGAGTTCCACAACAAAGCCGAAACTAGTAACGCCACGCATCTCTTGGACCGAAGCAACAATCTCGAAACACTTCTCATGGCGAACTCATTTCTCCGAGTCAATCGTCGGCCCAGACGCACTCACAAACAGCGGCAACCGCGTATGAAAGAAACTCGCATCACTGCTGATGCAACAAATCAGTACCGCAAACAGGTACACGAGCCCCTTCCCTCCCAACCGCACCCACTCGCGTATCATTTTGTCGTTCACGTTTAGAAAGCCAGCTCTAACGTCGTATCGAGCACCCAGCCTTTACCGCCCAGCGGGAACGGTACCGATGTATAACCCACAGGCGAGCGGAACAGATAGAGCGCCTCCGTATTCCAGCGCAGCACGCGATTCTTATACGGGAACCAGTTCGTCCCGATACGCGCGTCATACGGACTGCCGTACTGACCGAAGATGTGCGACCCGCCCGAATACAACTGCAGCTTCTTTTGGATCGCCATCATAGAAAGCTGGAACTGGTAGCCCGTGTCGTAACGCCCAGGAAGTCCCGCGGTTCCCGGGCCTGTGAAGTTGTTAAGCCACCGCCAGTAACCTTCACCCTCGAACGCCCACCCGTGATATTTGAAACCACCATCGATATCAAACATCTGGTAACGCAGTGTATTCACTGTGGTCCCTGGCTTGAAGAGGTTCGGCGTAAAGATCACACTGCCGTCAGACAGACGGATCTGCGTATTCTCGAACGTGTCCTGTCCCGGCTGCTCTTGGGCGGTCTCCGTGCTCGTCGTATAGTGGCCTGCAAGCCGCGTCGCCAGCTTCTGATGATTTTCAAAATCACCGAAGCCTGCTCCGAACTCACCCGTAGTCGGATCCCACTCCATCGTTGTGGAGATGGTATTAAACGCGTTGTCGATTTGTGCAGCGCTTACGCCAAGCGTGCTCAGGTTGTTGCCTATCATCGCATAATAGCGAAGCGTCTTCGTCAAATCGCCCTTCGCCCAGATCCCCGAAGTATACGAAGGCCGGAAGAACTCATCCGTGATAAGCCGCGTATCCACCCCTAGCCAGAAAGGAAATTGTCCTTCAGTGCTCCGCACGCCCGGCAGCGCAGTGATTCCTCCCGCCAGCGTGAAATATTTGTTGAATCTATAGTTCAAATTGCCGGCAAGGACTACTTGCGCCGCCTGCCCCTGTGACGCATTCGAAGACCAGGCATAGAGGAAGTACCGCATCTTCGGGTTCAGAACCCAACCCAGAAACTTAATCTGAACCTTGTTGATCTGCACATCCTGGCGCTGCTGCAAAGTGCTCGTCACTCCGAAGTAGTTCGTATAGGTCGGTGCCAGATTTTTCTGGTTCAGATAACGAACGTAGCTGTAGATGCTGACATTCATATCCCCCAGCTCGGTGTTAGCCACTTTGTAACCAAAGTTAGGGGTATAAGCTCCCCACGTCTTTGGCGCCTCTTGCCCGCCAGAGTTATCAAACGGATTCTTTGTCGTCGCGCCCGCACTGGCCGCGCCACTCACTCCCGTATGAAACGTAGGAACCGCAAGACTCGCTGGAGCATCTCCTGGTGGCAAGGAAACAATCGACGCCTCCAACAGCCTCGCCTGCGAGGTTCCCGTGTAATCCCCTTGCGCCGCCGGTTTCAAGTTTCCATCATCAGAGCCACCCTGGGCCTCCAGACGCGCAACACGTTCCTGAAGGCCCTTAATGAGTCGCAACATCTCCTCTTCGCGTGCAGTGAGGGGAGGTCCGCTAGTAAGAGGAACCAGCGCATCTTCGCCTGCGCTAGGTCGCGACTCATTCTTTGCGGTTGTTGTTTCCTGTCCATAGCTCTGAACGGGTGGAAGCAGGCTCATTGCAAGGCCAACTCCGAAACAAAATCCGCGGCACTTTCGTATGCTTCTGAGAATTGAATTTTCAGAGCTCATAGTTCCCAACCTGGTGGAACTTGAAATTTGCTATCGCCGCGAGGGCATCATCCGCACCTACTTCAAGCCCACAGAGCTCGGAGAGTATAGGTTGTAGTTAAGTTTTTCGGCGACGTATCGGATAACCTCCTGCGCCTTCACGCTGTTTCCTGCCTCATCCAGCGGCGGTGCGAACACCGCAATCGCGCCCTTGCCCGGAGCTATCGCGACAATCCCGCCGCCAACGCCGCTCTTTGCTGGCAGACCCACATTCCAGGCCCAACCGCCCGAGCCGTCGTACAGCCCGGCCTCCATCATTGTGCTCAGAATGTGCGGAATGTCCTCGGCCTTGATCACTTGCTCGCCGGTCGCCGGATTAACTCCGTTGTTCGCCAGCGTCGCTCCCATCCTTGCCAACTGCGTCGTATTCACGCCTACCGAGCACTGTTTCGTGTACACATCCACTGACTCAAATGGATCCGCATAAATTCGGTCATACTTCGCCAGTAAATACGACAACGCCTTGTTTCCGGTATTTGTCGCCGCCTCGGACTTGTACACCTCGTCAATCAAAACCAACTTCTCTCCCGCGGCCTTGCTGTAGAAATCGAGAATCTTGTTCCACTTCGCATCCGCCGTAGTGCCGGAGATCAGACTCACCGTCGCAATCGCCCCTGCATTCACCAGCGGATTGCCCGTGTGCGTCGGCATATCCACCACCGCAATCGGCGAATTGAAAGCGCGCCCCGTAGGCTCGGATCCGATCTTCTCAAATACCTTTTCCGGACCGAGCTCTTCCATCGCCAGCGCCAGCGAATAAACCTTCGAGATCGACTGGATAGAGAACGAATAGGTCACATCCCCCATCGTCACAATCTGGTTGTCCGTAGTAACGATGGCAATTCCAAACAGCTTCGAATCGACCTTTGCGAGATACGGAATGTAATCCGCATTCTTTCCGGTCGTGTCGTTCTTGAATTTCTCGTATGCCTCTTTGACAACCGCCTCTACCTGCGCCCTTCGCGGAGCAACCGGGCTAACATTGGTGCTGCTTTGAGAGGAAATTTGACCGGGAACGAGAACTGTTGCGATCGCAGCCACCACAAGGAGCGCTGTTGGCATCCGCTTCGTGTTCATTGTGATTCTCCTTAACTCGCTGTAAATTCATGGGGATCCGATTGCGAAGTCTGGGCGTACTCGTTCGGGTTCTGACAGTTCCGTTTCCAACAAACATTAGCGAATTCCTTTCGAGCCATTCCCCCTACAACCAGATTCACAGAGGTGGGGTAGTGAACTTCTTACTCCAGTCATATTTGAAGGAGAACTGCATTTTGTAATCGTTGTAACCGAATCCGTCGCTGAAGTTCACCCGTCTGCCGAACTGGAACTCGCCACCCATCATGACCCTCGGAATCGGGTGGTACAGCAGGTTTCCCACTGAATAGAAGCCTTGATGAAAGTCCGAAGGTAGCTGTCCGCCTGAGTTATAGATATTCACCATTGAGAAGCCGCCTGAACTGGTAAAGTGCTCGCTCCAGGTGTGATCGAGGAACGTTACGAGGCCCAGCACCGGCAGTGCAACGCCTTTGATGGGCACGACTGAGCCCGGAGCAGTGTGCCCGATGCCGATGTCGAACGGCGCGTCGTTCATATAATTCTCAGTTCCATGGCCGTAGGTAAGTTCGAGCTTTGCGACATTATTCTTTGATAAGTTGAGATTGGAACTTAGGTTTACGCCCCATCCCACGACACTGCCGCCGAGATTGGTCTTGTTAGCACTGGTGTCAACCCACCCGATCTTCCGAACGATGGCCGCCCCCTGGAAGTAGCCCCAGTTTCTGACTATCCGCGCATTTCCCGAAAGATCCGGCCAGTTGAACCGAGGCGTTATGTTACTTAGCTCGATACGGTCGGAATAAACGCCCTGGTCACCGCTGGCGCCTGGTTTCTCCAGAGCGATAGTGACGCTGCCGCCCTTCTTTCGGACCGGCATCCAGCGTAGCTGCACGTTGCGAAAGAAGACCATGCCGTTCGGGCCCCAGTACTCTATTGTGTTCGGGAAGACGTCTATGTCCATGTAGGGGCTCCAGGTTTGTCCGGCTCCGATTGCGCCCAACTCACCGTAGGCATGCCGCAGACGGAAGGTCGTCTGGCCGGCGTCAACTCCGGTCCCAAATAGTTCGAATTCGAAAATTGTGTTCAGATCACCGTGCGGAGTTGTCGTGGATGACTTCACTCCGAAACGGGTCTGTCGCACTCCGGCGAAGACACTTCCACTCGGCGGGTACTGATTGGCGAAGGACGGCAACTGGGTGGGACGCTCTACATCGTACCAATTCGGATTTATTTGCCCGAAGTTGTATCCGGAGTCAAGCATGGCAAATCCATAGAGACTGAGGGTGTTGTTAGTCTCCGTTATTTCACCTTCTATCGGCACGGGGTCAATTCCCTGAGGGATAACTCCCTCCGAGGGAATAGCGACCACACCCTGCGGCTGTGCAGGAGCCTTTTGCCCCTTGGCCGGGCCTTGTACCGGGGCAGTGGCAGGTTTCTCTGCCGTCTCCAGCGCATTGATCTGCGCTTTGACCTCGCCCATCGATTGCTCCAATTGCTGAAGCCTGTCCTTCAGTTGTTGAATATCCTGCTGTCTGTCCTGGGATTGCGGTTGAGCAGTGACGGGCCTACTCCAGACTGCCGCTGTAGTAAGCGCCGCAAAAAAAAGGACGGCTTTTCGAGTGACTTCAGGGGCGTGTCTCATAAGGTTTCGGTCCCTCCGTAAAACCGCTTGCGTTGATCTGTCACTGCTACTCGAGGTTGAAGATCTTGTATTCCTCGCAGCCCATCGCAACAACTAGGAGTTTCCCTAGCTAGGGAAACCCACTAACACCGCAAGTAGCATGCATTTGGGAGCTTTTTGAAGAAAAGCCATAGTCGACGCCAATCCAGGCCTTCTGGCCCCGCCGTCCTCCTGGATCTGCCCTCGAACTCGTCACTAGGAAAATCCACAGAAATATTTTCAAAAGGTGACATTTTTTAGGGCCCGAAAAACGACCACCCTAATCACCACAAAAAACCATCAGTTCACCACGTTTTCACCACAAAAAAACCATCCAAAAAACGCACAAAAACGCGCAACCCCCTGTAAAAACCGCGGAATCCTCACCCTGGAATAATCCCTGCACAATTCTCAACAACAGCTGACGGCTAGGGCTTTTCCCAGTTGCCGCATTAAGGGGAGCTCCCCTACTATCGGTTCAATCTGGTCGACAAACCGCTTCCGAACCAAACAAGAGCTCAGGCCAATGGAATGAAAACAAAAATTTTACTGGCCGATGATCATCCTCCGTTAGTCGAAGCCGCCCTCGCTATTCTGAAACCCCACTACGATATCGTGGGGATCGCAACAGACGGAGCGATGTTGGTATCAGAGGCTCTCCGTCTGCGCCCCGAGGTCATCGTCTCTGACATAACGCTCCCCATTTTCAATGGCATAGAAGCCATCCACCGCCTCCGCACATCCAACTCGCAAGCAAAGGTAGTGTTCCTAACGATTCACGCGGAAGAAGGATTTCTAAAGGCCTGCATGGCCGAAGGCGCACTTGGATATGTCCTCAAATCGCGCATGAAGACCCAACTGATTCCAGCAATTGAAGCAGCAGTAGAGGGTAAATCCTATGTCTCGCCCTTCGTTGCCAAGTGATTCAAAACGCAAGCTTGAGCGCGAATTGAACAACACGAGGATTGACGCTAGTTCTCGTGATAACGCCAAAAGCAGGCGATGCAAAGTCGTTGTCGGGATCTGCAAACTGCGGATGATTCAATGCGTTGTACATTTCCGTACGAAATTGAACGCTGCTCCTGTCCGACAGCCACCGAAGTGGTGTTGTCTTTGAGATCGCGAGATCGATGTTCGCCTGTCCAGGCCCGTTTGTTATCCCCGTTGCGCTATTGCCGAAACCAGTTCCAATTCCGTCCGCTCCGATGACCGGAGGAGTTATGAAGCAAGAGGCGTTGAAGTAATGGTCGAGCTTGTTCGTGATCGGGCCGTTGGTCACCAACTGGCTTTTGGTGCACGTTCCTGACAATCCGGCCTTGTCTTCGCTTATTCCAAAGACATTGTTCGGATTAGTATCCGCGATCGTCGTTGCCTTTCCCGACTGAATCGTAGCGATCGCCGAGACTCCCCAACCCCCGAGGAACCCACGTTCAAAGGCCTTGGTGGGGCTTGGGAACTCCCATACACCGCTGATTACGAATCGATGCGTGCGGTCGAAGCTTGCTCTTCCCCACCGCATGATGGGAGAGTTCTGATCACCCAGGGTCAGCCCATTTCCTGATGATGTCGAGTTGATGTCGGCTCCATCTGTGTCCAGCGTTTTTGAAAAAGTGTAGGACGCGAGAAGCTGAAATCCATGACTCAAACGCTTCGTCATGCTCACTTCAAAACCGTTGTACGACGAGCCACCTTCGGATTCCATCTCGACACCGGAGTCCGGAAGTATTCCGAGAACAGGCAGTCGCAAAGCGATATTTGCAACTGTGTTGGTCGAAACTCCTCTTGTGGGATCTTCTGCCGAGGCGGACAGAGCCTGGTTGAGGGAACGTTGCCGGACCAGATGCGATCCATGAGTGCCAACGTATCCGACTTCGAGCAGCCAGCCCTCCGAGGCCTCAGTCTGCAGATTGAGCGAGTACTGTTGAATGATTGCAGACCTAAAATAGGGAGAAACGGCGTACATAGTTGTGGTGGAGGCCGGCGAATATGCGGGAAACATGGGGAACGCCTGTGGCATTGGAAAAGGCTGCGGGAAAGGTGCTTGAAAAGTGGCGCTTGCGTTTGCCAAGCCGGAGTTCAGCCGGAACACAGAAAACGGGGCACCAAGTACGTTCTGGTAAAACGCCTGACCTGTTGGCCGCGAATAGTAGATACCATAACCAGCGTCATACTGACCGGTTTGTACCTTGAATTCCTGTAGGCTATCGGGATTTGGCAGGGGAATCCCTCCACTTCCTGACCCACTACCCTGAACGTCGCTGACGCTTACACCGTCGAGTAAGAAATTGTTGTCGTAAGAGCGAGCCCCATGAACAAAGATTCCGTCGTTGGAGGGGGGCTATTTGCGAGAGCGCGGTCCCACCCAGCCCAAGTTCTCCGGCGTTGTTAACCCCGACCGCAACACCTGGGGAAAGTCCCGCGATTTGCGCAAAGTTCCTGGTTACGAGCGGCAATCCCGCAATCGTGCTTTCATTCACTACTCTTCCAAGCGCGGAGTTGTCGGTTTGAACCATCACTGGCTCAGAGACAACCTGTGTTTGCTGAAATTGCGTTGGCAGACGCATTCGTGCTTCGACTTCAAGCGTTTCGGTGACATATACTTCGAGACCAAAAAGCTCCAGAGTCTCAAAGTCGGTTTTGCAGGCCTGCAGTTCATAGGATCCGGGTGGAAGGAGGAGAGAGCTGAATCTGCCAGAGTCACTGGATATCGCAGTCAAAGTTCTGCTTGTGCTCTGGTCGACAAGGCGGAGAGTCGCACCGGGAATCACGTCACCGGATGGGTCGAGAAGCTCACCCGCCAATGCGCCCGTGGCAGTTGTCTGGCTTGATAACGGATGGGTCAGCAGCGCAACAACGGCAATGACTGCCATTCCACCTCGGAAGATCCGGCGTTGTAAACGAAATACCCGTCTCAATTGGAAGTTCATGATGGCCTCGACGGAAGAATCCAGACGCCGGGAGTGTTCTGCTCTCGCGAAGGCTTTTCCAAAGCCAAACTCATTGACAGGGGTGATTCTTCATGGCCACTTTATATTGGGCCCGAAACTTCGCGGATGTTATAGTCCTTGCCATCAATAAGAATTAGGTGGTTGGACTCTTGAGGTGGCGGCTTGAATTTAGAAGCTTCCTTGGAGGTTTTCGGTGTCAGGTCCAACGGACCACCAGATCTCGGGATGCCAAGTCCACTCGCGAGGCCACTCTGCTCGTATCGGGATCACTGCAAGACTTTTCTTCATTATCTTCGCAGCCATTGCATTTGTCTTTCCGGAACCGATTTCAACGCAGGGTCAAAAACCCATCCGCCGCGTTCTTCTATTCAATGATTTCGGGTACATGGTCTCGCCTGGGATAATGGCATTGGATCAGGCGATCGTAGCAGCATTAGAGCAATCTCCGTTTCAGATTGAGTTGTACACGGAGACCCTTGAGTCGACGCTCTTTTCGGATGAAGCCTCTCAGCGCAGAATCCGTGCGTGGATTGCTCTCAAGTATTCAGACCGCAAGCCGGAAGTGATCATCACGGCGGGGCCGGCATCTCTCCGGTTCATGATCGAATCGCATGAGAGTTTTTTCCAGGGTATTCCAGTCATCTTCTGCGGTACGACAGAAGAAATGGTAGGCGAACTCAAACTGGACCCCCATTTCACCGGTGTTTGGGGAGTGGCGCAGCCGGAGAAGACACTTTTAGCGGCGCTCAAATTGCAGCCTGATACCGAGCACGTCGTCGTAGTGGGCGGTAGAAATGCCTTTGATCAGTATCTGGAGAACCTTGCAAGACAGAGCTTCCGCAAGTACGAGTCGAAGCTGGATTTTACTTATCTGACTGATCTAGACATGCCGACGCTGCTGACACGACTAAGACAGCTTCCTAGCCACACGATCATCTATTACACGTCTCTCATGGAGGACGCGGCTGGGAGCCACTTTGTTGATGCTGCTCAATCTGTGCCGCTCGTTGTCGGAGCGGCAAACGCGCCGATATTTGTCGTGGATGATGTTGATCTGAGGGAAGGAACGGTCGGCGGATATTTGATCAGTTGGGTTATAGACGGTCAAGTTGCAGCAAAAATGGCAGTCAGGGTTCTAAGTGGTGAGAAGCCGCAGAACATTCCAATCGTCAGGAACAACAACGTCTACATGTTTGATTGGAGGGCTTTGCGCCGTTGGGGGCTTAGTGAAAAGGACCTCCCTGCCGGCAGCACGGTGCTTTATCGCGAATTGTCTATCTGGCAACGTACGAAGTCGATTTGGATCAGCGGCCTCTTGATCATCCTTGGTCTTTCTGCTCTTGTGGCCTATCTCCAGTTCAGTCGAAAGGAGTTGAGGCTAGCCAGAGATGCGCAGATCCAACTGAGCGGTAGATTGATTGACGCGCAAGAGAAAGAGCGAAGCCGATTGGCAGCCGAACTTCACGATGATTTCAGTCAGAGGTTGGCACTCCTTGCTTTGGGGCTGGAAAATGCTTCAGAAGCCCTCCCTGATTCGCCCCGCTCCGCAAAGCAGCAGTTGCAGGAGCTTATGAATTCGGCCGGCGAGCTTGGAGCTGATATTCATACGGTTTCGCATCGCTTGCACTCCGCCACGCTCGAGAGCCTGGGACTGGAACCTGGTATTAGCTCACTATGCAAAGAATTTACTGATCGGCACGGGATCGAGATCGATTTCTCAGCTGACAAAATTCCCCGTGTCGTCGATCCTAACGTGGCTCTGTGTCTGTTCCGTATCGTTCAGGAAGCCCTTCAGAACTTGAGGAAGCACAGCGGAACTGCAAGAGCTGAGGTCAGATTGATTAAGCACGCCGACAGGATATTTGTCTCGGTGTACGACCAGGGAAAAGGGTTCGATATGAATGACATGAAGGCGCATGAGGGCTTGGGAATCCGGAGCATGGGAGAACGTGCTCGACTGCTAAGCGGGCACTTTGAAATTCATTCGAAACCGGGCAGAGGAACAAGAGTCGAAGCTGCGATACCCCTGCCGACGACAATAGGGCAAACTCATGACTGAGCGACGGATCTGATTTTCCAGATTAATGATTCGGCGCT